>Ga0190275_10000274_pt1 | contig 50815 bp, 52 predicted proteins | sample Popmic550T_FD_133745 | JGI IMG/M metagenome (GOLD analysis project Ga0190275, IMG submission 133745) | Populus adjacent soil microbial communities from riparian zone of Yellowstone River, Montana, USA - 550 T | ecosystem: Environmental > Terrestrial > Soil > Riparian zone > Trees stand | place... | reverse complement strand
CGCCGAATTTGAACGTCGCTTCCTGCAGGTTGGTGCCGGTGACGGTCACGGAGTTACCGCCCGCGGTCGGGCCTTTGTTCGGGCTGACGCCGGTGATCGTCGGTAGCGCGACGTAGGTGTAGTTGTCGGCGGCCGTGTCAGGCGAATCACCGAACGTAGTCGTCGCGATTACGTTGACCGTGCCGGCGCTTCCGCTTGGAGCGGTCATCGTGGCCGAAGTGCCGGCGGGATTGACGCTGACGCCGGTGGCGGGGTTGGCGCCGAATTTGAAGGTCGCGTCCTGGAGGTTGGTCCCTGTGACGGTCACGGAGTTACCGCCCGCGGTCGGGCCTTTATTCGGATCGAGGCCGGTAATGGTCGGCGAGGCGGCGGCGAGCGTTTCCGCTGCCTGGTCAGGCGTGCCCGTGGACGTTCCACCCGTATTGGTGGCGACTACGCGATAGACGTATTTGGTGCTTGCCGTCAGACCGGTAGCAGTCGCTTCGACCGAAGTCGAAGAGTCTCCAGTTACGGGATTGGGACTGCAGGCCGGTTCCCCCACCGCGGTACTCGGAGCGGCTTCCGTCGCGATCACGAATTTGCACGTCGACCCTCCGACGGCGCCTTCGTTGTCGACGCTGCCTTTGAGCACGATCGTGGTGGCGCTGTTCGCTCCTGGAGCGGCATTGCTCACCGTCGGAGCGTTGGGCAGGGTTTCAGCCGCTTGGTCGGGCGTGCCGGTGGAGGTGCCGCCCGCGTTGGTCGCGACGACGCGATAGACGTATTTGGTGTTGGCCGTCAGGCCCGTGGCGGTTGCTTCGACCGGCGTCGGAGAATTGCCCGTCACGGGATTCGGACTGCAAGCCGGTTCCGCGACCGCGGTCCCGGGAGCAGCCTGCGTAGCGATGACGAATTTGCAGCTGGAGTTACCCGCTGCCCCTTCGTTGTCGACGCTGCCTTTGAGCACGATTGAGGTCTGCGTGCTGACTCCCGGCGGCTCGTTTGTCACCGTCGGAGCGCTGACCAGGGTTTCAGCCGCCTGGTCGGGCGTGCCGGTGGAGGCGCCGCCCGCGTTGGTCGCGACGACGCGATAGACGTATTTGGTGTTGGCCGTCAGGCCCGTGGCGGTTGCTTCGACCGGCGTGCTCGAGCTGCCGATGACGGGATTCGGGCTGCAAGCAGGTTCGGCCACAGCCGTTCCCGGAGCGGCTTCCGTCGCGATCACGAATTTGCAGGTCGAGTTGCTATCTGCGCCGTTGTTGTTGACCGTGCCTTTGAGCACGATCGAAGTCGAGGTAATGGCCCCCGGTGCCACATTGGTGACCGTCGGCACGTCTTGGTTGAAGGTGGCGGTGACCGTTTTCGGCCCGCTCATCGTCAGTTCGCAGGTCCCGCCGGTGCAATCGCCGGAGAAACCGCCGAACGTCGAACCCAGGTTCGGTGTGGCTTTGAGTTTGACGTTGGTCCCTGCGGGATAGGTCTCCGCGCAAGCTTCGGCAGGACCGGAATTCACTTCGCAGTCGACAACCCCTGTGCCGAAGCCGCCTTTGATGATCGTGAGCGATTCACCGGCCGTTTTGAACTCAGCCGTGATCGAGCTGTCGGCGGTGAGTACGACCGTGCAGTTCGAGTTCGTGCTGCCATTACAGGAAGCAGCAGAACCGGTCCCGCCTTTCCATTCTTTGAAGGCGAAGCCCGGTTCAGGGCTCGCGCTCAACTCGATCGCGCTTCCTTCGGAATAAGAGGGTGAGCAGGTCGCGCCATTGCATTTGACGGTGCCGGATCCGCCGGGCGTCACCGTGATTGAGAGCGTTTTAGCCGGAGACGACGCCCCGTAGGCATAGACCGCTCCACCCGTGCCAGAGCCCGAAGTGACGTAGACGCTGCCTTTGTTGGCCGTGCTCGAGTTATCGAAGGAGAGGCCCGAAGGAAGCGTGACGTTCGACGTGTTTTTCGGCTGCGTGAGCGGCGGCGTGTGCGTTAGCTGGCTGATGTATTTGCCCACCGCGTTGAACTCATCGACAACTTCATGCGCTTTGATGTCGGAAACGAGAACGTTGCCGTTGGTCTGATCAACAGCAAGCGTTGCCTGGCCCATTTCGGCGAAAGCGCCTTTCGGGGCTTCGGAGCCGGTAATCGTCGTCAGCACTTCGCTCCCAGCGGCATTGAAGACGTAGACTTTGTTCTGCGCGCCGTCGACTGCGTAAACCCGGCCATTCGAGCCGTAGACATCGACGCCGAAGTAGACAGCGCCAGGCACCGACGTACCGATCGCTTCGTTCAGCAGCGTCCCGCTCGCATCATAGGACGCAATGCGGTTCGGTCCGCCCTCTTTGGTCGTGTTGGATTCCGAGATGATGGGGTTTCCCGGGGGTTCCACTTTTTTGACAACAATGGCTTTTGCGGGAATGTTTTTATTCCCAAGAGCGCCCGTGAACGTGACCGTTTTCAGAGCAGTGCCACCAGCGACCGTGAAGTTGCCCACTCCGATCATTTCCGGGTCTTTCAAGACTGCTTCGATTTCGGCGAGAGTGGCCGTCGTGCACGGCAGTTCGCCTTTCGTCACGCCGTTGTAAGTAAGGCTGAATTTCGTTGCTGGCCCACAGGCCGCCAGCGTTGGGCGGGTGAAGGTCTGCACCTCGTTAGCCGCCGTCGCGGAGACGAAAACGCCCTGCGTCGCGGGGTCGACTGCCACCGCGTTGGCGTTATTGAGAAGCAGAACTCCATTTCCATTCAGAGAACTGTCGGCGGCGTAGGTAGTCGCGCCGGTTGGCGGGAATGACGACGGTTTGTAGCGCGTCACAACTCCAGAGGTGGGGTTAACGCCGTAGACCTCGCCGCTTGCATTAATCGCGATACTGCAAGCGGCGGCAGTGAATTCCGTTATGAGCTGTCTCGAAACGCTGTAGACCTTAATTTTCTGGGCACTGAAACTATTGAATTCAGCAACGTACAGATTGCCGGCCGAGTCAGTTGCGGTGCCACACGGTCCGTCCGTTCCAGCCGTGAGCGCCGAGCCAGCTTTCGTTTCCGTCGCGTTCTCAGACATTTCGAAGGTCCCACTACCGACTGACGTGATTCGCGCTAGAGGGAAGGTAGAAATTCCTTCACCCGATACCGCCTGCCCTACCTCGAATGCTCCGCTGCTGGTCGTGACGTTGGTGACGACTTTCGATCCGATCGTCAGATCGCCGGCGCCCGTTGCTCCGGGCTTGGAAAGACCAGGAATTTCGGCGCGGCTGGCCCCTTCCGCAGTCGGGGCCACCGCATTCGGCGAGAGAGCCAGGGCGCAGAGCATGGCAATAGCCAGCGCAAAGAGAGTCGCACCACCGTCGCGACCGCGTCGCGTGGTTGTCCCGATGAATGGTGCCCCTGTCCGGCCTCTCACGTCAGTTTCTCCTTGCCCGTGACCTGCTCGCCAACTTCCCGCCTAGAAGGCAAGGAGCTGAGTCGGTCCCCGATGTCCCTGCGATCCGGCCCCTACCGAATCTATTCCGACAAGGATATAGGAACGACAAAGTACTTGTCAAGGAAAGCATCGCTTCCTTGCGCCCATGGCCCAGTAAAGAGAGGCGCCCGATGCCGCGGCGCCTCTCTTCATAAACAGGGTGTACTTCAACTAACCAAGGCTATATGTGGAATTGCAATATCCACCAAACTGGTCGACTTTGACCAGCGGGGCGACAGCAAGGACGATTTCAACGCCAGATTCCCCTGTGACTGTCGTTCCTGTCATCGCCCGAGGAAAGCCTTCCACTGTTGGTGTGATTGTGCAGGTCCCAACAGTGTATAGCCGACAAAAGTGGTTGTATCGATAATTCGTTCCCATCACAGAGGGCCGCCGCTGTGCCCTCTGTGATGGGTGTTGGCAGACCTAACTGAGCGTCAGTGTTGTGTCACAGAGTTTTCCCCGAACGTCGATGACTATCGGCGCAATAGTTAGGTGTAGATCATCTCGGTGTTCTTCAAACGAAAGACATCCTTCCTCATCAACTAGCCCTGTAATAGAACCTGTGATGGTCAATGTTGGCAGCGGCACAGGGCAATTCGTACCCTCGAAGTGAACGGTGTACTGAACCCCATTAATCTCGACGCCCGATAGATCTGTTACTGTCGCACCTGTCAGGCTCCAAGGGAAGCCTTCCAATGTTTTACTGACATTGCACGTTGGGACACTGGTTTCGCATGTGTTCTGGATCTCGGCGTCAGTAATCGTCCCCGCAGCCATTCCGGCCACATTCGAGCCCGTGCCTTTGAGTGTGAGTGCGCACGGGCCGCTGAAGAAGCTTCCCTCAGGCGTCCAGCTGAAACTCCCCTCTAAATGCAGTTCCTCTTCACCCGTTACTTTGGTTTCCCCGTGATACCACTCCGGCGCATCCCCCTGAGCAGCTGGCGCCGCAACCGCCACCGCGCCCAGCGCCATCGCGACGAGCAACAGCATTCTCTTGAGCCTCATCTCAGCAACCTCCGTGAGTGCTTGACTGATGCATCCAGTCAACACTCGCCAGGTCACCCTGGCAAGAGGTGCCGGCCCCGCGCACGCGCCTAAGCGCGGGCTCTAGCTTCGGGGTCGCCCTAGCTCTTGCTCTTTCTTACCCCGCTTGGGCTTCTTCTTGGGCACTGGTTCTTCAACGGCGGGCGCTGGGAGCTGCTCAACCCGTTGTGGGCGCTGAGGCGCACGGCCATCTTGCCGCCGCCTTTGGCGCAGAAGTTGCGGCTGTTGATCAGGAGGCCGCGCTTGCCGCCATTGACTGAGTCAATAGGGACCGGAGGCTGCCGTGAGCCCGTCCCCGTGCTCCAGATCAAAGAGGGGCCGCTGAAGCGGCCCCTCTTGAAGTTCAGCGCCAAGCAGATTAGCCCAGCGTCAGTGTTGTGTCGCAGAAGCCACCCAGAAAATCGACGCTGACCGGTGCGATAGTTAGAAACACGTCGTCTAGATGTTCTTCTAGCAAGAGGCATCCACCTTCCTCCACGATGCCTGTTGTCGAGCCAGCCGCAGTGAGTGTCGGCAGCGGAACCGGACAGTTGGTGCCCTCGTAGTGGATGGTCATCCGAACACCATTGATTTCGACTCCCGGTGCTTCTGTCACTGTCGTGCCTGTCAAGCTCCAGGGGAATCCTTCCAGTGTCGGGACGATGCTGCAGGTCGCAATGTTGGTTGGACATGTATTGCTGGCATTGAGAATATCGCCACCGGTGATCGAGCCCGAGGCCATCCCGTTAACATTCGAAGCCGTCCCTTCATATGTGACTCCGCAAGGGCCGATGAAAAATCCACTGCCCGTGGTTGATTCAAATTCCCCCACCACATGAAGATCCTCTTCGCCAACGAGTTTGTTGGGTCCGTGATACCACTCCGGCGCTTCACCCTGAGCAGCCGGTGCCGCAACCGCCACCGCGCCCAGCGCCATCGCGACGAGCAGCAACATCTTCTTGAGCCTCATCTCAGCTACCTCCCGTGAGTGTTTGACTAATGCATCCAGTCAACACTCGCCAGCTCACCCCGGCAAGAGGTGCCGGTCCCGCGCACGCGCCTAAGCGCGGGCTCTAGCTTCGGGGCGGGGCCTAGCCCTTGCTCTTCTTGCCCCGCTTGGGCTTCTTCTTGGGGCACTGGTTCTTCAGCGGCGGGCGCTGGGAGCTGCTCAACCCGTTGTGGGCGCTGAGGCGCACGGCCATCTTGCCGCCGCCTTTGGCGCAGAGGTTGCGGCTGTTGACCAGGAGGCCGCGCTTGCCGCCGAACATGCGCAGGACGAACTTCGACACCGGCGCGTCCGGGACGGTCTCGAAGGTCGTCCTGATGCCGCCGTTGACGGAGTCGATGCGGCCGACGAGGTTGACCGCGATCGGCTGGCGGGCCGGGCCGCGCAGGGCGATGACGAGATCGGGCAATTTGTTGGAGGAGGAGCGCAGGTAGGCGTTGCCGGTGAGCGGCTCGTCGAGCAGGGGCGTGGTCGCTTCGGCGTTGCCGTAGATCGATCCGGCCGGGCAGGCGCCGGCGGCGAACTGCACTCGGGTGCAGACCGTGCGGATGTGGGACTGATCCAGGAAGGCCGAGTGAGGCAGGGTGACCGCGGCCCGGGAGACGTTGGCGTAGGCGCCCTCGGGGTAGGAGAGCACCGAGACGAAGGCGGGGTTGTCATCGCGCTTGGTGCCACCCTTGAGGAAGCCGGTCAGCTTCGGGGCGAAGCCCAGGCGCTCGCAGCCGTCGACCTGAAAGCGGTTGGTCGGCCGGGAGACGGCGCCGTTTGCCCCGAAGGCGGTGACGTCGACCGCCATCGCTTCGCAGCTGGTCGGGTTCTGCGCCCAGCTGGGCCGGTCGAGGTCGATCCGCACGTCGCGGATCCGCAGCGGCACACCCCTGACGATCTGCGGGATCGAGTCGGTGATGGCGGTGATCCGGGCGCTGGCGGGATCGACCTGGAGGGCGCTTTGGATAACCACGTTGCCGAGGTCGAAGGGCCCGGCGACCGCCGGGGTGATCGCGACCACGCTCAGCGGGGCGCCTTTGTAGGGGCCTGCGAGGTAGAGCTTGCCGGGCGCGTAGAAGGGGGTCGGTCCCGCTCCCGCGCCGGCACTGAGGCTGCCGATCGCGGAGGCCGCCGGGCAGCTCGGGCTGGCCTGCTCGGCCTTGCCCGCCCGCGCTTTCGCGATCTTGATCTGGGCCTCAGAGCAGTAGGGGATGCCGCGCAGGGAGGCGACGAAGCCCGGCGGCGGGGAGATCTGCAGGCGCTCGAGCTCCTGGGCCCCGTCGGGACGGGTGATGCGGATCGAGAAGGGGCTGTGGGCGCCGGCGAGCGGGCTCCGGGCGCCGGCTTCGAGCCCCAGCCCGAACGGCCGCTGCGCCGGGTTCGACACGCAGGCCGAGCCGCCGGGGCCGGAGTTGATCTGGACCGGCTCCGCGGTCCTGGCGGTCTCGCTCTCCAGCGGGTTCTCGGGGTCTTTAGCCGACCACGGGGTCAGCTCGCCCTGGACCGTGAAGGCGCCGCAAGTCGACGGGTTGGAAAGCGCCGAGCGCCCGCCGCCGAAGAACTCCAGGTCGAGATCGCTGAAGGGCAGCTGCGGGTTGTCGGCGAAGGTGGTGGTGATCTGGCCGCTGAGGGGGTCGGTCACGACCTCCCCGGCGAGCTTGAAGATCACCCCGACCTCGGGCTCCTCGACCGTGAGGTAGATCGCGTAGTCAGAGCCGAAGGGATTGTCGCGCTGGGTCGCCAGGTAGACCGCGCCGTGCAGGCTCTGCTCCAGGAGCGGCGTCTGGATCGTCGCCAGGCCGACCTTGGAGTTGGCCGGGCAGCGCGGCGCCAGGGTGTCGAAGCGGATCCGGTTGGGGGCCGGGAAGCCGGTCCCGATCAGCCCGATCTGCTCGCTCGAGCAGGCCGCCAGCCCGTCGCCGATCGCCGGGTTGAGGCTGATGCCCGCCGGCAGCGTGACGGTGGTGTCCTTGAGGTGGGAGGTGGCCAGGCCCTCGGGGTCTTCCAGTCCCTCCTGGGGGATGTGGAGCTTGGCGGTATAGGCGGCTGGGGTGTCGGCGGCGTGGGTGTCGGGCTGGAAGCCGAAGGAGGGCTTGTTCTCATCCACCCATTCCTCGCTCAGGGTCTCACAGCCCGTCAGCGGCGGTGAGAGGAAGTCCAGGGTCGCCCAGTTGGGGTCGCTCAGGTCGGGCAGGCCGTTGGCCTGCAGGGCGCCGCGGTGGATCCAGGAGTCGACCCCGAAGCGGGTCAGCGGCGCTCCGATCGCGCAGTTGGTCCCCAGCGTGACGAAGGGCTTAAGGTTGGCTTTGTCGGCGGGGACACTGCGTTTCTTGCAGCCTTTGAAGTCGCCCGTGACCGCCTTCGCCCCGAAGCCGCAGAAGGTGAAGACCGATTCGTAGAGCTTCGGCCTGCTCGGCACCAGCGGGATCACCGCCGTGATCCCGTAGTCGCCGTCGCTGCGCACCTTCGTCCGCACCACGAAGCTCGTCGCCACCGTGAAGAAGCCGAAGGAGGCCGGGTAGCCCGCTTCCTGGGTCATCCGGTAGACCGCCGGATCCAGTTCGAGCCCCCCCGGTTCCCCCGGCGCCGCCAGGTCGAGGAAGACCCCGCCCACCGCGGCGTCGGCCGGGCATTTCGCCACCTGCAGCTGCGCGTAGGTGCAGAGCGCTTCTGCCGCCGCGGGGTTGCCGACCACCCCGGCCGGGATCTCGCTGACGCCCGAGTGGATGTCCTCGACCGGGATCAGGATCCCGTCGGCGCGGGCGCGCATGTTCACCTTGAAGGTCGCCGAGGCCGCGAAGGGGTGGGCGCCGGCCTGGGTGAGCTCTGATGCGCCATTGGTTTCGGCTTCCCGACATGAGTGGGCGTCACCTCCACTCGTCGGCTCCGTGCATGCGCTAGCGTCGGTCACCTGCAGCCCGAAGGGCACCCGAGGGCCGAAGCTGAAGCTGTTCTCGGCGCTCGCGGTGCCGGCGCCGCCGCCGCTGGTGGTCGCTTTGACGAGGACGGTGTCGGGCGCGTTCTCCTCGATCCAGATCTCGCTCAGTTTCAGGACCGGGTAGGAGCCCCCGGGGGCGATCGCCGACGAGCTGGTGCAGGTCTTGGCCGCCAGGTCGCAGCTCCAGCCGCTGCCCGTGGCCCGTGCCAGGGTCAGCCCCGCCGGCATCTGCAGGCTCACGCTGAGGCCCGCCGTGCTCGCGTCGGGGCCGGTGTTTTTCACTTTGACTTCATAGCTGACGAATTCATCGCCGCGGTTGATCGTCGCCGGGGCCCTCGTCATCTCGACCGAGAGCACCGGTGCGCCCGCCGCCGGGACCGCCGCCACCAGCAGCGCTGCCAGCGCCGCCCCGATCGCGATCGCGATCGCTATCAGTCGCCGCTTCATCGCCTAACCCCCCGCTCGCTGCCGGCTCTTTGCTTGGCCGCCTTCTGCTTTCCCTTTGCCTTCTTGGGCTTCTTCACGCAGCGGCCTTTCTTTCGCACCTTGCCTTTGGGGCACTTGGGCTTCTTGGGGGGCTGGGCTGCGATTGGGTTGCCTGCCCTGGGAACAGTGGTCCCTACGACCGGAAGGGGCGGTTCGGGTTCGGGCTCCGTACGGCATTCCCAGGCGCTCTCGCAGCGCGCCGCTTCTCCCGCCTCCGGGAAGCCGCCGCCGATCCGCGCGCTGTAGGCGTCCACGGCGGAGTTGGTGTCGGCGGGCAGGATCCGATCGGCGGTCACGAAGAAGGCGGCGCTGCCGTCGGCCGAGAGCGAGGGCGCGTCGCCCTGCAGCGGCGTCACCCCGGCCGAGTCCTCATCCCCGGTCGAGATCAGCTCCAAGGCTCCTTCTTTCCACACGTAGGCGTCGCTCACCGCGTTCTCGTCGTTGGGTGCCAGCGCCTCCACCGTCGAGAAGGCCACCGTGGAGAGGTCTTCGCTCGCGATCCGGTCGCGCTGGGGACCCGCCGGGTCCCGCGAGGCTCGGTGGGGGGTCACACTCACCCCGAAGGCGCCGCTACCGGCGCAGGTCAGGCAGATCGTCTGCCCGCTGGTGTCCTCGTAGCGGTAGAGGTCGGTGACCGAATCGGTGTCAGCACCGAGCAGTTTCGCCCTCGTGCCGAACAGCAGGAAGCGCCCGTCGCCGGCGCCGATCCCTCCCGGCCCTGCGGTCGGCAGCGCGAACGCCGCCTTGCCGCCGGGGACCCAGAGGCCGCCGTCGCCGGCGTCCAGTTTCGCCACGAAGGCGATCCGCCCGCTCGGGTTGGCGTTGTCGCGCTGGTAGACGTAGAGGTTGTCGTTGCCTGCGACCGCGCCCGTCGCCAGGGCGCCTTTGGCGACGAAGTAGGCGCGGGAGCCGTCGACGGAGACGTCGACCACGCTTTCCTGGACTACTGCGGCCACTCCCGTTTTCGATGAGGCCTGGACCAGGTTCGGCTGGCCTGCCGGCGGGTCGGAGTCATAGAGGTAGAGGTCGAGGCTGGTGTCCTCATCGGAGTCGGTCAGCTGGCGGGTCGTCGTGAAGAAGACGCGGTTGCCGTTGGCCGAGGCGGCCTGGAAGAAGTCGTCGCCGTTCAGCTCTGCCTCGGTTTTGCAGCCGCCGGGGCTGCACTGGGCTTTGGAGACCTCGACCGTGGCGGTGTCGCCGATCCGCTTGAAGATGCGGATCCGGTCGACGGCTTCGTTGCACGCCGTCGAGCCGCTCGGGCGGGCGCTGAAGTAGGAGACGCTGCCGTCGGCGGAGACCGGGCGCAGGTTCATGCCTCTGTTGGCAGCAGCTGGATTGGGCGCAAAGTTGAACTTCCTGGCCCCCAGCCACACCCCGCAAGAGTTCGAGATCAGGCTCCCCGCCGCGTCGCGGTTCACCAGCGTCATCGTCGGCGTCGGGCCGCCCGCGCCCGTGACCCGGTAGATGTCGCCGTCCCCGCCCGTCGTCGGCGGCTGCCCCGGCAGGTAGGTCGCCATCGTTCTCACCGCTGGATCGCTGCTGGTGGCTTCTTCGCGCTGGAACACGAAGCTCGACAGGTCCGTCGCGGCGCCCATTAGTTGGAGGGTGGTTCTTTTCGTCCCACTCCCCGTCACCGGCACCAACGTCGGCAGCACCTGTTGCGTCGACCCATCGGGGCCGGTGAAGGTCCAGTCGTATTCGCCCCGGATCTGCCCGCTCGCCGAGTAGTGCGCCCACAGCGCCCTTGAGAGGTCGGCCGGGAGCCAGGCCCGGAAGTCCAGTTCGCTGCCGGCTTCGCCCTGCGCGGGCCCGGGCACCACCGGGTGAACCTCCCAGCCCCCAGCCCCCCGCTGGGCGATGAAGGGCGAGGTCTGGCTCGGCAGGCTCTGCGGGTCGGCCAGGCTCTGGGCCTGCAGCGCCGCCCGCTCCCCGTCGTCGGATACCGCCATCAGGCTCCTCACTCCCAGCCCCTTGCTGTCGGAGTCGCTGACCAGCTCGAAGAAGCGACTGCCCGGCTGTGGCGGGGCAACCGTACGCTCCGTGCCCGCTTCGGTCCCGACCGAGTTGGTCGCGACCAGGCGGTAGACGTAGGGCTTGGTGGGGTCCAGACCCGGGATCGACTGCAAGACCAAGACGTTGAAGAGGCCGTGGCCGGCGGGGGCCGGCAGCAGCGGCACCCTCTCCGCCCCACTGAATCCCGAGGCGTCGAACTGCGCCTCGCTGACGTACTCGAAGACATAGGTGGTCTGGTCTTTACCGGGGTTGATCTTGCCGTAGAGGGTGAGGCTCGGGTTCGTCGCCGGCGGGCTGCTCCAGCGCGCCGGACCGGTGCTCACCTGCGGTTTCACCGCTTGGGTGCAGAATGTGCCCTCGGCCAGCCCCTCGGCGCCGTGAAAGCGCGAGTAGGCGATGGCGCGCAGGTCATAGCAGGTGTTTATTTCCAGCCCTTCGGCTTTCTGGGAGACCGCCACCGGGACCGGGTCTTTGCCGAGATCGACGTCGTTTTCGAGCGGCACCCGTTTCCATTCCTCGCTGCCCTCCCGCGTGTATTCGAAGCGGTAGAAGGTGGTCAGCTTGGGCAGCGCCGCCGGGGTGATGGTGGCATGCAGGGTCGCCGTCGTCGCTCCCGCCTCGGTCGGCTCGAGGCTGACCGATACTGGCGGCACCTCGTCGACGATGTAGACGGGGGCGGGGGGCTCGGTCACGTAGAGGCGGTCGCTGGCGGTGTTCAGGGCCAGGGCGGTGACCGAAGCGCCGCTCGAACCGGCTTCGCCTCGCACCATGAATTCATCGACGACTGTGCCGTTGCCGCCGTCGGCGCTCGGGTCGACTGCGAGGATCCGCGCCTCCTTTTCCTCCAGCGGCGGCGTCCCGGAGCCTTTCGGGACGTACTTGAGCACGTAGACGGTCCCTGGCGTTCCGGGCGCGGTCGAGGTGTCGACGGCGACGGCGATCGGGTTGTCCTGATTCGATGGGTCGCCGCCGCCGCCAATGCTGCCTTTCAGCTCCGCCGGGTCGAACTCCCCCTGCGGGGTGACGACGTTGCCGGGTAGCGTGAACCTCTGCACCCGGAAGCCGGCGAACGACTCGACCGTGTAGATATTGCCGGAGGAGTCCTCGGCGATTTGGCTCGGGCCTTGGTTGAACTGGCCGGAACCGGATCCCGTCGTGCCGCCCTTGCAGAGGTCCAGCGCCGCAGCGCTGCAGACCTCGAAGGCGGTGCCGCTTTGACTTGGCCCCGAATCGACCACGTCCCAGCCGAAGGTGCGCACGAAGGCGCCGGTGGAAGTGAACTCTTGCACGCGACTGGCGGTCGCAGCGCCGCCCCCACCGTCGGCGACCAGCACGTTGCCGGCATTTGGCGCGCCGGCTGGAGCGACAGCCAAGGAACCAAGGTTGGTGGTATTGAAGCCCCCCCCGGTAGTCGCGTTCGACGGCGATGCCTTGCAGTTGGCCGCCGTCTCGCAGATCTCAAAGCCGACCGCGCCCTCGTTGAAGGTGGTGATCGTCGCCGTCGCGGCGCCGCCGCTGAGTGGCGTCGTCCCTACCGAAACGGCGATCGTCGCCAAATCGACGTTGGCCAAGGAGCCACCGAAGGCGATCAGGTAGGGCGTAGCCCCGCCCGTGCCTCCGACACCGCCGGTCACGGTGACGTTGCCGGGGCCGATGTTCGAGATCCCCTCCAGCGCCGCCTGCACCACGGCCGGAGTGGCGTTCCAGGCGATGTCGGCGGTCTCAGAGACGCCGGGGCCGCCGGCGCCGAAGCTGAGCTTGTACTGGCCGGCGCTGGCGTCGACAGTCAGTCGCTGCTGCTCGTCGGCCTGTTCGGCACCGGAGCTGACCACGTCTTTGCCGAAGGCGCGGATGAAGTTGCCCTCGGCGTCGAAGCGCTGGATGCGGCGGTTGGCCCGGTCGCTGACGTAGATGCTTCCGCTCGTCTGGTCGACGGCGATGCCCGAGAGGGCGAGCGAAGAGGCGATGTTCAGCGCACCGCCGGTGCTGCCGCTGATCCCCGCCTTGCAGACGTCACCGCTTGCGGCTTTGCAGATCTCATAGCCCGTGCCGTTGTTGCCGGGACCCGATTCGACCACGTCCTGGCCGAAGGCGCTGACGAATTTGCCGTCGGCGTCGAAGCGCTGGACGCGGTTCTGGCCGCGGTCGAGGACGTAGACGTCACCGGGGTCGGCGGCGCCGGCTCCGGCGCTGTTGACCGCGACGCCGCTGATGCCGCTGCTCCCGTTGGCGCCGAACTCCCCGCCTTTGGTGCCGATCGAGCCGAAGGTGTCATAGACGCCTTTGGCGGCCGAGGCTCCCTGGGCTGAGGCAAGGAAGGCAAATGCCAGGCAGACGGCAAGCGTCACGCCCAACGCCTTGCGGTCTCCGGTCTCCCACCACGATGACATTCCCACGCTTTCAGCCTCGCTCTCTTCGCCGGCCGTCCCTCGCCGTCGCTCGCTGTCCCTGTCGCCCGGTCCCTGGCCGGCTGCGGTCACATTAAGGAACAGAATGGTATCTGTCAAGAATATTCTGGCCTAGAAGCACAGAGAGGGCCGCTCAAAGGCGGCCCTCTCTTTAAACATCTGAACTACAGATTTCCTAGCCGAGCGTCAGTGTTGTGTCGCAGGCGCTACCCAGGATATCTACTGCAATCGGTGCGATAGACAGGTGCATATCGTCCTGGTGTTCTTCGAACGAAATGCATCCTTCTTCATCCACGATGCCTGTCGCCGTTCCTGTGGCAGTCAGTGTCGGCAGCGGCACGGGGCAGTTGGTGCCCTCGTAATGATTGGTGAACTGAGCGCCGGAGATTTCAACTCCCGGTTCGCCTGTCACTGTCGTCCCTGTCACACTCCAGGGGAAGCCTTCCAATGTCGCGACGACATCGCAGGTTTCAACATTGGTTTCGCATGTGTCGTTGGCATTGAGGACATCGCCACCGGTAATCGTGCCCGAGGCCATTCCGTTTACGTTCGAGGCGGTGCCTTCGAATGTGATCTCACAGGGGCCGCTGATAAATCCGCTGCCCGTGGTTGATTCGAGTTCGGCGTCAATGTGAAGGTCCTCTTCGCCGACGAGTTTATTAGGCCCGTGGTACCACTCCGGAGCGTCTGCCTGAGCCGCAGGAGCCGCGAAAGCCACCGCAGCCATTGCCATGCTGGCAAGCAGCATGATCTTCTTGAACGTCATGAATGTACCCTCCTATGAGTACTCCCGTCGGGCTTCCCGTTCTCAACTGAGGCCCGGTCGGGTTGATTGATGTCGGGGCCTCGGCCGAACCTTTTTGGTTTGGCCGGGGTTCCAACTTGGTCAGCAGCACTCATAACCGATGCGGGTCTGATCGGTCAAGAGGTTTATTGCTTTATAAAGATCGGGATCGCCGGCGGCGATCTGAGGCGGCGCGTTTTCCCCGCAGATCGCAGGATGTCGAGATTTCGCGCGTGCAGATCCACATTGTCATCGATCGATGGAGGGGTGGGGAGACCTGATGCGTACCGGATAGGTTCCGGGCGTCGATGGGATCGTCCGACACATCCGATTCGCCACCGCTGGCGTTGCGCCGGCCGCGGCGGCTGCTTGCGCTCGCGGCGATAGCGATCGTCGTGCTCGGGATCCTGGGGCTCGGGGTCGAGGAGCGGCTCTCCCCCACCTCGCTCGCCGTCCCGGATACGCCGTCGGCCAGGGGCAGCGCGCTGCTCGAGGCGCACTTCGGGGAGTCGGCCCCGTTCGCGATCCTCCTGCGCGGCCCGGGCCCGGCGCTGGAACGCCAGGGGCCGGGGCTGATCCGGGCGCTGCGCTCGGAGCCGGGCGTCACCACCCTCTCGCCCTGGGACGGCGCCGGGCTGGCGCGGCTGCGTCCCTCCCCACGACGGGCGCTGATCCTGGTCGACTTCCACGCCTCGATCGAGGAGGCGGTGCGCGACGTCGTGCCCCGGCTCGAAGAGACGCTGGCGCGGGAGATCGCGCCGCCGGTGCGGGCCAATCAGACCGGGTTCGCCTCGCTCTCGCGGGCGATCCAGGAGGAGTCGATCGCCTCGACCGAGCGGGCCGAGCTGATCGCGATCCCGTTCCTGCTCGTGGTGCTGCTGCTCGTCTTCCGCTCCCCCGTCGCGGCGGCGATTCCACTGGCCTTCGGGGCGATCACGGTCATCTCCTCGCGCGGGCTCCTCTTCATCGCCTCGCACTGGGTCTCGATCGACGCCTTCGCGCTGACGGTGGCGACGATGATGGGGCTGGCGCTCGGCGTCGACTACGCGCTGCTGATGGTCTCCCGCTTCCGCGAGGAGCTCGACGGGGGCGCGGACCCCCTGGCCGCCGCCTGGCGCACCCGCCGCACCGCCGGGCGCACGACGCTGTTCGCCGGCACCACCCTGTTCGTCTCGATGCTGGTCTCGGTCCTCGTCCTGCCGGGATCCCTGCTGCTCTCCCTCGCCGGCACCGCGATCCTCGTCACCGCGATCAGCATCGTCGTCTCCAACCTGCTCGCGCCGGCGCTGCTGACGCTGCTGGGGGACAACGTCAACCGCTGGCACCTCGGCCGCCGCCACGACCACGAGCGGCACACGCTGCTGGACCGCTCCCTGGCGGCGGCCCTGCGGCGACCCACCCCGATCGCTGTCCTCATCTCCGCCGGGCTGCTGCTGCTGGCGGCGCCGGCGCTGGCGATCAAGACCGGGCCGCCGAGCGTCGACCAGCTGCCCACCACCGACCCCGTGCGCGAGGACGCCGAGCTGGTGGACCGGGCGATGGGGCCCGGGTGGGACGCCCCCTTCCTGCTCGTCGCCGCGACCGAGCGCGGGCCGATCACGACGGTGAGCGACCTCCGCCACCTCGCCAGGTTCCAGCGGGTCCTCGCCGCGCAGCCGGGCGTCAAGCTCGTGATCGGCCCCGCCCAGGTATCGCGGCGCACGGCGCCGCTCGTCCGCGGCGGCCAGGAACTGCTCGGTGCCCCGGGCGCCCGGCGGCTGGCGCGCCTGCAGAGCCTCGGGCCGCGGCTGCGCCGCGCCGGCGACGGCGTCGGGCGGCTGCGCGACGGGATCGCGGAAGCGGCGGCGGGGGCCGGCCTGCTCGGGGAGGGCTCGGGCCGGGCCCAGGCCGGCGCCGCCCAGCTCGCCACCGGGCTCGATCGCGCCGCCGCCGGCAGCGAACGGGCGACGAGCGCGATCGACCGCCTGGCCGGGGGCGCCGCGCGCCTGGCCGCGGGGCAGGAGAGCGCCCAGGCCGGCTCGCTCTCCCTGGCCCTGGGCCTGCACGACGTCGTCCCCCAGCTGCGCGAGGGCGCGCTCGCCCGGGCCCGGCAGCTGCGGGCCGCGCTGACCCGCGCCGCCCGCGCCGACCCCGCCCTCGCCGCCAGCGCCCGCGAGGCCGACGCGCTGGTGACTCAGCTGGCCGGGATCCGCAACAGCCTGCGGGCGATGCGCGCGGAAGCCCAGCAGCTGAACGCGGGCGCGGCCCGCCTCGCCGCGGGTGGCGAGCGGGTGGCCGAGGGGACCGAGCGCCTGGCCGGCGGCGCCTCGCAGCTGAACGACGGCCTCTCCCGCCTCGCCGGTGGCGCCGAGGCGCTCAGCGGCGGCCTCGAGCGCCTCACCGGCGGCACCGAGGCGCTCGCCAGCGGCCTCGCCCAGGGCCACGCGCGCTCGGCGCCGCTGCAGGGCGGCCTCTCCCGCGCCGCCGTCGGCGTCACCGCCTCCAGCGCCAGGCTCGCCGCCCAGCGCTCCGCCCTCGAGCGCTCCTCCCCCCACCTCTTCGACTCCGGCTACTTCGTCCTCTCCGCCCTCGACGGGGCCAGCGGCGAGGCCCGCTCCCGCGCCGCCCAGGCGATCGACCTCGAATCCGGTGGCCAGGCGGCGACGATGCTCGTCGTCCCCGGCTTCGGCCTCAACACGCCGGGCTCCGAAGCCATCGCCGCCCGCCTCAACCACCTCGCCGGGCGGCTCGCCGACAGGACTGGATTGCGGACCGGCGTCGCCGGCGGCGCCGCCCAGCTCAGCGATTACAACCGCGTCACCAGCTCCCGCGTGCCGCTGGTGATCGCGGCGATGACCCTGGTCACCTTCCTCGCCCTGGTGGTGCTGCTGCGGGCGCTGATCCTCGCCGCCCTCGCCGTCCTCCTCAACCTCGCCACCGTCGGCGTCGCCTTCGGCGTGCTGGTGCTGCTGTTCGAGGTCCCGGCCGGCTGGCCGCTCGGCGGCCACGACTACGTCGACACGATCGGGGCGGCGGCGATCTTCGGCATCGTCTTCGGCCTCTCGGTCGACTACGCCGTCTTCCTGCTGGCGCGGATGCGCGAGCGCTACGACCAGACCGGCGACCACCGCGAGGCGATCTCCTTCGGGCTGCGCCGCACGGCCCGGGTGATCACCGGCGCCGCGGCGATCATGATCGCGGTCTTCGCCTGCTTCGCCGCGGCGAAGATCTCGACCGTGAGCCAGCTCGGCGTCGGCCTCCTGGTCGCCGTCCTGCTCGACGCCACGATCGTCCGGCTGGTGCTGCTGCCGGCGCTGATGCTGACGATCGGCGAGCGGGTGTGGTGGCTGCCGAAGCCGCTGGCGCGGGTTCTGCCGAAGATCGAGCTTCACCCCACCTAGCGGTGTTGGGATTATGGAAGAACAAATTCAGAGCAAAGAGAGGGAGGGCGGGTTGAGTCACTGCAAGGGGAGCACCGGGGTGCGATGGCGGCTGGCGATGGCGGGGCTGCTCGCGGCGCTGGCGCTGACGCCGGCAGCGGCGCCGGCGGCGGAAATCGACCGCGAGGAATACGTCGAACGGGCCGAGCCGATCTGCAAGACCAACACCGAAGCCAACCGGCGGATCTTCAAGGGCGCCAAAGACGAGGTGCGGGCGGGGGAGCTGAAGAAGGCCTCGACCCACTTCAGCCGGGCGGCGACGGCATTCGAGAAGACGATCGAGCAGCTGGCGGCGCTACCGCGCCCGGCGAGCGACGAGGCGAAGCTGCGGAAGTGGATCGGCTACCTCGAAGCCGAGCAGCGCTACATCGCCCGGATCGGCCGAGCGCTGGCCCAGGAGGACAAGGGGAAGGCGCAGATGCTGTCGGTCCGCCTCAACCGCAACTCCAACCTCGCCAACAACACGGTCCTGGCCTTCGGCTTCGAGTACTGCCGGATCGACTCCTCGAGGTTCAGCTGAGGTGAGAGCCCGGCACCTGATCCCGCTGGCCGCCGCGCTGGTGCTCTGCACGGCGCTGCCGGCCCGGGCCGAGCTCTCCCAGAAGGGCAGCCTGATCGTCGGCTTCGACGGTGCGCTGTCGCCGACCGCGCTCCCCCGCACGACTCCCGCGCCGGTCTCGGTGCGGGTCGCCGGCGACATCAAGAACGCCGCCGGCAAGCCCGACCGGCTGCCCCAGCTGCGGCGGATCTCGGTCGCGATCAACCGCGCCGGCCGCCTCTTCGACAAGGGCATCCCCACCTGCGAGCTGGCTTCGATCCAGCCGGCGACCGAGCGCGAGGCGCGGGAACGGTGCCGGGGGGCGATCGTCGGCAACGGCCACGTCGCGCTGCAGGTGCGGCTGCCCGCGCAGGAACCGTTCCTGGTCAGGGCCAACCTGATCGCCTTCAACGGGCGCAACGAGAGCGGCCGCAAGCTGATCCTGGCCCAGGTCTACGCGGAGGATCCGCCGGGAGCGTTCGTCCTCACCTTCGAGGTGCAGCGGCGCGGCGGCCTCTTCGGCACGGTGTTGAGCACGACCCTGCCGCAGTCCGCCCACGAGTGGGCCTACCTCACCCACTTCGACATGACCCTGCACCGCGTCTACCGCTACCGCGGCGAGCGCCGCTCCTACATCTCCGCGGCCTGCGCCGCCCCGGCGGGATTCCCGGGCGCGCTCTTCCCCTTCGCCAAGGCGACCTACGGCTTCGACAACGGCCAGACGCTGACGACCACCGTGATTCGCAGCTGCCGGGTCAGAGGAAAGTAGCGCTGCTGCTGCGCTTCAGATCGCCGTCGCTCGGCCCCGGCAGCTGAGCGTCGAACAGGGCCAGGTGCAGGCCGTGGACGAGGTCGGCGGCCAGCTGGGGCCGGGCGCCGCCGATGCGGAGGTCCTGGACCCGGCCATCGATGACGACGTCGAGCCAGGTCTCGGGGCTGCTGATCGCCCAGGTGGTCGGCTCCTTGCCGACCTCGGGGACGCAGGAGACGACCTGGCCTTTCCTGACCTCGATCGTGACCCCGGCGAGCCCGGGGTTCTTCTCGTCGGGCTCGATCGGATCGGTCTGGGAGGCCAGCATGCAGGTGCCGTTGGCGTAGGGAGGCAACGGCGCGATCGGGGTCACGAGCATGAACGAGGCCTCGATCTCGACGTCGGTTATCGGACCGCCCTCGTCTCCCATGTGGCGCCGCTCACAGCGCCCGGCGACGGCGAGTGGGGCGATCGCGTGGCGCAGCCAGTCGGTGACGACGTAGGGCGTGCCGCGGCCTTCCCTTTCCACCGGCTCGATCTGGCCGGTCGCCCGCATCCAGGAGATCCGCCGCTCCAGCGAGGGATAGCTGAGGTCGGGGATCAGGTTGTCCAGTTCGGTCAGGGTGAAGGGCCGGCTGGCCAGCACCCGCATCAGGGTCGAGCTCCAGCCGCCGGCCAGTGCTTTGACCGCGCCCTTGGCGTGTTCGGCCTCGGGGTCGATCGGGCCGTCGGGGCTGAGCGCCAGCCAGGCCTCGATCTCGTCGGCGACGCTCAGCATCTCCTCGCCGGCCGGGGTCAGCACGGTGGCAACGGCGTAGGGAGACTCGGCCACCGCCTGCTTGGTCAGGGCGCCGATCTCGCAGAGGTTGGCGAGGGCGACGCGGACAGTCGTCTGGGCGGACCAGCCGACCTTCTCCTGCAGTTCGGAGAGGCGCTGGGGACCCTCGGCGTGGGCACGGAGAATCCGCGTGTTCAGCGGGTTCTCGAAGACCGACAGCACACGGCTGCCGGCGCGGACCTCTCCTTCCCCGGGTGCGCTGCCATTGAACGTCGCCATCTGGTGCTCGGAGTCACCCCTTTGGTTAGCTGGTGCGGCTCCGGACCCATGCTAGTTGAACACATAGGAGTTTTTTACAAGTAAGTCCTTTTCGTCTAAATGACGCCCTGGCGCCCTGGCCCAGGACGCTCCCGCGGCTTCGGCTCGAGACGAACCGGAGCGGTCGAGAGGGCCTGCACCCGCAGGTCGCTCCAGGTCAGCCCCTCGCGGACCAGAGCGGGCAGGCCGAGGGCCACGGCGGTGGCGATCTCAACCGCCTGGAGGATGACCCCGTAGGCGAGGGCGTCGGCGGTGCCGATGTCGAAGCCGGTGTGGAGGACGCTGATCACGGCCAGCTGGAAGACGCCGATGTTGGAGGGCGTGGCCGGCACCACCGCGGTGACGTTGACGGCGAAGAGGACGGCCGCAGCTGCGCCGATCCCCGCCTGGCCATCGAGCCCGAGCGCGTAGAGCAACGCCCAGCACGCGGCCAGTTGGATGGCCCAGGCGCCGAGCTGGGCGGCGGCGGCGAGAGCGCCCTGGCGCGGGTCGCGGAAGACCGCGAGCCCCGCGCGCACCTGGATCAGGGCCCGGTGCAAGGCGGCGCCGGCGCGGGCCAGGCGGCCGTTGCCGTTGCGGCGCATCAGCACCGGCGCGACGAGGACGACGAGCAGGAGCAGCAGCGGCACCAGGCTGAAGACGAAGAGCTTCTGGGTGCCGGAGTGGAAGAGCGGCGTCGAGGAGACGATGATCACCCCGAGCAGCGCCAGCGCCACCAGGTTGAGCAGCGTCTGCGAGACCAGGGTCCCGAGCAGGACCGGGAAGGTTTCCCGCATGCGCCCGGTGCGGCGGGCGAGGGTGAGGGCACGCGCCGGCTCGCCGAGGCGGGCGGGCAGGGTTGCCGACATCAGCACCCCGATCATCGTCGCCGAGGTGACGTCGCGGCGGCGGACGGCGCTGCTGGGCAGGGCGGCGCGGGCGATCCAGTACCAGGAGGCGGCGCGGAAGAAGAGCGAGGAGGCCATCAGCGCGCAGGCGATCAGGACCCAGGTCAGGTTGGAGCGGACGATGCTCTCGACCACCTTGTCGACGCCGATCTTCTGCGCGGCGAGGACGGTGAGGCCGATCCCGAGGGCGCCGGCGACGACCAGGCCCAGGCGGCGGGCCATCGCCCGCCCGCGGCTGCCGGCCCGGGCCGGCTCGGGATCGAGCGAGGGGAGTCGCTGGGCGGGCCGGCGGGGCTGGCCGTCCGCGGGCCGCAGCCCGGCCCAGTGGGCCGCGCGCTCGCCGCTGGTCTGCGGCCGCGGCGCCGCGATCGCCCGCTCGTAGACCGCGGTCACCTGGTCGGCGTCCCGCGGCCAGGCATAGCGCTGGGCGCTGCGGTGCGCGGCTTCGCCCATCTGCTTCAGGCGCTCGGGCTCGTGGTGGACGCGCTGCAGCTCCTCGGCCAGGCGCTGCGGATCGCCGGGCGGGACCAGCAGGCCGTCCACCCCGTCGCTGACGACGTCGCTGTAGCCGGCGATGTTGGAGGCGATCACCGGGGTGCCGGCGGCGAAGGCCTCGGTCAGCACCATGCCGAAGCTCTCGCCCGAGAGCGACGGCGCGCAGAGGACGTCGGCCGCGTGCAGCTCGGCCCAGAGGCTCTCGCCGGAGACGCGGCCGCGGAGGTCGATCGAGCTCAGCAGCTCCGGGTCGGCGATGTAGCGCAGCACGTCCTCGCGGTCGGCGCCGATCACCGTCAGCCGGCAGGGCACGTGCTCGACCAGGGCGCCGAAGGCGGTCAGCAGGATCGGCAGCCCCTTGCGCTCCTCGGGGCGGCCGACGAAGAGGATCCGCAGCTCCCCCTCCGGGCCCGGCGGCGCGCTCGGGGCTGTGTCGACGTCGACCCCGTTGGGGATGATCGTGTAGTCGCCGCCGTACCAGCGCCGGCCGGTCCAGGCCGCCGCCTCGGAGACCGCGATCCGAGCCGAGAGCCGGTTGAACATGCGGCGGGCGCCGACGGCGTTGGCGACGTAGTTGGGGACGGGCTTGGTCGAGTAGGCGTGGAAGGTGCCGACGACCGGCGTCCGCGCTCCCAGCGTGGCGTTCCAGCCGACCAGCGGCACCAGCGGCTCGTGGACGTGGATGACGTCGAACTCGCCCTGCCGCACGGCGCGGCGCGGCGCCACCACCCCGCCGAGCGGGAAGGGAGCGAGGTTGGAGACGGAGCCGTTGGCGCCGAAGCCCATCGTGCGGCCGAGCGGGGTCAGGTAGTCCGGCATCTCGCGCGGTTCGGCGGCCGCCCGGTGCAGCGCGCGGCTGACCCGCCCGGGCGGGTCGTAGGGAGCGAGCACGCGGACGTCGTGGCCACGACCGAGGAACTCCTCGGTAAGCGCCTCCACGTGCCGGTTCACGCCGCCCTGGTAAGACCAGGAATATGGCGAGACGAGAGCTATGCGCACGAGCAAATAAGGGTAGGGCATCGCCCGGCCCCCGTTGCGGGGCGCCTGGCAGGGGGCCTGCCTAGAGCTGAGTGGCGATCAGGCCGAGTAGAGCCGCGATCAGCGCGACGAATGCGACGACCAATGCGCCGCCTACTTGGATGATCGAGTGCTGGAGAGAGTCGATTCGACAGGACAAGTCGCTGACGCGACCATTGAGATCGTCGAGGCGAGAATCGGTCCAGGTGGATCGCATTGACTCCATGCCCTTCAGGCTAGAGAGAAACTTGTCACGTGTGGTGAACGGGAGTGTAACTTTTTGTCTGCTCCGAAGGCGCCTCCCCCGCCTCCGCCCAGGCGAAGCCGGTGAAGACGAGCAGATAGGCGGCGCCGATCTCCAGCAGCAGCGCCCCGGAGTCGTTGGCGAGGGTGCCGACGGCGGTGGCCGCGACCGCGCCGAGCAGGCCGGCGCGCATCGCCGGCCGCCCCTCGAGCCAGGCCGCGATCCGCTCGCGCCGCGCCACCGCGAGCGCGGCCAGGACGGCGATCAGCGGCAAGAAGACGAGGACGATCGGGCGCGAGAAGCTGCGGGCCGAGAGCTGCAGGCGGCGCTGGGCGACGTCGGCGAGGTCGCCGAGACCGCCGGCGTCGAGCACCGAGCGGGTCAGGTGGGCGTCGGCGCCGGTGACGAGGTCGCCGAGGGCGAGCAGGCCCAGCATCGCGAACGGCAGGGCGGCCACGAGCAGGGCGGCGCGGCGGCGCCGGGCCGCGATCGCCGCGGCGGCCACCGCGGCACCGACCGGAAAGACGATCGCCGCGCCGACGTCGGCCCCGAAGCGCCCGGCGGCGAAGACGACAGCGGCGCCGATGCCGATCGCGAGGAAGGCGATGGCGGCGGCGCGCGGGGAGAGTCGCGGGGCGAACCCGGTCAGCGCCGCCCCGGTCCCGGCGACGATCAGCACCGCCAGCAGCGCCTCGAGCTCGTTGCCGATCCCGTAGAAGCGCACCCCCAGGCCAGGGTTCGGCCCTAATAAGGAAAGCGAGGTCAGCGGCGAGCCGGCGACCACGTCGACCGCGTAGGCGAGCACGGTCAGCCCCGAGGCGATGGCTAGCGCCCGGTAGCCGCCAAACGCGGCCAGGGTCGCCGCCGCCAGCGCCGGCGCCCCGAGCATCACCAGCAGCATTTCCGCCGCCTCCCCCGGCTCGAGCGCGGCCCCCGCGAGCAGCGTCAGCGGCAGGTAGACGACCGCCAGGCCCATCAGCTTCACCCCGGTCCTCGCGATCGGCCTCCCGCCGGCCGCGGCCGCCACCGCCAGGACGACGATCCAGGCCAGCAGGCTCAGCCCGATCGCCGGCCCGCGCCGCTCCGAGATCACCGCCATCCGCTCGCCCAGCGCAACCACCGCGGCGGCGTCGACCTCTCCCTCCGCGCGGATCGCCTGCCCCGACATCTGCGACGGAATCGGGATGCCGTAGCGAGCGAGGACCGTCGGCGCCACGTCGGTCGCGAGGACATAGCCGTCGAGGCGGGTGCTGTCGGAGGTCAGGTTCCCGTCGTAGCCTCGCCCGGCGATCCCGATCGCCAGGGCCCGGCCCTTGGCCGGCGGCGGCCGCTCGATCGCGATCAGCAGGTCGTCCCCCCGCAGCCGGGCAAGCAGGCGCGGCAGCCGTGCCGGCGAGGCGCCCCGGACCGCGACCCGCTGCCCCGCCGCCGCGAGAGTCGCGGCCAGCAATCCGGGCACCACGTCGGCCGGAGCCGATTCCGCCCGCCGCAGGATCGCCCGGTTCCGCACCGGCTCGTCCAGCGGCACCCGCCCCCGCGGCAGCTCCCCCTCATAGAGGGACCCGAAGACCCGGTTCCCCTGCCCGATGTCCAGATAGGTCTGCCGCGCCGGCACCGCGCCCAGCCCCGCGCTCATCAGCCCCGGCGACATCCCGGCCGCCGCCAGCTGCTCCACCGAGGTCCCCGGCGGGAGCACGACCAGCGAGACCCGGGCGTCGGCCGTCGAGGCCGCGAAGAGCGGCAGCGCTAGCGCTATCGTCACCGCGATGGCCGCTCGCACGTTCGCCAAGTTCACGTTTTTCAAGGTTGATCCAGCCTGGCGCCGTCGAGATCCGGAGCTGCGCGCCGCCGACAAGCAGGAGTTCCTCGCCGCCTGCGAGGACTTCGGCGTCGACCGGTCGCTGCGGGCCTACTCAACCATAGGCACGCGCGGCGACGTCGACCTGGTCCTGCTCAGCCAGAGCCCCAACCTCGACGACATCCATACCTTCCACGTCGTCCTCGGCCAGAGCGGTCTGGCGAAATGGGCCGAGACGCCGCACTCGTTCCTCTCGATGACCAAACGCTCCCCCTACTCGGAGGAGGGCGCGCGACCGGAGATCTGCACCTCCGAGCGCAAGTACCTCTTCCTCTACCCGATGGTCAAGCAGCGCCGCTGGTACGGGCTGGCGCCGGAGGAGCGCGGCCGGATCATGAAAAGCCACATCGAGGTCGGCCGGCGCTACCCGGAGATCACGATCAACACGACCTACTCCTACGGCCTCGACGACCAGGAGTTCGTCGTCTGCTTCGAGGGCGACGACCCCGGCATGTTCCTCGACCTCGTCAACGAGCTGCGCCCGACCGAGTCGAGCGAGTACACCGAGCGCGAGACCCCGATCTTCACCTGCGTCGCGATGTCCATCCGCAAGGCCCTCGACGCCCTCGACGGCACGCCCAGCGCGGTGGCCGCCGATTCCACCGCGGTTCGCTGAGCGCTCTAGCCTTAGTCGAATCACTCAGGCAGTTCTCAGCTATGCGATCGACGATCAGGACCACCTGGTCAAGGTCGACGACGGCTACTACGCCTTCGCCGCCGCTAACGGCTGGGACGGCGCCGGCGCCAGCCTCGGCCGCTCGCTCTGGGACTTCGTCGCCGGCGAGGAGCTGAAGAAACTGCAGCGGATGCTGCTGCGACGGGTGCGCGGCGAGCTGCGCAGCGTCGACCTGCCCTTCCGCTGCGACGGGCCCGGCGTCCGCCGCGAGATGGACATCCATATCGCCGCCCAGTCCTCCGGGCGCTTCGTCCTCTTCTCCGCCCGTCTCCGGGCCGAGGACCGGCGCAAGGAATTCCAGCCGCTGCTAGCCGCCAGGACCCCGCGCAGCCAGCGGACGCTGACGATGTGCGGCTGGTGCGACCGCTTCCTGGTCGGCGACGAGTGGGTCGAGGTCGAGGAGGCGGTCGCGCGGCTCGGGCTGTTCGAGCTGCCGGAGATGCCGGCGATCGGTCACGGGGTCTGCCCCGACTGCACCGAGCTGCTGATGGCGGCGTAGCCACCTCGCTTACGGCATTCCCTATTCTTCCGCGTCCAATGAGCAAGATCGGCAGCCCAGAGAACCCCCTTCGAGTCGCCATCGTCGGCGCCGGCCCGTCCGGCTTCTACGCCGCCGAGCACATCCTCAAGGGCGAGGACATGCACGCCCAGGTCGACCTCTTCGACCGCCTCCCCACGCCGTTCGGCCTGGTCCGCGGCGGCGTCGCCCCGGACCATCCCAAGATCAAGTCGGTGACCCGGGTCTACGAAAAAACCGCGGCGCGGGACGGCTTCCGCTTCTTCGGCAACGTCAAGGTCGGCCACGACATCGACGTCGAGGATCTGGAGCGGCTCTACCACGCGATCGTCTTCACGGTGGGCTGCGAGACCGACCGTCAGCTCGGCGTGCCCGGCGAGGACCTGCCCGGCAGCGCCGCCGCCACCGCCTTCGTCGGCTGGTACAACGCCCATCCCGACTACGCCGACCACGACTTCGACCTCTCCAGCGAGCGGGCGGTGGTGATCGGCAACGGCAACGTGGCGATGGACGTCGCCCGGATGCTCGCCCTGACCGATCACGAGCTGCGCCAGACCGACACCGCCGACCACGCGATCGAGCTGCTCGACGCGAAGAAGATCCGCGAGATCGTCGTGCTCGGCCGCCGCGGCCCGGTCCAGGCCGCCTTCACCAACCCGGAGATCAAGGAGCTGGGGGTGATGGAGGACGCCGACGTGATCGTCGACCCCGCCGACGTCGAGCTCGACCCGGCCAGCGCCGCCTTCCTCGAGTCCGACGAGGTCGACAAGACCACCCGCGTCAACGTCGAGACCCTGCGCGAGTTCTCCCAGCGCACGCCCGCGGGCAAGCACCAGCGCATCGTCCTCCGTTTCCTCGCCTCCCCGATCGAGATCAAAGGAGACGGCAAGGTCGAGAGCATCGTCGTCGGCCGCAACGAGCTGGTCGAGGAAGGCGGCAGCCTGCGCGCCAGGGACACCGGCGAGCGCGAAGAGCTGGAGTGCGGCCTGGTCCTGCGCTCGGTCGGCTACACCGGGGTCCCGATCGAGGGCGTGCCCTTCGACGAGAAGCGCGGCCTGATCCTCAACGAAGGCGGCCGCGTGCTCGACTCCCATGATTCCGGCCACAAGGTCGGCCACTACACGGCCGGCTGGATCAAGCGCGGCCCCTCCGGCGTCATCGGCACCAACAAGAAAGACGCGCTGGAGACGGTCCAGCACCTGCTCGCCGACGTCGAGTCGCAGACCCTGCTGGAGCCCGAGAGCCCGGACCCGGTCGCGGTCGAGGCGCTGCTGGCCGAGCGCAGCATCCGCTACGTCAGCTTCGAGGACTGGCAGGCGATCAACGAGGCCGAGGTCGGCCGCGGCGAGCCCCACGGCCGCCCCCGCGTCAAGTTCGTCAGGGTCGAGGAGATGCTCGAGACCCTCGGCGAGAAGCTTCCCGGCTAGGGCGCCGCGCGGCTCCGCCGTCGCGCAGACAAAAAGTTACACTTACGTGTGCCACACGCGCGTTCTTCTCCCCTAGCCTTCGGAGCATGGAGTCGATGAGAGCCACCTGGACCGATTCTCGCCTGGACGATTTCGCCGCCCACACTGACCGGCGCTTCGACGATCTCGAGCGTCGCATGGAGAGCGGCTTCGACCGGGTCGACGGGGACATGCGGGAACTGCGTGGTGAGCTCAGCGCCCTCCACCGCACGATCATCCAGTTCGGCGCCGCCATGCTGGCCGCCTTCGTCGGCCTGGTGGCAGCGGTTCTCGGCCTCGTCGTCACGCAGCTTTAGCGGAGAGCGACCCGCCCCATAGAATCCCGCCCGTGGCCGACCTGGCAGAGCTGAGGGCGATGATCGAGGCGGCGCTGCCGGGCGCCGAGGTCGAGGTCTTCGACGAAGACGGCGGCGGTCAACACCTCAAGGCGGTCGTCAGCGCCGCTCAGTTCGAGGGCCTCTCGCGGATCGACCAGCACCGGCTGGTCAAGGCCGCGGTCAAGTCCCGCTTCGACGACGGCACCATCCACGCGCTGTCGGTCAAGACCGCCGTCCCCGACTAGGAGCATGGAGTCAATGCGATCGATCTGGACCGATTCTCGCCTCGACGTTCTAAACGGTCGAGTCAATGAGCTCAGCGCGCGGATCGACGGTTTGCAGCACACGATGATGCAGGGGTTCTTCGCGATCGCCGCGACGTTGGTCACCGGCTTTCTCGGGCTGGCGGGCCTGATCGCCACGCAGCTCTGAGGGCCGACGGCCGCCGCTCCATACAATGCAGCCATGGCCGACCCAGAGTTGAAGTCCAAAGTCCAGGAGCTGATCGCCGCCAACCAGGTGCTGCTCTTCATGAAAGGCACGCCCGACGAGCCGCGCTGCGGCTTCTCGATGCGCGTCGTCCAGGTGCTCGACCAGGTCGACGTCGAGTACGGCGCGGTCGACGTCCTCCCCGCCCTGCAGCCTCTGCGTGAGGTGACGGCCGAGATCTCCGACTGGCAGACCTTCCCCCAGCTCTACGTCAACGGCGAGCTGCTCGGCGGCGCCGACATCGTCGAGGAGATGTTCGAGTCCGGCGAGCTGGCCGAAGCGCTCGGCGTCGAGCAGCCGGAGTCGGCGGCGGTGCCGCAAGCCGGGCCGCCAGCCCAGTCACCCCCGCTGCAGATCGAATAGCCCGCAGCGGGTCTAGGAGGGATTGGCGAAACCCCGCACGCGTCCAGCGGCGGTGGACACGGCGTTGGTGCGGCGTCCTCGGTCGTCCGAATCGCGCTGCTCATGAGTTTCCGGTTCGCTCAGGCCCTCAGCCCGAGCCGAGGGTGCGAGCGAGATCGATCCACACCAGGTGTCGTCAGCGTGGGCGAGCGGGATTCGCTGGCTCAGGCGCGCCGGAGAGCCAGGGCGGTGAATCGCGCTTCCGACCTTGACCACAGCGGAGTGGGGTCAATGTCGGAAGCGCGAGACGGACTGCCCGCTTGGTCCGGCGCTCGCCGGCCGCGCACGCGAGTTTCGCCAATCCCACCTAGACGGCTGCGGCCTGCTCGGCCGGGGCGTCGTCTTTGACCTGGAACGAGGAGCCGCAGCCGCAGGCCGCGACGACGTTGGGATTGTTGACCTGGAAGCCGGCGCCCTGAAGGCCTTCGACGTAATCGACCTCGGAGCCGAAGACGAACTGCATGCTGACCTTGTCGACGACGACGGCGACGCCGTCGACCTCGAAGACGTTGTCGTCCTCCTTCGGCTTGTCGAAGGCGAGCGCGTACTGGAAGCCGGAGCAGCCACCACCGCGGACGGCGACCCGCAGCGCCTGCTCCCCGGCCTCGCTCTGCCCCCCGAGCAACTCGCCGATCTTCTCGGCGGCCTTGTCGGTGAGGGTGATCGCGGCGTTTGGCGTATCGGTCACTTCACAAAGTGTAGCTAGCTGTAGTTCCCAAGAAGGTTGTTCCCCCAGTAGGGGTCGGTCAGCTGTCTTCGTCAGCTGGACTTCTTGCCACCCTCGCGCCCGGCGGCGCGCTTCCGAGGAGTTGGCTTTCGCCATTTTCAGCCCTCCTCCGAGATCTCCACTGACCGCAGTCGAACTACTCGCGGCGGCGGGGAACCGAAGCCGCGACGGATCGGTTTGCGGGGGACTTACCCAGGGGAACTGAACGAGGTACGTCAAGGCGAAGACAGGAGGAACGATGGCAACCGCACGAGAGATCATGACCGGCGGCGCCGAGTGCGTCGGGGAGAACGAATCGTTGGCTGACGCCGCGAAGAAGATGCGCGAGCTGGATGTCGGCGCCCTGCCGATCTGCGGCGAGGACAATCGCTTGAAGGGGATGTTGACCGACCGCGACATCGTCGTCGAGGCCATCGCCCAGGGGAGGTCGCCAGACGAGACGAGGGCCGGCGAGCTGGGCGAGGGGAAGCCGGTGACGATCGGCGCGGATGACTCCGCGGAGGAGGCGCTGCAAACGATGACCGAGCACAAGGTCCGCCGGCTGCCGGTGATCGACGGCCACGACCTGATTGGCATCGTCAGCCAGGCCGATGTCGCCACCAACCTCTCCGACGACCAGACCGGAGCCCTGGTGGAGGCGATCTCCGCGGCTCCGTGAGCAAGCGATGACTGGGAAGAAGGGCATGCGCGCGATGGCGCTTATCTGGGCCGTGGCTGGCGCTACCTCAGCTCCTCCAGCTTCGGCCAGGCGGTGATGGAGAACTGGCAATCGGAGTACCTGCAGTTCGCGCTCTTCGCGCTGGCCACGGTCTGGCTGCTGCAGAGGGCTCGCCGGAGTCGAAGGCGCTCGATGAGGCGGGGACCGAGTCCGACGAGGATCAGATGGTCGGCCGCCATGCTCGCGAGGACTCGCCGCGATGGTCGAAGTACGGCGACTGGCGGACGACCGTCTACTCCAACAGCCTGATCGTCGTCATGGCCCTGGTCTTCTTCGGCTCCTGGTTTGCCCAGTCGGTGACCGGGATGACCGCCTACAACCAGGAACAGCAGGACCACGGCGATCCAGGGCTCTCCTGGCTCAGCTACATCGGCAGTTCGCAGTTCTGGGAGTCGACCTTCCAGAACTGGCAGTCGGAGTTCCTCGCGGTCGGCTCGTTCGCGATCCTCGCGGTCTATCTGCGCCAGCGGGGCTCGCCGGAGTCGAAGCCGGTCGGGGCGCCGACCGAGGACGCCACCGGCGAAGAGGGTTAGCGAACCGCACGCCCATCGAGAGCGTCCGAGGACTAATCGGTCGCCCCGGTGCGCTCGGCGAGATGACGCAACAGGCCATCCATCCCGGCCTTCCGATGGACACGACGCTGCTCGTCAGCCCCGTTACCGTCGCGCAGGATCCGCTCGATCTCGGTCAAGGCCGCCTCGCTGCCGAGCTCGCGCGCATACGGCCGAACCGAGTCGAGCATACGGCGGCAAACCTCCCGCGCCGGCGCCGGCGCGGCCGAGTCGAGCAGGATCTCGGCGTCGAGCCCGTGGCTCGCGGCTTGGAAGTAGGACTCCTCGAGAGCCTCCCGAGAGGGGCCGAGGTCGCTTGGATCGTCAAGCTCCCGGGCGGCGATCGCCTGGACCAGCGCCGCGATCGCGCTGGACCCAGCGGCATCCATCTGCACGTCGACAGCCCTTACCTCGACGGTGCCGAGCCGAGGGTGAGGCCGGACGTCCCACCAGATGTAGGTGTAGTCATCCACCCCGGCGGCGGCGATCAGCTCGTCCGCGACCCGGCAGAAATCCTCGTAGTCCCGGAACTCCCTCGGCACGTGGAAGCGGGGGTAGCTCCGCACGACCTGGGTGCGGGCACTGGCGTGGCCGGAGTCGGTTCCGCCCTGAAAGGGCGAGTTCGCACTGAGGGCCTGGAGGGCCGGAAGGTAGAGGCGAAAGGAATTCGCCAGACGAACCGCGGTGTCGGGATCGGAGATGCCGACGTGCACGTGCAGCCCACAGGGGGGCGTCCTGAGCAGGTTGCCGAAGTCTTCTCGGACGACTTCGTAGCGCGGGTTGGAGACCAGCGTCGGCTCGCTCGAGCTGGCCGGGTGGAGGCCGGCGCCGAGCATGCGAAAGCCCTCGGCCGCGACCGTGCGACGCAACCCGTCGAGTTGTGCCAGCACGTCGTCGGCCCCGTGGCATATCCCCGTCTTCAGCTCGATCTGTTCGGCGAAGATCTCGGTGGAGATGCGCTCGGCGGCGGGGCCCGTGACCCGCTCGAGCGCGATCTCGCCCGCCGCGACCAGTTGGTATCGCTCATCGACCAGCAGAAGCTCCTCCTCGACGCCGAGCGAGAGCGGCGGAGAGCTACCGAACCTGTGGTCGTAGCGATCCGATGCGGCTTCACCTTTCATGCGCGTTCAGATGCCCGCCTTGCGCGCCGGGGAAACCCTCGGGACCGTGCATTCCCCAGCGCGGATTGACGCACGCCGCCAAGGGGTACATGCCTCACTCGTGACCACGTCCGCCCCCGCGCGAGCGCCGCTGCAAGGCCGCCGAGAAAAAGGGCTCGGTTGAACCCCTGATGCCCGTGCCGCTCGAGCAGGCGGCGGTGGTGATCACCGGCGCCTCGAGCGGGATCGGGCGCGCCGCGGCGCTGCGGATTGCCCGTCGCGGCGGCTCCCTCGCCCTCTGTGGCCGCTCCCCCGAGCCGCTCCTCGATGTCGCGCGGCAGTGCGAGGCGGCCGGAGCCACGGTCCACGCCGAAGCGCTGGACGTCTCCGACGAAGCTGCCGTCGAGGCGTTCGCGGCCGCCACGGTCGCGCGCTTCGGCCGCATCGACGTCTGGATCAACGGCGCCGGGGTGATCGCCTACGGCGAGTTCCTCGAGATCCCGCCGGACGTGTTCAGGCAGGTGATCGAGACCAACTTGATGGGACAGGTCCACGGTGCCCGCGCGGCCCTGCGGCACTTTCGCGAACGCGGCTCCGGCGTGCTGATCGCCATGTCCTCGGTCTGGGGGCGGGTCAGCTCCCCGCAGGTCGCCCCCTACATCGTCAGCAAGAATGCGGTCCGCGCTCTCGCCGAGTGCCTGCGTGGCGAGCTCGCCGGCGAGCCCGGCATCCACGTCACCACGATGGCCCCCCAGGCCGTCGACACGCCGATCTTTCGAGCACGGCGCCAACTTCTCCGGGCGAGGGATCAGGCCGATCCCGCCGCTGCTGTCGACGGAGGAGATCGCCGCCGGCATCGAGGCCTGCGCCGAGAACCCGAAGCGCGAAGTCAACTACGGCAGGGCCGGCCGGCTGCTCGAGGTTCTCTACGCACTCTCCCCCGCCCTCTTCCGCCGCCTCGCCCATCCGGCCTTCGTCCGCGGAACCTTTGCCGCCCGCCCCGCGGCGTCCTCTGCCGGCAACGTCCTCGAGGCGACCGCGCCGCACGCGGTGGACGGAGGCTGGCGGCGACGGCGTCCCCACAGCCTCAAGCGAGCCTTCGGCGCCGCCGCGGGGGGCGCCCTCCGCGGCATCGCCAACCGTTGGCAGGCATAGCGCGCAGTCGCGAACCACCGGCGTTTCAGCACACCCTGTGCGGGGAACTCCAACGGAGAGACGAGCTGCGGCGTGCTATCGCGCGGGCTCGCTGAGCCTCAGGAAAGCGAGGACACCATGGCGAAAGATCACGGACCGAGCATCAAGGACGACGAGCTCTACGAAAAGCTGCGCGAAGAGGGCGAGAGCAAGGAGAAGGCGGCGCGCATCGCCAACGCCAAGGCGGGCGGCGAGAACGTCAGCGAGAAGGGCGGCGAAGGCGAGAGCTACGAGGACCGGACCGTCGAGGAGTTGCGCGAACGGGCGGCGGAGATCGGAATCGAAGGCCGCTCCGAGATGGACAAGGGCGAACTCGTCGACGCGCTGCGCAACCACTGAGATGGGAATCGTCGAGTCGGCTCGGGGCGTGCTCTGGGCGCGCAAGCGCCAGCCGGAGCAGATCGCCTACCTGGCGGCCCTGGCACACGAGCGCTTCACCCCGCCAGAGCTGCCGCGGCTGCGTTCCGAGTAGACCCCGTTATGCCCTGCCGGGAGAGCCGAAGGCCGAGAGAGCTTCCTCGGCACCCTCGAAAACCATGCCGTTGGAAGTCAGGCCGGTCACCGTAAGGACACGAAGGACCTGGTCGGTCGGCCCGTAGACCGCGACCCGCCCTCCGCGCTCGGCGAACTCGTTGTGGGCTTGAACGATCGCCGCAATCCCGGTCGAGTCGATGAACTCACAGCCTTCCAGGCCGATCAAGATATGCCGGCACTCTGCCCCGGCCCGGGCGAGTCCGTCCACGAGCTGATCGGCGACGGCCAGGTCGAGCTCACCTTCCACCAGGATCTCGCGGTATCCAGGCCGGAGATCCCGTTCAATCAGCTTGAAAGCTCGCAGATGAGACATCATCAGACGCCTCCAAAGATCGCTCTCTCGGTCGGAGTCACAGACTGGCCTTTCCAGCCGGGCTGCGTGCCTCTCTCCAGTCAACGCCTCGGCGCCACGGTCCGATGCGTCGCCATAATCCTAGCGCCGAGCCCGACCGTGCGCCAGGCGCTGGCGTCAGGCTGTCTTCGCTAATCCCTCCTAGGCCGCCTCGAACGCAACCATCGCTCTCAGCTCGGTGCCGCCCCCACGCGCACTGCGCAACTGAAAGCTGGATGCCATGGCGCCCACGAGCAGGAGGCCCAAGCGCAGGCTCGAGGGCTTGGGGCCGGGTCGAGCGCTCATGCCCTGTCCGTGATCGCGAACGACGACCTCGACGGCCTCTCCCCGTCGAGCCATCTCGACTTCCAGCGGCTTGTCCGCCTCATCGTCGGCATAAGCGTGCAGCACGACGTTTGCGCACGCCTCCGAGACGAGGGTCTTGAGATCGCTTCGGGCCCCCTCTCGCATTCCGAAGCCGCGCGCGACTCGATCGACTGCCGCGCGCACCGCGCCGATGTTCTCGCGCTCGGCCGGGAGGCTGAGGAACAGTCGGTCCTGCTCGATTTGTTCGGTCATGTCATCCATCCCCGCCCCGGGATCTTGCCCCGGGCCGGTGTCATCTCGATGCGGTGGCGGAAACGCCCTCGCGCTGGCCCTCATGCACGCCCTCGGCGAACTCCTCGACGAGCTTGGCATTGAAGGCGTCGAGGTCGTCGGGCCTGCGGCTGCTGACCAGGCCCCGGTCGACGTGGACCTCCTCGTCGACCCACTCGGCCCCGGCATTGCGCAGGTCGGTCTGCAGGCTCGGCCAGGAGGTGAGCGTGCGGCCATCGACGACGCCGGCGTTGATCAGGGTCCACGGCGCATGGCAGATCGCTCCGACCGGCTTGCCCGCCTCGAAGAAGGCGCGGACGAACTGCACCGCATCGGTATCGGTGCGCAGCTGGTCGGGATTGGCGACGCCTCCGGGCAGCACGAGCCCGTCGTAGCTGCCGGGGTCCGCGTCGCCGACCGCTTGATCGGGCGCGAAGGTCTCACCCTTGTCGAGGTGGTTGAACGCCTGGATCTCGCCTTCCTCGGGCGCGAGCAGGTCGACCTCGGCGCCCGCATCGCGCAATGCCGCGAGCGGACTGGTCAACTCCACCTGCTCGACCCCCTCGTTGGCGACGAGGACTGCGATCTTCTTGCCCTGCAACTGCTCTGGCATCGGAGTCTCCTTGGGTCGAGTTGGGCGGGACGCCGCCCGCCCTGCTCCGTTACCCGCGGTGGCGCAAAGCAAGCCTCTGGCAGACCGCGATCCGCCTCGTTGAAGGGGAGCCGAGCAACCGCCGGGCTATAAGGCCGGAGGCAGGCAGCCCGGCTCCTCAGTCCTCACCCAGCGCGTTTGATCCCACGCTTGGCTTTCTTCGTCGCGGTGTCGATCCCGCTCTTGGCTTTCCCTTTCGCCTTATCGAGACCGCCGCGGCTCTTCAGGTTCTCATCGCCGGCCAGCTCCCCAGCCGCCTTCTTTGCCCGGCCTTTCGCCTTATCCATCTTTCCGGTCATCCGACTCACACTCCTCTCTCACTTGGATCGCTTCGACCCGTCTGCCGCCTTCTGAATCACGATCGCCACTTTGCCGACTTCTTCGCCGAGCGCCCCCACGCGCTCGGCGGCGGAGGCGATGTCGAACCCGCTGCCTCGCCGTGGCCGCTGGCGACGGCGGATCACGGCCAGGCCTCCCACGACGCCGGCTGCGAGCCCGCTGCCCGCCGCCAGGGGGACTCGTACTCGGGCGGCGGCGAGGCTCACGGCTTTCCCAGCCGCCTGCGTGCCCGCAAGCGCTGCCCGGCCCGCGAGCGCCGCGTTCGCGGCGGCGTCGACGGGCGCGGGCGCGCTTTGACCGGGCGGGGTGGCAGGTGCTTGCGCCTCTGCGCCGGAAGCTTTGGCTTTCTTCTCGACCTTGGCTTTCTTCGAACTGCTCGCCTTGCTTTTCGGGCCGCTCGACCCCCCTCGTTTCCGGGAGGCCGGCCCTTTTTCGGCCGGCCGTGCTTTTTTGCCTTTCGTCGCTTTCGCCATCGGCTATTCCCCTTCATATCTCCGGTCGGAATGGGACATTGGATCGATTGCCCTGCCTAAATCGGGGTACCCGATCGGTGTGCAACCGAAAGGCGCTTCAACCTCCCGAGAGGCGGCCGCAAGAAATCGCCGCCAGCGCGAGCACGGGCATCGGCTTCGCGAGCAGGCCCGCTTCCACCAGCTGACCGAGCGTCGCCGGGTGCGGCGCAACCTGGCCGATGCCCGGGAGCGATGCGCGCACTGGGTTGCCTGTTCGCGGCGCAACGGCTTCCTGGCGAAGGTCAAGTGCATGCGCGCCGCCGAGCGATCCCGAGAGACGGCGCGCCATGCCCAGGAGCACTCCAGGCAGGCCGCGGATCTCGCCCGCGAGCGAGCCGAAGCCCGCCGCTTCTGAAGCGACTCACGGAAAGGACGACCATGCCGATGAAAAGCCTCTTTATCGCTACCGCACAGCGCCTCCGCGGTACGCGTCCCTCGCCCTTGCGAGCCGCGGCGGGAGCCGGAGCCGCCGGAGCCGCCGTCGGCGTTGGCGTGTATCGCCTGCTGCGCCACGAGCGCAAGGGAGACGACTAGCGAAGGCGGCCGGGAAACGGGAAGAGGATCCGCTCGACCCGGTCCATGATCTGGTGGCTCGGGTAGCGCACATCGTCGACCGTGGAGATCAAATAGGTCACCAGGCGCTCGGCCTGCTCCTGCTTGTAGACGAGGTTTTCGGCCCGCTCGATCAGCTCGTGGCTCGGATACCGGACTCCGGTGACGCGGTCCAGCAACGCATCGATGTAGGCGTCTCGTAGCTGCTCTCCGTCCATGGTTCGTCCTTTCGTTCATCGCTCAGATCAGTCTCCCCAGCGGCCCGAGGTCGAGATTCAGGTCCTCGTCCTCGATTTCGAAGGCCTCCTTCAGCTCCTCCATCCGCTCCTCCAACAACATGAAGGTCTCGCCCAGGCGCTCGATCTCGTCCGCGGTGAGCGAGCCACCGTCGATCCGGCGCAGCGCCTGGCGCTCCATCAGCTGGCGCAGCAGCTCGATCAAGGTGAGGACCAGCTGCGCCAGCCCTTTCTCGAGGCCCTCGCGGTCGGCATTGACCCGGCGGCGGAGCGCCCCGTCGAGGCGGTCGAGCTCATCGCCGAACAAGGTGAACTCGGGCTCGCCGGCGAGCAGCTTGCTGCGGCGCGAGGCTTCCGGCTGGCGAGGGCCGTTCATTGCGGCTTCTCTTTGACGAAGCTGTAGGGAGGCCACGGCCCAGTGCAGCTCACCTTGATGTCCCCGAGGGTGGCGTTGAGCCTGTCGACCCGCACGCCGAAGGCCTCGACGGTCCCCTCGTCGACCAGATAGGCGGCCTTGAACGCACGCGGATCGCCGCCGCTTGGCCTCCGCATGGACCGCCTGGCGAGCGCCGCAAGGGGCCGGTGAATCAGCTCGGCCGCCTCCTCGCCGCGACGGCGGCGGCCAGCGCGCTCGAGCAGGTACGCGGTCCCCGGGCCGGAGGGCCCCGGGGGTGGGGGCTCGAGGTCGACGGGCTCGGTGACACTCGGCAGCTCGGCCCTGACGCTGAGCTCGACCGCACCCCGCACCCGCTCGAGCAGGGCGCTGAGCTCCTGCCGCCGCGGCTCGAGCATCGCGATCAGCGCCTCGGGCCCCTCGACGGTGGTGCCGAAGCGCATCGGCAGGATCGTCGCGGCCTCCATCAGCTCCTCGACCACCCGCTCGTGCTCCCAGAGCAAGCCCTCGCCGGGATCGGGGGCGACCGCGTGCTCGCTGACGACGGCCAGCACCGGGCCGCACTCGATCGCCCGCAGGGGCGCGCCGTGCAGCCCGGTAGGGGCCGTGCCGGGGAAGGAGTCGGTGACCGCGTAGACGTAGAGCGCGCCGCCGCTCATAGTGCGCTCGCTCCCAGGGACGGCCCGCTGGCGCTGAGCGAGACGCCCATGTCTCGTTCGATCGTCTCCACGGAGGAGATCAGCGCGCGCAAGCCGACATAGACGAGGTCGACGTCGGCGACCGCAAGAGTGATGTCTCCGTGGATCACGACACCGCCGTCGAGCAGGCGATCGACCAGGTCGAGCAGCGAGACGTCGCGGTCGCGCAGCGCCCGCGAGACCCCTCGCTCCTGTCGCTCGCGCGATGCCTCTCTGCGCGTCCGCCAAGCCTCGCGCTGGCCTTCGCGGCGACGCTCCTCTTGCTCGCGATCCCGGGTCATCGCGCCGCTTCGATCGAGTTCTTGACGAAGTTGTAGGCGGGCCAGGGGCCGGTCGGTTCGACCAGGACGCCAAGGGCTCGGTACTCCTCGCCGAGCTCGGCGGCGAGCTCGCGAAACCGATCGACCTCCTCCTCCTCGATCAGGTAGACCCCGTTCAGCAGCATGTCGCCGTCGTGGCCGCTCAGCTCGCGGCGCTGCAGCGGGTTCAGCAGCGCTTCCGCAGCGCAGCGCGCGAGGCGCTCATGGATCGCCTGGGCCCAGCCGTCGGCGATCTCCTCGGCGTTCTCCCGAGCGCGGGACTCCCTGCGCCTGCGGTCCATATAGGCGGCCCCGGGCGAGACAGGCCCCTCCTCGGCGCCCTCCTTGGCCCGCTCCAGCGCCGCCCGCTCGAGCGCACCGGGCTCGGCGAAGACCTTGACTCCCCACTCCGCCTTTCCCTCCAGGCGCTCGAGGGCCTCGAGCAGAGCAGGCCCCTCGCGAGACATCATTTCCCGCACCTGCTTCTCGTCGCTGAAGATCGTGCAGAGCCGGGTGGGCACCACCGTGGTCGACTCGATCAGCGCCTCCAGCACCCTCTCGTGTGCCCGCGCCTTTTCCTCCAGCCAGGCCACTTCGTTCAGGTTCTCCCGCAACTGCTCCTCGCCGAACTCCTCCAGCGGCACCGAGCTGACGATCGCCGCCAGCTCGTTGCCCTCGAGCAGGAATACGTGATGACCCCCGTCCACGCCCGCCAGCTCGCCGGTGATGCGCACGTTCGCGCGCACGATCCCGTAGAGGTAGAACCCGAGCGCGGGCTCCCGAGCCGGCTCGGAGAGGAGGTCTGGAGCGGGCTCGCGAGCCCTCGCCGGGGACTTCGCCTCGCGCGGCGGCTCCTGCGAGCGACCGACGGGCTCCAGGATGCCCTCGGTCTCGCGCAGCAGCGCGCGAGTTATCTCCTTCGCGAGGATCGCCCGCGCGCTCGCCTCGGCCTCGGCGCGAGCATCGGCGGCGACGGCAGGAGCCATCTCAATCGCGAGGGCTTCGATCGCCGCCTGCAGCTCTCGCGTCGCGACCGAGTCGCTCATCGATCCTCCCGTCGCTCCTCTTCGTCGATCGCAAGGGCAAGCTCCTCCTTGCTCATCGTCGAGCGGCCCGGGATGTCGAGCCTCTGGGCGTGCGCGAGCAGGTCCTCCTTGGTCGGCTCGTCAACGTCCTCGCGGCGTTCGCTGCTCGCCTGCCTCCTCTCCCCGCTCGCGTCGGTCTCGACGACTTCGCGAGTGCGGGTCTCGACGACGATCTCCTCGCCGGGCTGTGGGGCGGGCAGCCCCGCCAGCTCCTCGAGCCGCTCGAGGCGCTCGCGCAGATCTTCGTTCTCCTCCTCGAGCTCCTTCGCGTGGCTGGTCAGGGTGGGGTCCGACTCCCACCAGTTGATCCCCATCTCCTGGGCGCGCTCGACCGAGGCGACCAGGAGCCGCAGCTTGATCGTGAGCAACTCGATGTCGAGCAGGTTGATCTGGATATCGCCGGCGATGACGATGCCCTTGTCGAGCACTCGCTCGAGGATGTCGGCGAGGTTGGCTGGGCCGCCGGCCCGGGGAGCCGCGTCGGCGCGCCGGGTCGCCGGCTGGCGGGACTCGTACGGTCCCCCCCGAGGCGTTGGGTCCAGTGCCACGTCTACACCTCCCCCGACTCGGCGCGCGGAAAGCGACGGGTTCGCTGCATGCCGGTCATTTCTCCTTCTTTGTCGAGGGTGACCTCGTACTTGCCGATCACGTCCGTCGTCGAGGGCACCCGCTCCAGTTCGAGCACCTCCAGCGTCACCGTCCACTCGTCGCCGTCCTTCTCGATCCCGGTGACCGCCTCGATCGGGCGATCCATCAGGCCCTGCACCTGCTCCACCGCGCGCTCGGCGATGTCGCGGGACTCGGTCTTCTGGCGCTTGGACTCAGCCACGGTGCACCTCCTCGTCGGGCGGCTCGAGCGGCACGCCCTCCAGTTCCTCGGCTTCCAGCTCTTCGGCCTGGCGCTGGCGCGAGATCGCGAGACGCTCGAGCAGCTCGTCCTCCTTCGCCGCGCGCTCCTTCTCGCCGAGCAGCCCTTCGTCGGATTCGATTTCGAGCTGCAACATCTCCCGCTTGATGCTGTCCTCGTCGTAGAGCCGGCGTTCGGCCTCCTCGGTGATCTTCTCGGTCACCCAGACGGTCCCGCGAACGGGGGCCAATGGCAGCAGGACGAGCTCCTTGAAGAGGCCCATGATCAGACCCCGGCCCCGAGCTCGACGAAGCTGTGCGGCGGCAGCGGGCCGGTGTACTTGAGCTGGATGCGGCCGGCCAGCTCCACGCCGAGCCGATCGACGGCCTGGTCGAACTCGCCGAGCCGGGCGCGCTCGACGAGGAAGGAGGCATTGACGGCCATCCGCTCGTGCACCGGGTCGCCGACCCTGACGTCGACGGCGAAGGGAACGAGGCGGTCGATGATCTGCGGCGCCGCAGCGGCCCGCTTGTCGTCGAGCGCCTCGGCGATCAGCTCGCCCAGGCGGATCCGCTCGTAGTAGGTGGCCGCCTCTGGCTTGCCCTGGATCGCTTCCCTCAGCTTGGCGATCTCCCGGCTCTCGGCGATCACCTCGCGCAGGATCGCCTCTTCGTCGTGGATCCCCTTGATCGTCACCTCGACCTTGCCGTCCATCTCCTGCAGCTGTGCCTCGAGCGCCTCCGCATAGGGAGCCAGCAGCCGCTCGTGGATCGTCTCCTCGTCTGGCAGCACGACGCCGAAGCGCATCGGCAGCACGACCGCGCCCTCCATCGCTTCCTCGAGCACGCGGGAGTGAGCCAGCAGCTCCTCGCGGCCGGCCTCGAGGAAGTCGACCGGCACGTCGCTGGTCAGCGCCGCGACGCTGCCGTGCGCGACGACGCCGACCGGGACGTCGTCGATCCCGGCGCCCCGCGGCGGCGAGGCGCCCTCGGAGCGAACGACGCCGTAGACGTATTTGGCGGTTTCGGGTTGCGCGACGGTCATCGGCTCACTTCTCCCCTAGCTGCTTTTCGAACGGCGCTGGCTCGAGCCGGAGGAGGAGCCGCCGCTCGCTCGTCGCCGTTTGGCCGTGGCCGAGCTCGATCGTCGCCGTTTCGTCGCCGGCTCTTTCTCTTTCTCCTCTTCGTCCTCTTCGTCTTCGCCGAAGAGAGCCTCGCTCGCCCCCTGCAGGATGCCTTTGGTTTTTTTTGAGGCGCCGCCCTCGGTGATGTCCTCCATCATCTCGGGCAGGCCCTGGGTCTCGGTCTGCATCAGGTCGAGGCGGTTGACTGCCTCGGCGAAGCGCAAGTAGGTATCGACGCTGGCGATCACGATCCGCGCGTCGATCGTGAGGATCTCGATGCCGATCAGCGAGACGCGAACGAAGACATCGATCACCAGGCCCTTGTCGAGGATCAGCTCCAGCACGTCGTAGAGACCGCTCGAGGAGCTGCGCGCCACGTATCCGCTTCCTCCCCTGTACGGCAATTGCTGCTGCGTCGCCATCTGGTTCCTTTCGTCGCTCGCTTTTTCGTGGGGCGCCCTCAGCGTTCGGGGGCGGCCTCCTCCTCCTCTGGCTCCAGCTCCTCCGCTGGCTCCTCGTCCGGCTCTTCGAAGTCGTCGTCCCCAGGCTCCTCGTCGGCAGCCTCCTCGGCGGCAAGCGAGCCGATCTCGGTCGGCTCGTAGCCCTTGCCGTCCTCCCACAGCTCGGCCACCGCCTTGAAGCGCCGCAGCTCCTGCTTGAGGCCTCGCTCCGGCAGCGCGAGAATCCGCCCGAGGTGCTCGACGAGGCCTTCGGAGTCGCGCTCGATGGTCAGCTCGAGCCGGGTCAGGCGCGGCGCCAGCGGATGGAAGGTGAGCACCCCGGAGTGCTCGAGCTCACCGACGCACTCCCAGTCCAACCGCTCTTCGGGAAGCTCGTCGACCAGCTCGATCGAGAGCTCGTGCGCCCGCTTGGCCACCCGGGCCACGACCGTGAAATGAGTGTCGTCGTCGACCTCGACGGCGATGACGCGATCGACGATCTGCGGGTACTCCTCGAAGCGGGTACAGAGCTCGAAGACGGCCTCGACCGGCAGGGCGACGTCGATCGCGGCCTGGATCGGCAGCGGAGCGCCCGCGCCGACGCCATCGCCCTCCGCCACACCGTTCGCGTCCGGCGCCTCGACCTCGGCGCCGCCGTCTTCCTCCTCTTCCTCGCGTTGCTCGCCGCTCCCGGCCACACGCTCGACCAGGCGGCTACCCAGCTTTACTTTCGCGGCGAGCCTTCCCGGACTTCCCAGTTTCGAGAGCGCCAGGTCGGCCATGTCGCCCGCCTCGCCGCCCTTATCGGTCTTGGTCGGGTCAAGCCGCTCTTTGAGGCCCGGCCCGACCTTGGCGGCTTCGCGTCGCGCAGCCAGCGCCCGCGCTCCGTAGCGGGCCGCCTCGGCCCACTGCGAGAGGGCCTCGCGGCCGTACTCGGCCGGGCCTTTCTCCGCTTTTCCGGTGAGATTCATCACACCTTTGCGTCCGCCTAGGCGGACGCTCAGCTCTTCTTCACCGCCTCGTCCGCGGCCTCGCCGGCTTTCTTCACCGAGCTCGCGATCCGGCTCACGCCCTGGCCGAAGCTGTCCGCGCGCTTCGCGGCGTCGGTCACGGCGCTCGCCACCTTGTGCGCGTCGGGCTTGAAGCCGTTCTTCTTCGGCAGGCTCAACTTCGAGCGCTTGGGCATGGGCACGCCCAGCACCTTGCGCCTGCCTCCGGTCTTGCTCGCGAGCACCGCGCCGGCGACGCCCGCCACCGCCGCCCCGCCGGCGAGCAAGGGCAGCTTTGCTTTCTGCAGAACCGGCCCGGCTCCGTTGATCACACCCTGGGCGCCGTGCTTAACCGAATCGGTAACCGACTCCGAGCGCGAGCCGTTCGACTCGGAGCTCGCGTCGCGGGATTTGGATTTGGCTTTCGAAGCCGACCCGGACGCGCGTTTTTTCGTCCCGGATCTTTTCGATTTGGTCTCAGCCATGTCGACTGTCCTCTCGTTGCCTTCCACTCTCCGCGGCGATACGCACCGCGGTTGGAAAAGCTTTCTGAACGGGCAAACAGAACGGGGCTCGTGGCGTTTTGTCAGTCCCGATCGGGGCCGAGGTCGAGTCGCTTCTCGTGGCCCTTGGCTTTGCCCTTCGGTTCGGCGCCCACAGCGGGCGGCGGCGCTTGCGCATCGGCCCCTGCGGGTTCGCTTTCCACCGGCGCCGGCAGCGCCGGTGGAGTCCTCGGCTCTTCCGCCTTCGCCTGCTTCCTGGCCTGTCCGGGAGGCGCCTTCGACTGCCCGAGAGGTTCCGGCTTTTCCTTCATGTCCGGCTTGGGGGGCGGCCCCGGTTCCTTTTCGGGCTCCTGAGCACGATCCGGGTTCTTGGTCTTCTCGACCCCGGGGGAGCTCTTTTCGGACTTGGGCGGGAGGCCCGTTCCTTCCCCTGGAGTGGAACCTGGCTCGAAGTCCGTCGTGGGAACAGCGACGCTAGGCGCCGCCTGATCTGGAAAATCGACGGGACGGGCCGCAGCCTCCGCGGCAAAGCCGCGAGCCGTGGAGGAAGAGAGAGATCGGCGATCGGCGACCTCCGCGTTCGGGAGGGCGGATGGCGACTCTGCCGCAGCGGGGGCGAAGCGATATGAAGGGCTCTCCGCGGACGCCGTCAGGACCGCCTTCACTCGCTGTGGCGATGGCGACCTCGAGGAGCTGTCCAGGGCGTGCGGGTGGGCGTGACGGGGCGGGGGATCGGGAGGGAAGCCCCTCATCTCGCTCTGGATCGCCGCGGTGCCGACGACAGCGACCGCGGCGAGAGTGCCGGCGGCTTTCAAGGCGCCGTAGGTGCCGACCGATTTCGCCACGCCCCCTGTCAGCGCGGCGACCGTTCCACCCCCGCTCGAGCTTCCGAGAAGCGCCTGTCCGATTCCCGCGGCCGCGGTGGCCGGGATCGGGATCGTCGATAGGAGTCCTTCCCGCTTGCCGATCGCGTCCTGGAATCGCTGGCAATCCGGGCAGCGCCGCAGGTGCGCGCGTATGTCCCGCCGTCGGGTAATCCGCCGGTCGGCACCGGAGAGGACCCTGGTGACCGCCTCGCATTTCATGCTGCGTCCACGATCCATCTGCTCGAGGTTTCGCCGCGCCTCGTAGAGGGACTGCCGCACGACGGCGCCGCTGGTATCGAGGGCGGCGCCGATCTCGGCGAAGTCGAGCCCGCTCAGCTCGCGCATCACGAGCACGGTTCGCTGGCGCTCGGGGAGGTCCGCGAGGTCCTTCAGCAGCCACTCGAGTTGCTCGCGCTGCTCCGCTCGCTCGGTGACGCTGGACTGTACGTCGACGAGATAGCCGTCCAAGGCCTGGGTCGGCCGCCGGCTTCGCCGTAGCTCGATCGCCTCGTTGTGCGCAATTCGGTAGAGCCAGGGCCTCAGCGCGATTTCCCGCTCCTCCCCTGGGAGAGCCCGCAGGACTTTGACCATCGTGTTCTGCACGGCATCCTGGGCATCCTGGGGTTCGCCGAGAAGACCGAGGCAAAAGCCGTAGAGCTCCTGCTGATAGCGCTCGAAGATGGTGGCGATCGCCCTCCGATCGCCAGTCCTGGCCCGACGCGCCAAGCGCCTGTCGGAACCGTCCCTGACCAACGAGCGCGGCCACCGGGGACTCCCCCGGGACGTTCTGAGCCCGGCGGGATCGGTTTGCGGCGTTTTGCTGTCGAAGATCCGTGGCGGCGCGGCCATCAGGAAGCCACCCGGCCTTCCTCAAAGCAGGGCATGGGTGCCTAGTACCCCGGTTAGGGATTCCGATGCAAAAGCGCCAGCGGAGCCTCTGACCTGATTAGGCCGCTGCCACCCGGGTATTTACATCGAGATACCTATGCAATTGGGTGCCGTCGACATCTCCGAAAGCCTCCAGCAGGCGCTGGACGATTTGATCGGCTTCCTACCGCGGCTGATCGGCTTCCTGATCGTCCTCCTGATCGGGTATCTGATCGCCAAGGCCCTCCAGAAGCTCGTTGCGCTGGCGCTCGAGAAGGTGGGTACCGACCGCGCGGTTCGCTCGGGCCAGAGCGGCGAGTATGTCCAGAGAGTTGCCCCTGATATCTCGCCTTCGGACGTGATCGGCCGCGTGGTCTTCTGGTTTGTGTTCCTCGGCGCCCTCTCGATCGCGATCAGCTCCCTCGGCGTCGCCGCGCTCAACGAATTCGTCGCCGACGTCTTCAACTACCTGCCCAACGTGGTCGTCGCGATCCTTATTGCCGTGATCGCGATCCCGGTCGCGGGCGCCCTCGCGAAACTCGCCGAGCGCTCTTGGGGCGACAGCCCGATGGGCAAGATGCTGGCGACCGCGATTCCCGCCCTGGTCCTTGGCATCGCGGTCTTCATGATCCTCAACCAGCTGCGCATCGCGACCGACATCGTCGTGATCACCTACGCGGCGCTGATGGGTGCCGTGGCCCTTGGCGCCGCCCTCGCCTTCGGCCTCGGCGGCCGCGATGTCGCTTCCCGCATGCTCGAGGAGGCGTACCGTCGCGGCCAGGCCGAGCGGGCCCACGCCCGAGCTCCCAGCAGCGCCGAAGCGAGCGGATCGCCGCCGAAACCGCCTCCGGAGTGAGCTCGCAGGCAGGGACTAGCCGCGCCGGCGGTAGTGCAAGTACACGGTCGCGCCGAACGTGCGGGTCTCGACCAGATCGAGGTCGATGCGCACGTCCGGCGGGAAGTACGGCGTGCCGCCACCGACCACGACCGGGATGACGAACAGCTCGAACTCGTCGATCAGCCCGCGCCGCATGCATTCCGCCGCAAGGCCGGCGCCGCCGACCGCGATCCTCCGGTCCCCGAGCGCGGCGATCTCCTCCTCCAGCGTTCCCGTGGCCAGGCGGTTGCTGCCCTCGACGCCCGTCAGCGTGGTCGAGAACACGATCTTCTCGAGCGGGCGCCAGATCTCGGCGAACTCCGCCATCGCGGGGTCGGAGAACTCCTCGGTGTCCCACACGAGCATCGTCTCGTAGAGGCGCCGGCCGAGCAGCTGGGCGTCGATCGCAGCGACCCTTTCGTTGTGGAACCGGTGCAGCTCCTCGCTGGGCACCGCCCAGTCGAAGCTTCCGTCGGGCCCGGCGACGTAGCCGTCGGCCGAGAGGCTCATGGAATAGAAGATCACGAGGACATAGTGAACCGCGTCGAGCCGACGCCTTCTCGGCGACCCCACCGGGCGCGTCGGGGGCGGTTCAGCTGAGCTGCTCGGACAGCCCGATGACGGTGCCCTCGGGGCCGCGCAGGAAGCAGAGTCGGTAGATGTCCTCGTACTGCGCGATCTCGCCCACGAGCTCGGCACCGTGGCTGCGCAGGCGGGTGACGGTGTCGTCGACGTCGTCGACCATGAACATGATGCGGCGCATGCCCAGCGCATTCGCCGGCGCGCTTTCCGGCTCGGCTCTGACCGCCGGCGGCCTATGGAACCTCGACAGCTCCACCCGGCCGTGCCCGTCCGGAGTTCGCATCATGGCGATGTCGGCACGGACGTCATCGAGCCCGACGGTCTGGTCCACCCAAGGCCCCTCAACCGTCGTCTCGCCCTCCAGCTCCATGCCGAGCTCGGTGAAGAACGCTTTGGCACCCTCGAGGTCCTCGACGACGATGAGCACATTGTCCATCCGCTGAATCATGTTTTCCTCCTGGCGTCGTGGGCCGTGTCCCTGCGTAGGTGGACCGACAACCCCGTTTCAAGGGTGGAATCGACCTCTTCCGAACTCCATCTTGCCCCAGGGCTCGCCCCGCGGCGTTTTCTCGTCGTTTTGAGGCTCCCCGAAAACGCTAGCGGGGGGCGAACATGATTACGCCAATCCCCATTAGGCAAACGATCGCACCCGCCAGATCAAAACGATCCGGGTTGAAGCCATCGAAAACGACGGCCCAGAGCAGCGAACCGACTACGAATACGCCGCCATATGCGGCAAGCACCCGGCCGAACTCGCTACTGGGCTGCTGTGCGGCGAGCAGGCCATAGATAGCGAGGGCAATGATGCCGGCGACGACGACCGCTGGTCCCTTCCCTGCTCGTAGGCCGGTCCAGATCAAATAGGCGCCGCCGATCTCAGCAAAAGCAGCGATGCAAAACAGCGCAATCGAACGCCCTGTCATCGACTAAGAGCAGCAGGCCTGCTCTTGAGGCGCCGAGGAGCCCAGGCGTTGGTCTATCCGTTCCCACGGCCCACAGCCGGTCGCTACCGGTCGCGCAAGCATGACGCTGGGAATGGCCCCAAGCTCCGGGCAACCGGCGTAGCCGGTCATGCTGGCGACGAGGTGGGAGATTCCAAACCAAGTGGGGACAAGAGCCGCGGGCCAAAGTGCGATTCCGCCCGGCAACTGACGCGAACTCAATGCTCCGGCAATCACGAGGAAGCCAACCCCAGCCGCCGCACGAATTGCGCGGGAAGGGCGGCTCATCACCGTTTCGTCGGTTGCACAGCAACCTCCGTCGAGAGGGCTGACCGGCGCTTCGGCGCCACGTCGCGGGACAGAGCAGCTTGGGCCGTCTGTGACGGCACCTGGGGAACTGGGGGACATATCGGACACGCCTATTCCTTTCGTTGTAAGTCGCTACACCGAACGGTTTACCACCTCAAGTAAGCTTTAAGTCAAGGGCAGATGGCCATCGAAGACGAACTGACGATCGGGGAGGCAGCTCGCCTCGCGGGGGTCCCCGCTTCAACCCTCCGCTACTGGGAGATGGCGGGCTTGCTGAAGACGCCACGTCGGGTTGGCGGCAAGCGCCGCTATGACTCCGAGGGCTTGCAGCAGATAGAGATGGTCGCGCTGGCTAAGCGGGCCGGGTTTACGTTGGCCGAGATTCGGATCATCCTTTCCGGCGTTTCCGACAAGAGACCACCATCCGAGATCTGGAGAGGGCTCGCCTCTGACAAGCTTCCCGAGATAGAGCAAACGCTCGCCGAGGCTCAGACCATGAAGAGGATTCTGGAAGCGGGTCTGCGGTGCGAGTGCCTGAGTCTGGAGGACTGTCTAGCCGACACCCGCCGACCAACCGCGGAGTACCCCGCAGGCAATCCGTAGGTCCCTCACGGGCCGGAATCGGCCTATCTCTCAGACCTCACCTTGTCCCAGAGCTTGCCCCAAGGCGCGTTTTAAACCCTGTTGTCTGCGCCCCCCAAACGACGAAAGCCACGCAAATGCGGGGCTTTCGTGGAATAGCGGGGGCAGGATTCGAACCTGCGACCTTCGGGTTATGAGCCTTGGCTGGGAGATCGGCTGGGCTACGCAGAGCTAGGTTTTAAGCCAAATTCGCGGGATCGAGCTACGTGGAGATCGGCTGGAATCCGTGGGGCACCTTGCCCCCATTTCTTGCCCCGGCGGACGACCTTCTCGACTGGCTCGGCAGCGTGGTTAATGGATGGGATCGAATATGGCGCAGCGCCAGGGAGGGTCCGTGCGCTAGCGGCCTCTTGAGCGAACGCCGCCTCCGCGGTTAGGCTTGTTACATGGCAGAGGATGCTGCGGAGGCGGCCACCCAGGAGACGTACAAATTGACCGTTAAAGGCGGCGGGGTCACGATCGACAAAAAGATCGACGCCAACGTGGCGCGCGCCGTGGTCGCCCTTGTAATGGGAGGTGAGGCGCCTCCCATTAGCCCCGAGGACGACGGCGGGGACGGGGGCGGGGGCGCCAAACCCCGTCGAGCCAAACGCAGCAAAGGCGAAAAAGGGAAGGGGAAGGGGCGCAGCGGCAAAGCGAAACGCGGCGCGTCCGTCGGAATCGACAAGAACCTCAGCCTCCGGCCGAAAGGGAAGCAGTCCTTCAAGGAGTTCGCCCAAGAGAAGGCGCCGTCCGATCACTACGAGAAGACTGTCGTGGCCGTCTACTGGCTGATTGAGGTCGCGGGCGCCAAAGCTTCGGCGCAAGCCGTGAACACGTGCTACCAGGGTGCTGACTGGAAAAGGCCCACCGACCTTCGGAACACCCTGCAGCAGACCGCGAGCAAAAAGGGCTGGCTGGACACCGCCGACAGCGACGAGATCAAGCTCACGGTTCCGGGCGAAGATTACGTCCGGCACGACCTGCCGAAGTCGTCCAAGAAGAAGTGACCGAAGGAAAGGTAGGCCTCGTCCGCGAGGACGTCTTCTCGGCCCTGCCCGCGAAGCTGCGCCGGGAATTGATCGCTTCGTTCTCGGAAATCGTCAAGAACTTCGCGGAGCGGAGGTGGGAGCCCGCCGAGCTCAACGGCGGGAAGCTGTGTGAGGTCGTGTACTCAGTGGTGAAAGGCATCGCCGACGGCAAATACCCGGCGAGAGCATCTAAGCCGAAGAACATGGTGGATGCGTGCCGCGCCCTCGAAAACCAGGCCAGTGTCGCCCGGTCGGTGCGCATCCAAATTCCGCGGATGATCGTCGCCCTCTACGAGGTGAGGAATAATCGCAACGTCGGACACGTGGGCGGCGACGTAGATCCGAACCACATGGACGCAGTCTGCGTCCTCCAGATGTCGAAGTGGATCGTGGCTGAGCTGATCCGCGTCCTCCACGAACAGCCGGTTGACGAGGCTGCTGCCTTGGTGGACGCCCTGGTCGAGCGGGAGATACCGCTCGTCTGGAAAGTCGGCGACAAGATGCGTGTCCTTGACCCGAACCTCTCGTACAAGGACACGACGATGATCCTTCTTCACGCCGTTCCCGGCCCCGTACAGGAGTCCGACCTGTTTGCGTGGACCGAGCACTCGAACGCCACCGCCTACAGGCGCGACATCCTCGTCAAGTCGCACAAAGCCAGGCTTCTCGAGTACGACCAGGACGCCGGGACGGTCGAGCTGTCACCGCGGGGTGTGGAGTACGCGGAGTTGCTCCTGATCGAGGACTAGCCCCCGCGCTCGGCGACCGAAAGGGGGCGCCGGTCATGTGGACTGGGCTTGACCCTACTTCCGAGGCGCGTCCATTCCTCCGCCGAATATTGGCGTATCGATGGCCCATGGCAAGGCTTTCACGACCTCGTATCGACCTCACCTTGCCCCACAGCTTGCCCCACAGCCGATTTTGCATCCTCTTGTCTGCACTCGCAGGCAAACAAAAACCCCGCAAATGCGGGGCTTCTGTCCTATAGCCGGGGCGGGATTCGAACCCGCGACCTTCGGGTTATGAGCCTTGGCTGGGCGATCGGCTGGGCTAGGCAGAGCGCTCTCTAGAGCGGTTTCCGCAGTATCGAGATCGGCTGGGATCGGCTGGGATCTGTGGGGCTTCTTGCCCCATTTCTTGCCCCAGCATCGACCTCCTTGCGGCCGGGTAGCCAGCCAGATTTCTTGCTCCCTCCCAGCCCGAGGCTCCACCTATTCCCGGATCTCCGCCAAGGTCGTGTCGACCCCCGAGCCGTCCGTGCTCCACCCCGCTCCCATGCAGGTGGTGCTCTGGCATGAGACGCCGAAGAGGGAGCTGAAGGCCGCGCCCGAGGGGTTCGGGGTGCCCTGGATCGACCAGCTCGTCCCGTTCCACTTCTCGGCGAGCGTCTGCGTCGCTCCGCCGCTGACCGAGCTCCCTACCGTAGTGCAGGAAGCTTCGGTCGCGCAGGAGATGTCCTGGAAGACGCTGTTGGCGCTGCCAGACGGGTTCGGAGTGCTCTGCAGCGTCCAAGTCGAGCCGTTGTAGCGATATGCCAGCGTGAACTGTTCGCCTTTGCTGTTTTTCCAGCCCCCCACCGCCGTGCAGCGGGTCGGGGACTTGGTGCAGGAGACGTCGAGCAGGGTGCTCTGCACGGCTCCTTCGGGGTCGGCCAGGGTCTGCAGCGACCAGTTGGTGCCGTCCCAGAGCATTGCGAGCTTTTTCACGGAGCCGCCGCTGGCGGTGTAGCGGCCGACGGCGACGCAGACGTTCGACCAGATGCAGTCGATGCCGTCGAGCTGGCTCGAGGTCGCCCCTTCGGGGATCGGGATCGTCTGCAAGGTCCACGTGGGGCTGGTCCATGCCTCGACGATCGCGGTCTTGACGCCGCCGATCACGGCTGAGCCCGCCGCCCTGCACTGCGCGGTCGAGTTGCAGCCGATCGCCACCAGCTCGCTGGAGGTCGCTTCGGAGGGGACCGGGGTCGACTGGACGTTCCATTTGCCTTCGTTCCAGATCTCCGTCAGGAGCGTGGGGCCGCCTTCGGAGGGCTGGTAGTTGCCGGCCGCAAGG
>Ga0190275_10000273_pt1 | contig 51190 bp, 44 predicted proteins | sample Popmic550T_FD_133745 | JGI IMG/M metagenome (GOLD analysis project Ga0190275, IMG submission 133745) | Populus adjacent soil microbial communities from riparian zone of Yellowstone River, Montana, USA - 550 T | ecosystem: Environmental > Terrestrial > Soil > Riparian zone > Trees stand | place... | reverse complement strand
CCCGCCGCTCGATGCGCCCCAGGACCCCCATCACCCGCTCCAACGCGTGCCCCGGCACCCGCTCGGGCACCAGATCACCCGCCAGCCCCGCCAGCAGCACCTCCACCTCACCCAGCCGCGTCGCCACATCCACCAGCGCGGGCCTGGAGCTGGGACTCGGACCATCGGCCATCTTCACGAGGTCCACCGTGCCCGAACAGACGTTCGCTCAACCCCGCCAGGTGCACATGAGCCTCCAGGTGCCCCCGCAGCTCTGAGCGGCGACCCCGGAGCGGGCCGGGGCGCCAGCAGGCTCCTCAGGGGGTGGCGTCGGCCATCTCGGCCAGCTTGGTGACGGTGCGCCAGTTGCGCATGGTGCCCTCCGCTCCCGCCCCCCGGGCCAGGGTGGTGGCCAGCTTGCTGCGGCCCGCGCCGTCGGGCAGGTACAGGTAGAGGTGCTGGCCCCGGGCCGTGGCGTGCTCGGGCGCGAACGCGTCCAGGTCCAGGCCCGGGAGCGAGGCCTTGGCCGTGCCGGGCAGGAAGACCACGTGGAGCTGGGTGGGCTCGGGATCGCGGTCGGCGTAGGGGTTGTCGTCGATGACCCGGTGGAGCTCCCGGGCGGTCCGCACCACCACGTCGGGGCGGACGTCGGTGGCCTCCGCGATGGCGTCGCGCAGGCCGTCGGCCACCGTCCGGGTGCTGCGAGAGGTGGTGGAGAACACGAGGTTGCCGCTCTGGACGTAGGTGCGGACGTCGGTGTGGCCGCAACCCTCCGCCACCCGGCGCAGGTCGGCCATGGCCAGCGTGCCCCGGCCCCCCACGTTGACGCCCCGCAGGAGGGCCACCATCACCGTCACGCCATCCCCCGGTGCGGGTGTCTTGGGCTCACGGGCGACGGTCGCGGTCGACCACTCGAGCCTCGGCGACCGAGAGCGCGGCTCCGTAGGCCTGGGTGCCCAGGTGGGGGACGCCTGGTCGCAGGGCGAGCATGAGGTCGGTGGCGACCTGACGCTCTGCACCGGGTTCGAGCATCACCGCCTCGAGGTCGTCGGCCCACTCGGTACGGCTGAGCGCCTCGTGCAGGACCATGACCTCGTCGCAAGAGAGCCGGAGCAGGACGCCGCCGTCGTCCGTGCCGGTGCCATCCACGCGCCGACCCTAGCCACAGCTTGGCGCGGGACGCCTTGGTGGACCGGCCCTCACCTGCACTGCCTTTGTGGTTCGCGTACCGTCGGCCGGACCCGCCACCATGGCGCGGTGACCGACCGATGGCGGCTCCGGGGAGCGACCCGGGACGCGCACGACACCGTCGCCGCCGACTACCACCGACTCGTCGGCGGCTCCTCTGACGTGCACCCCGACGAGCTCGACGTCGTGGCCCGCTTCGTGGACCGACACCGCGGCAACGGCGGAGGGCTGATCCTCGACGTCGGGTGTGGGACGGGCCGCCTGCTCCCGCACCTGGCGGCCGGCGGCGAGGTGGTCGGCATCGACCTCTCCCCGGGGATGCTGGCCGTCGCCCGCCAGGAGCAGCCGGACGCGCCGCTGCTCGTGGGCGCGCTCGACGCCCTGCCGCTGGCCAGCGGCTCGGCCGCCAGCGCCGTTGCCTGGTACTCCACCATGTACGCACCCGACGACGAGCTGGTCGACGCCTTCGCGGAGCTGGGCCGCATCGTGGCCCCCGGTGGGCTCCTGCTGCTGGGCTTCCACGTCGGCGACGAGACGAAGCACCTCCGGCAGGCCTACGGCCACGCCGTCGAGCTCACCAGCCGGCGCCGCTCCCCCGACACGGTCGTGGCCGCCGGCCGGCCAGGCGGGTGGCACGAGGTCGAGCGACTGGTCCGGCCACCCCGAGCCGACGAGCTCGACCCCCAGGCCGTCCTGGTCCTTCGCCACTGACGGCAGAGCGGGCGGCCCGAGACCCCTACGTCGCTGAGCCTCGGGCCCTGACAGCAGGAGAGCCACCCCTGAGGGTGGCTCTGACCTGCACTTCGGTGGTCGGGCTGGGGAGATTCGAACTCCCGACCTCTTGACCCCCAGACCGAGTTCGGCGTTTACCGCCACAACTGGCGAGATGCCGCCAGTGTCCCATCGCCGCAGGTTAGAGGCGTCGTTCTGGTCCCACCGGTACCCTCAGAATCCGTCGTGTCACACACTGATCTAGGCTGCGTAGCAACCCGGTAGCAGCCTCCGAGGCGGTGACGAAGGTGGAGAGCCGACGTCGAACCAGAGCCAACGGCGAGGGCGGAGTCCGCCACGAGAAGGCACGCGGCCGGTGGGTCGGCACCGTCACCGTCGGCTTCGAGGACTACGTCGACGCCGAGGGGACGATCCGCCAGCGACAGATCCGCAAGAGCGTGACCGGCCGGACCAAGGTGGAGGCGCTCGATCGGCTACGTGAGCTCCAAGGCGCAGTTGAGGTCGGCATGAATCCCGCCCCTCGGGATCTCACCGTCGCCCGGTTCCTGAGCATGTGGCTGGACGACGTGCTGCCGGGCACCGTGGCGCCGTCGACCGAGAAGATGTACCGGGACGTCGTCCGGCTCTACGTGGTCTCTCACATCGGCCAGATGCGCCTGCGCACACTCCAGGCGCGCCACGTCTCGCTGATGCTCCGAGCGCTGGAGGCCGAGGGCCGGGCGGGCAACACCCGTCGCCTGGCGCGGTCCGTGCTCCGCCGGGCGCTGCGCTGGGGCGAGGCCGAGGGCATGGTGACGCGCAACGTCGCCGCCATCGCCGACGGGGTCAAGGTCGGCTCCCGTGAGGGCCGCACGCTCACCCCGGAGCAGGCGCGGCAGCTGCTCGCATACGCCGCAGGGGACCGGATGGAGGCGGCCTTCGCCTTCGCCGTCGCCCTCGCCCTCGGCCTGCGGCGGGCCGAGCTGCTCGGACTCGCCTGGTCGGACCTCACCCTCGACGCCACTCCCCCACGTCTCACCGTGCGGCGGAACCTCACCCGGGTGACCGGTCGAGGCATCGAGGTGAACGACACCAAGACGGCCAAGAGCCGACGGTCGGTCCACCTGCCGGTCCCGGTCGTGGCCGCGCTGCGGGCGCACCGGGCTCGGCAGGCCGAGGAGCGGCTGATGGCCGGCAGCGTGTGGCCCGAGCGACCCCTGGGCCTCGACCTCGTCTTCCGCACCCCGGTCGGCACCCCGATCGACCCGGACAACTTCCGCAACCTCGTCTACGACGTGACGATGAGGGCGTTCACGCCCGAGGACGAGCGGCCCGCCTCCCCGAAGGGCCCGTGGTCGACCAAGTACCGATGGTCGCCCCACGAGCTGCGCCCCTCCGCCGCCTCGCTGCTGATCGCCCAGGGCGTGCCGATGAAGATCGTGTCCGAGACCCTCGGCCACGCCTCGATCCGCATCACCAGCGACGTCTACGGCCACCTCTTCGACGACGCCGGCGCCATCGCCGCTGACGCCATGACCGCCGCCCTCTGGGCTGAGGTGGATTGACCGGGCGCGGCCGCCTCACCCCAGTCGCCGCCCCTCGCGCTACGTTCCCAGCGTGTCGAACGGCGCCTTGTCCCCGATCAATCGTGGTCTTGCCAGGGTCCCGCGCCGCGCAGATCAGAAGTCGGACGAGCATCTCCGCAAGACGTTCGTCGACAGCGGCGTCACCGCTGCGCTCGAGATCGACGACCACCAGGTCATGTTCGGTCGCCGAGGTACCGGCAAGACTCACGCGCTGAGATACGCCCAGGGCGTCATCGAGTCGCAAGGCCACCTGTCGATCTATGTGGACCTTCGTACGGTCGGGTCGCCGGAGGGGCTGTTCGCTGCCGGCGCCGTTCCGGAGACGGAGCGCACGGCGCGGCTGCTGGTCGACCTGCTCGGGCAGGTTCACGAAGAGCTGCTCAAGTACGTCCTCGACAACGCTGATCTCCTCGGGAACGGGCGACTCGTTGCTGGCCTGGACGCCCTCGTGGACGGGATCACCGAGGTCAGGGTTCCGCTGGCGGAGGTCGAAGCGGAGGCCGAGCGCACGACGACGTCGGGATCGTCCGGCGGCCTGACGGCGGCCGTTGGTCCGGCAGCCACGATCGGTGTCTCTCTGGGCTCCGAGAACACCGATGGCACCGGTAGCCGTCTTCGCGAGCTGCGTCAGGGACCCGAGAGGATCCACCTCCATTTCGCCGCAGTCGCTCAGGCGCTACGGACGATCCTCGGCGAACTCGCGCCCCGGCGCGTCTGGCTCCTGCTCGACGAGTGGAGCAGTGTCCCGAGTTCGATTCAGCCGCTCCTTGGCGAGTTCTTGGTGCGGTGCGTCCTCCCCCTCGCGAACGCAACCGTGAAGATCGCCGCCATCGAGCAGCAGACCGTGTTCCGGCGTGCGCTCGATGATGGCGCCGAGGTCGGAATCGAACTCGGCGCCGACGTCACCGCCAACGTCAACCTCGACGACTTCATGGTCTTCGAGCAGAACGAGGATCGGGCGCGTTCGTTCTTCGTCGAACTCCTGACCGCTCATCTCATGTCCGACGAGCTCCCTGCTGGGGTCCTGGGCACCGGCAACTTGATCGCGAAGGGCTTCAAGGACCGCCGCGCGTTCGATGAGCTGGTCCGAGCAGCCGAGGGCGTGCCGCGTGACGCCATCAACATCGCCGCGAAGGCCGGCATGCAGGCCGGAAGCGACAGGATTTCGGTCGACAACGTGCGCAGCGCCGCCCAGGCGTGGTTCACCTCGGACAAGGAGGCCGCTCTCCGCAGTCGCGAAGAGGCGACCGCCTTGCTCCGTTGGGTCATCGATCAGGTCATTCGCGGGAAGCGCTCACGGGGCTTCCTCGTCAACCAGGACCAGTCTCGCGATGGTCTCCTGCTGGCCCTCTTCGACGCTCGGGTGCTTCACGTCGTGCGGAGGGGTTACTCGGCGCAAGATCGACCGGGCGAGCGTTTCGACGTATGGGTCATCGACTACGGCGCCTACGTCGACCTGATCTCCACGACGTACGAGCCCAAGGGACTATTCAACGTCGGGGCAGACTCTCCGGAGTGGGTCGACGTACCACCCCAGGACCTCCGAGCGATCCGTCGAGCGATCCTCGACCTGGGCCAGTTCCACCAGGCCCGCGCCGAGAAGCTCCCGCTCGACTCCCCGTCGCCCTGAAGTTCGGAACCGCTGCATCGTGAGCAGCGAGGTCGCTTCCCTGCTCGGCAACTAGGCGAGCCGGCCCGTCCGGTGTGCCCAATCCTCGACCTCGAGCCAGTCCCACAGGCGGGTGCGACCCCACATGCCGAGCGGCTGGGGGAAGTCGGGGTACCGCTGCATGTAGACGCTGATCGCTTGGCGGTGGGAGACGCCCAGCCGGTCGGCGATGCCTTGGGCGTCGATCAGGTTCTCGACCTCGACGGTTCGCCCCACGCCGCCGACGCTAGAAGCCAATCCACGTGTTCATGTGAAAACGGTGGGTATGGATGGCACCACGTCTTCGACCGGAGACGCACGGTGGCCCCGGCGCAGTGGTAGCTGCCCGGGGCCGTGGACGGAACCCACAGGAGGTCCCGACGATGAGTGACGATACGCTCCCCAGCACGGACGACCTGGCGGCGGTCGAGCGGCTGCGGGAGGACGTGGCGAGGCTTCGTCTCGAGGTCGAGACCGAGGTCCGTACCCGTCGGGTCGTCGTCATGGACGCGTCCGGCGCAGACCGCATCCGGCTTACGGCCGACGACGATGTCTGCCGGGTGGTCCTGATTGATCCCAACGGGTTCGAGCGACTCGGGTTCGAGGCCGCCGATGCGCACGGCGTCGTGCGCATCGCCGGCCGCACCGAGAGCGACCACCCGAGCCAGGTGGACGTGTTCGCCCTCGACCCCGAAGACGATCAGGGCGCCTACGTAGGGGTCGAGCTAGTCGACCAGGGCAACAGCGTCGCCGGCTTCACCGTCGTCGAGTCCCGCCCACCACGGACGTGGACGATGCCCCACTAGGCACCCGGGCGCTCGCTCGCCGTCATTCGCAGGCCGCGGCGGCTCTGGTCGATCCACAGGTCGATCTCGGCGGGGTCGAAGCAGAGCAGGTGACCCCACTTCACGAACGGAATGCGCCGTTCGTGGACGAGGCGGCGGACATGGCGAACATCGACGCCGAGACCGTCGCACCGCACTTCGAGAGCCGATGCCCTCACTCCCGCTCTCGACGCCGCCGAGGCGAGGTGGGCGGCCGTCGGCCAGCCTGCTGCCGACGATCTCCAACAGACGATCACCAACGTCGAGAACGACATCAAGCGCGACGAGCTGGCCCACCTCCGTCAGCAAGTCGCCGGCCTCGTGGATCGCCGCATGCCCGGTCTCTCGGCCGTTGAACCCGAGACGCATACGGTCACCGAAGCCGATAGAGGCTGCACAGGACTGGGACTCTGAACATGCGTTGTGCCTAGCCGACCTGGATTCTGCTGGGCGGCGGGTTGCTAGGCCGCCAGCAACCTGTTTCGCCGGTCTCGCCAACGATTTGTCAGTTGGATCAACTCGGCATCAGTGCGGCTCAACGGAGGCGCTGAGCAGACGAGCTCTGACAACTCCCTGTTCACATCGAGGAGTGCCGTGAAGGCCTGAAGTTGGCCCTCACTGCCGCGGTGGCGCAGGTGAGCGACCGCCCGTGACTGAGCGATCTGGGCTGCCGTCCACCCCTGAGGGCTGTTCGCCCTCTCCAGTGCCGCGTACCAGCTGTCGTTGGCGACCGCGAGGGCGTCTTCGAGCGCCTCGCTCAAGCGCCCGGCGCGGCGGGCGCGAGTGTTTCGTCGGCGATCAACCTCCTGAACGATCAGAGCGAGAGCTGCGCCCGCGACCGCCGTGGCCAAGGTGGACAGCATCTGGTCGGCTGGCATGGGGCGACATTCTACCCCAACGGACGAGCCAAGGCCCGAGTCTCCGTGGCCACCCCGCCGCGTTAAGTGACCCATCGAGATGAGCCATCCGGATGCCTTCCGCACCATGTCATGGGCGCGCAGGACGAAGTGCTCGGGCGGAGGGTAGCCACCTACCGGGGCCACGATGTCCACCATGAACCGGGCCCGCACACCGGACCAGCACAAGTCGGCGTAGCAACCCGGTAGCAACCTTTGGGTCTGGAAGCAGGAGAGCCACCCGTGAGGGTGGCTCTGACCTGGGATTCCTACGTCGGGCTGGGGAGATTCGAACTCCCGACCTCTTGACCCCCAGTCAAGCGCGCTAACCAAGCTGCGCCACAGCCCGTGGGTCGGCCACCTTAGCGGCGAGGCCCTCGGCGACCGAACCCCGATCAGGTGACGCGGGCCCGGTACTCCGGGGAGCCCTGGATGCCCCGGATGAGGCGGTCGGCGCCCCTCCGGCGGGTCTCCGGGACCCAGTAGGCGTAGCCCGGTGCGTCGGGGGCCCGGCCCAGCATCCCCAGGTAGAGCATGACGACGTCCACCGGCGCCCGCAGGAAGGTCCGGCCGGCGGTGCCCTCGGTGAGCTCGGCCACCAGGCTCCCCCGGGTGGTGCCGGCACCCAGCCGGCCGGTGTCGGTGGCCAGCTCGCCGGCCGTCGGGCTGCGGCCCAGGGCCTGGCGGTAGGCGGCCCGGACGAAGTCCCGGTCGGACAGGCCCGCCACTGCCGGGGTGGCCTCCACCAGGTCGTCGGCCACGGTGGCCAGCGGGGTGCCCCGGCGGAGGCGGGCGACACCGGCCCGGACCGTCGCCGCCGAGGCCGGGTAGGTGCCGGTGACCCCCAGGTGGGCGCGGGCCACGGGGGCGACGACGGCCTCGAACTCGGGCGTGCGGAGGAAGGCGTTGATCATCCACGAGCCGGTGCGGGTGCCGTGGTGGAGCCGGCCCGTCCAGTGGGCCCGGCCCGGCGCGTCGGGTTCGCGGCCCAGGAAGTCCCGGTACTGCTGGTCGACGAAGGGGGCCGGGCACTCGAACGGCGTCCAGCGGGTGGCGTTGGTGGAGGGCCGGCCGGTGCGGGCCGCCCCGGCCTTGAACGACGCCCACGGCGTCCGGCACAGGCCCCGGTCGGTGGTGAGGATCTGCACCCGGTGGACGTCGCCGGCCCGCCCGTAGGGCTGCCCGTGGCTTCGCCGGACGTGGTCCTGGTAGGCGATGACGGTGCGGCCCCCGACCTCCCCGATGCTGGGGGCCGTGGCCGGGACCACGCTGGAGGCGGGGTCGCCCACCGGGAGCACGGCCTCCACCGTGCCGTCGTCACCCGAGTAGACCCGCAGGGTCAGCTCCAGGGCCGACACCACCTCGGCCTGGCCGTCACCGTCCACGTCGGCGATGGCCGGGCTGGAGTGGGTGCCGGCGCCGCCGGGGCTGCACGGATTGCCGACGTTGCGGTCGCAGGCCACCCACCGCAGCCGGCCGTCGGCGTCGAGGGCGGAGAGGTAACCGCCCTCCGAGGCCACCACCACCTCGGGCCGGCCGTCGCCGGTGAGGTCGCCGATGGCGGGGGAGCTCATGACCCGGCCGTCGGTGGGGACGGGCCACCCGGGGAGGGCCCGGCCGGTGCGGGCGGTGACGGCGATGACCTGCCGGCCGGCGGGATCGGGGAAGTACACGCCCGACCCGACCACGATGTCGAGGTTGCCGTCACCGTCCAGGTCGGCCACCGCTGGCGACGACCAGATGACCTGGCCCGGGAACCGCTTGGGGTAGCCGGGGAGCTCGACGCCGCGACCGTCGACCACCCACAGGATCCCGCCGTCAGGGCCGCCCAGCACGTGGTTGCTGGCCTCCACGTCGCTGCCGACGATGATCTCGTTGGCCCCGTCGCGGTCGACATCGGCGATGACCGGTGACGACCAGCTCGTGTCGTAGAGGTCGCGGCGGAAGATCAGGCGGCCGGTGGCGGTCCAGGCGTAGAGGAAGTGGTTGTAGCTGCTGGCCACGATGTCGCGCCGGCCGTCCCCGTCGACGTCGCCCAGAGCCGGGGTGGAGTGGAACCCCCGGGGGAAGCACAGCGGGAGGCAGCCCTGGATCCCCCCGTCGCGGAAGGTCCGCACCGTGGCCCCGGTGGCCCCGTCGAGCAGCACCACCCGGCCGTCGAGGGTGCCCACCACCACGTCGGGCCGACCCTCGCCGGTCACGTCGGCCACCGCCGGCGAGGACTGGATCGAGGTCTCGCCCAGGTCCGCGCTCCACAAGGGGGTGCCGTCGGGGCGCAGGGCCATGACCCACCCGTCCACGGTGGCGGTGACGATCTCGGCCTGGCCGTCGCCGGTGACGTCGGTGATGGCCGGGGCCGAGAACGAGGCGGCCGAGCCGTCACCGGAGAAGTTGCCCCGCAGGACGTGGTCGAACCGGCGGTCCAGGCGGAGCGTCGCCGCAGCCCGCGCCGCGCCGGGGGCCGCGGCCGGAGGGTCGTCGGGGACGGCGGCGGCCGGCCCCGGGCCCACCGCGCCGGAAGCGACCACGACGGCCACCAGGGCCCACCGCGCCCGGCGCCGGGCGCGCCCCCGCCCGCCGGCCATGGGTCCCCTCCGCCGCGCCACGCCGGCAGCCTAGGACCGGTGGGCCGGGGAGCCCGGCGCGCTCGGGCGCCAGCGCCGGAGCGGTGGGGTGGTCAGGCCGGGGTGAGCTCGCGCTCGGGCTCGGAGGTGGGGCCCGGGTCGTCTGGGTCGGTCTCGTCCTCGGCGTGGCCCTCGACCTCGACCCGGGGGAGGATCCGGTCGAGCCAGCGGGGCAGCCACCAGTTGCGGTCGCCCAGCAGCTCCATGGTGGCCGGCACCAGCAGCATGCGGACCACGGTGGCGTCCAGGAGCACGGCGGTGGCCAGGCCGGTGCCGAACAGCTTGATGACCCGGTCGTTCTCCAGCAGGAAGCTCCCGAAGACGAACACCATGATGAGGGCGGCGGCGGTGATGACCCGGGCGGTGGCGGCCAGGCCGTTGGCCACCGAGAGGTGGCTGTCGCCGGTGCGGTCCCACTCCTCCTTCACCCGGGACAGCAGGAACACCTCGTAGTCCATGGACAGCCCGAACACGATGGCGAAGAGCATCATGGGCATGAACGGCTCGACCGGGGCGCCGTCGAAGTTGAGCAGCCCCCCGAGCCAGCCCCACTGGAAGGCCGCCACGATCACGCCGTAGGCGGCTCCGATGGACAGCAGGTTCATGAGCACGGCCTTGAGCGGCACCAGCAGCGACCGGAACACCACCATGAGCAGGATGAACGAGAGCGTGAGCACGGCGGCGAAGAACCACAGCAGCCGCGACGCCAGGTAGTCGGAGAAGTCGACGCCGATGGCCACCGTGCCGGTGACGGCCACGTCCAGGCCGGTGCCGGCGGTGGCCTCGGGCAGGACGTCGTCGCGCAGGTGGGAGACCAGCTGGGTGGTCTCGGCGTCCTGCGGGGCCGAGGTGGGGACGACGTTCCAGAGGAAGGCGTCCGGCGGCCCGTCGGTGGTGTTGGGGACGGGGCCGGCGGCGAAGGCCACCCCGTCGGCCTCCCGCAGGGCCCGGGTGACACCCTCCAGGGCGGCGGGATCAGCGCCGTCGGGGGCCGGCGACACCAGCAGGAGGGGCCCGTTGGAGCCGGGGCCGAAGCCCTCGGCCAGCAGGTCGTAGGCCCGCCGGGTGTCCGAGCCCTGGGGGTAGTTGCCCTCGTCGGAGAAGCCCAACCGCAGGCCGAACACCGGCAGGGCCAGGACGCCCAGGAAGACCGCCCCGGCCAGCAGGGCCCGCACCGGGTGGTGCTGCACGGCCCGGCTCCAGCGGTAGGAGAACATCTGCTCCGGCGCCCGCCGCGACTGGAGGGGCACCTCCCGCTTGAGGGGCTTCACCACGAAGCCGAGGGCGATGACCACCGCGGCCAGGGGGATCAGCATCCCCAGGGCCGGGACCTTGAGCCCGATGCCCACCAGGGCCACGGCCACCAGGCCGGCGGCGATCAGGCCCCGCCACCGGGTCACCTCCACCTTGGCGCCGGCGAAGCCGAGCAGGGCCGGGAGCAGCGTCACCGAGGCCACCATGGTGACGGCCACCACGCTGGCCGCCCCGATGGCCAGGCCAGTCACGAAGCTGATGTTCATGACCAGCATCCCGAGCAGGGAGATGACCACGGTGGTGCCGGCGAAGACCACGGCCCGGCCCGAGGTGTCGATGGCCACGACGGTGGCCTTGCGCACCGACATGCCGGCGTGCAGGTTCTCCCGGTAGCGGGTGACGATGAACAGGGCGTAGTCGATGCCCACCCCCAGGCCGATCATCACCCCCAGCACGGTGGCGAAGTCGGGGATGGTGGCCACGTGCGACAGCAGGCCGACCAGGATCGAGCCCAGGCCGATGCCGAAGAGGGCCACCCCGATGGGCAGGCCCATGGCCAGGACCGAGCCGAAGGCCAGGATCAGGATGCAGATGGCGAAGCCCAGGCCCAGGACCTCCGACGACGGCTCCTCGAACTCGGCGAAGGTCTGGCCGCCCAGGATGACCTCGACGCCGTCGACCTGCTCGGCCCGGGGCCGGATCTCGTCGGCCACCTCCACGGCCTGCTCGAAGGTGGCGTCGGCCGGCAGCTCCACCTCGGCGTAGGCCAGGCGGCCGGCCAGGTCGCCCTCGGTGGCGATGCGCGACTCGCCGCCCTGGTCGTAGGGGGAGAGCACCGACACCGGCGTGGTCTGGCCCTCGACCTCGACGTCGATGGCCTGGACCTCGGTGAAGAGCGCCTCCATCTCGGCCCGAACCCCGGGGTCGGTGACCGAGGAGCCCTCCTCGGCCACGAACACGATCGAGCCCCGCTGCCCGGCGCCCACCGGGAAGTGCTCCTCGAGCAGGTCGAAGCCCCGGCGGCTCTCGACGTCGGGGAGGGTGAACTCCGAGCGCGACTCGGTGCCGGCGGCGCCGAGGGCCATGCCGCCGATGACGAGGGTGACCACCCACAGCAGCAGGACGAGCTTGCGGTGGTCGTGGCACCAGCGACCGAGACCTGCGAACACCACGACCTCCAGGGAACGGGACGAACGCCTCAGGGTTGCCGCTGGCCGCCCCCGGCGACAAGCGGAGGGTGCGGTCGAGACCGATGTCACCCCCCGGCCGGGCTGCGACCCTGGTCGGGGGCCCGTCGCCACCCCGCGCCGTACACCTGACCGCTGGGTCAGGGGATCGGCCGGGGGCGACCCGGTAGCGTCTCGCGCCGTGTGCGGCCGCTTCGTGTCCTCCAGCTCGCCGGCCGACCTGGCGTCCTACTTCGGGGCCGAAGGGACGCCGGAGGAGAGCCTGGAGCCGAGCTGGAACGTGGCCCCCACCAACGACGTGTACGTGGTGCACGCCGACGGCGGGGTGCGCCGGGTCGACGCCTTCCACTGGGGGCTGGTGCCGAGCTGGGCCAAGGACCCCAAGGTCGGCAGCCGCATGATCAACGCCCGGGCCGAGACCCTGGCCACCAAGGGGGCGTTCAAGCCCTCCTTCCGTCGGCGGCGGTGCCTCATCCCCACCGACGGCTTCTACGAGTGGCACAAGGTCCCCGGCCAGAGGGCCAAGCAGCCGTACTTCATCCACCGCACCGACGGTGAGCCCTACGCCTTCGCCGGCCTGTGGACGGTGTGGCACGGCCCGGGCAAGGACGGCTCGGAGCACCTGCGCTCCTGCACCGTCGTCACCACCACGGCCAACGAGGTCATGGCCGAGATCCACGACCGCATGCCGGTGATGCTGCCCCCCTCGGCGTGGGACGAGTGGTTGGACCCGGGCCACGAAGACCTCGACACCCTGGGCCGCCTGCTGGTGCCGGCCCCGCCTCAGCTCACCGTGCTCCGGCCGGTGGGCACCGAGGTCAACAAGGTCCAGAACAAGGGCGAGCACCTGATCGAGCGGGTGGAGCCGGTGGCCGCCGACCCGGCCCTCCCCCTCGAGCGGTGAGGGGCGGCAGGGGGCGGCTCTCGGTGCGGCGGCGGCTCGACGCCGCCGCCCTGCGGATGCAGGCCCGGCTGGACACGGCGTGGGTCGACCGGACGCTGCCCTGGCTGGTGGCCGGGGTCCTGACCCTGCTGCTGATGGCCATCGGCTTCGCCACCCAGCGTTCCCTGGACGGGGGCCCGTCGCTGGCGGTGTGGTCGCAGGCGGCCTGGAACCTGGAGCACGGGCGGGGGCCGGTCTCGTCCCTGGCCGGGGGCGACGTGGTGGGGGAGCAGTGGGCCTTCGCCTCGCTGCCCCTGCTCCACCTGGGCCGGTGGCTGCCCATCGGGGCGGTGCTGGCCGTGGCCCAGCCCCTGTGCCTGGGCCTGGCCGTGGTGCCCCTGTGGCGCATGGCCCGGGAGGTGGCCAAGCTCCGGTTGGGGGTGACCATGGCCCTCACCCTGGCCTACTGCGGGGCGCCGGTCATCTACGCCGCCAACCTCAACGGGTGGAGCGCGGTGGTGCCGGCCGTGCCCGCCCTGGCCTGGGCGGCGTGGTTCGGCCAGCGGCGCCGGTGGGTGGCCTACGGCCTGTGCCTGGGCCTGGCCCTGCTGGCCCGGGCCGACGTGGGCATGGTCCTGGTGGCCCTGGGGCTGCTGGGCATCACCTCCGGCGACACCCGCTCGGGGACGGTGACGGCCTCGGTCGGCGCCCTGTGGACCGTGGCCTACCTGGCGGTGGTGGCCCCCGCGGTGCCCCGGGCCCCGATGACCGCGGCCGAGGCGGTGCTGGCCCGGGGCACCGCCCCGCTGGCCGTGCTGCGCGACCCGCTGCGGCTGGTGACCGACCTGGTCATCCAGCCCAACGTGGGGGCCCTGGTGGTGCTGGTGGGGCCGTTGCTGTTCCTGCCCCTGGTGGTGCCCCGCTTCGTGCTGCCGGCCCTGCCCGCCATCGTGCTCGGGCTGGTGGGCGAGGAGGCGGTGCGCCAGGCGGTCGGCCCCACCCCGGGCGAGGTCCTGCTCCCGTCGGTGCTCCTGCTGGCCCTGGTGCCCCTGGTGCTGGCCGGCATCGTGGCCCTGTCCCGGGTCGGGCAGCCCAGCGTCACCCGCATCCGGGTCGACCACCGGGTCGTGGCCGCCATCCTGCTGGCCTCGATCGCCATCTTCGTGCAGGTGGCCCCGGCCTCGCCGTTCAACGAGCCGTGGGCCTGGGGGAGCCAGGACGAGGTCGACCGGGCCCGCATGGACGCGGTGGACGTCCTGGACGAGGTCGACGGCGCCACCAGCGTCACGGTGTCGCCCCAGGTGACGGTGCTGGTGGCCGAGCGGGCCCGGGTCGAGGAGCTGGGCATCGCCCCCCCGGGGGAGGGCTGGGAGCCCGCCACCCGGACGGTGCTCCTGGACACCACCGCCATCGGCGACGACGGCGTGGGCCTTTGGGACGAGCGGGACCGCACCGACGTCGTCGCCGCCCTGGTCGAGCGGGGCTACGACGTGGAGTTCCGGGCCGCCGGCATCGTCCTGCTGGTCCGTCCCCAGCGCTGACCGCCGGCCCGGCCTCGGCGCTGCTACAGGGCGGCCAGGACGTCGCTGGCCGGCAGCGCCCGGTCGTCGCCCGGGGGCCGGTCGGGGAGGGAGCCGCCCAGGGTCAGGGTGGCCACGACGTCGATGGCCGCCACCAGCTCCCGCAGGTTGCGGGGCGGGGGGAAGTACTCGTCCTCGTCGGTGACCCGGACCGGCACGGCCTCGGCCTTGGTGTGGCCCAGGCGGGTGACCACCTCGTCGATCAGCTCCTCGTAGGCCGACGCCCCGGCCGTCACCCCGACGGTGCCGGACAGGTCGTCCGGCAGCTCGTCGGCCGTGTTGACCCGGTAGACCCGGGGACAGCCGGCCTCGGAGGCCAGCTTGGCCAGGGCCATGGTGTTGGACGAGTTGGACGACCCGATGACCACGATGGCGTCGCACTGGGGCGCCATCTCCAGGAGGGCGGTCTGGCGGTTGGTGGTGGCGAAGCACAGGTCGCTGCGCCCCGGCACCCACATCTCCGGGAACCGGGCCTGGGCCGCGTCCCGCAGGCCCGACCAGTCGCGGTGGCTGAGGGTGGTCTGGGCCAGCATGGCCACCGGCTGGTCGAACTCGGGCAGGCCGGCCACCTCGTCCAGGGTCTCGACCCGGTGGATGGCCCCGGGGGCCACGGCCATGGTGCCCACCGCCTCCTCGTGGCCGTCGTGGCCCACGTAGACGATCTGATAGCCCTTGCCGGCCCGGACCTTGACCTCGTGGTGGACCTTGGTCACCAGCGGGCACACGGCGTCGACCACGTATCCGCCGCTGGCCCGGGCCGCGGCCACCACCTCGGGGGCCGAGCCGTGGGCCGACAGCATCACCGGCCGGCCGGCGGGGACCTCGGCGATGTCGTCCACGAAGACCACGCCCTGGTCGCGGAAGCGGTCGACCACCAGCTTGTTGTGGACGATCTCGTGGTAGCAGTACACCGGCGGCTCGAAGGCCCGCACCATCCAGGCCAGGGCCTTGATGGCCATCTCCACCCCGGCGCAGAACCCCCGGGGCTCGGCCAGCAGGACACGGTCGACGGCCATCGGTCCCGAGCCTACCGACGGGGAAGGGAGGCCCGGCCAGGTCGCCTCGTAGACTCGCGCCGCCATGTCCTCGCCCCGTGTCGTCGCCGTCGTCCCCGGATCGCCGGCCCAGCGGGCCGGCGTGGCCGTCGACGACGAGGTGCTGGCCGTGGACGGCGAGTCGCCCCGCGACGTGATCGAGTGGCGCTGGCTCACCGACGAGCCCGATCCCGTGCTGGAGCTGCGGCGGGGCGGCCTGGAGCTCACCGTCGAGGTGGCCAAGGCGGCCGGGGAGCCCCTGGGCGTGGAGGTCCACTCCTCGCTCTTCGACCAGGTCCGCACGTGCGACAACCACTGCGAGTTCTGCTTCATCTACCAGCTCCCGCCGGGGATGCGGAAGAGCCTGTACCTGAAGGACGACGACTACCGGCTGAGCTTCCTGTACGGGAACTTCACCACCCTCACCCGCTTCACCGAGGCCGACCTGGAGCGGGTGGTGACCGAGGGCATCAGCCCCCTCAACGTGAGCATCCACGCCACCGACCCCGAGGTGCGGGCGGCCATGCTCCGCAACCGGCGCGGCGCCACCAGCCTGCGCTGGCTGCGGGCCCTGCTCGACCACGGGGTGGAGGTCCACGGCCAGGTGGTGTGCTGCCCCGGGATCAACGACGGCGCGGTGCTGGCCGACACCCTGGCCGGCATCCTGGACCGCTACCCGGAGCTGGCCTCGGTGTGCGTGGTGCCCCTGGGGGTCAGCCGCCACAACCCCGAGCCCCGCATGCGGCCCTCGACGGCGGCCGAGGCGGCCACCGTGCTCGACCTGGTCCACGCCGCCCAGGACCGGTTCCTCGGCCTGCTGGGCCGGCGCCTGGTCTTCGCGGCCGACGAGTACTACCTGCTGGCCGGGCGCCCGTTCCCGCCGGCCGAGGCCTACGAGGGCTTCGCCATGCACGAGGACGGGGTGGGCATGGCCCGCACCTTCGAGGCCGAGTTCACCGGCCGGGCCGCGGCGGAGGGAGCGGGCGGCTCCGGGGAGGGGACCACCGCGGGCGCCCCCGGCTTCTTCGCCTGGGCCGACGCCGCCGAGACCGGCCGGGCCACCCGCTACGAGGCGGCCGGCGACCTGGGCGCCCCGCCCGAGGGCTACCGGACCGACCGCCTGGCCCCGGCCGCGCCCTCCGGCTCCGCCCCGGCCGTCGCCGTGCCCGGCGGGGGCGGGGTGGCGGTGGCGCTGCGGGCCCGGCCCGACGCCCCGGTGGGCATCCTCACCGGGCCCTACGGGGCCCGGGTGCTGGAGCCCCTGGTGGCCGCCCTGGGCCGGGACGACGTGCGGGTGGTGGCGGTGGACAACCGGTACTTCGGGGGCAACGTGGCCGTGGCCGGGCTGATGGTGGGCCAGGACCTGGCCCGGGCCCTGGCCGCCGAGCCGGCCGGCCACCGCTACCTGTTGCCCGACGTGTGCCTGTCCGGCGGCCGCTTCCTGGACGGCACCGGGCCGGACGACCTGCCCCGCCCGGTGGAGGTGGTGGCCACCGACGGCGTCGCCCTGCGGCAGGCCCTGCGTGCCCCCGTCGCCGCCTGATGGCGACCCGCCCGTGATCGCCCCGCCCACCCCATGACGCCTCCGACGGCCCGAGAGCAGACCGATGCCCGAGCGTGACCCCTCCCCCGATGCGGCCCGACCCCGCCCCACCGCGGCCGAGCGCAAGCCCCTCAGCCCGGCGGCCGCCGCCGCGGCTGCGGCCGAGCGCCCGCCCCGGCCCGGGCTGCCCCGGGTGGCCATCGTGGGCCGCCCCAACGTGGGCAAGTCCACCCTGGTCAACCGCATCATCGGTCGGCGCGAGGCCATCGTCGAGGAGCGCCCCGGGGTGACCCGGGACCGCAAGGAGGTGGAGGCCGAGTGGATCGGCCGCTCCTTCACCCTGGTCGACACCGGGGGCTGGATGGTGGGCGGCTCCAGCCTGGACGACAAGGTCAGCCGCCAGAGCGAGCAGGCCATCCGGGAGGCCGACGCCGTCCTGCTGGTGGTCGACGCCACCGTGGGCGTCACCGACGACGACGACCGGGTGGCGACCCTCCTGCGGGGCTTCGACGTCCCGGTGTTGGTGGTGGCCAACAAGGTCGACGGCACCAGCCGCGACCACATGGTCTGGGACCTCATGAGCCTGGGCCTGGGTGAGCCCCACGCCGTGAGCGCCCTCCACGGCCGGGGGACGGGCGACATGCTCGACGAGCTGGTCCGGGTGCTGCCCGAGCCGGCGCCGGAGCCCGGGGCCGGGGCGGGACCGGCCGGGTCCCCCGACGGCGACGACGAGGACCGAGCCGTGGCGGTGGCCATCGTGGGCCGGCCCAACGTGGGCAAGTCGACCCTGTTCAACCGGCTGATCGGCGAGGAGCGCTCGGTGGTCCACGACCTGGCCGGCACCACCCGGGACACGGTCGACACCGTGGTCGAGACGGAGGCCGGCCCCATCCGCTTCGTCGACACCGCGGGCATGCGCCGCCGGTCCCGCATCGACGAGCACACCGAGTACTACTCCCTGGTCCGGGCCCTCCAGGCCGTCGACACCGCCGACGTGGCCCTGCTGGTCATCGATGCCACCGAGGGCATCACCCACCAGGACCAGCGCCTGGCCGAGCGGGTCGACGCCGCCGGCTGCCCGGTGGTGGTCCTGCTCAACAAGTGGGAGACCCTCGACGCCGACCGTCGGGCCCAGGTCACCGAGGACGTGGGCCGCAAGCTGGCCTTCGTGGGCGAGGCCCCGGTGCTGAAGGTGAGCGCCCTCACCGGCAAGGGGGTGCAGAAGCTGCTGCCGGCCCTGGCCGGCTCCATCGACCAGTACCGCCGACGGGTGCCGACCCGGCAGGTCAACGACGTGATCGGCGCGGCCCAGGCGGCCCAGCCCGGCCCCCACGGGGCCCGGGTCCTCTACGCCACCCAGGGGGCCAGCGACCCGCCCACCTTCACCCTGTTCACCAACAAGGACCTGCCCCCCAGCTACGTGCGCTACCTGGAGCGCTCGCTGCGGGAGGCCTTCGACCTGGGCCAGACCGCGGTCAAGATGCGCATCCGCCGCCGCAGCTGAGCGGGGCGGGTCAGGCCCACTGGCCCCGGGCCACCAGGACGTCCTTCAGGAGGTCGGCCCGGTCGGTCATGATCCCGTCGACCCCCATGTCCAGCAGCTCGGCCATGACCACCGGGTCGTCCACCGTCCACACGTGGACCTGGAGGTCGAGGGTGTGGGCGGTGCGGACGAAGCGGGGGGTCACCAGCCGGGCCCGCGACACGTGGGTGGGGACCTGGGCGCAGGGGGCGGCCATGCCCCGGAGGGGGGACCCGAGGGTGGCGCCGGCCAGCTTGGCCGTGCCCTTGGGGCCGAGGGAGGTGCACAGCTCCGGCCCCAGGAGCTGGCGCAGGCGGGCCAGTCGGGCATCCGAGAAGGAGCCGCAGCACACCCGGGCGGTGGCCTCGGCCTCGGCGACGACCCGGGCCAGGGGCTCGACCACCCGGTCGTGCTTGGGGTCGATGTTGACCTTGACCTCCGGCCAGGTGGCCAGCAGCTCGTCCAGGCGGGGGACGGGGTCGCCCCCGGGCCCGACCCGGGCCTCCCGGACCTCGGACCAGGGCAGGTCGGACAGGACCCCGGTCCGGTCCGTGACCCGGTCCAGCCGGTCGTCGTGGAAGGCCACCACCACGCCATCGGCGGTGAGGTGGACGTCGGTCTCCAGGTAGCGGTAGCCCAGGTCGACGGCGGCGGCGAAGGCGGCCATGGTGTTCTCGCCCGGCCCGTCGGGGCGGTGGGCCCCGCGGTGGGCGAAGGCCAGGGGCCCGGGGTGGTCGAGGAACGGCCAGGTGCTGCCCACCGCCGGAGCTTAGGAGCCGGCCGGCACTTGACTGGGCGGTCAAGTACGGTCCCGGGCATGACCGACCTGGCCGCCCGCCCCGCCGACGCCGTGTCCGACCCCGACCAGGTCCGGGTGGCCGAGGCGGCCCGGACGCTGGTGGCCGACCACCCGCCGGCCACCACCGCCCCCGAGGAGTTCCTGGGGGCCCAGTTCGACACGGGGCTGGCCTGGGTCCACTTCGACGAGGGCCACGGCGGCCTGGGGGTGCGGCCCGAGCTCCAGCGGGTGGTGCAGGAGGCCCTGCGGGGCACCGGCGCCCCCAACCCGATGGCCCGCAACCCCATCGGCCACGGCATGGGCGCCCCCACCGTCCACGCCCACGGCTCGGCGGCCCAGCGGGAGCGCTACCTCCGGCCCCTGTTCACCGGGGAGGAGGTGTGGTGCCAGATGTTCAGCGAGCCCGGGGCCGGCAGCGACGTGGCCAGCCTGGCCACCAAGGCCGAGCGCGACGGCGACGAGTGGGTGGTCAACGGCCAGAAGGTGTGGACCACGCTGGCCCACCTGTCCCGCTGGGGGATGCTGGTGGCCCGCACCCACCCCGACCAGCCCAAGCACAAGGGCCTGACCTACTTCGTGGTCGACATGCACGCCCCCGGCGTCGAGGTCCGCCCGCTGTACCAGATCACCGGCGAGGCCGAGTTCAACGAGGTGTACTTCACCGACGTCCGCATCCCCGACAGCGAGCGGCTGGGGGAGGTGGGCGAGGGCTGGCGGGTGGCCATCACCACCCTCATGAACGAGCGGGTGTCCATCGGCGGGGGCATCCCCGCCAAGGGCACCGGGGTCGTCGAGCTGGCCGTGAAGGCCTGGCGCGACGCCGGGTCGCCGGGCGGGCCGGCCCGCGACGAGCTGGTCCGGCTGTGGACCCGGTCCGAGGTGCTGCGCCTCACCAGCTGGCGGGCCTCCCAGACCCGGGTCGCCGGCACCCCCGGGCCCGAGGGCTCCATCGGCAAGTTGGCCATGGCCGAGCTCAACAAGGCCATCACCGAGTTCGCGGTGGGCGTCTCCGGCCCCCAGGGCATGCTGCTGCCCGGCGGCTACCCCATGGCCCGGCCCGAGCGCACCCTGGACCTGTCCACCGTCCAGAAGGCGTTCCTGCGCTGCCGGGCCAACTCCATCGAGGGCGGCACCACCGAGATCATGAAGAACATCCTGGGCGAACGGGTCCTGGGCCTGCCCGGCGACGTGCGGGTCGACAAGGACAAGCCCTGGACCGACGTGCCCCGCTGAGGCCCGTCAGCCGGCCCCCCGGTCGAGGTGCCAGGTCTCGTTGACGGTGATGAGCTGGCGGGCCCCGCTGCTGCTGGCCACCACCCGGCTCACGCTGGTGTAGGCCGGCTCGAAGAACAGCGTGGCCCCCAGGCCCAGCACGTCGGCCAGGGCGGCGTTGATGACCCCGCCGTGGCACACCACGGCCACCCGCTGGCCCCGGTGGGCGGCCACCACCCGGTCGACGGCGGCGGCCACCCGGCGCCGCAGGTCCCGGCGCATCTCCTCACCCTCGGGCCCCACCCACAGGGCCACCGCCTCGGCCCACCCGGGGCCGTGGGCCCGCAGCTCCTCCAGGGGGATGTAGTGGTGCTGGTCACGGTCCATCTCGGCCAGGTCGTCGTCCACGGTGGGCTCCACCCCCAGGCGGCCCACCAGCGGCGCCGCCGTCTGCACGGCCCGCAGCATGGGGCTGGTCCACACCGCGTCGACCCGGGGGGCCCAGTGGTGGGCCAGGGCCTCGGCCTGGACCCGCCCGGCCCCGGCCAGGGGCGGGTCGGCGGGCGTGCCCGGCGTCTCCACCCGTAGGGGGAGGCCGTGGCGGACCAGCAGGAGCTCCATGGGAGCGGCAGCGTACGGCCCCGGTGGCCGCGCCCCGGAATGAGCCGTTCGGCCCATCCACGGGACCGGGGTGGGGCCGATCAGAGGAGGGACACACACCGTTCGCGTCCCCTCCGGGGTGGCGCTCACCAGAGGAGACACCCCGATGCTCACCCAGTGGAACTTCGTGACCAGCTACGTCCGGGCTCGCTTCGGCGACACCGAGAAGGGCGCCTCCCTCGTGGAGTACGCGCTGCTCGTGGCCCTGATCGCCGTCGTCTGCATCGTCGCCATCAGCTTCCTGGGCGGCCAGGGCGAGGACAAGTTCAACGAGATCGGCTCCTCGATCGGGGGCTGATCCCACCTGCTCCGGTCGGGACGTACCCGACGCACCGAGGGGGACGGGCTCCGGCCCGTCCCCCTCGTCGCGCCCGCGCCAATGAGCCGTTCGACCCATCCAGGCCGGTGGGGCGGTGCCGATCGGGAGGGGGACACACCACCTGCGTCCCCTCCGGGGTGGCGCTCACCAGAGGAGACACCGATGCTCAGCACCCAGTGGGACTTCGTGACCAGCTACGTCCGGGCTCGCTTCGGCGACTCCGAGAAGGGTGCCTCCCTCGTGGAGTACGCGCTGCTCGTGGCCCTGATCGCCGTCGTCTGCATCGTCGCCATCAGCTTCCTGGGCGGCCAGGGGGAGGACAAGTTCAACGAGATCGGCTCCTCGATCGGCGGCTGATCCCCGGCCCCGGTCGCGGCCGGGACCCATGGACGACCCCGAGGGGGGCGGGCTGCGGCCCGCCCCCCTCGTCGCGCCCCGGCCCGGGCCCCCTAGGGTCGCCGGATGAGCGACCAGCCCATCTCCCTCAGCCCGTCGGGCCCGCCCGAGACCGTGCTCGACCCGGAGGCGGCCCCCCTCCTGGGCGCCCTGGCCGAGGCCTGGGCCCGGCCCGAGCCCGACCGGCGGGCCGCGGTGGCCGCGGTGGTGGCCGGCGCCCCCCGCTTCCTCGACGGCTGGGCCCGGCTGGGCCAGCTCGGGAGGGACGAGGTCGAGGCCTACGCCGCCTTCCGGGTGGGCTACCACCGGGGCCTGGACCGGCTGCGCCAGAACGGGTGGCGGGGGACCGGCTTCGTGCGCTGGCAGCACGAGCCCAACCGGGGCTTCCTGCGGGCCCTGCACGGCCTGGAGGTGGCCGCCCGCCGCATCGGCGAGGACGACGAGGCCGAGCGCTGCGCCCTTTTCCTGCGCCAGCTCGACCCGGCGTGGCCCCCGGCCGACCTGGACTGAGCGGCGGGCGACCGGCCCCTCAGCCCTGGTCGGAGAAGAAGATGGTGCGCTGCTCGCTGTACAGGTCCATGGCCGCCAGGCCCAGCTCCCGTCCCAGGCCCGACCGCTTCATCCCCCCGAACGGGGTCTCGACCCGGACCGAGGAGTGCGAGTTGACCGAGAGGCTGCCGGTGCGGAGGCGGCGGGCCACCCGGATGGCCCGGGTCGACGAACCGGTCCACAGCGAGCCCGACAGGCCGTAGTCGCTGTCGTTGGCCATGCGGACGGCGTCGTCCTCGTCGTCGAAGGGGATGACGGCGGCCACCGGCCCGAAGATCTCCTCCCGGGCGATGCGCATGCCGTTGTCGACGTCGGCCACCACCGCGGGGGTCAGGTAGAAGCCGGGCCCGTCCGGCACCTCGCCCCCGCACACCAGGCGCGTCCCCTCCTCGGCCCCGATGGCCAGGTAGTCGAGGGCCACCTGGCGCTGGCCGGCGGAGATCATCGGGCCCACCTGGGTGGCCGGGTCGAGGGGCGCGCCCACCACCAGGGCCCCGGTGGCCTCGGCGAAGGCGGCCACGAAGGCGTCGTACGCCGGCCGCTCGACCAGGATCCGGCTGCGGGCGCAGCAGTCCTGCCCGGCGTTGCCGAACACGGCCGACGGGGTGGCCGCCGCGGCCGCTCGACGTCGGCGTCGGCGAAGACCACCGAGGCCGACTTGCCTCCCAGCTCCAGGCTGACCCGGGTGATGGTGTCGGCCGACTGCTTGAGGATGTGGGCCCCGGTGGCCGTCTCGCCGGTGAAGCCCACCTTGGCCACCCGGGGATCGGCCACCAGCAGGTCGCCCAGCACCGCCCCGGGGCCGGCCAGGACGTGCACCGCCTCGGGCGGCACCCCGGCCTCGACCAGGACGTCGCCCAGGGCCAGGGCGGTCAGCGGGGTCAGCGACGCCGGCTTCAGGATGATGGGGTTGCCGCAGGCCAGGGCCGGGGCCACCTTCCAGCAGGCGATGAGCAGGGGGAAGTTCCAGGGCACGATGAGGGCGCAGGGCCCGACCGGCTCCCGCAGGGTGACGGCCAGCCCGCCGTCCATGACCGGCACGGTGGTGCCCAGGTGCTTGTTGGCGGCGCCGGCGTAGTACTCGAAGGTGCGGGCCGCGGCCTCGACCTCCCAGCGGGCGTCGCCGATGGGGTGGCCACCGCCCACCGCCTCCAGCTCGGCCAGGTCGTCGGACCGGGCCCGCAGCAGGTCGGCCACCCGGGCCAGGACCCGGCCCCGCTCGGTGGCGCTGGTGGACGGCCACCGGCCCTGCCCGTCGGCGAAGGCGGCATGGGCCGCGGCCACGGCCCGCTCCACGTCGGCGGCCCCGGCCCGGGCCACGGTGGCGAAGGGCTCCCCGGTGTGCGGGGCCAGCACCGTGGTGGTGGCCCCGTCGGCGGCGGCCACCCGCTGGCCGGAGACCACCAGCAGGTCGGAGCGGAGGGGATCGGGCATGGCGGCGAGCTCCGGTGTCTTCTGCGGGTCGGGGGACGGGGCATCATACGAGCCGGCCCCGGGGCGACCGGCCCCGGGCACGGACGGCAGAGGAGCCGGGGATGGGTCGGTTGGACGGCAAGGTCGCCCTGATCACGGGGGCCGCCGGGGGCATGGGGGCGGTGGCGGCGGAGATGTTCGCGGCCGAGGGCGCCCGGGTGGCGGCGGTGGACCTGCGGGGCTGCGACGAGACCGTGGCCGCGGTGGAGGCGGCCGGCGGCCAAGCCCTCTCGCTGAAGGCCGACGTCACCGACGGCGCCTCGGTCGACGCCGCGGTGGCGGCCACCGTGGAGGCCTTCGGCGGGCTGCACGTCCTCTACAACAACGCCGGGGTCAGCCTGCCCGACGACGACGGCCCCACCACCACCTCCGAGGAGACGTGGGCCACCACCATGGAGGTCAACGTCACCGGCCTGTGGCGCTGCTGCCGGGCCGGCATCCCGGCCCTGCTGGACAGCGGTGGCGGCTCCATCATCAACGTGGCCAGCTTCGTGGCCCACGTGGGGGCGGCCACCCCCCAGCTGGCCTACACCACCTCCAAGGGGGCGGTGCTGTCCATGACCCGCGAGATCGCGGTGATCTACGGCCGCCAGGGCATCCGGGCCAACGCCCTGTGCCCCGGGCCGGTCCTCACCCCGCTGCTGGCCAAGTACCTCTCCGACGAGGAGAAGCGCCAGCGCCGCCTGGTCCACATCCCCATGGGCCGCTTCGGCGAGGCGGCCGAGATGGTGCAGGGGGCCCTGTTCCTGGCCTCCGACGAGTCGTCGTTCATGACCGGCCAGTCCCTGCTCATCGACGGCGGCATCACCGCCGCCTACACCACCCCCGAGTAGGAGGACCCCACCGTGCCCGCACCGGGGATCATCACCGCCGACCACCTCCGCCAGCTGGTGGCCGACGACGACGTCGACACCGTGCTGGTCTGCTTCCCCGACCTGCAGGGCCGGCTCATGGGCAAGCGGGTCACCGGCCGCTACTTCTGCGACACGGTGCTGGGCGGCACCATCGAGGTCTGCGACTACCTGCTGGCCGTGGACGTCGACATGACCCCGCTGCCGGGCTACACGTTCGCCAACTGGGACACCGGCTACGGCGACATGTCGGCCGTGCCCGACCTGGCCACCCTGCGCCTGGTGCCGTGGATCCCCCAGACGGCCCTGGTGCTGTGCGACCTCACCGTGGAGGGCGGGAGCGAGCCCATCGAGGTGTCGCCCCGGCGCATCCTGCGGCGCCAGCTGGAGCGGGCCGCCGAGCGGGGCCTGACCGTCAAGATCGGGGCCGAGCTGGAGTTCTTCCTGTTCAAGGACAGCTACGCCGAGGCCCACGACAAGGGGTACGAGGGCCTGCGCCCCCACTCGGACTGGATCGAGGACTACCACATCCTCCAGACCACCCGGGACGAGTACCTCATCCGCCAGATCCGCAACGGCATGGACGCCGCCGGGGTGCCGGTCGAGTTCTCCAAGGGCGAGGCCGGCTTCGGCCAGCACGAGATCAACCTGGTCTACGCCGAGGCCCTGGAGATGGCCGACCGCCACGCCGTCTACAAGAACGGGGCCAAGGAGATCGCCGCCGCCAACGACCGGTCGCTGACCTTCATGGCCAAGTGGTCCATGGACGACGTGGGGTCGTCGTGCCACATCCACTCCTCGGTGTGGGCCGACGGGGGCGAGACGTCCCTGGCCAGCGTGGACGGCGACCCCCGGGCCCTGTCGCCCACCGTGCGCCACTGGCTGGGCGGGCTGCTGGCCGCCTCCCGGGAGCTGACCTGGCTGTTCGCCCCCACCGTCAACTCCTACAAGCGGTTCCAGCCCGACTCCTGGGCCCCCACCGCCATCGCCTGGGGCGACGACAACCGCACCTGCGGCCTGCGGGTGGTGGGCCACGGCGCCCACCGCCGGGTGGAGTCCCGCATCCCCGGCGCGGACGTCAACCCGTACCTGGCCTACGCCGGGGTCATCGCCGCCGGCCTCCACGGCCTGGAGCACGAGATCGACCCCGGGCCGGCCTTCCAGGGCAACGCGTACGAGGCCACCGACGTGGAGCGCATCCCCTCCACCCTGGTCGAGGCCATCGACCTGTGGGAGGGCTCGGCCATCGCCCGGGCCGCCTTCGGCGACGACGTCCACCACCACCTGCTCAACACCGCCCGCCAGGAGTGGCTGGCCGCCAACCGGGCCGTCACCGACTGGGAGCTGCGCCGCGGCTTCGAGCGCCTGTGAGCGGCCGGCCCGCCGGTAGCGTGGTCAGTCGATGAGCACCACCGTGCCCCTGACGGCACCCGCCCCCGCCCCCGCCCGCCAGGGCACGGAGCTCTCGGCCACCGTGGGCGCCCCCGTGGTGGCGGTGACCGGCCGGCTCATCGCCGCCGAGCGCATCGAGCGCATGCTCGAGCCCCAGGCCGCCATCCCGGCCTACTACCTGGAGGGCCTGGGTCGGGCCGGCGCCGTCGGCGCCCTGCTCCTGCCCCGGGCCGCGGCCGACGAGGCCGCCGAGGAGCTCGTGGCCCGCTTCGACGGGCTGGTCCTGACCGGCGGCGAGGACCTCGACCCCACCCTCTACGGCGACACGCCGGCCCCCGAGACCGGGGCCCACGACGCCCGGGTCGACGAGTGGGAGGCCGCCCTGTACCGGGCCGCGGTGGCCCTCGACCGTCCCGTCCTGGCCATCTGCCGGGGCCTCCAGCTCCTCAACGTGCTCCACGGGGGGACCCTGGAGCAGCACATCACCGGGGCCGAGGGCCTGGTGCCCCACGGCATCCCCTTCGGGGGCGGCGGCTCCGACGTGCGCATGGCCGTCGAGCCCGACTCGCTCCTGGCCCGGGCCCTGGACGGCGACCTGGCCCCCGTGGGCCGCTGCCACCACCACCAGGCGGTGCGGGACGTGGGGGCGGGCCTGCGGGTCACGGCCCGGGCCCCCGACGGCTCGGTCGAGGGCCTGGAGCCCGAGGGCGATGCCTGGGTCCTCAGCGTCCAGTGGCACCCGGAGGACTCGGCCATGCGCGACCCCGTGCAGCAGCGCCTCTTCGCCGCCTTCGCCCGGGCCTGCACCGAGCACGCCGCCCGCCGCTGACGTGGCTGCGCCGGGATCGGGACCGATCGGGCCGTACCCGGGACGGGTGGGGGAGGACCCCGAGGCCCGGGCCGACTACGACAAGCTGCGCCGCCGGGTGCTGTGGACGTTCCCGTCGGGGCTCTACGTGGTCGGCTCCCGCCACGGCGACCGCCGCAACGGCATGACCACCAACTGGGTCAGCCAGGTCAGCTTCGAGCCCAAGCTGGTGGCGGTGGGCATCGAGAAGCCGGCCCTGACCCACGAGCTGGTGGAGCGGGGCGGCGCCTTCAGCGTGTGCACCGTGGCCCGCGACGACCGGGCCATCGTCCGCAAGTTCACCAAGCCGGTCGAGGTCGACACCGGGGCCATGACCCTCAACGGCTTCCCGTTCCACGACGGCGTCACCGGCGTGCCGATCCTGGACCAGAGCCCCGCCTACGTGGAGTGCGAGGTGCGCCAGGCCGTGGACTGCGGCGGCCACACCCTGTTCCTGGGCGAGGTGGTCGAGGCCCTCTTCCAGGCCGCCGAGGACACCGAGGTGCTCCGCATGGAGGACACCCGCATGTCCTACGGCGGCTGACCGCCGGGGGAGCGGGACCCCGGCCCCCCGTCTCCTAGGGTGCCGGCCATGGCGAACGGCTCCGTCCCCCCTGGTCCCGCCCGGCTCCCGGCCTCGGGGGTGCCGGCCGACGAGCTGCTGCGCCGCATCGACGACACCCGGGCCGCCGACCTCGACTGGCGGGGCGGGCGGGCCTTCAGCCTGGTCTACAACTCCGGCGACGAGGGCCACGAGGCCCTCCTCCATGCCGTGGCCGACCGGTACCTCCACGAGAACGCCCTCAACCCGCTGCGCTACCCCAGCCTCCTGCAGATGGAGCTGGACCTGGTGGCCATGGGCGGGGCCCTGCTCCACACCGGCGACGACTGCGGCGCCGTCACCGCCGGCGGGTCGTTCAGCATCTTCTGCGCCGTGCAGGTGGCCCGCGACCACAACCGGGCCACCCGCGGCATCGCCGAGCCCCAGGTGCTGGCCCCGGCCACCGCCCACCCGGCCTTCGCCAAGGCCTGCAAGTACCTCGACATCGAGCTGGTGCTGGCCCCGGTGGGCCCCGACGGCCGGGTCGACGTGGACGCCATGGCCGGGTTGGTCACCGACCGCACCGGCCTGCTGGTGGCCTCGGCCCCCAACTACCCCTACGGCGTGATCGACCCGGTCCCGGAGGTGGCCGCCCTGGCCGCCGAGCGGGGGATCCTGTGCCACGTGGACGCCTGCCTGGGCGGCTTCCTCCTGCCCTTCTGGGAGGAGGTGGGCGAGCCGGTGCCGCCGTGGGACTTCCGGGTCGAGGGCGTGACCTCCATGTCGGCCGACATCCACAAGTACGGCTACACGTTCAAGGGCGCCTCCCTGGTCCTGTACCGCGACCGGGACCTGCTCCGGCACCAGCACTTCTGGTACGACGACTGGCCCGGCGGGCTCTACGCCTCGTCCACCCCGGCCGGCACCCGCCCCGCCCCGCCCATCGCCGGGGCCTGGGCCGCCCTCCACCACCTGGGCCGGGACGGCTTCGTCCGCCTCACCGAGTCGGTGGCCGAGGCCAAGCGCCGGTTCCTGGCCGGCATCGAGGCCGCCGAGGGCGCAGTGGTCGACCCGGTGCCCGACGCCCCGGTCTTCCAGGTCACCACCCCGGGCCGGTCCCACGACGCGGTGGGCGACGCCATGGACACGAGGGGCTGGCACCTCGACCGCCAGCAGGGCGGCCTGCACGTCATGCTCTCGCCGTACCACCTGCAGGTGGCCGACCGCTTCGCCGCCGACCTGGCCGAGTCCCTGGCCGCGGTGCCGGTGGGCGAGGGCGGTCCCGCCGACTCCACGGTGTCCACCTACGGGGGCATCGCCTGAGCGGCGCCGCCGACGCCGGTCCGCCCCTGGTGGGGGCGGTGCTGTGCGGGGGCGGGAGCCGGCGCATGGGCCGGGACAAGGCCCTGGTCGAGGTGGGGGGCCGGGCCCTGGCCGCCCGGGTGGCCGCCGCCCTGCGGGACGCCGGGTGCGCCGAGGTCCTGGCCGTGGGGGGCGACGGGCCGGCCCTGGACCGCCTGGGCCTGGTGCCGGTGGCCGACCGCTGGCCGGGCCAGGGCCCGCTGGCCGCCCTGGCCACCGCCCTCGACGGCGCGGTGAGCCGCTCGGGGACGCCCCCGGACGGGAGCGGGGGCCCGCTGGTGCTGGTCGCCCCGTGCGACCTGGTGGCGCCGTCGGGCCCGGCCCTGGCCGCGGTGGCGGGGGCCCTGGTGGCGGCACCGGAGGGGGTGGCGGCGGCCGTGCCCGAGGTCGGGGGCCGGCCGGAGTGGATCGTCTCGGCCTGGCGGCCCGCGGCGCCCACCCGGGCCACGGTGACGGCCCTGGTGACGGGGGGCAGCCGCCGCCTGGGAACGCTGGCCGGCGCCGTCCGGTGGGTCCCGGTGGCGGGCATCGACCCCGCGGCCCTGGCCGACGCCGACCGGCCCGAGGACCTGCCCGACGAGGCCGGCGCAGACCGTCACCCGCCTGGGTGACAGTCACCGTCAAAACCTCACGAGGGGTGACGGGTCGATCACAGCCGGCACGCCCCGTGCCGGTACGATGCCCAGGCCAACCCGACGAGAGGGCTCCCGTGGACGTCTCCGAGGTCGACATCGCCACCTTCGCCCACCTCCACGCCCAGGGCGTGGCCATCATCGACGTGCGCGAGCCCGACGAGTACGCCGAGGGCCACGTCCCCGGGGCCCGGCCCCTGCCCCTGGGCGAGGTGCCGGAGCGGGCCGACGAGGTCCCCGAGGGCGAGACGGTCTACGTCGTCTGCGCCGTGGGCGGCCGGAGCCGGCGGGCGGCCGAGCACCTGGCCGGCCTGGGCCGCGACGTGGTCAACGTGGCCGGCGGCACCAAGGGGTGGATCGAGGCCGGCCACCCCACCGTCACCGGCCAGTCGCCGGGTTGAGCGAGGTGCGCCGGGGGACCAGCAGGCGGGGCGACGGCGAGGGCGCCCCGGCGGTGGACCACGACTGGGTCGACGACCAGGCCGGACTGGCCGAGGTGGTCAGCCAGCTCCTGGGGGCCGACCGCTACGCGGTGGACACCGAGTTCCACCGCGAGAAGAGCTACTGGCCCCAGGTGGCCCTGATCCAGGTGGCCTGGGGTGACCGGCTGGTCCTGATCGACCCCCTGGCCGTCGACCTGGGGCCGTTGGCCGAGGTCTTCGCCGGCGACGGCCTGGCCGTCATGCACGCCGCCAGCCAGGACATCGAGGTGTTCGAGCGGTCGGTGGGCTCCGTGCCGTCGCGCCTGTTCGACACCCAGATCGCCGCCGGCTTCCTGGGCTACGGCACCCCGTCGCTGACCGCCCTGGTCGAGGGCGAGGTCGGGGTCCGCCTGCCCAAGGGCGACCGGCTCACCGACTGGCTCCGCCGCCCCCTCGACGACCGGCAGCGGGCCTACGCCGCCTCCGACGTGGCCTACCTGCTGGACCTGCACGATCGCCTGTGGTCCCGGCTCACGGAGCAGGGCCGGGACGCGTGGGTGGCCGACGAGTGCGACGCCCAGCGGCGCTGGCGGCCCCGCCGCTCGCCGTCGGAGGCCTACCTGCGCATCAAGGAGGCCCGCCAGATGCGGGGCCGGGCCCTGGGCGTGGTCCAGGCCGTGGCCGCCTGGCGGGAGCAGCGGGCGGCCGAGATCGACATCCCGGCCCGCCACGTGATGGCCGACCTGGCCGTGGTCACGGTGTCGGGCCGGGCCCCCCGGGCCGTCGAGGAGCTCCAAGGCGTCCGGGGCCTCGACGACCGGCTCCGCCGCGGGCCGCTGGCCGAGGAGCTGGTGGCCGCGGTGGCCGAGGGCCTGGAGGTCGGCCCCCCGCCCCGGGCCGCCAACGGCACCGACCAGGAGCTGGACCGCCGGTTCCGCCCGGCGGTGGCCCTGGTGTCGGCCTGGGTGGCCCAGCTGGCCCGGACCCACAAGATCGACACGTCGCTGCTGGCCACCCGGGCCGACATCGAGGACCTCCTGGTCCACAGCCGGGGCCGGCTGTCCGAGGGCTGGCGGGCCGAGCTGGTCGGGGGCCCGGTGCGGGACCTGGTCGACGGCCGGGCCGCCCTGGCCTTCGAGGGCGACGGCCTGGTCCTGGAGCCCCGCTCCCGCCCCTCCTGAGGCGGGCCCCTCGGCGATCAGCCGGCGGGGCGGAGGAGCACGGCGGTGTCGGGGGCCAGAGCACCGGTGAAGGGCTCGCCCTCGCCGGCGCCGTCGGACGCCACCTCGACCGCCCACCCGGGGCCCGGCTCGGGTCCGAGGTCAGGCCGGTCGAGGTCGGCCGGCTCGGCCCCGAAGTTGACGGCCACCACCCGCCGGTCGTCGCCGGCGGAGCGCTCCCAGGCCAGGACGCCGCCGGGCCCCTCCCGCAAGCGCTGGTCGCCGGTGCGCAGGGCCGGCGAGGCCCGGCGGGCGGCCAGCAGGCGCCGGTACAGGTGGAGGATGGAGCCCGGGTCGGCCCGCAGGCTCTCGGCGTCGCCCCCGGTGGCGGCGGACGGCGGCCAGGGCAGCCACGGGTCCTCGGTGCCCCAGCCGTGGCCCGGCCCCGGGCTCCACGGGATGGGGGCCCGGCAGCCGTCGCGCCCGCCGGGGTCGACGGCCCGATCGTCGGGGACCACGGCGTCGGCCAGGCCCAGCTCCTCGCCGGCGTAGAGGAAGGCGGTGCCCCGCAGGCCCAGGACCAGGAACGCCGCCGCCCGGGCCCGCCGGTCCGAGCCGTAGCGGGTGCGGTGCCGGGGGTTGTCGTGGTTGGACAGCACCCAGGTGGGCCAGCCCACCGGCGCCACCAGGCGCTCGACCTCCTCGACCCGCTGGCGCCAGGCGGTGGCGTCCCACGCCGCGTACAGCGGGGGGAAGTTGAACGACAGGTGGATGCCCCGCCCGCCGTCGTAGTAGTGGGCCACCATCTCGGTGTCGAGCAGGTAGACCTCGCCCACGATCATGCGGTCGCCGTCGTAGCCCTCGAGCAGGGCGCGGATGCGGTGCAGGCGGGGGAGCGTCACCTCGGGCACGTGGTTGAGGGCCGAGTGGGGGATGGGGATGTACTCGGGCGGGTCGTCGGGCAGCCCCGGGGCCTTGCCGATGGCGTGGAGCACGTCGGCCCGGAACCCGTCGACCCCCCGGTCCAGCCAGAACCGGAGCACGTCGTGCATGGCCGCCTCCACCGCCGGCTCGTCCCAGTCCAGGTCGGGCTGGGAGGGCAGGAACAGGTGCAGGTACCACTGGCCGGTGCGCTCGTCGACGGTCCAGGCCGGGGCGCCCTCGGAGAAGGAGGCCACCCAGTTGTTGGGCGGGGTGGCCCGGTCCTCGACATCGCGCCACACGTACCAGGCGCGGTGCGGGTCCTCCGGTGACGACCGGGCGGCCCGGAACCAGGGGTGCCGGTCCGAGGTGTGGTTGGGCACCCAGTCCACGATCACCCTGATGCCCCGTGCGTGGCAATCGGCCACCAGCCGGTCGAAGTCCTCCAGGGTGCCGAACAGGGGGTCGACGTCGCAGTGGTCGCTGACGTCGTAGCCGAAGTCGTCCATGGGAGAGCGGTAGAAGGGCGACAGCCAGATGGCGTCCACCCCCAGCCAGGCCAGGTGGTCCAGCCGGCCCCGGACGCCCTCCAGGTCCCCCACCCCGTCGCCGTCGGCGTCGGCGAAGGACCGGGGGTAGATCTGGTACACCACCGCCCCCTGCCACCAGGGCGCGTCCTCGGGCCGCGGCCGGGCATCGGGCATGGCGGCGGACGCTACCGCCTGGGCATCGGGGCCGTGCCGCCCTCCCGGGCCACGATGCGTGGCCGGCTCGGGACGTTCAGCGTGGATGCGGGCGGTGGGGGGTTCGTCGCTACACTGCGACACCTGGATCGAACACAACACTGACGCTGGAGAGGCCCGTGAAGAAGGGTCGGCATCGCCGCTTTGAAGAGGCACGGGCGCTGAAGCGCACCACCGAGCCCACCTACGAGGACATCGTGGAACGGGCCAGCGAGCGCTCCTGCCCCGAGTGCGGTGCCGATCCGGGCCACGACCACGCCAGCTGGTGCCTCGCCGAGGAGACCGTGGCCGAGGCCGAGGAGCCCTGGGGCTGACCTCCACCTGACCAGCGGGCGAACCGTTCGCCCGCTCCCCGAGACCCCGCCGTGCTCCGCCGCCGGCCCACCCGCGCCCCCTGGGCCCCACCCGAGAGCTTCCCGATGAGCCCCGTCCCCACCTCCATCCGCAACGTCGCCCTGGTGGCCCACGTCGACCACGGCAAGACCACCCTGGTCGACGCCCTCCTGCGGGGCACCGGCGTGTTCCGGGCCAACCAGGACCTGGTCGACCGGGTCATGGACTCCAACGACCAGGAACGGGAGCGGGGCATCACCATCCTGGCCAAGGCGGCCTCGGTCACCTGGGGGGACGTGAAGATCAACCTGGTCGACACCCCCGGCCACGCCGACTTCGGCGGCGAGGTGGAGCGGGCCCTGGCCCTGGTCGACGGGGTGCTGCTGCTGGTCGACGCGGCCGAGGGGCCGCTGCCCCAGACCCGGTACGTCCTGTCCAAGGCCCTGGCCCTCCGCCTGCCCACCGTGGTGGTCATCAACAAGGTCGACCGCCACGACGCCCGCCCCGACGAGGTGCTCTCCGAGGTCGAGGAGCTGTTCCTGGACCTGGCCACCGACGCCGACGACATCGACTTCCCCATCATCTCGGCCGTGGCCCGCGAGGGGCGGGCCGTGCTCGGCATCGGCATGCCCGGCCCCGACGACGACCTCACCCCGTTGCTGCAGGCCATCGTCGACACCCTCCCCGAGCCCGGCGGTGACCCCGGCGACCCCTTCCAGGCCATCGTCACCAACCTCGACGCCTCGGACTACCTGGGCCGCCTGGCCGTGGGCCGGGTCGTCCGGGGCACCATGCGCAAGGACCAGCCCATGGCCCTCCTGGACGAGGAGGTCAGCGAGGGCGCGCCGGCGGTGACCCGCAAGCCCACCGCCCTGCTGGGCTTCGAGGGCATCGGCCGGGTGGAGGTCGAGTCCCGCACGGCCGGCGACCTGTTCGTCATCGGCGGCTTCCCGGAGGTGGAGATCGGCGACACCTTCGCCGATCCGGGCACCCCCGAGGCCCTGCCCCGCCTCAGCGTGGACGAGCCCGTGCTGCGGATGACCTTCGGGGTGAACACCTCGCCCCTGGCCGGCCAGGCCGGCAAGTTCGTCACCTCCCGGCAGCTCAAGGAGCGCCTGGACCGCGAGGTGCTGGGCAACGTCTCCATCAAGGTCAACGAGACCGACTCGCCGGACGTCATCGAGGTGGCGGGCCGGGGCGAGCTCCAGCTGGCCGTGCTCATCGAGTCCATGCGCCGCGAGGGCTACGAGATGCAGGTCAGCCGGCCCGAGGTGATCATCAAGGAGATCAACGGCAAGCGCCACGAACCGCAGGAGCGGGGCGTGGTCGACGTCCCCAACGACCACGTGGGCACCGTCACCCAGGCCCTGGCCCCCCGCAAGGGCCGGGTCACCGACCTGACCCCGGGCGACACCAACCGCACCATCGTCACCTTCGAGGCCCCGGCCCGGGGCCTGGTCGGCTTCCGGGGCCAGCTCCTCACCGCCACCCGGGGCACGGCCCTGCTCCACACCCACCACGTGGGCTGGGTGGAGTGGGTGGGCGAGCTGCCCCACCGCATGGGCGGGGCCATGCTGGCCGACCGCAAGGGCCCGACCACGGCCCACGCCCTGGACAACCTCCAACTCCGGGGCGAGCTGTTCGTGGGCCCCGGGGTCACCGTCTACGAGGGCATGGTCATCGGCGAGGGGGCCCGGGGGGGCGACATGGTGGTCAACGCCGTGCGGGAGAAGCAGCAGACCAACATCCGCACCCACAGCCACGACGACGCGGCCAAGCTGGTGCCGCCCCGGCTCCACACCCTGGAGACGGCCATCGAGTGGATCGCCGATGACGAGCTGGTCGAGGTGACCCCCGACGCCATCCGCATCCGCAAGCGCCTCCTGGCCGAGCCCGACCGCCGCCGGGCCGGCAAGCGGGCCACGGCCGCCGGCTAGGGCTCTTGGCCCACCGTCGACAGGGCGGTGGCCAGGGCGGCCCGCAGGCGCCGGGCCGCGGCCGGGCCCAGGTGGGCGGCCACCCGCTCGTCGCCCCCCGGGCGCTCCAAGACCAGCTCCACCCGCAGGTCGTCGCAGCCCTCGCAATCGTCGACCACGTTGACCATCCACCAGGCCGGGGGCAGGTTCTCGTCCTCGGACCCCTCGTGCTCGTCGAAGGCGGCGTCGATGGACTGCTTCACCCGGCCAGTCAACCAGGTCCCGGGACCGGGGAGGGCTCCCCGGTCGCCACGGGGTGACCAACCCCCATCGGGGGTGCCCGGTGTGGTGGGCTGGGCCGCTCGAGGGGGAGACGAGGGAGCCCAAGTGCGTGAGGCAGGCAAGGCGCGGGTCGTGGTCCTGGCCATCCTGGCCGTGGTCGCGGTGGGGGCCGTGGTGGCCGCCGCGGTGCTGGTCCTGGGGGGCGATGACGGGGACGGCCCCCCGGGTGACGGCCGGGCCGAGAGCCCCCGGGAGAAGGACGTCTTGGCCGCCGCCACCCGCTTCACGGAGGCGGTGTCCCGAGGCCGGCCCGGCGAGGGCGGAACGGCGCAGCCCGCCGACGTGGTGGCCCTGGAGTTCCAGGCCGCCGTCGGGGGCCTGGGCGATCCGGCTCTGGAGGTCACCGCCGGGGCGGTGGCCATGGGGGGGGAGGAGGCCGGGGACGGCGGCCCGGGCACGGCGACGGTGCCCCTGTCCACCCGCTGGACGGCCGGGGGCGCCTCGTGGACGTCGCGGGGGTTGCTCACCCTGGTCGAGGGGGCGGGCCGGTGGCGGGCCCGGTGGGCGCTGGCATCGCTCGACGACCGGCTGCGCGCCGGCGATGTCCTCGCCGCCGAGAGCTCGGAGTCCGAGCGGGCCGCCATCCTGGACGGGGCCGGGCAGCCCCTGGTGGCCCCCACCCCGGTGGTGCACGTGGGTGTGGTGCCCCAGCGGGCCACCGACATCGACGGCCTGGCCGCCGGGCTGGCCCGCCTCCTCGACATCGACGCCGCCGACCTGGCCACCCGGGTCCGGGCCGCGGCCCCCACCGCCTTCGTCGACGTCATCACCCTGCGCCGCACCGACTACGAGCCCCTCCGGGCCCAGCTCCAGCCCCTGCCCGGCACCGCCTTCCAGGAGGACACCCAGCTGCTGGCCCCCACCCGCTCCTTCGCCCGGGCCCTGCTGGGCACGGTCGGCCCGGCCACCGCCGAGCAGGTGGCGGCGTCCGAGGGACGGCTGGCCGAGGGCGACGCCGCCGGCCAGTCCGGGCTCCAGGCCCGCTACGACACCCTGCTGCGGGGGACGCCGGGCGTGGTCGTCACCGTGACCCGGGCCCCGGCCGGGGGCGGGCCCGGCGGCCCGTCGTCGACCACCGCACCGGCCGAGGGCACGACCGAGACCCTGGAGGAGGTGCCCGGCCGGCCCGGCACCCCGGTCCGCACCACGCTGGACGTGGCCACCCAGCAGGCGGCCGAGGCCGCCCTGGCCGGCGAGGGCCGGGTCAGCGCCCTGGTGGCCGTGCGGGCCAGCACCGGTGAGGTCCTGGCCGTGGCCAACGGCCCCACCGGCACGACCAGCAACGTGGCCACCACCGGCCGGGTGCCGCCCGGCTCCACCTTCAAGGTGGTCTCGACCCTGGCCCACCTGCGGCGGGGCCTGTCCGTCGACCAGGTGGTGCCGTGTCCGGCCACCGCCTCGGTGGGAGGGCGCTCGTTCCGCAACGCCGGCGGCTTGGCCCTGGGCGAGGTGCCGTTCCGCACCGACTTCGCCCGGTCGTGCAACACCGCCTTCGTGGGCCTGGCCGCCGAGCTGGGCCCCGACGACCTCACCGACGCCGGCCGGGCCTTCGGGCTGGGCGTGGAGGTCGACGCCGGTGTGGCCTCCTACCCCGGGTCGGTGCCCCCCACCGAGGGCCCGGTCGACGCCGCCGCCGCCTCCATCGGCCAGGGCCGGCTCCAGGCCAGCCCGCTGGCCATGGCCGGCGTGGCCGCCACCGTGGCCAGCGGGACGTGGCGGGCGCCCCGCGTCGTCACCGAGCCCGCCCCCGCCGCCGTCCCCGAGCAGCCCCTGGGCCCGGGCGAGGCCGACACCCTGCGGGCCCTGATGCGGGGCGTGGTCACCGGGGGCACCGGCGCGGCCCTGGCCGGGGTGCCCGGCGGGGAGGTGTTCGCCAAGACCGGCACGGCCGAGTTCGGCACCGAGGCCCCGCCCCGGACCCACGCCTGGATCATCGGCTTCCAGGGCGACGTGGCCTTCGCCGTCTTCGTGGAAGGGGGCGAGAGCGGCAGCGGCGTGGCCGCCCCCCTCGCGGCCCGGTTCCTGACCGAGCTGGCCGGAGGCTGACGGAGGTCAGCGGCGGCGGAGGACGGGGTGGGGGAGGAAGGTGGTGGCCCCCCGGGCCTCGACGTACTCCACGAACATCCGGAAGGCCCGGCGGTCGGTCATCTCGATGATCTCGTCGCGCATCTCGACGTAGACCGGCTGGTGGCCCACGAAGGCCCCCTCGTCCGAGGTGCACCACCAGTGGAACTCGGAGCCGCCCTCGCCCCAGTCCCGGCGCTTCCACTCCCGCAGGGTGGACGTCACGTGCCCGTGGCCGTCGGTCTCGTCCACCCGGCGCAGCGGCACCTGCCAGCACACCTCGGGCTTCCAGTCCATGAACCGCTCGCCGTTCTCCACCGCGGCCTGGTGCAGGGCGCAGCCCGGGCCGTTGGCGAAGCCGGGCCGGTTGAGGAAGATGCAGGCGTTGTCGACCAGGCGGGTGACGGTCTCGCCCTCCTTGTTGACCTTGACGGGCCCGCCCCGCTTGGCCGCCACCTTGCGGAACTGCCACTGCGCGTCGGTCATGCGGGCCGCCATCTGCTCCACGTGGGCCCGGTCCTCGGGACCGGTGAAGTGGGCGCCGTAGGAGCAGCAGCCCTGGATCATCTCCTCGGCCGGCCCGTCCAGCACCCCCGGGCAGCCCCGCCCGAAGATGCAGGTCCAGGGGCTGGTCAGGAACGTGACGTCGTAGACCCAGGTGCGGTCCTCGTCGGGATCGTCGAAGGACACGTACTCGTGGAGATCCTGCGGGGCGCGTCGCTTGGCCACTCGGCCGACCCTACCGGCGCGGCGGGCTGGGGAGGGCGAGGCGCTCGGCCACCTCGGCCCACAGGTCGCGCAGGGCGATCGAGGCCAGCGAGCGGGGCGCGGACACCACCGTCGGCACCTGCTCCACGGGCATGCGCTCGACCGCCGAGGACACCGGGACGGAGGCGCCGAGGAAGCGGCGGGTGGTGCGCACCTCGTCCACCAGCTTGCGGTGCAGGGGCTTGCGCCGGTCGACCAGCGACAGGAACGGGGCCAGCAGCTCCTCGGGGGCGCCCAGGTCGGTGATCACGTCGTGGAAGCGGTCGAGGGCGCGCAGGTCGAGCGGGGCGGGGACCACCGGCACCAGCAGCAGGTCCACCGAGTGGACCAGCACCTCGGTGGCCGGGCCCACCCCGGGGGGGCAGTCGGCCAGGACCAGGTCGTAGTCCTTGGCCACCGCGCTCAGCACCCGGCGCATGGACCGTCGGGGCTTGCGGTTGCCGGTGACGATGACGTCGGCCTCGCGCAGGGTCACGTCGCCGGGCAGCACGTCGAGGCCGGGGGTGGTGGAGCTGCGGATGGAGCCGGCCATGTCCCGGTCCGAGCCCAGGAGGCGCTGGGCCCCGCCCCGCAGCTTCGGCTTCACGCCCAGGCAGGCGGTGGCCCCGGCCTGGGGGTCCAGGTCCCACACCAGGGTGCGGTAGCCGGCCGTGGCGGCCAGGGCGGCCAGGTTGACCGTGGTGCTGGTCTTGCCCACCCCTCCCTTCAGGGCGGTGAGGGCGACGGTCTCCACCCGACGAGTGTGCCGCGTGGGCCGACCCCCGGGAAACCGCGCTGCCGGGGCGGAGGCGCGCGATCATCCGGTGATGGCCGGAGAGTTCGACGACATCCGGGGCCGCCTGGAGGCCATCGCCGAGGAGCTGGCCGACCTGGCCCTCGTCCGCCTGCGCGAGTCCATCGACGCCGGGGGCACCGAGCTGCCGGTGGACGAGCGGCGCCTCACCCGGGCCCGGCGGGCGGTGGAGAAGGCCGTCCACCTCCTGGCCGAGCCCGACGACACCCCCTGATTTCAGGCCCCGGGCAGGCCGTTGACCGCCCGCACCAGGTGGTGCAGGCCGGCCATCTGGAACACGTCGAAGGCCAGGGCCAGGCGGGGCAGGTCCACCACGTCGCCGTCGGAGCGCTCGGGGGCGAACGGCTTGGAGCGCTCGATCCGCCCCTCGGTGCACAGGTGCCCGAAGCGCTGGTTGAGGGCGGCCAGCTCCTCGTCGGTGATCTCCGAGGACAGGCGGATGACCAGCCGGCTCCCGACCCAGCGGATGGAGTGGTAGCGGCGGTAGAAGTCGGTGATGCGATCCACCGCGGTGGGCACGTCGTCGGTGCGGTCGGCCAGGTCGAGGTCCCCGGGGGAGATGTAGCCGCCCCCGCTCACGTGCTCGGTCACGAAGCGGGCCCACCCCTCCCAGTACTGGCCGCCGGGCTCGTCCAGCAGCACGATGGGGGCCGGCACCGCCTTGCCGGTCTGCTGGAGGGTGAGCAGCTCCAGGGTCTCGTCCAGGGTGCCGAACCCGCCCGGGAGGGCCACGAAGGCGGCCGACTCCTTCATCAGCATGAGCTTGCGGGTGAAGAAGTACTTCATGGTCACCAGCTTCGGGTCGCCGGTGATGACCTCGTTGGCCGACTGCTCGAACGGCAGGCGGATGTTCACCCCGATGGAGCGGTCGCGCCCCGCGCCCTGCATGCCGGCCAGCATGATCCCCGGCCCCGCCCCGGTGACCACCATCCAGCCGGCGGCGGCCATCTCCTCGGCCAGGCGGCGGGTCTGGGCGTAGAGGGGGTCGGCCTCCCGGATGCGGGCCGAGCCGAAGATGGTCACCTTGGGCACGTCCCGGTAGGGGGCGAAGACGGCGAAGGCGTCACGCATCTCGGCCACCACGGCCCGGGTGATCTTGAGGTCCAACCGCTCCACGTCGTCGCGGCCCAGCCGGGCTCCGGTGCGGAGGATCTCCCGCACCAGGTCGGCGTTGGCCGACGGCGCCACCGCCTCGACCAGGTGGTCGACGGCGTCGTCCACCGTGGGGTCGAGGTCGGCCCCCAGGGCCCGGGCGGCCGGCGCCGTGCCCAGCGGGGTCGCCGGTCCGGCCGGGGGGAGGGGGGAGCCGTCGCGGGCCATGGCGCCGCCAGCCTGGCACGTGCCCGGCCCCCCGGGCCTGCGCTCAGGGGGCGGCGGGGCGCCGGGCCACGTCCACGTTGGCCCCGAACAGGGTGGTGAGCAGGGCCAGGGCCAGCACCGCCCACCAGAACGAGCCGAGGGGGTGCAGCGCCCGGCCCACCACCGGCCAGGTGCGGACCTCGTCGGTGTGGGCGCCGAGGAGGACCCACCCGGTCACCACCGCGGTGGTGAGGGCGGTGATGACGGTGCGCCACGTCCACCGCGCCCACGACCACACCCACCAGGCCGACAACGCGGTGGCCACCGCCGGCACAGCCACCGCCGGCCAGGGGGCGTGGCCCGGGCGGAGCAGGAGGTCGTGGTCGGCGAGCCAACCCTCGGCGGCCAGGAGGCCGATCGACACGCCGACCGAGGCCGCGACCAGGGCCACGGTGACCGCCCCCCACCCCCGTTCCCGCCCGCGGGGCGCCGGTCGCGGTCCCCGGCGGGGCCGGGTGGCCACGAGGCCGGCCCCGGCCAGGGCCAGGAGCAGGGCGGTGAGCACCACGGTGCCGGTGCGGTGGTCGTGGGTGCGGGGCAGCACGGTGCCGCCCAGGAAGGCCAGGACCGCGGCCAGGCCCCGCCGCCGGGCCAGGGCCAGCCCGGCCAGGGGGCCGAGGGCCACGGTGAGGGCGCCCCGGAGGGCCCGCACCGGCCGGGGGGCCCGGGCCGTCAGGGTGCGGAGGGCCAGGAAGGTGGCGGGCACGCCCACCGCGGTGGTGGCCCGGTCCCCCCACCGGTCGCTGAGCTGGCGGGAGGCAGCATCCCAGGTGGCGGCGGCGTCGCGGAGGGAGGGGGCGGCCTCGCCCCGGGCCCGGGGCCCGGCCGGGCTGTCGGCCGTGGGCTGGCTCAGCTCCTCGGCCAGGATCTCCAGGTGCCGGCACCACAGCACCAGGCTGCGGCACAGCGCCCGGTCGTCGGGGCCGTCCAGCTCGCCGGCCAGCGCCGCCACCACCGCCGGGTCGGGACCGTCGGCGCCCCCACCCCAGGGCTCGCGGGCCAGGGCCACCAGCTGCTCCTGCCAGTGGGGCGGCGCCCCCGCGAACCGGGCGGGGGCGGTGCAGGCGGCGTGCAGGTCCCGGGCCGTGGCCGCGGGGTCGGGGACGGCCCGGCTCGGGTCGAACAGGAGCCGGACCAGGGTCTCGGCCCCGTCCAGGCGCCCCCACATCCAGTCGTTGGCCCGCCAGTGGCGGTCCAGGAAGGCGGCGAAGTTGTGGAGCTGGTTGCCGGCCAGCTTGGTGGCCGGCGCGACGCGGCCCAGCGGGTCGGCCTCCCCCTCGGGCCCCCGGCGGACGGCCAGCGAGGCCAGGACGGCCAGGGGCCGGGCGGCCACCGTCCGGGGCCACGGGTAGTCGGAGGCCAGCGGCGTGGGGGCGGTGCCGGCCAGGGTGTGGAAGCGCACCGTGTCGAGGCTGCCGGTGGGGGCGTGGCGGTGCAGGGGGAGCAGGTCGCGGTCGACCTGGGCCAGGACGTCGGCCGCCCGCCCCGGGTCGGTCACGTCCCACAACCGGGCCCAGAGGGCGGTGGGCAGGGCGTCGGCCGGGTCGGGCCCCACGGCCGCCGGCGGGGGCGGGGCGGCCGGGCCGGCCCCCCAGGCGCCGGCGGCGTGGTCGCGCAACACGAGGGCCAGGGCGCCGAGCTCCTGTCCGGCCGCTGCCGCGGCCGCCGGGACCCAGGCCGGGTCGGCTTCCAGCACGGCCCGGCGGGCGGCCAGGATGACGCCGGCCATGGTGGTCACCGCGGTGGGCGAGAGAGCCACCGGCGGGGGGGCGGGGGCCGGGGCACCCGGGTGCACGGGGAGGGCCGCCCCCAGGGCCAGGGCCGAGCGGACGGCCGGCACGGTGGCGCGATCCAGCCGGGAGGCCTGGTGGTAGGCGTTGGTCCGGACGGCGTGGACGGCCCGCTTCGTCGGCCCGACGGAGGCGTCGCCCTGGGCCTCCAGGGCTCGGGCCCACTCCACCAGCAGGGAGGCGATGCGGATGACCGGCGACCACGGGCGGGTCGAGGGGCCGGCCCCGGCGGCGTCGCCGAGGGCGGTGACCAACATCCGGCGCTCGACGTCCGCCGGGCAGGGCAGCACCGGCGGCGGGGCACCGCCGCCCGGGCCCAGGAGCTCGAGGTGCGGGGCCGGGTCCACCAGCAGGCTCACCAGCCGTTCGGCGTCGTAACGCCCGTGGGCCACGGCGTCGGCCCCGGTGGCCCGGGCCAGTAACTGGGCCCGATCGTGGAGGTGGCGGGCCACGGTGGTGTTGTGGTCCTCCAGGGTCTGGAGGTCGTCGCCCAGGGACTTGACCCGGACGGCCCGGAGGGCGGAGCGGGCCACGTCGAGGGGCACCGCCCCGGTCAGGTGCAGGCGGGCCAGGCGCTCGGGCCGGTCCTCGTCGGGGGCCTCGGCGCCGGGGCTGGGGTGCAGGTAGAGCAGGACGCGCTCGGTGGGCCCGTCGGCCGGCGCCCGGCTGATGGCGGCCATGGCCCGCCCCACCGGCATGTTGTCCACCACGCCGCCGTCGTAGAGCAGCACCTGGGGCGGCGTCGGCCCGGGGAAGCGGACCCGGTCGACCAGGTCGCCCTCCCCGATGCGGATGGGATCGAAGGCCACCGGGAAGGCGGCCGTGGCCCGCACGGCCAGGGCCAGGTCCCGGGCCGCCCGGGCGGTGCCGGCGGCGAAGTCGAGGGGCGGGGGCGGGTCGTCGGGGACCGGGGCGCCGGGGGCCGGGACCCGGTGCTGCAGCCACACCACCGCTCCCACCTGCTCGTCGTCGACGGGGGCGGCGGGGTCGGTGCGCATGGTGCGGCGGACCGGCTCCACCGAGGTCACCGGGAAGAAGGCGTCGAGGCGCTCCAGGGGCGGGGGCGTCGTGCCCGGCGCGGGTCGGCCCAGCTCGGCCAGGGCGGCCTCGGCCCGCTCCAGGAAGTAGTCGCCGTCCAGCACCGAGCGGGGGACCCCGAACCCGGCCGGCCGCAGCAGGCGGGACAGGTCGGCGGTCTCCAGCCACAGGGGGCGGAGGCCGTCGAGGCGCCGGCCGTTGGCCATGGCCGCGCCCAGGACAACCCCGTTGAGCCCCCCGGCGCTGGTGCCGGAGATGACGTCGATCTCCACCGCGTCGATGCCCATGGCCCGCGCCACCTGCCCGAGGGCGGTGTCGCTGCCGTCGCCCCGGGCCACGTCCCACCGGAGGGCGTCGACCTCGGCCACGGCCCCGCCGATCCACACCGCCAGGCTGACCCCGCCCCGCATGGACAGGGCCAGGCGGAGCGTGCGCCCGGTCACGACGGCGTGGTGCCCGGGGCCGGGCGGCGCAGCCCCATCAGGCGCTGCAGGACCGAGAACCAGAGGGGGGCGCCAGCGGCCACGGCGAGGGCCGAGGCCAGCAGGCCCAGGACCATGCCCACCCACCCGCCGGCGTCGGTCGGCCACACCTTCCCCCCGACCCAGCGCGACACCTGCAGGGTCTCCAGGTCGTCGGCCACCGCGCTGGCGCACTCGACCTGGCGGGTGACCGCCTGTCCCGGCTCGGCCGCCCCGGCAGCGGGCGCGGCCGAGGTCGGGGTGGCGGGGGCGCTGGTGGCCGGGGTCCCGTCCTCGTCCGGTGCGGCCCCCGGGGTGGTCGTCGTGGTCGTCGTCCCACCCGCCGTGTCGGGGCAGGCCGTTCCGGCGGCGATGAGCTGCTCGGCCTTGGCCGCGGCGGCGTCGCGGCGCACCGGGTCCCGGTAGAGCTGGGCGGCCAGCTGGCCGGCGTCGAGGCCGCCCCCGATCACCACCACCAGCCCCACCGCCGCCGCCCACCAGCGGATGCGGCGGCGGTAGGCCGCGGTGACCTGGGCCATCTCCGAGTCGAACCAGCGGGCCAGCCACTGGGCCCGGTCCCCGGCCTCGCCCTTGACCGACGTGGGCAGCCGCTCGATCAGCGACCCGAGCTGGGTGTGGCCGAAGTCGTCGGCCTCGGCCGCGGTGGCCAGGGCCGCTGCTCCCGCCTCCCGGTTGACCTCCTTGGTCCGGGCCAGGTGCTCCGGGTCCAGCCCGGGGACGGCCTCCAGGAACTGCTGGTGGGCCGACGGCCTGGTCCCCTCCTGCCGGGGGTCGGGGGGAGAGACCCAGAGTCGCCAGGCCGCGACGAGCGAGGCCGGGGCCTTCGGCGCCGACCCGGTGGAGAACCACGAGGCCACCGACTGCCACAGGTGCTTGGCCCGGAACCCGCCGAGGGCGGCGATGCCCTCGACCACGGCCGAGCACAGCGTGGCGGCCAGGAACCACACCACCACCACGCCGATGGCGGTCTCGAACACCGCCGACGACCCGAGCGCATCCATGGGAACCCCTCCCCGTCAAGGGGCCTCCGGCCCCGCTGGCAGCACCCTATGCCATGTCAGCGAGCCGGAGGAGGACCGCCGGGGGGTCAGCCGACGGCGGGCTCGGCGGCGATGGGCTCGTACAGGGTGCTGCGCTGGGCCAGGGCCCGACCCAGGGGCTCGACCACGGCCCGGAAGCCGTCCTCGTCCATGGCCTGGCCGTGGGAGGCGCCGGCGGCCCGGGAGATGGTCTCGTCCATGAGCGTGCCGCCCAGGTCGTCGACCCCGGCCCGCAGGAGCTGGCGGGCGCCGTCGGCCCCCAGCTTCACCCACGAGGCCTGGATGTGGGGGACCAGGCCGTCATAGGCGATGCGGGCCACGGCGTGCATGAGCACCACCTCGCGGAACGTGGGGCCGCGGCGGGAGCGCTGCTGCAGGTAGAGCGGGGCCGCCATGTGCACGTACGGCAGGGGCACGAACTCGGTGAACCCGCCGGTCTCGGCCTGGAGGTCCCGGGTGCGGAGCAGGTGGCGGGCCCAGGAGCCCGGGTCCTCCACGGCGCCGAACATGATGGTGATGTTGGAGCGCAGGCCCACCTGGTGGGCGGTGCGGTGGGCCTCCAGCCACTCCTCGGTGTCGACCTTGTCGGGGCACAGGACCTGGCGCACCGGGTCGTCCAGGATCTCGGCCGCGGTGCCGGGCAGGGTGCGGAGCCCGGCGTCCATCAGGCGGCGCAGGTAGGTGGCCAGGGGCTCGCCCAGGCGCTTGGCCCCCTCGGTGACCTCCAGGGCGGTGAAGCCGTGGACGTGGATGCCCGGCGCTGCCTCCTTCACCGCCCGGGTGACGTCTATGTAGTAGTCGCCGTCGAAGCTGGGGTGGATGCCGCCCTGCAGGCACACCTCGGTGGCCCCCAGGTCCCAGGCCTCCCGCACCCGCTCGGCGATGTCGTCCAGGGTCAGCAGGTAGGGCGTGCCCCGCAGGTTGAGCGAGCGGGGACCCTTGGAGAAGCCGCAGAACCGGCACTTGAACGTGCAGACGTTGGTGTAGTTGATGTTGCGGTTGCGGACGTAGGTCACGGTGTCGCCCACGGCCCGGGCCCGCAGCGCGTCGGCCACCTCGGCCACCGCCGCCACCTCCCGGCCCCGGGCCGAGAACAGGGTGACGATCTCGTCGTGGCCCACCTGCTGGCCGGCGGCCACGCCGTCCAGCACCTCCCGCACCGGGCCCCGCAGGGGGGCGGACGGGCCCGGCACCAGCGTCGGGGGGGCGGTGCCGGCCCCCGAGTACCAGGCCGTGGACCGGCGGCCGACCAGGACCACCTCGGCCCCGTCGCCCACGTTGCGGACCTCGCCCACCTTGTTGGGGAAGACGGCCCCGGGGTCGTCGCGGCCCAGGCCCTCGGCGTCGGCCCGGTCCATCACCGCGAAGTGCAGGCCGGGGTCGATCCAGGTGGCCGCCTCCGCCACGTAGCGGGGGTGGGCGGTGAGGCGGGGTGCCAGCTGGTGGCCGGCCTCCTCGGTGGCCCGGCGCAGGGCGTCGAGGTGGGGCCAGGGCCGCTCGGGGTTGACGTGGTCGATGGTCACCGGCGACACGCCGCCCAGGTCGGAGACACCGGCGGCCAGCAGGGGGGCCACCTCGTCGGCCAGGTTGGGCGGGGCCTGGACGTGGACCTCGGCCGGCAGGATCAGCCGGGCCACGGCGATGGCCCGCAGGTGGTCCTCGGGCGGGCAGGGGGGGTGGGCGTGCATGGCCGTGCCCGGCTTGGGCAGGAAGTTCTGGACGATCACCTCCTGCACGTGGCCGTGGCGCCGGTGGGAGGCGGCGATGGCCTCCAGGGCCTCGACCCGGTCGGCCTCGTCCTCCCCGATGCCGCACAGGATGCCGGTGGTGTAGGGGATGCGCAGCTCGCCGGCCGCCTCCAGGGTGGCCAGACGCCGGGCCGGGGTCTTGTCCGGGGCCCCCCGGTGGGCGGCCAGGTCGGCCCGCAGGGTCTCGACCATCATCCCCTGGCTGGGGCTGACCTCGCGGAGCCGGGCCAGCTCGGCCGCCGGCAGGGCGCCGGGGTTGGCGTGGGGGAGCAGGCCGGTCTCCTCCAGCACCGCCCGGCAGGCGGCCACCAGGTGGTCGACGGTGGAGGCGTGGCCCCGCTCGGCCAGCCACTCCCGGGCCGCCGGGTACCGCTCCTCGGGGGCCTCGCCCAGGGTGAACAGGGCCTCGTGGCAGCCGGCCGCCGCCCCTCGGCGGGCCAGGACCAGCACGTCGTCGATGTCCAGGAACGGGCTGTCGAGCCGGGCCGGGGGCTGGGCGAAGGTGCAGTAGCCGCAGCGGTCGCGGCACAGCATGGTCAGGGGGATGAAGACCTTGGGCGAGAACGTCACCCGCCGGCCGTGGGCCGCATCGCGCACGGCGGCGGCGCGGGCGGTCAACTCGGCGGTGGGCAGACCGGTCAGCTCGGCGGGCACGGGGGGCAGGCTACCGGCGGGCCCCCGTGGCACGATGACCCGGTGGACCTCGACGCGCTGATCTCGTCCATGCCCTTCGCCGTGGCCAACGGGGTGCGGCTCACCGCGGCGTCGGTGGACGAGGTCACCGGGGAGCTGGACTGGGCCACCGACCGGTGCACGGTGGGCGGCGCCCTCCACGGCGGCGCCCTCATGGCCCTGGCCGACAGCCTGGGGGCGATCCTGGCCTACCTGAACCTGCCCGAGGGGGCGACGGGCACGTCCACCATCGAGTCCAAGACCAACCTGTTCCGGGCCGTGCGGGCCGGCACGGTGAGCGCCACCTCCACCGTGCTGCACGCCGGGCGGTCCACCGTGGTGGTCCAGACCGACACGAGCGACGCCGAGGGCCGGCGGGTGGCCGTCACCACCCAGACCCAGGCCGTCCTGCGCTGACCCGGTCCGGCCGGAGGGTCAGGCGGCGGTTTGCGGGCCGCGGAGCAGGCGGCCGGGGTGGGCCCCGGTGAGCTCGTCGTCCTCCCGCACCACGGTGCCGGCGCAGGTGGTGAGCCGGTAGCCGCGGGAGCCCTGGACGAAGCGCCGGGCCCCGGTGGGCAGGTCCCAGGCCATGCGGGGCGGGTCGACGGCCAGGCGCTCCAGGTCGACCACGTTCAGGTCGGCTCGCAGGCCGGGGGCCACCAGGCCCCGGTCGGCCAGGCCGTAGTGCAGGGCGGTGCTCCGGGTCTGGCGGTGGACGATCAGCTCCAGGGGCAGGTGGGGCCCCCGGACCCGGTCCCGGGCCCAGAAGGCGAGCATGAAGCTGGGCGTGGAACCGTCGCAGATGGAGCCCACGTGGGCCCCGCCGTCGGCCAGGCCCATGCGGGTGCGGGGGTGCTGGTGCAGCTCCCACAGCGGGTCGAGGGTGCCGTCGCTGTAGTTGAACAGCGGGAAGTAGAGGAGGCCCTGGCCGTCGTCCTCCATGAGCACGTCGAAGGCCACCTCGGCCGGTGGCCGGCCCTCCCGCTCGGCCACCGCCGCCACCGAGGCCTCGGGCGGCGGTTCGTAGTCGGTCTCGCCCCGGAACGGGAACATCTTGTGCCACGAGGTGGTGAGGGAGCGGACGAAGTCGCCCATGTCGGCGGCCTCCCCGCCCAGGATCCCGTTCCGCACCTCGGGCCGGCGCAGGGCCTGGACCCGCTCGGCGGGGGGCAGGAAGGCCACCGGTCCCCACCCGGCCGAGGTGGAGAACGGGTGGATGGTGGCCGACCAGCCCATGAGGAGGCCGACGGGCCGGCCGTGGACCTGGCCGTAGACGCCGATGCCGTCCTCCTGGGCCCGGTCCAGGAGGCCGGCCACGTCCCGCCACAGGTCGGGGGCGGCGTCGGTCTGCTGGAGGTTGAAGGTGACGGGCCGGCCCGAGCGCTGGGCCAGGCGGCGCATCCACCCGAACGAGGCCGGCACGTCGGGGTGGTGGAGGGCGCCCTGGAACACGCCGTGGCCGGCGGCCCGCAGGGCGTCGCCCAGGGCCATGACCTCGTCCTCGCCGGCGTGGGTGCCCGGCACCAGCTCGCCGTCGGCCGAGCGGTGCAGCGGAGTGCGGGAGGTGGACACGCCCAGGGCGCCGGCCCGCAGGGCCCCGGTGGTGATGCGCTCCATGGCGGCCAGGTCCTCGGCGGCGGCCGGCTCGTTGGCCGCTCCCCGGTCGCCCATCACGTAGGCCCGGAGGGCGCCGTGGGGCACCTGGGTGCCCACGTCGGCCACCCACCTCCGGCGGTCCAGGGCGTCGAGGTACTCCTCGAAGGACTCCCACTCCCATTCGATGCCCTCGGTGAGGGCGGCGCCGGGGATGTCCTCCACGCCCTCCATGAGCCGGATCAGCCAGTCGCGTCGGTCGGGGGCGGCGGGGGCGAAGCCCACCCCGCAGTTGCCCATGACCACGGTGGTGACGCCGTGCCAGCCCGACGGGCTGAGCTCCGGGTCCCAGGTGGCCTGGGCGTCGTAGTGGGTGTGCATGTCGACCCAGCCCGGGGTGACCACCGCACCCTCGGCGTCGACCTCCCGGCGGCCGGGACCGACGGTGTCGCCCACCTCGGCGATCCGGTCGCCGGTGACGGCCACGTCGGCCCGGCGGGGCGGCGCCCCCGACCCGTCGACGAGCGAGCCCCCGCGGATGACCAGGTCGTGCATGGGCCCAACCTACGCCCGGCGGTGACCGGGCCGCCGCGGCCCCGCCGGGGCCCAAGGGGCCCGACCCGGGCGATCTGACCACACAGAGCGCGTGGACGAACACGGAAGATGGCCAGGGCGGGGCGGCGGGCGGGCCGTCGGTAGCATCGGCGGGCCGCGGACCTCACGGCGAGCCCGATGGCGACCGACAGGACCGAGATGGACGAGCTGGTGGAGGAGCGACCGGTCCCCGGCGCCCTCGTGCGCCACCGGGGGGCCCGCCTGGAGCGGCACGGCGTCGACCGCTCGGCGCCCCGCATCGAGGTCCAGCACGGCGCCCTGTGGATCCGGGCCACCGACGCCGGGCCCGGCGTCCTGGCCAGCCACGGCGCCACCACCGTCCAGGTCCGCGACGGCGCCGCCGTGCTGGAGGTCAGCGACTTCGAGGCCCTGCTGGTGGTGGTGGCCGGCCGGGCCGCGGTGAAGGGCGCGGCCGCCCTGCCCCGCAGCGTCACCGCCGGCCAGGCCGTGACGCTCACCCTGGACGGCGGCTTCGGCCACCCCGAGGCCCTCTCCGCCGACGAGCTGGCCGCCGACCGCTTCGTGGCCGAGAACCTGGCCCGCGACGCCCTGGCCTCGGTGGCGCCGGCCCCGCCGGCCGAGGGGTCGTCCCCCGCCGGGCCGGCCCCCGTCCCCGCGACCACCACCGCCCCCGAGCCGGCGCCCGCCCCCGACGTGCCCGAGCCGACCGATACCGGGCCCACCGATACCGGGCCGACCGATACCGAGCCGCGGACCCCGCCGAACCCCGCCTTCGACCCGGTGGGAGCCCACGACGACCCCTGGTCGCCCGGCCCCGTCACCGAGGGCCCTGCGGCCGGGCCGCCACCCGACGCCCCCGGGCCGGAGCCGGCGAAGGGCTCCCCGCCCCCGCCGACCGGCGGCCGCTTGCCGATCCTGGGCGACGCCGCCCGCTTCGACGCGCCGCCGTCGGCGGCCGCCGGGCCGTCCGCTCCCGCCGCCCCGTCCCCGGCCGCGGCCCCGCCGGCCCCCGCCGGGCCGCCGCCGGCCGAGGAGGCGCCGGCCCCCCGCTCCTACTTCGATCCGATCCCCATCCCGGTGCCCGACCCGCGGGCCGGCGCGGACGAAGACCTGGCCATCCCCGAGCCGGGCCGGCGGGGCCTGGTGGTCGTGGTCATCGTCCTGGTCGTCCTGGCCGCGGTGGTGGGGGCCATCGTCCTCAGCGGCGACGAGCCCCGGTCGGCCCCGGCCTCCGACGACCCGGCGCCCCTGGCCACCGGCTCCGAGGCCACCGCCCCCCCGGGGGACGCGGCCCCGGCCGAGGCCACGCTCCGGTCGTGCCAGGGGGGCGCCAGCGGGTACGTGGCCGAGGGCGTGGTGTCCGGCGGTGGCCCCGACGCCGATCGCTACGACGTGGTGGTCGGGGTCCAGGACGTGGCCGGCGAGGTCTACGCCGAGAAGACGGCCACCGTGGCCGTCGGGCTCGACCCGGGCGTCCCGGTGGCGTGGACGGCCGATCTGGCCCTGGCCGCCGACCAGGTCCGCCCCGACTCCGAATGCCTGGTGGTCGAGGTCGCCGCCCGCCCCTAGGTGTGGTCAGGCGTGGGGGTCGTCCCCCACGATCACCGCCCCCGACCCGTCGCGCTTGGCCCGGTACATGGCCTCGTCGGCGTGGTGCAGGAGGGCCTCGACCCGCTCCGACCCGGTGGCCACCACGGCGCCGATGCTCGGGCTGGCCCGGCACTCGGCGCCGTCGGGCAGGGCGATGGGCGTGTCGAAGGCCGCCCGCAGGCGCTCGATCACCCGGCGGGCGGCGCCCCGGGAGCCGAGCTCCACCACCAGCACGAACTCGTCGCCGCCCCACCGGCCGCAGGTGTCGCCCTCGCGGACGGCGGAGGACAGGCGCCGGGCCGCCTCGACCAGCACGGCGTCGCCGGCGGCGTGGCCGTGGGCGTCGTT
>Ga0190275_10000272_pt1 | contig 51265 bp, 41 predicted proteins | sample Popmic550T_FD_133745 | JGI IMG/M metagenome (GOLD analysis project Ga0190275, IMG submission 133745) | Populus adjacent soil microbial communities from riparian zone of Yellowstone River, Montana, USA - 550 T | ecosystem: Environmental > Terrestrial > Soil > Riparian zone > Trees stand | place... | reverse complement strand
TTCTCCAGACGGCTCTCGTCATCGAGCCGGACCACCCGCATGGCTACGCAGCGGGAGGAGAAGAGCGTTAACTCCCGTGAGGTCAGCAGTTCCGAGCGGCGGAGCTCCTCGGGCGAGCCGGGGATCCAATAAAGGATCAGCGGGGCGTCGACGGACTCCCCCGCCTCGACGAGCTGCCACGGGACGAGAGAGACATGCAGCTCATCCGCCGCGAGCCCGGCCGCGGAGGCGAGGAAGACGGCAATCGTCGCGGCTGTGCGCGCCAACCTGCACATGCGTTGAAACCTCTCTCGGGAGCCCGCGAATTATACGTCGCACAGTTCCGGCCCCGCCGGTAGAATCCGCGCGAGTCCCCGGTCAAATTCGATGTCGGTTCACAAAACGCTCGGCCACTACGAAATCCTCCGTCCCATCGGTGCCGGCGGGATGGGCGAGGTGTACATCGCCCACGACCCGAAGCTGGGACGCAAAGTCGCGATCAAGATGCTGCCGGTCCGCCTGACCACGGACCGCGAGACGCTCACCCGTTTTACGCAGGAAGCGCGGTCCGCGTCGGCCCTGAACCACCCGAACATCGTCACCATCCACGAAGTCGGCGCCTCCGAGGGGACCCCGTACATCGTGATGGAGTACATCGAAGGGGAAGACTTCCGGACCATCATCCAGCGCGGCCCCCTCCCGATCCTCCCGGTGCTCGACCTGGCCACCCAGATCGCCGACGGCCTCGCCGCCGCGCACGAACGGGGGATCGTCCACCGCGACCTCAAGCCTGAGAACATCATGGTCACCCGCGACGGGTTCGTGAAGATTCTCGACTTCGGGCTGGCGAAGGTCATCGCCCCCGCCGGCGACGAGACCGAGAACACGCTGCAGCTCGAGCTGCCGGGAACGACTCCCGGGACGATCCTCGGCACGGTCGGGTACATGTCCCCCGAACAGGCGACCGGCCGGCGGCTCGATTTCCGTTCGGACCAGTTCGCGTTCGGCGCCATCCTCTACGAGCTGATCACCGGAAAGCCGGCCTTCGAGGGGGAGACCGCGATCGACACCCTCTCGGCGATCCTGCACAACGAGCCGCCGCCGGTGCTGCGGACGGCCGTCCGGATGCCGGTCCAGCTTTCCGACATGGTCAAGCGGCTCCTGTCGAAAGCCGCGGACGAGCGCTACTCCTCGCCGCGCGACCTCGCTCGCGAGCTGCACCTGCTGCGCGACCGCGTGTCGGCGGAGGAGAGCGGGTACCATCAGTCGGGCGCGTCGCTGGTGAAGCCGGAGCGCTTTCCGCGCGTCGCCGTCATCGCCGCCGTCGCGCTCACGGTGTTGCTCGCCGCGCTGATCTTCATCGTCCGCGAGACGACCCGCCCCACCCACCCAACTGTCGAGACGGTCGCTCCGACGCCTCCCGACACGAAGTTCCTGGCGGTCACGCACTTCAAGGACCTCACCGGCGACGCCACCGGGCAACTCGTCGTGGACGGCTTCGCCGAGACGTTGACGGCCCGCCTGGCGAACTATCCGGCGGTGCAGGTGGTGCGTCCCAGTGCCGCCCAGGCGGAAATCGGCGACGTCCGCAAGGTCGCCCGCCAGCTCGGCGCGAACATGGTCCTCAGCGGCTCGATGATGCGCGAGGGGGAACGGATCCGCGTCACCTACTCGATCCTCCAGCCCGCCTCCGGGAAGGAGGAGAGAGGTCTGGTCGAGGGAAGCGTGTCCAACCTCTTCGGCGTCCAGGACGACGTCGCCGACGATGTCGCCCGCAAGCTGAACCTCGGCCGCAGCACTGTCCGCGTGGCGCTCGACCCGGCGGTGTCGCAGAGAAAGTACCTGGAGGCGCTCGGACATCTGCGGCGACAGGACCGGACCGCGTCGCTGGATGCCGCGATTACGATCCTCGAGGGACTGGGACCATCCCCGACAGTCCAGGCGGCACTGGCGCGGGCGTATCTCAGCAAGTTCCTGGCGACACGGGAGCCGCAGCTTGCGGCATCCGCAAATGCGGCGGCCGACCGCGCCCTCGCGGCAGACCCGCAGAGCATCGACGTCAACATCACGCTCGGCGACCTCCATCGCGAGACCGGCCGCTTCAAGGAAGCGATCGACGCGTTTCTGCGCGTTCTGTCGCAGCAGCCGGCCAACGTCGATGCCGTCCTCGGACTGGCGGCGACCTACGACGCCGCGGGCGACATCATGAACGCCGAGAACACCTACAAACGCGCGATCGCACTGCAGCCGAATTACTGGAGCAGCTATAACCGCCTCGGCGCGTTCTACTCGGGCCAGTCGCGCTATGAGGACGCTATCCCGCAGTTCCAGAAAGTCGCTCAGCTCGTGCCCGACAATGAGTGGGCCTACAACAATCTCGGTGCAACGTATCAGCTCCTGGGCCGGTACGACCAGGCGCTGAGCGTGTTCACGGCATCCGTGCAGCGGAACCCGACCAGCCAGGGATTCTCCAATCTCGGCACCTGCTATTACTTCCTCAATCGCTTTCCGGAAGCAGCAGCAGCCTTCGCAAAAGCCGCCGAGCTGACCCCGCTCGCCTCCAGGTACTGGCGCAATCTCGGCGACGCCTACCGGTGGATACCCGGGCGGGAGGCGGACGCGAAACGCGCCTTTCTCCGCGCGATCGACTTATGCGATGAAGCGATCCGCATCAACGCGACCGATTTCATGGCCCATCGCACGCGAGCGGTCGCATTGGCGAAGCTGGGCCGCGACCGGGAAGCGCGCGCCGCGATTCTGCGCGCGCTGGAGCTCAAGCCCCAGAACCAGTCGAACGCTTATGAGGCGGCGGTCATCGCCAACATCGACGGCTCCGAGGACGAGGCGGTGGCGCGCATCGAACAGGCACTCCGTCTTCGTTGCATTCCCGATGACTTCCGCCGCGACCCCGAATTTGCCAACTTGCGAAAAAGCGGTAGGCTTGACGCAATCATCCGGGAATTCGGGTCCTCGGTTCAGAACAAATGAATTGCAGTCCGGCGCGCGAGGTGGCGTGCCGTCCAATCCCAACAAGAGGAGCTTCAGCTATGGCAAACGATGAAAAAGTTGTTCAGATTCGTCTCGACGAGCGGGGTTGGCCCGTTCCCGATACAGATCCGGTTGAGGTCTGGCGGAACAAGGACAAGGTGAAATGGACGGCGCCGTTCGAGTTCAAGATCTCGATCGACGGCTATGACGACGTCACCCATTCGAAGGGCGGCAACGGAAGCGCCGAACACTTCTGCAAGACCGGTTTCTTCGACGACGCCGCGAAGAGCAAGTACAAGTACACCATCAGCGCCAACGGCGTCGACAACGATCCGGATCTCGAGATCAAGCCGTAATAAAGTCGCGCGTTCCGTGCTCGCGTACGGGCACGGAACGCTTCAGCCGCCTACTCCAGGTTCTCGGGGTACACCGTGACCTTGCCGGTGTTCCGCAGTTCGGTCGTGGTCCGGTTCACCGACTCCAGCACCTTCTGCGCGTTCGCGCCCATGAGGTACTCGCGGATCGTGCCGCGGGCGTCTTCGTAGCTGACCGTCTGGGCCGGCTGGTGATCCTCGACCAGCACAACGTGCAGGCCGGCGTCCGATTCGATCACGCCGCTCATCATCCCGCGCTTCATCGAGAAGACCGCGTCGGCGATCTTCCGGTCGAGCATCGAGCGGTCGACCCAGCCGAGGTCCCCACCCTGCGCGTTGCTCGGGTGATCCGAATGCGCGGCGGCGGTCTTCGTGAACGCGTCGGCCAGCCCGGCCGGGTTCGCCCGGAGCGGGAAGAGCTCCTGAAGGAGCGTCGAGACCACCTCCTGCGCTTCGCTGCGGGGACGGTTCTCGGTGCCGACCAGGATCAATCGCACCTTCGCGCGCGCCGGCTGGGCGAAGTTGTTCGGGTTCTCGTCGTAAAACTTGCGGATCGCCGCCTCGTCGATGACCGTGGCGGACACGACATCGCGGACGTAGAGATCGAACAGCGCCGATTCCCGGGCCGCCTCCAGCTCCGCCTGCACCTCGGGCGACTTGTCGTATCCCGCCGCCACCGCCTTCTGGAGCAGCAGCCGCTTGCGCAGGTAGTTGTCGAGAAAAGCGCGCTTCCCTCCCGTCTTCTCGTAGTTCCCGCGCATCTTCGCCGACATCCGGTTCCAGAGCCGGTCGACGTGGGCCTTGGTGATCGCCTCACCGTTCACGGTGGCGACGACCTTCTCCCCGTCCGACGCCGGCGCCACCCCCTGCCCGAACAGCGGCACAGCGGCAACGGCAGCGAGAGCGAGGCTGATGAGAGTTCGTTTCATGAAGAGTCCTCCGGCAATGAAAACCGCAGATGAGACGCGAGCGGCGCGAGAAGGTTCCGCGCACGAAGGGCGTCAGGTGAGGGGAACAGGTCCCGCCGGATGGCGATTCCGGACTCTACGGGCTGTGGAGTGATCTTGGCGGCCGCGGTTTGCGGAAGCTGTCAACTGTGAAGATGCAGTTTTCCACACTGTGGAAAACTAAAGGGTTACGCCGATCCGAAAGCCTGCCTGCGCGACGTGCGATGCGAACCTCCGCATCGCACGATGTGGAGGTTCTGCGGAGGGCGTCGTACACTCACTTTACCGACCCTAGACTCACCGGCGTCGTCCATGTCTATTGCGCCGCTGAATGTCTCTCTCGACGAGCCCTTGCCACACAACGTGGAGGCGGAGCGTGCCGTCCTCGGTGCCGTCCTGATCAACAACAACACGTTTTACCGTGTCATCGGGACCATCGACGTCGAATCGTTCTTCAAAGATGCGCATCGCAAGATTTTCGCGGCGATGCGTCGCCTGGCGGAGCAAAGCCGACCCATCGACGTCATCACGCTGCGTGAAGAGCTCATGCACGGCGGAGACCTGAAGGACATCGGCGGCGCGGCCTATCTTTCGTCGCTCCTCGACGTTGTTCCGGACATTGCCAACGTTGAGTGGTACGCCTCGCTCGTCAAGGAAAAGGCGGTTTTGCGGCGCCTGATCCTGATGAGCAGCAGTGTCATGCGTGCAGCCACCGACACGGCGAGCACGCCGGGCGAGGTCCTGAACATCGCGGAGAAGTCGCTCTACGACATCGCCGAAGGGACGACCGAGAAAGGCTTCGTCAGTCTCGAGAAAATTACTCGCACCAACATGGCGGCCATCGAGCAGATCCACGCGAATCCGGGCCGTCTCGTCACCGGTCTCCCTACGGGTTATGACCGTTTTAACGAGATGACCTCCGGCTTTCAGCCGGGTGATCTGATCATCCTCGCGGCAAGGCCGAGCATGGGTAAGACCAGCCTTATGATGAACATAGCGGAGACCATTGCCTTGCCAGGCAAGGATGGGCTTCCCCGTGCGGGTGACCGACTTTACAGTGTGGGTGTCTTCTCGCTCGAAATGTCGAAGGAGCAGATCGGGCTACGCATTCTCTCGTCCGAGTCGGGTGTATCGAACCATTTGATCCGCTCCGGAATGCTGTCCGAGCGCAACTGGCGCGAGATGGCCGAGGCGTCGGCGCGGCTGGCCAAGGGGAAGATTTACATCGACGATACGGCAGGCATGGACCCGCTGGAGATGCGCGCGAAGGCGCGGCGGCTGAAGATGGAGGCCGGGCTCGACCTCATCATGGTCGACTACCTTCAGCTCATGGCGATCAAAGGAAAGATCGAGTCGCGCCAGCAGGAGGTCTCGCAAATCTCCCGTAGTCTCAAAGGGATCGCCAAGGAACTCGGTGTACCGCTGCTCTCTCTTTCCCAGCTCTCCCGCCGCTCCGAGCAACGCACCGGCGACCATCGCCCCCAGCTCTCCGACCTCCGTGAATCGGGTTCCATCGAGCAGGATGCGGATCTCGTCGCCTTCATCTACCGCGACGAGGTGTACAACCGGGAGACCGAGGAGAAGGGCATCGCCGAGATCATCATCGCCAAGCAGCGCAACGGCCCGATCGGCGACTTCAAGCTCGTCTTCCGCAACGACATCACCAAGTTCTTCAACTACGAGCCGCAGCCGGAGTATCTGCCGCCGGGACCCTAAGAAAGCACGAATGTCCCTGAAAGAGCGCGCAGTTGAAGTCCACAAGCACATTCCTCCTCGGATCGGTGCTTTGGCCACACCAATCGTCAGATCCGGAAGTGAGTTAAAACGGCTTGTCGGTCTCCCGGGCGACGATGCTCGTCTCATCCGGTTTGACATGCATCACGCGAGCAGTGGCGATTGGACCCATGTCGGTGACTTGGCGATTTTAGCTCTCGAGGAACTCGTAATCCCTAAGGTCGTTCAGCCGCGGCCGACATGGTCATCACCGCGCGACCATGCTTCGCTTAGCGCGGCCATCGCAAGCGGCACGGTTCCAGATCGCAGATCAGAAGCTTACGTGCGGGAAGCATTCCATCGTCTGTCACAGTCGGACAGCGCAGCCGCCGCGCGGCTCAACGACGCACGCACCTTGAGAACGCTTGCCGACATGGCTACCGCGGCGGACTACCAGATCGAGCGGCGAACCCTGCCGACGCTGCTAACGGTACTTCCTGGCTTCGTAATACCTGACGTTCTGGCACCAAATGAGTTCACCTACGTCGTTGATCAACTCTGGGTGGTCGATGCTGATGGGGATGGTCGACATGTACGTCTTCTCGCGCTCGATCTTCATGATGATGTCGAAGCAGCACTCCGCTATCGCCGGACCGGAGTGCTGGCAGCGATGGGATATGAGCCATTCATTGCTCAGGAATACTGGGCGCGTGTTGACCCACAACGTGTGCTCCACGAGTTCTTCAAAGTAGCGGATGTTTCCGCCCGTAACATTCGTGAGTTGCTTGATCCAGGACCTAGGATCAACGACTACCGGTGCGCATGGTGCCGAGTGGTCATGATTCGTGATGAGCAAGGCTACGGAATCGTGTCTCGGCGTGGGCTTTTCGTACACGAGGAATGCTTCAATCGGGCACTAAACGACGGAACATTCGAACACGGCGATAGCGAAACTGAACATTCATTCAGCGTCATGAACTTCCGCTAACGAAACTGCGACAATAAGGCTGAGGAATCCATCATGAGACTCGCCCTCGCGCTGTTTCTGGTCGCAAGCTCGTTCACCGCCCGCGCCGCCGTTCTCCGCGTGGTCGTGGACGACATGATCCATCCCATCTCCGACGAGTTCATCGGACGGGCTCTCGACGAAGCGGCGGCGAAGAATGCTTCGGTGGTGATTCTGGAGCTGCGGACGCCCGGCGGCCTCGAGACTTCGATGCGGGGGATCGTGGAGAAGATCATCCGGTCGCGGGTGCCGGTGATCGTCTGGGTGGGGCCGAGCGGGTCGCGGGCGGCTTCGGCGGGTTTCTTCATCCTCGAAGCGGCGGACGTGGCGGCGATGGCGCCGGGGACGAATACCGGGGCGGCGCATCCGGTGCTGTTCGGCGAGAAGCTCGACGACATCATGAAGATGAAGATGCAGAACGACGCTGCGGCGTTCATCCGGACGCTGGCGCAGCGGCGGGGGCGCAATGTCGCGGCGGCCGAGAGCGGGGTGCGGGAGGCGAAGTCGTTCACCGAGGACGAGGCGCTGGCGTTGAAGCTGATCGACGTCGTCGCCGCGGACGTGCCGTCGCTCCTGAAGTGGGCGGACGGGAAGACGGTGAAGCGCTTCAACGGCTCGACCACCGTCCTTCGCACCGCGAACCAGCCGGTCACCAACTACGAGATGTCGCTCAAGCAGCGGCTCCTCTCCTGGATCATGGATCCGAACATCGCCTTCATCCTGATGTCCCTCGGCATGATGGCGCTCTGGGCGGAGTTCAATCATCCGGGGGCGATCCTGCCGGGCGTGGTCGGGTTGATCGCGATCCTGCTGGCCGTCTTCGCGCTGAACCTCCTCCCGACGCGCTACGCGGCGTTCGCGCTGATCCTCGTCGCCTTCGCGCTGTTTGCGCTGGAGGCGAAGTTCACCTCCTACGGGATCCTCGGCACGGGCGGCGTGATCTGCATGGTCTTCGGCGGGCTGTTGCTCGTCGACGGGCCGATCCCGGAGATGCGCGTCCATCTCCTGACGGCGCTCGTGGTGAGCGTACCGCTGGGAGCGATCGCGGTCTTCCTCATGACCCTCGTCGTGCGAGCGCACAAGAACCGCGTCGTCACCGGCACCGAGGCGATGGTCGGCGAGATCGGCGTCGCCCGTACGCCCCTCGGCCCGCACGGCAAGGTGTTCGTCCACGGGGAGCTGTGGAACGCGACCGCGCAGGGAGAGATCGCTGAGGGGGCGCGGGTGCGGGTGCGGTCGGTGGAAGGGTTGCGGGTGGTGGTCGAAGCGGAGTGAGGGCGATTCCCTCGGCCCTCAGCCCTCAGCCCTCGGCCCTCGGTCTTTCATCCACGGCAGTTCCCATCTCCCCTCCTCCTCGTCGAGAGAAGGCAGCGGGACCGGCTTGCCGAGGCGCTTGAGCTGGTTGAGCTCCCAGAGCTTCGCGTACTTCCAGAACGTGTAGTAGACGTGCATCCCGACCGAGATCACGCCGCGCGCGCCGTCGAGGAAGCCGAGGTTGAGGATGTAGTCGCGCACGAACTTGCCGAACGTGTGGCCGAGGATGTCGGCGGCGCCGGTGGTCTTCCCGTCGATGTACATCTGCGCGGCGCCCCAGTTCGCGTAGCGGGTCATCTTCGCGATCATGTGGTCGAACGAGCGGATGTAGTAGTGCAGCATCTTGTGCCGCAGGTCGAACGTCGGGCCGTCGACGAGTAGGTCTGCGTGGACGCGCTTGTTCGGGTAGCGGGCGTGCTCGCGATGGAAGAGACGGGTCACGCGATCGCGCTGGAGGCCGCTGTACTTCACTTCTTTGCCGAGCATGAAGTTGCGGCGGCCAACCGAGTACGCCCAATGATTCAGTGGCCCTTCGAGCGTGCGCAGCAGCTCGTCGCGCAGCTCGGGCGTGACCCGCTCGTCGGCGTCGATGACGAAGATCCAGTCGTGCGACGCCCGGTCGATGGCGTAGTTCTTCGTCGACGCCGCGCCGAGGTACTCGCGCTGCTCGACGCGGGCCTTGGGAAACTTCTCGCGGACGCGCTCGACCGTTCCGTCGTTCGAGATCGAGTCGACGAGGTAGATCTCATCCGCCCATTCGATCGAGCGGAGGCACTCCTCGATCTGCTCGACCTCGTTGAGGGTGTGGACGATCGCGGTGACGGGGGGACGCGCCATGGCAGCCGCGCATTCTAGAATCTGCAGCCATGGCACACAAACGACCCCTGCTTCTGCTCTTCGCCTTCCTCGCCGCCTGCACCCACCAGCCGGCGCAGGCACCGCAGCCGTCCGCCACCCCCGCTGCGACGCCGGCGGCGGAACAAACCCTTCGCTACACCGTGCTGATGAGCACGAATACGGCCGGGTCGCAGGTCGTCACCACGCGTGGCGACGAGATCACGGTCGATTTCGAGTTCAACGACCGCGGCCGCGGACCGAAGACGCACACCGTGCTGCGTGTCGACGGGCGCGGCGTGCCGGTGTCGATGCACACCACCGGCAACGACTACTACAAGCAGCAGATCGAAGAGCGCTTCTCGATCGACGGCCCGAAGGCGAAGTGGGTGAATACCGCCGAGACGAGCGAAGGGCCGGCGGGCGGCTTCTACTCCAGCATGTATGGCCCGCCCGAAGAAGGCGCCGTGCTGGCGCGGGCGCTGTTGAAGAACGGCGGGCGGATGGCGGCGCTGCCGGGCGGCCAGGCCTCGATCCGAAAAGTGGACGAGACCACGATCCGCCGCACGCACATCACCGCCTACGAGATCGCCGGCCTCGGGTTCACGCCATTCGAGATCTGGCTCGATGACAGCCTCAATCTCTTCGGCTCCGTCTCCTCCTGGTCATCGACCATCCGCGAAGGCTTCGAGGCGGATGCCAAACCGCTGATCGACGCCCAGGACGCGCGGTCGCGCACGAGAATCGAGGAGATCGCCAAGCGGCTGACGCACCAGCCGACCATGGGCCGCCTCTCGATCATGAACGCGCGCATCTTCGACCCGCGCACCGGCACGCTCTCCGCGCCGACCAGCATCCACGTCGAAGGCAACCGCATTGCCGCCATCGGCGGCGTCCAGGAGCGGAGTGCCGCGGATGTCTGGGACGCCGGCGGCCGGATCGTGCTGCCGGGGCTGTGGGACATGCACACGCATCTCAGCGATGTCGACGGCCTGCTGAACATCGCCGCCGGCATCACTTCAGCCCGCGACCTCGGCAACGACAGCGACTTCATCACCGCCTTCAAAGAGAAGATCGACAGCGGCGCGGCGATCGGCCCGCGCATCGTGCTGGCGGGGCTCGTCGACGGCCCCGGTCCGTTCAAGGGACCGACGAACATTCTCGCGGAGAACGAGGAAGAGGCTCGGAAGGCGGTCGACTTCTTCGCCGGCCGCAAGTACGAGGGGCTGAAGATCTACAGCTCGATCAAGCCGGAGCTCGTCCCGGTACTGACCCGATACGCACACGAGCGCGGCCTGCGCGTCAGCGGCCACATTCCCGCCGGCATGCGCGCCGAGCAGGCCGTCGACGCCGGCTACGACGAGATCCAGCACGCGAACATGATCTTCCTCAACTTCATGCCGGACGTCACCGACACGCGCACCCCGGCGCGTTTCACCGAGGTCGGAAAACGGGGCGCCGACCTCGACCTGCAGTCGCCGGACGTGCGCGCGTTCATCGCCAAGCTCCGCGACAAAAGGATCGTCGTCGACCCGACCCTGACCGTCTTCGAGAACCTCTTCACGGCGCGCGCCGGACAGATCTCACCGAGCTACGCCACCGTCGCCCATCGCTTTCCGGCCGAAGTGCGGCGCTTCTTTCTCACGGGCGGACTGCCGGTTCCGGAGGGGATGGACGAAAAATACCGCGCCTCTTACCGCCGGATGATCGACCTCGTCGGTGAGCTGCACCGCTCCGGCGTCCGCATCGTCGCCGGCACCGATGCCCTGGCCGGCTTCGCCCTCCATCGCGAGCTCGAGCTCTACGCCGACGCCGGCATTCCGAACGCGGACGTCCTCCGCATCGCCACCCTGTACCCCGCGGAGATCCTGAAGCGTGATAAGGACCTCGGCAGCGTCGAAGCCGGAAAACTTGCCGACTTCATCGTCGTCGACGGCGACCCGCTCGCCAACATCAGCGACATCAGGAAGGTGGTGCGGGTGGTCAAGGACGGAAAGGTGTTCGAGCCGTCGGAGCTGTACCGGGAGGTGGGGGTTCAGTGAGGCGAGAGATGCGAGATGAGCGATGAGAGATGAACCGGGTGGGATGAACGTTCATCGTTCATCTCTCATCGCTCATCTCTCGCCTCACTACAGCGTGTAATTCTTCTCCAGCAGCACCCTCGCCCTTCGGTCGCGCAGGTTGCGGATCTGCGACTCGATGTCGCGCTCGAAGGGGATCTTGCGGTGGCTGGCGTAGACGGGGGCGTCGACGGTGATCTTCTTGAGCTCTTCGCCGAACGAGTGCGGGGTGAGGTGGGCGGTCTCGTCGGCGAGCTGCTGCTGGTCGTTCGGGAACGAGGCCTCGGTGATCACGGCGACGACGTTCTCCATCTTGTTCGTCCGCTTCCAGATCTCCGAGGTCGGGCCGGTGTCGCCGGTGAAGACGATCGACTGGCCGTTCATCTCCAGCAGCACGCCCGACGCGGCGATCTGGTGGTCGACCGGCACCGGAGTGATGCCGACGTCGTTGTAGATGATCCGCTTTCCCGCCGACAGCGCGCGATAGACCACAGCCGGCTTGCCGGTCTGCGGGGTGATGATCTCGGAGAAATCGGGCCAGACGCTGCCGTTGAAGACGTCGCGGTTGAGCAACTCCATCACGTCCTTCGCCGCGAAGATCGTCAGCGGGCCGGTCGGTTGGGAGAAGCGGTTGTGGATCAGGTGCGGGAGGTCGCGGATGTGGTCGGCGTGCGGATGGGTGATGAACACAGCCTGAATCCGGGCCTGCTGCGCGAACGACAGCTTCGACGTCAGGGTCCCGGCGTCCACCGCGAACCAGTCGTCGATCAGGTACCCGGTCAGATTATGTTCTGCATCTGACGCCCCGTAGGCGCCGAGCACCTTCAGCCGCATCTCCCGTCCTTCACTTCACCTTCAGCCTTCAGCGTGGGGGGACTGGCTACTATTCTTGCAGTCGTTCCACGGGAAGTCCAGCGACGTGATGCTGGTCACAATGACGACAGCACCAATTACCGACAATGCCCTCGCCCCTTTCCATCCTGCCGTGCAGGAATGGTTTGCGGCTTCCTTCCCCGCGCCGACGAAGGCCCAGCAACTCGGCTGGCCGACCATCGCGAAGGGGGATTGGACACTGATCTTCGCCCCCACGGGAAGCGGCAAAACGCTGACGGCTTTCCTCTGGGCGCTCGATCGGTTGATGTTCACGCCGCGCCCGCCGAAAGAGCAGCGCTGCCGCGTCCTCTACGTCTCGCCGCTCAAAGCGCTGGCGGTCGACGTGGAGCGGAACCTTCGCGCTCCTCTGATCGGCATCGCCAACGTCGCCCAGGCGCGCGGCGACCAGTACGTCATCCCCGAGATCGCCATCCGCACCGGCGACACGCCGCAGTCCGAGCGGGCCCGCTTCCTCCGCGACCCGGCCGACATCCTCATCACTACTCCCGAATCGCTCTACCTGATGGCCACCTCGAACGCGCGCGACGTCCTGCGCGGCGTCGAGACGGTGATCATCGACGAGATCCACGCCCTCGTCCCCAACAAGCGCGGCGCACACATGATGCTGTCGCTGGAGCGGCTGGCCATGCGCTGCGAGCGCCCGCCGCAGCGGATCGGCCTCTCGGCAACACAGCGGCCGCTCGAGGAGGTGGCGCGTTTCATGGGGGGAGCCGATCCTTCCGCCGGCGTGGCGCGCAAACCACGCGCGGACGAAGGGGAGCAGGAAGTCCACGACGAGTTCACCGACCGTACCAAACCGCGCTTCCGCCCCGTCACTATCGTCAACACCGGAGAGAAGAAGAAGATCACCCTCCGCGTCGAAGTGCCGGTCGAGGACATGGCCAAGGTCGGCGAGACGCTGGAGATCGCCAGCGGCCCGGCCTCGGCCGGGCCAAAGTCGGCGTCGATCTGGCCGGCCATCCACCCGCGCCTGCTGGAGCTGATCCGCGAGCACACCTCCACATTGATCTTCGTCAACTCCCGCCGCCTCGCCGAACGGCTGGCGGCGGCGCTGAACGAGCTGGCCGGCGAGACGCTCGTGCAGGCGCACCACGGCTCGATCGCGCGGGCGCAACGGGTGGAGATCGAGGACGCGCTGAAGTCCGGCCGCCTTCCCGCTCTCGTCGCCACCTCCTCCCTCGAGCTCGGCATCGACATGGGCGCGATCGACCTCGTGATCCAGATCGAGGCGCCGCCGTCGATCGCCTCGGGGATGCAGCGCATCGGGCGGGCCAGCCACCAGGTCGGCGCCGAGTCGAGCGGCATCATCTTCCCGAAGTTCCGCGGAGACCTGATCGCCTGCGCCGCCGTCGCCGAGGCAATGCATGAGGGGGCCATCGAACCGACGCGCTATCCGCGCAACCCGCTGGATGTGCTCTCGCAGCAGGTCGTGGCCATGGTTGCGGTGGACGACTGGAACGCTGACGAGCTGTACGCCGCGGTCCGCTCCGCCGCGCCGTTCGCGGAGCTGTCCCGCACCGCGTTCGACGGCGTGCTCGACATGCTGTCGGGTCTCTATCCGTCCGACGAGTTCGCGGAGCTCCGTCCGCGGCTGACGTGGGACCGCGTGACGAACGGCATCACCGCGCGGCAGGGAGCAAAACGGATCGCCATCACCAGCGGCGGGACGATTCCCGACCGCGGTCTCTACGGCGTCTTCCTCGCCGGAACAGAGAAGAACCAGTCGGCGCGCGTCGGGGAGCTCGACGAGGAGATGGTCTTCGAGCTCTCGTCCGGCGAGACATTCATCCTCGGCGCCTCGACGTGGCGCATCGAGGACGTCACGCACGACAAGGTCATCGTCACGCCGGCACCCGGACAGCCGGGGAAGATGCCGTTCTGGAAGGCCGATGCCGCCGAGCGCACGGTCCCGTTCGGCGAAGCGATCGGCAAGCTGGTGCGCGAGATCCGCGAGTCGAAACGGAGCGACGCCATCCGCCGCCTGACCACGAGGCACGACCTCGACAAGCTCGCGGCGGAGAACTTCCTCCAGTACCTTGCCGACCAGGAAGAAGCCACCGGCGCGGTGCCGGACGACCGAACCATCGTCATCGAGCGCGTGCTCGACGAGCTGGGCGACTGGCGCGTCTGCGTCCTCACCCCGTTCGGCGGCAAGATCCACGCGCCGTGGGCGATGGCAGTGACGGCGAAGGTGCGGCAGGAGCTGGCCATCGACGTCGAGTCGATGTGGAGCGACGACGGCTTCATCGTCCGCTTCCCGGAGACCGAGCATCCGCCGTCCGCCGAGCTGGTGATCCCCGATCCGGACGAGGTCGAGCAACTGCTGCTGCGGCAGCTCGGCGCCAGCTCGATGTTCGCCGCCAAGTTCCGCGAGGCCGCGGCACGCGCGCTGCTGTTGCCGCGCACGCGCATCCAGGGACGCACGCCGCTCTGGCAGCAGCGGAAGCGCGCCTACGACCTGCTGCAGGTGGCGTCTCGATTCGGTTCGTTCCCGATCATCCTGGAGGCGTATCGCGAGACGCTGCGCGACGTTTTCGACGTGCCGGCGCTGGTGGAGCTGACCCGGAAGGTCCGTGCCCGGACGATCCGCGTCCACACCGTCGACACGATCAAGCCCTCCCCCTTCGCCGCCTCGGTGCTCTTCCGCTACGTCGCCAACTTCCTCTACGACGGCGACGCGCCGCTGGCCGAGCGCCGCGCCCAGGCGCTGGCCATCGACCAGTCGCAGCTCCGCGAGCTGCTCGGCGAGCCGGAGCTGCGCGAACTGCTCGACCCCGAGGCGCTCGCGCAGACCGAGCTCGAGCTGCAGCACCTCGACGACCGGCACAAGGCGAAGAGCATCGACGCGATCCACGACCTGCTGCTGCGGCTCGGCGACCTGTCGCTGACGGAAGTGGCGGCCCGCTCGCTCATCGACGCCGAATCGGCGCTGCGCGAGCTGGTGAAGCAGCGCCGCCTACTCGAGGTGACGATCGCCCGCGACCGCCGCTTCATCGCCGTCGAAGACGCTTCCCGTTTCCGTGATGCCCTCGGCACGCCGATCCCGCACGGCGTCGCGGAGCGCTATCTGGAACCGGTCGCCGATCCGGTCGGCGATCTCGTGCTCCGCTTCGCCCGCACCCACGGACCCTTCACGCCGCAGGACGTGGCGAACCGCTACGGCCTCGGCATCGCCGTCATCCAGTACGCGCTCTCCCGCTTCGTCGAGCGCGGCCGGATCATCGAAGGAGAGTTCCGCCCCGGCGGGACGCAGCGCGAGTGGTGCGAGTCGGAAGTGCTGCGCACCATCCGCCGCCGGTCGCTCGCGAAGTTGCGCAAGGAAGCGGAGCCGGTCGACCAGCCGGTGCTGGCTCGCCTCTTCACCACCTGGCAGGGGGTGATCAAGAAACGCCGCGGGCTCGACGCGCTGCTGGAGGTCATCGAATCGCTGCAGGGCTTCCCGATGGCGGCCTCGATCTTCGAGAGCGAGATCCTCGCCGCGCGCATCGTCGACTACCGGCCGTCCGACCTCGACACCTTGAGCGCCGCCGGCGAGATCGTCTGGGTCGGCGTGGAGCCGCTCGGCGAGCGCGACGGCCGGATCGCCCTCTATCTGACGGACCACCTGCCGTTGCTGCATCAGCCGCGCGAGGCGGACGACTCGCCAATCTTCGACTTCCTCCTCACCCACGGTGCGTCGTTCTTCACCCAGATCCATGTATCGCTCGGCGGCTTCCCCGGCGACATGATCGACTCGCTGTGGGACCTGGTCTGGAAGGGCGTGGTCACGAACGACACCTTCCACGCGCTCCGCGCCTTCACGAAGCCGAAGACCCCGCGCTCCTCGGGCGGCAGCAGCCGGTTCCGCTCGCGCCGCGTGGCGCCGCCGTCGACGCAGGGGCGCTGGTCGATCGTGCCGACGGCGACCGGCAACGACACCCAGCGCGCGAACGCGCTCGCGCAACAACTCCTCACCCGCTACGGCCTGGTGACCCGCGAAGCGCCGGCGCTCGAGAACATCTTCGGCGGCTTTTCCGCCGTCTATCCGGTGCTCCGGGCGATGGAGGACGCGGGCCGGATCCGCCGCGGCTACTTCGTGGCCGGCCTCGGCGCGACGCAGTTCGCCGGCGCAGGAGCGATCGATCTCCTCCGGTCACTGCGCGACGAGCCGGAGAAGCCGGAGACGGTGATGCTCGCCGCCACCGATCCCGCCAACCCGTACGGCGCGATCGTGAAGTGGCCGGAATCACCGTTCACGATGTCGCGCAGCGTCGGCGCGAACGTGATCCTGGTGAACGGCCTGATGGCCTGCTACATCTCGCGAGGTGAGAAACAGCTTCTCCTCTTCCTCCCGGAAGACGAGCCGCTGCGCACCCTCGTCGCCCGCGCCGTGGCCCACACCCTGGCGTCGCTCGTCCACGACGGCACCCGCCGCGCACTGCTGATCGCGGAGATCAACAACGAGCCAGCCTCCCGCTCGCCGCTGGCGCCGTTCCTAGTGGAGGAGGGGTTTACGGCGACGGGGCTGGGCTATCAGTTGCGGGCGCTTCCGGCCCGGTCCTCCGGTCGATGATGGGACCATGAACAAGAGTCCCCATGCCTGAAGGCGACACCATCTACCGCGCCGCGCGCACCCTGCACGCGGCGCTGGCGGGACGGCAGGTCACCCGCTTCGAGACCGTGTTCCCGCAGCTCGCCCGCATCGACGCCGAAGCGCCGCTCGCGGGGCGGGCCATCGAGCGCGTCGTCTCCGAGGGGAAACATCTGATCATCGACTTCTCGGGCGACCTGCACCTGCGGACCCACATGCGGATGCACGGCTCGTGGCACATCTACAAGCCGGGCGAGCGATGGCGGAAGCGGCGGAGCGACATGCGCATCGTCGTCGAGACCGATACCTGGGTGGCGGTCGCGTTCAACGTCCCGGTAGCCGAGTTTCACACCGCCCGCTCCCTCGAACGGCAGGAAGACCTCCGAAAGATCGGACCCGACTTTCTGGCGGAGGAGTTCGACTTCGACGAAGCGTTCCGGCGGATGCGCGCCCGGCCGGACGCCGACATCGCCGACGTCCTCCTGAACCAGCGCGTCGTCGCCGGCGTCGGGAACGAATACAAAAGCGAGGTCCTGTTCATCGCCCGCATCACCCCCTTCGCCCTGGTGCGCAACCTGACGGACGAACAGCTCATGGAGGTGCTCCGGATCTCCCGGAAGCTGATGGTAGCCAACGTGAAGATGCGGACCCCCGCGCGGATCACCACCGGCCGGAGCGGTCCCTCCCAGCGTACCTATGTCTACGGCCGGGGAGGCAAGCCGTGCCGCAAGTGCGGGACGCCGGTCGAGTTCGCCCGCCAGGGAAGAGACGCAAGAGTGACGTACTGGTGTCCGCGCTGTCAGTCGTGACGGACTCGAATTCAGCCCAGCGCCCTCTGCCTCTATAATCCCCGCATGCCGATCATTCTCCCGAACGGACTGACAACGCAGGAGATCCGGGTTCTGCAGGAGTTCCGGCTCCGGAATACCGAGTCCTTCTCCCTCGACGCCATCAAGGCCATCAAGCACCCTTTCGGCGGCGGCGACGCTCCGGCGCTCTCCCTGGCCGGGAAGGGCTACCTCGAAGCGACCGGCGAGGGATTCGCCATCACACAAAAAGGGAAGGACTTCATCGCCGTCGATGCCAAACCGATGTTCGAAGAGAGCAGCGACACGGCCGCGCAGACTGTGGAAAACCCGGAGGCGGACACGGTTTGATGCACAGGTTTCAGTGCATCTTGCAATTCGGGTAAAAGGCTTCCTTTCAGCGACTTACACGGCAGAGCCGAGTTCCGTATTTGATGGGTCAAACGCTGACTTGGGCGTAACCCACATTGACTCAGTCACTTAACGGAAGGTACAATCGTGGCCCTGAGGACTGAAATGACGCATGGCGACAAAGCAAAAGCCAAAGCAGGCAAAACCAGTCAAGCCTCAGCAGAAAAAACCAGTAGCGGCGGCAAAGCCGGCGAAAACGGCAAAAGCGGCGCCCCAAAAACCGCAGCCCAAACCGGCGAAGCCGGCGCCAAAAAGCAGCAAGCCAAAGCCGCAGCCGACGCCAAAAGCAGCCCCAAAAAAGAGTCCTCCGCTCCCGACAAAGACGGAGCCAAAACCGGCGCCAAAACCGACAGCAAGCCGAAAGGCCGCGCCGCAGCCGGCAACGGCGACTCCGGCGGCTTCGGCAACCCCGCCATCGCCAACGCCTTCAAGCACGCCCTCAAAAAGTACCCCAACGCCCTCCGCAAGCTCACCGACTGACGGCGTGCGCTACCTCACCGTCCAGGACGTGGTCGACCTGCATAAGGCGGTCTCCACCGAGTTCGGCGGCAACCAGGCGCACCCCGGCGTGATCGAGTCGCAGTTCGGTCTGGTCAGCGCCGTCCAGCGTCCGCAGATCACGACCCTCGGCCGCGAGGCCTACCCGAACTTCCCGGACAAGGTGGCCGCGCTGGTGTTCGCCCTCCTGATGGCGCGGCCGTTCCGCGGCGGCAACCGGCGGGTGGCGCTGGCGTCGCTGGTCGCGTTCTGCGAGCTCAACAACCGCGCCATCGACGCGCGTATCTTCGACGAAAAGACAGCGGAAAACATCCTCAAGCGAGCCGCCTCCTGCCGCGAGCTCGGGATCCCGCCCGAGAATGTGTTCCGCGAGCTGCGCGACGTGATGAACCGCTCGATCGTCGCGCAGTAACCGCCTCCTACTGCTTTTTTTCCAGGTTGCTGCGGTGCAGCTCGGCGTTGACTCTGCCGAGGAGAATCCGCACGACCCGCAGGTCATGACCGGCGTCGATGAGCAGCAGTGTCAGGTCGCCGCCACCCCACATCAGGCCGGTCAGGACCAGCATCTGCGTCACCCGGCCGATGAGCTCCGCCATCACCCAGCCTTCGGTGCTGATCGTCGCGATGATCTCGAAGATCAGCATCAGGACCAGCAGCACGGCCAGGACCTTGAACAGGCGGGCGATGTACACCAGCGCGATGTACGGCTCGAGGTCTGCGGAGCGTACCTCCTCCTCGGTCGCCCGATGGTCCCCGTCGCGCACCGGCGGCGCCCCGCAGGTCTGGCAGACCGCCGAACTGTCGGCGCGTTTGGTGTGGCATTCGGGGCAATGAATCTCTGTAGTCACCTCAGTTACCTCCTCTGAACAACTAACCGCTTCCCGACCCGCGCCAGCGGGCCTGGACGCCGCGTACATCGACGTGTGTGAAAGGACCGTGCCCGCAGCACGCGACGTAGATTCCGATTCCGCCGATGAGCGAGCGATGTTTCTTCTCCACGCGCTCGGCCGCGCGCGCGAATTTCTCCGCATCCGCCACCGTCACGCGCCCGTCGCCGGTGATGTCGTCCGGCTGCCCGTCGCGATTGTTGTCGACGTAGACGTCCGCTCCGTCGCCGTACATGTGCCGGCTCAGGTTGGCCCGTCCCGCGGTGTTGCCGCCGCCGGAGTTGTAGCGCGGCGTGCGGAATCCGCTCATCACGTGCACGTGCTCGACGCGTACGCCCTGACTTCGCAGTTCCTGGATCGTGAGCTCGAGCTTGTCGATGAGCAGCGGGTCGAGGGCGAGATACTTCGGCCAGACGCTCTGCTGGTCTTTGGTCAGGAACTGGCGCAGGCGGAAGTGCTCGGAGACGCGGAAATCCTGGTTCTCGCGCGTGACCTGGATGAAGCCGGCCGGAGCGGCATAGCGCGGCGTGCGCGGCTTTCCGCCTCCCTCGAACGGCCACGTGCCGAGCTGGTACGTGCCCACCTTCCCGCGCTGTTTCTCCGACCGCGGGACGAGGGTGACGATGCTGATGTCCTCGACCGGCCGCCGCTGCGCGTTCATCTCGACGGTCAACGGGTAGATTCCCGCCTGGCGGGGCGCGCGGAAGTCCGTCGGCACGCCCCCCACCACGGCCGCGATGCCGCCCGGCGTCGTCTGAACCACCCGCGAGCCCGGCAGCGCCGGCGCGTAGCGCAGCTCGCCGCTCTGCCCGCGCAGAGGGTGCAGGAAGCCGAGCATCGCGTCGGTGAGGGCAGGCGTCACGCTCGTGGGGGCCGGGGGACCGAAGATCGAGGTGGTGATGCTCTTCCCTGGCGTCTGCGGCGCTTCTGCCGGCTCCGTGTGTTCTCCGCCGGTCACCGGGACCGGGGTGTTGCGAATCGTCTGGTTCTGCTGGATCGCCGCCACCCATGCCGTCGCATAGAGCAGCATGAAGATGACCGCCATCCACGTGAAGATGTGCTCCTGCCGCTCGGTCTGCAGACCGCCATGGATGCGATGCCGCTGCGGCGGCTCCGGAAAAAGAGGAGAACTCTTGTGCACTCCGCCGTACGAAGTTCACGGCGCGTGCCGGGGTGGGTATTTTCCGTAGGGGGGCTTGCAGCCGGGCCGCACAAGGGAACGACCGGGGGCCTCCGGCGGGCGGGCCCGGTCCGCAGCGTTTGTTTTCGCCCGGACCGCGTTCGGAGCGAGAGGCGTCCGTTCAGCCTATGGCAACCAACGCTGCGGGCCGGGCCCGCCCGCCGGAGGCCCTTCGTCGTCCCCTCATGCGGCCGGCTGCAAGCGCCCTACGGAAAATACCCGCGCGGGATCCGCAGGTTGTGCCCGCCGCTGGAGACGATCTTCAGCGACCTCCACTGGTCGGCTGTCTCGGCCTCCGAGTGAAAGACGATCTGGTACTGCTGGCGCAGCTCCGCGGCGATACGGGCATAGACACCGTCCAGCTCGCGCTCGCTCTGGATGATGAAGTACGTCGCTCCCGTATCCTCGGCGATGTTGGCCAGACGGCGCGCCTGCAGGCGTCCCACGCCGAGCTTCATCCAGCGGGAGAGCGACTTGTTCTTCACAATCGGGTAGACCGGCACTCCGGCGTAGCGCGCATAGTGCGTGAGGTGGCCGAGCTTGAACGTGCTCCCCTGATCGACGCCGTCGGTCAGCACCACCAGCGCGTGCCGGCCCGGCGTCTTCTGCAGCTCGTACAGCATCTCGATGACGCTGTCGTAAAGGTGCGTCTCGCCGATCGGCTGCACCCGGTCCACCGCCTGGGCGACCGAATTCCAGTCGTTCGTATAGCCGGTCAGCCAGAACGTCCGCTGGTTGAACCCCGCTACCGCCAGGCGGTCCTGCGGCCGGAGCAGCGACCGCGCGAACTGCTTCGCGGCCGCCTTCACCACCGGCAGCTCTTCGAGCATGCTCTCCGAATAGTCGATCAGCAGGATGACGTGCAGTGGCTGGTCGCCGGCAGCGGCGAGACTCTCGATCCGGCGCGGCGCACCGTTGTCGATCAGCGTCACGTCCTCGGCGCGCAGCGGCGCCTTCCCTCCTGCAACCGACACCGGGATCTGCTGCACCACCACGTCCGTCGACGCATGCGCACGATCGCCGAAGAAGAGGACGTCGTTCGCTTCCTGCGCGTTCGTCCCTCGCGCCACCACGCGCGCGTAGATCGCGCCCGGGAAGCGCGCCGCGTCGACGGCCGCCGTGTACGGCGGAGCATCATCGGTGGCGATCTTCTCCTCGCCGACGTAGAAGTCGACGCCGCCGATCCGCACCTCGGCCGGCCGCAGCACGTTCGCGAACAGCTCCGCGTTCCCGCTCTCCGGCCACTGCGAAGGTCCCTGCAGGCGGACGCGGAACGGCGGACGGGGGTCGTTCACCACCATCTCGTCCTCGGCGACGACTTTCCCTTCGGCGTCGTAGCCCACCGCGCGCATGCGCAGCCGGCGGAGGTAGTGGCCGACGTTCACCCGCACCGTCGCCGCCTGTCCGATCGCCTCGCTGTACGGAACGCCGTTGATGAGCAGAGCCAGCCGCGTCACCGGATCGGTGGCCACGATCGGGACCTCCAGCGTCCCGGAGACGAGACCGGAGGGCTTTTCGGTGATGCGGACGGCCTGCGCACTGAGGCTCGCGGTCAGCAGGAGAAGCGCGATGAGAGATGGGAGATGAGAGATGAGCCTGGTCACGAGACCTAGAACATCGATTGACCGTTCAGCGTTCCGCAACGTGGCGCGGGTTGCCAGCCCGCGCGCTCTCGCCGCGAGCTGGCAACCCAATCGCGAACTATTGCACCGCCGTCCGCAGATCCATGATGTGCGCCCGCTTGATGATCGTCGCGCCGGCGGTGATGGACGGGTCGGTGTACACCGGAGCCGTCATACCCACCGCCGCCCGCGCGGCGTCGATCGCCGTCCGGATCTCGAGGAGCCGCGGCCGCTGCACGGTCTGCCCTGCCGCGATCGCGCCGAAGGCGATCGGCGACAGGCCCGCCGCCGTGCGCGCCGCGTTCGCGGCGAGGCGGAGGTCGGTGAAGTGCGCCAGCTTCACTCTGGTGGAAGCAGCGGTAATCGTCGGATCCGTGTAGTTGAACGGCACCGCCAGATCGAGCCGGCTATAGGCGATGACGTTCCCGTCCTCGTCCTTCGCGTGAACACGGTAGAGATAGCCGTATCCCGCCGACACGGTCTGATCCAAGTGCGAGGTCGTGACCACCTCCGCGATCGGAATGAAGGCGCCGCCGCGGCTGCTCCGGTGGACGTCGTACGACACGGCGCCGTTCACCGCCGGCCAGCTCACCGTAACGAAAGTCGGCGAACCGAGGGCGCTCACCGGGAACGGTCCCAGCCCGCCAGCGTTCTGGGTCACTTCCACCGAGCGTCCGGCCACGGTCAGGATCGTCGTCCGCCCTTCGGCGCCGCCATTCGGCGCGACCGTATACGTCACCGTCCCGTTGCCCGAGCCGCTCGCGCCGCCGGTAATCGTGACGAAGCTCCCCGCGGGCGCCGTCGCCGTCCAACTGCAGCCGGCAGGTGCCGCGATCGTGATCGTCCCCGGCCCTCCTGCGCCCCCGTAGCTCGCGCTTCCGGGCGTGATCGACGTGACGCAGTCGGCCAGCGGCAAGGTGATCTCCATCAGCCCGCCCCGTCCTCCCAGCACCAGACGATTGCGGTTCGCCGGGTCGACCGCAATCGACCATGCGGCGATGATGTCGAGACCATCGTTCGTCACCGCGTTCCAGGTGTCGCCGCCGTCCTGCGACCGGTACACCCACGGATTGCGGCCGGTGGGTGCGCCGGTTCCGACGGCATAGATGGTCGACGGACTGGTCGGGTCCAGAGCCAGAAGGTTCGGCGTGTTGGGGAACGAGACGTTGAGATGGTTCCACGTTGCTCCCGAGTCGAGACTGCGGAACAGTTCGAAGCCGGCAATGACGAGGACCCGCTGCGGCGCGAGCGGGCTCACCAGGGCCTGCCGGGTGCTCAGAAACGTCGCCGCCTCCAGCCGGTTCCAGCTCGCGGCGCCGTCGACCGTCTTGTACAGACCGCGGCTCGACGTGACGTACATCGTCGTTCCGCTGTTATCGGCCGCGGCAATGTTCTCGTAAATCGTGATCGGCGTGCGCGGCGGCAGTCCGGTGTTCGCGGGCACGAAGTTGACGCCGCCGTCGGTGCTCTTGAACACTCCCTCGGTCGAGGTCATGACGAAGAACGTCGTCGGGCTCGTCGGAACCGAGACGAAACCCCACGGCTGAATGAAGAAATAGTCGCTCGGCAGACCGGGATTCGCGACTGGGCTCCATGTCCCTCCGCCGTTCGTGCTCCGGACCATGTACGCGGCATATTGATCGTCCGTCAGCGACTCTTTCGTCGCTCCCGCGGCGAGCAGGATTTGCGGGTTCGTCGGATCGACCGCGATCGCACCGTTGCCGGCCTGGACGAGATTCCCGTTCGCCGGCGACATTGACGCGCCGCCGTTGGTCGTCCCGAACACCCCTCCCTGCGACCAGTTGACGTACCAGGTCGCCGGTGAAGAGGCGGAGAAAGAGACCGGCAGGCTGGCGTCGAACGCACGCAATCCGCCGTTCATCGCCACCCAGCTCGCGCCGCCGTCCGTGCTCTTCGCGAGCCCGGCGCCGATCGCGGCCCAAAGCGCGGGCGCCACTCCTCCCTGCGCAGCCAGCGGCACGGCCACGCCCGGGAAGGGAGGGGTCGTGTTCGAGACCATCGCGAAGTGGACCCCGCCGTCGACGCTTTTGAAGATGACGTTCCGGTATGTCGCCCCGGCTCCCGTCGTGTCCTGCCCGCCGGCGTAGATCGTCAGGCCGTCGCCCGGCGCTACCAGCAGCGATGAGACCCGGTCGAGCGCGAGCTCCGAGCGCACGCTCCACGACGCACCGCCGTTCGCCGTCGTATAGAGATTGCTGTCGACGTTTGAGACCGCGTACAGGTTCGCCGGTGTGGAGGGGTCCTGCGCGAAGGCGCGGATCGGAACGTTCACGCCGGACACCGGCAGCCCGGTGTTCGCCGGGTCCCACGACCCCCCGCTGTTCGTGCTCTTGTAGACACCCTTGTTGACGAGGGCCAGATAGACGACGTCCGGCGTCGCCGGGTCGACCGCAATGCCGGCGATGGCCTGCAGGTTGACCGCGCCGGAGTCGCTCGGCGCCCAGGACTCACCGCCGTCGGTGCTCTTGAACAGGCCGCGCGACCAAGCGTAGTAGATCACCAACGGATCGCCCGGCTTGAAGGCGAAGCGCCCGAAGATGCTTCCCGTCGGTGGAACGAAGATCCCGCTGTTGCTCAACTCGAACGTGAGCCCGCCGTCGATGCTCCTCCACACCTCGCCGGCGCGGTTCGCCGCGAAGACGACCAGGCTGCTCGCCGGATGGATGGCAAAGACCGGGCACTCGACGTCGAGAACCCTGGTCCAGGTGGCGCCGCCGTCCGTTGACCGGAACCCGCCGCCGAGGGTCGCCGCGAACACCGTCGACGGATTCGCCGGGTCGATGGTCACCCCGTAGACCGGCCCGCCCTCGGGCCCGAACGGCGTCCAGGCGTTCAGACCCGCCCGCAGCTCCCATGTGCACAGCATCACTGCCATCACTGCGACTGCCCGGATCGTTCGCATACGCCTCTCCCGCGTTTTTGGATGGGATGACGGAAGGATACGTTAATTTCGGAGCGCTCGAACCAGAAAAACCCGACGTCAACTCGTCAGGATGACGGGGGGAACAGCGCCCTCGGAACCCTACTTCTTCGGCCGGGCGGCCTCGAAGATCCCGTGGAGGTCGAAGCGCTTCGTCTTCGCCACCACCGGCTTCCAGAGATCGCCCGCCTCCTCGAGCCGCGCGGCGGCGTTGTCGATGCGGAAGTCCTCGACCTTCACGCCCTCTTCGACCTCTTCCCACGTCACCGGCATCGACGCCCCTGCGAACGGCGTGGGGCGGACCGAATAAATCGACGCCAGCGTGCGTCCCCAGGCGTTCTGGTTGTAATCGACCAGCACGCGGCCGTGGGGGCGCTTGGCCTTCATGTACTCGGCGGTGAGGATCTTGGGATGGCGTTTCTCCAGCTCGAGAGCGATGGCTTTGGCGAACGTCCAGACATCCTTCTGCGTCGGGCCGCGCTGGATCGGGATATAGACGTGGATGCCCTTCGACCCGGTGGTCTTCGCGTACGTCGGCATCTTCAGCGCGCCGAGGATGTCGCGCACGCGGAGCGCCACCTCGCGCACTTTCTTGAAATCGGCCCCGGGACCGGGATCGAGGTCGAAGTGAAGAAAGTCGGGACGGTCCGTATCGTCGCAGCGCGCGTACCAGGGGTTCAGGTCGATGCAGCCGAGGTTGATCAGCCAGAGGAGAGAGGGGAGATCCTGCACGATCGGGAAGTTGATGACCCCCGCCGAGCCGTGGTTGATGTCGCAGATCTCGATCCACTCCGGCCGCGGCTCCGGCGCCCGCTTCATGTAGAAGAAGTCCCCCTCCGCGCCGTTCGGATATCGCTTCATCACCATGGCCCGGCCGGCGAGATGCGGCAACAGCCACTTCGACACGTCCGCGTAGTACTGCAGCAGATCGCGCTTCGTGATCCCGAGCTTCTTCCAGAACGGCTTCCGCAGATTCGTCAGCCGCACCTCGCGCGAGCCAAATTGGAGGATCAGCTCTCTCTCATCCGGAATGACCAGCCGCTTCACAGGCATCGCGAAGGAGCTTAGCAGGAGGGCTCCGCGGTCTCCACGGAGCGCCGGTCTTCGACCGGCCGGTCCGCCGACCTTCGGTCGGCAGTGTGCGGAACGGCCAGCCGCGGAGCGGCGGAAGAATGTAGCCCCGGGCGATAGCCCGGGGAAAAAACGCGTCTCTCCGAGTCAGCCGCGGAGCGGCGAAAGAACGAAGCGCGCATTCTTTCGCCGCTCCGCGGCTCACCACCTGCTCCGTCAAATCCCAGGGCTATCGCCCTGGGCTACATTCTGCCGCCGCTCCGCGGCTCATACCGGACGTCACAATGGCGGCATCTTCCCCGTCGCTCCGGGCAACCGCTTCCGGTTCGCGTCGAGGGTCGTGTACTCCAGCTCCTTCCCCTCGCGCGCCGCACGCAGCATCAACCCGCCGCGCGCCATGTCGCCGAGGCCGGCAAACGCAGAAGGAAAGCGGAGACGGTTCCCGAGAATCGGCCAGAGCACGTCCACATACTTCCCCGTCGCAACGCTGCCGAGCAGGATCACCTGCGCATCCTCATGGCCTTCCGAATCGAGCGCCCGCGCAATCAGCGTCGCATGCTCTTTGAGCGGCTTCACGTAGCTGCGGGTCGACATGTCGATGTCGATCTTCTGCATCCGCTTCATCCGCTCCTCGGTGATCCGCCAGTCCGGCGGTACCAGCCCATACCCCGAGGTGATGACGAAGATCCCATCTCCCCCGATCACCGGCGACGGCACGGCAAAGCGCCGCGCATACGCGATCTTCCCGCGGAAATAGAGCGCGCTCATGAACGCGAACGCATCCCCGATCTCCACTCCCCGCTCCGACCGGTACCGCAACGCCAGCTCGAACTTCGCCCGCAGCGACATGAGCTGCTTCGCCCGCAAGCCGTTCAAGGTCGCGGGAGAGAGCAGAAACAGTTTGGCGCTCATCGGGCCGCGTGAACCGAGGGGGTAAGTAACATTGTTCCCTTTGGGACAAAAGACGTTGCCACCTGGCCGGAAGCGCGGGAAAATGGACTTCCACCTACATAGGGAGTTCAGCCCATGCGCCTACGAAAGCTGCGGATTCTTGTCATCGCATTGGTTCTCCTGCTCACCGCGTCGAATCTTCCGGCACCGCTTCAGCCGGACTGCAACAACCAGCCGCATCTGGAGTGCGGTTACACCTGCACCAGATACGGCGGCTGCATCATCGTTGTGACCGGCGATGGAAGATACGACAACGACTTCTGCTATCGGATCGGCACAGGAACGGGCTGCATGGGCGGCTCGTTTCACAAGTGCTGCGTGTGATGCCGCATGCGACGTGCGCCTCTGCTGATCCTGACTCTTCTCACCGCCGCGGTGACGGCGGAGGAATTGAAGCTTCCTGATCCGGCAACCGGTGTCATCAACGGCAAACCAGCAGTGTCCATCTGGCCTGCGACGCTACGCGCTGACGGTCATCCCGGTGCGCTTCTTCCGCTTGCCGGATGTCAGGTGCATCACGCGCTGTGGGACGACCCGACAAAGAAGCTGCTCTACCCGTGTGGAAAGTGGTTCGTTCCTCCGAAGGGCCGATACTACGAGTGGATGGAGCAGGGTGACACCATCGCCGCGGCGCAATCGCAATTGCTCGCAACCGGTATTGGCTCGCTAGGGTTCGTCGGAACGGTTCCGATGGTTCCTGCCGGCTACATCGCTCTGACTGATGGCCACGGTCTGACCGATGAACTCACCGTCCGCTACATCCATCTCACCCGCTCCTGGCGCGCCTTCACACGGTTCGAGCGCGGAAGCGTGGCGGGAACGCCGGTGCGGATGCAGCACGGCCCAGTCTTCGGCGCAATCCTCGACCGGAAGACAAATGACGCGGTAGCGCTGATCCGCCGAGTGGAAATCGCCGGTGGAAAGACCACACGCGTCGCCGCCGAGAAGCCAAAAGCGGGCCTTTCCGCTGTCTTCGTGGAACTGAGCAGCGCGATGCGTCGCGAGGACATCACCCTCACGCTGCAGATCGACGGACAGGCACATCCCCCCGACATCTTCATGGACGTCGGTCGCCGCGTTTACGGTGTGTGGTACGGCGTCCAAGGTCGCACCGGGCAGCTTGCCGTCGGCAGTAAGACCGTGATGCTCCAGGCGAATCCAGTCGCGTTGAGGCCCGGCAAGGTCACCACCGTTCGCGGCGAGCTCGTGCCCCGTCCTGCGATCGGCGTCTCCGTGAACATGCACGGGGAGGCGACGCCGCCCGAAATGTACGTCGACGTGTACCCGGCTGGCGGAACAGAGCGCCTGAACCGTGCGCCAGTGCAGCCGGCGGAGCCGCTGCGCATCGACGGTCTCGACCCCTCGGCGTATCGCGTCGTGCTCGAGATAAACCGGTGGCGCTTCCGCGCCAACGCCGACCTTACCAACGGCGAGGACGCACAGATCACGTGGGACTTGGCGCCGCTGCACATCGAGGGAACAATTCATGTCGGGGACCATCCCACTCCCGCGCGCGTCACCTTCATGGACGACGAATACGAATGGATCGAGACAAGGTCCGACGAGCTTGGCCGATACCGTACGCTGCTCTGGCTCCCGCGCGATTACATCGTGCGCGTCCACGCCGAAGGACAAGCCGCACCATTCACGGAATTGATCGAGGTGCTCGACAGTGGGACGTTCGACTTCACACTCCCGGCAACCCGTTACGCTGCCCGTGTACGGAATGCGACCACTGGCGAGCCGATCGCCGGCGCCGAGGTCGTCCTGAACAACACGTGGGAGTCGGACGCGTTCGGACGGCGCAACGTGGTGCAGGATGTCCGGACGGGCGAGACAGGCGAGGCAACCCTGCCGCCGTTGCGCACCGGAATCCTCGAGTTCTCCGTACGCGCGAAAGGTTTTCGTCCCTCCGGTGATGTGACTCACGCGGTCAGGGACGGAAGCAGCGAGACCTTTGAGGTCGCACTGCAGCCGGACGAGGAGACGCGCAGCCTCCGCCTCCTGCTGCCCGACGGCGTGCCGGCCGCGAAGGCGGAGGTGCTCGCCACGTCGCCGACGGGCGACGAGATCGTTTGGCGCTCCGAGGCTGGCGACGACGGGACCGTCGAAGTGCCGCGACTGAACCCCGGCACACTCGTCGTGGCACGGCACCCGTCCGCAGCCGGAATCGCACGCGTCTGGAACCAGGGCGCCGAGACGACATGGAGCCTCGCCCCCTCCGGTGGATCCGTCACCCTGCGCGTCGAGCGCGCCGCGGGCGAGCCTGCCGCGTCCGCGCAGATCCTCATGTTCGTCGGCGAGACTCGCGTCCGCGGCAATGCCCTGGCCTTCCTCGCCTGGGCCGCGCCCGTCGCCGACCGGAACGGCCTCTGGACCGCACGCAACCTCCCGCGCGAGCCGCTGCGCGTCCTCGCCGCCCGCAGAGGCGATCCCGCCGCGATGGTCTCCGGAACATTCGACGCCCTCGCCATCGATGCCCCCGACCCGCTTCCCACGCACTGGACCGTGCGCACCATCGATTGAGCGTCCCTGCGGCTCGCAGAACGCATTCAGGCGACCAACGTTCCAATCCCGGACGATTCGGTGGTGTTGGCTTTCTATCCAACGTCTGGCTTTGCAAACCGACAGCGAGACGCGGGAAAATTTGCCCCATGTCGAGCGACCTGCCCGCATCGGTGGATCTTGCGAAGCTCACCGACGAGTTGGAAAGCGTCTACGACGGCGCGACGGTGTACGTGAATGGCCGGACGGGCGAGATCGTCATGCTCTCCGACGAGGACGTGGGCGCAGTCGAAGATGGAGAGACGGACTTTGAGCCCGAGGGTGGGGACGAGGAGCTCGCGCTTCTTCATGCAGTCGTCGAGTCGGATGACTGGGTCGCCATGCCGGACAAGTTCGAGATCCATGAGTGGCAGATCATGAGCGACTTCGCCGACGAGATGCCCGATCTCATCGGCGAGACACTTGCCGGTGCGATTCGCGGTCGAGGAGCGTTTCGGATGTTCAGGGATGCCGTCGACCGCCTCGGCATTCACGAGGAGTGGTTCGACTTCAAACGCAAAGCCATCGAACGGCTCGCGATCCGCGCGCTCGAATCGGAAAACATCCCGTACCATCGCGGCCGAAAATCACCGCCACGTCGATCGGATCTCTAGCTAGAGACGATCGGCAGCGCGCGGGGTGCCGGCGTTCCGCTCAGGAGCTGAGCTTCTTCGCCGCCTCCGCCACCGCCCGGGCACGGGTGCGTTTCATCGGAGCCAGCTTCTCCAGCACCCGCGTCCGCACTTCTTCACTCGACTCGGCCCAGTTCCCGTATTCGATGGCGAGCTGGATCTCGTCGGCGATGCGGCGGGTGGTGATGCGGGCGGCGAGCTCGAGGGCGATGTCGATGCCGGCGGTGACGCCTCCGCCGGTGAGGCGGTTGCCGCTGACCACGACGCGCTGCGCGACCGGCCAGGCGCCGAAGGGCTCGAGAAACTCCATCGACGCCCAGTGCGTGGCAGCCTGGAAGCCGGCCAGGAGTCCGGCCGCGCCGAGGAGGAGGGCGCCGGTGCAGGCGGAGGTGACCCAGGCGGCGCGCTCGCCCTGGCGGCGGAGGAACGCGATCAGGTCGTCGTCCAGCATCGCCTCGTTGACTCCGGTACCGCCGGGGACGAAGAGGACGTCCGCCTGCGGCGCGTCCTGGAACGTGAGCGTTGGGACGATGGCCAGTCCCCCTTCGCTCATCACCGGCTCGAGCGACGCCGCGACGAGGTGGACTTCCGCGCCGGGAAGGCGATGGAAGACTTCGTACGGCCCGGTGAGGTCGAGCTGCGTCAGGTCGGGAAAGAGGATGCAGACGATCTGCATGGCGCCAGCCTACGCCAAGCCGGCCCACGGAAGGAAAACCGACGGGAGGCCTCCGGCGGGCCGGCACGGCCGGCAGCGTTGGTTTCGCGCAAACCGCGTTCCGTTCGACAGGCGTGCGTTCAGCCTTGGGCAACAAACGCTGCCGGCCGTGCCGGCCCGCCGGAGGCCTCTGGTCGTTTCCTGTCAGCCGCGCACGGACAGGCATGGGCACGACACGACGCTATACTCTCTTCATCCAGTCCGTCCCTTTCGAGCGCGTCGCACAGCGACTTCACCCGCCGCGGCTGGTCGCGGGATGGTACGTGGCCTGCGCGAGCAGCGCGCTACGCCGCGGCGGGGTGCAGCGGTTCGAGCTCGGCGGCGCGCCGCTGGTGCTGTTCCGCGGCCGCGACAGCGGCGTCGTCCACGCGCTGCCGGCGCACTGCCAGCACCAGGGCGTCGACCTCGCGCGCGGGACCGTGGTCGGCAACCGGCTCCGCTGCCCGCTCCATCACTGGGAGTACTCGAACCGCTGCGAGCACGTGCCTGGCGCGGCCATCCCGCCGGCGTCGTTCGCGCGTTATCAGGCCGACGAGCGCTTCGGCATGATCTTCGTGCACCTCGGCGGCACTCCGGCGTATCCCATCCGAGGATTCTCGGTCGACGACGGCGCGCTCTACTTCCGGGCCGGGAAACCGGTCGAAATCGACTGCCCGTGGTACGTACCGATCGCGAACGCGTTCGACATGACCCACCTCCGCACCGTCCACCGGCGGAAGTTGACGAGCGCGATCGACATCTCGTACCCCGACTCGATGACGTTCCGGATCCGCTACTCGACCGCGGTCACGGGCAACGGCTGGAGCGACCGTGTCATGCGCGCGCTTTCGGGAAATACGATCCATGCCGACATCGCCTGCTTCGGCGGGACGATCCTGACGGTCGAGTCGTCGGTGCGGCACTGGCGCTCCTTCCTCATGGTCTCCCTGCGGCCGACGGCCACCGGCGTCTCGATCGCGCCGATGTTCGGCGTGCCGCGCAGGCGCAGCGGCATCCATGTCCTGCACGCGCGGCTGTCGGCCGCGCTCTTCACCGCCTTCCTGACCCGCGACGTGGCGCCGCTCAGCGGCATCCGCTTCCCCCCGGCGTTCCACGACGAGACCGACGACACCGTTAACGCCTGTTACCGCTATCTCTGCCGGCTCCCGGAATACGACCTCGAGGAGATGTCATGAAGTCTTTGCTGCACGCGCTCCTGATCCTCACCCTCGCCACGCCGCTCGCCGCGCAGGAGCCCGACGCGGCGGTGCACAACGCGCTGCGCCAGTTGAAGGCGACGATGGAGAAGGCGCTCAACGAGCGCGATCTCGACACCATCGTCGCGAACGTCGACCCGAACGTCGTCTTCACCACGATGAACGGCGACGTCTGCCGCGGCCCGAACGAGATCCGCGCCTACTTCGACAAGATGCTGCGCGCGCCGGGACACATCGTGAAAGACGTGAAGGTCTCGTTCGAGGTCGACCGGCTGACGACCCTTTACGGCGGCGATACCGGCATCGCAGTGGGAAGCTCGAAGGACCACTACGAGCTGAACGACGGCCAGACCTTCGACATCGCCGGCCGGTGGACCTGCACGATGGTGCGCAGCGGCGACCGCTGGGTCGTCTCCGCCTTCCATTACTCCGCCGACATCTTCCGCAATCCGATCGTCGACCGCTACAAGAAGGCGATCACGCAGGCCGGAGCGGCGGCCGGCATGGCGGCGCTCGTCATCGGCCTCGTGGTGGGATGGTTCCTGGCAAGGCGCAGGACGGCCGGCTGATGCGCATCCCCGGGACGCTGAATATCGTCCTGACGATCGGCGTGGCCGCGGCGTGCAGCGCCGCGTTGTGGGTCGCGTCGCACGGGCGCTCCTGGCAGGTGGCGCTCGCGGCGATCGCCTTCTCGTTCCTCGGCAACACCATGTTCTCGCTGCTGCACGAGTCGGTGCACGGGATCGCGCATCCGAATCGCCGCGTCAACGAAGTGCTCGGCCGCTTCGCCGCAACGTTTTTCCCCACCGCACTCTCGCTGCAGCGCGTCTTTCACCTCGGCCATCACGCACGCAACCGCACGATCGAAGAGCAGTTCGACTATATCCGCCCCTTCGACCGCCCGCTGCTCAAGTACGCCCAGTGGTACGCGATTTTGACCGGCGTCTACTGGCTCTTCGTTCCGCTCGGCGGCATCGCCTATCTGCTCTGGCCGGCGCTCTTCACGAACGCGCGCTTCTCCTCCTTGGCGACGCAGACCGGAGCCTCGTCGATGTTCGCCGGGCTGGAGACGGCCCCCAGGGTATTGATTCGGCTGGAGTTGCTCTTCACAATCGCGGTTCAGGTGACGCTGTTTCTGCTGCTCGATCTGACGGCCGCCGGCTGGCTGCTCTGCTACGGTGCGTTCGCGCTGAACTGGAGCTCGCTCCAGTACACCGACCACGCCTTCTCGAAGCTCAACGTCCGCGACGGCGCCTGGAACCTGCGCGTGAACCCGCTGACGCGGATGCTCTTTCTCAACTATCACCATCACCTCGCCCACCACCGCCACCCGCACGTCCCCTGGATTCACCTCGGCGACTTCGTCGATCCGGCGGAAGAGCGGCCGACCTTCTGGTCGATCTACCGGCAGATGTGGCGCGGTCCGCGTCCCCTCCCTCCCTCATGACCACGCTCCGCGACGACCTGCGCGAGACGCTCCCGTTCTGCGCCGCCTTCGCGGCCCTCTTCGGCATCTGCTACAGCGCTGCGGCTTGGTGGACGGGGAGATACGCGTCGCTGCCGGCGTGGGACTTTGCGTTCGAGCATCGCCTGCCGTTCGTGCCGGAGTTGTCGGTGGTCTACCTGACGATCACGCCGGTGCTGATGCTCGCGCCGCTGATCCTGCGGAAACGGTCGCAACTCGCGCCCCTGGCGGTCGTGCTTTGCGCGGAGACGATCGTCGCGTGCGCGTTCTTCCTCCTGTTCCCGCAGTCGACGGCGTTCGCGCGGCCGGAGGTGACGGGATGGGCGCGGATCCCGTTCGAGATCGCCGACACCATGAACCTGCACTACAACGAGTTTCCTTCGCTGCATGTGGCGTTCGCATGCTCGGCGGCGTGGGGGTACTCCACGCGGCGAACCGCGCCGCTGTGGGCGGCGTGGAGTGTGGCCGTCGCGCTCTCGACGTGGCTGATGCGGGAGCACCACCTCGCCGACATCCTCGGCGGGATCGCGCTTGCGGTCGTGACGATGACGTTCCTCTATCCACGTCTGCAACGGCCGGGCGCCGAGCTGCTGTGCCTCCGGCAGTGCGCGCGCTTTTCGCGCCGCCACATCCGCTACTTCGTGATCTTCCTCGCGATCTACCTCCCGTCGCTGCTGCACTGGCGCAGGTACCGCGCGGTGCGCTACGGGTTCTGTACCGCGCAATGGATCGACGACCTGCTCGACGGCGACCGGCCCTCCCCGCGCGAGCCGCTCGAGCTCGCCGAAGAGCTACTGGAGGAGATGTCGCGCGGAACGTTCTCCGATCGCCCGCTCTCACGCCTGGCCGCCGCATTATTCGCGGAGCTCGATGCGGATGCCCGCCGTGACTTCATCGCCCTCGTCCGAACGATGCGCCGCGACCGCATGCGCGTTCTCGGCCACGAGGTGTGGACGCAGCAAGAGCTGGACGACCATCACCGGACGACGTTCACGCTCTCGGTGAACCTCCTCCTCATCACCACCGGCTGCACCGCGCGGGCGCACGAAGTGCCGGCACTGATCGACGCCCTCGCCTGGTGCTCCGTCTTCCGCGATCTCGACGACGACTTGCGCAAAGGGCTGATCAACATCCCGCGCGGCGTGGAGGTTCAGGAGTGGTCGCGCGATTCACACCAGCGAGCGCTGGTCACGCTGCAACAATCCGCACGTGAGATCGCGCGGTTGGAGGATGCCCGCGCACGGAAGATCCTCGGCATCTTCCAGAGATCGATCGAGAAGTTCGCGAAGGGGCACGACGAGGAAGCCGCCAAAGGCGGCGAAAGACCTGCAGGCCCGCCCTTCAGGGCGGGTAACGGTACGGCTCCGGAAAGGTAACCCCGCGACGCGGGCACTACCCGATTCTGTCGGCCGCGAACTGGTACTCTTCCGAAACCCGTGCACCGAAGTCCTCGATGGCACGGATGGCGCTGGCCGAAAGATCTTCCGCGCTGACAAGGCGGCGGTTAGGAAGACGTACTTTGACCTTTCCGGGCTGATGGGTGCCCAGATAATCGATGACACATTCGTACGTCTGGTCGTCTCCCGCCGTGATCTTGTAGCGCATTGGTTTATGAGTATAAGGTCAGATCATCGCGATGGCATCACGGCAGTTGATCAATCCGCGGCCCGAACACTCGTATGCAACATCCATCGCCAAGGCAGTGTTCCTGATCGTGTTCTGCAAATGCAGCCGGCTGCTACCGGGCTTTTTGGAGCGCAATAGCGCTGCCAGTCCTGCAACCTGGGGACACGCACCACTCGTTCCCCACCCCAGCGGCATGGTCACAACCGTGTCTCCATACAAAATCCGGCCATCTTGAGGGGTCGGCGCGGTAACGTCAGGTTTGGGTTGATGGCCGGCAGTACCCGCAAACTGTCCCGGTCCCCGGCTCGAGTACTCCCACATCGTCTGGTCGAGGCGGCAAGTGCCTACGGCGAGTACATCCTCCCGGCACTTGTAACCCCAGATCGAGGTCGGACCACATGCGTCCGGCGCACCACCTGCAAGCTCATGGTAATTGCCGGCTGAGAAGACGACGAACACACCCGCTTCAATTGCCTCGCGCATGGCATCGAGGAAGTCGATGTCTGGAGGCGGCGGCGCAGAACCGGTTTTCATACCGAAACTGTTACTCGCCACGATGATTTCACCCGCCAGCGCACGGTCGCGCAGCAATTGGTAAATCGCGGTGAGCTCCGTATCGTAGAAATAGGTCCGGCACGCCATCACAGTGGCTTCAGGCGCGACTCCGTCGAACTCACCGCCATCGGCGCGTGAACCGGCCGCGATCGTCGCGCACATCGTTCCGTGGCCCTTGTAATCGGTCCATGCCGACTCTCCTTCCGGAGCCCATCCATAAGCCGACCGGCGCGATGGCGGAATCTCTGCGCGGCTTCCGTTGATGCCTGTATCGACGATCGCGATCGAGATTCCGCTGCCGCGGCTTTCCTTCCACGCGTCGATTGCGCCAGTCAGCTCGAGTACGTTGTCGAGCGAAGGAGAATCAGGGAAGTCGGCTCCAAAATTTTCGGGGTCGAAGATGTCCGGCTCCTCCATATCGAATCGGAAGTCAGGGACAATCTCCGCGCCATACTTCTCGCGCAGCAGGTTCAGAGAGTTGCCGAAGCCCTCCTGCGCCAGTGCCTGTTCCGGGGCATCCACGCTGATGACTCTACGTTCCGGGTTCATCACGGCCGTAGCGAGTCCGGCCGTTTCCGCGGCTTGTGCTGCCCAGAAGGCATCCTTCGACGGAAACCGAATCTTGAGCCGCTCCGAGACCCTTGTCGTGGGCGGATCGATCATGGTCGTCATCGCGTACCCTCCTCTTTCCAGGATAGAGAGACAGGATTCGACAGTTCCTTCGCGACGCTGGCTGCGCCGGGATAGGTGAAATGCCCCTACCGCCCCGCCAACACCCCACTCGCCTTCAATACCTTCGCCAGGTAATACCCCGTCGGGCTGCTCTTCACCTTGGCGATCTCCTCCGGCGTCCCCTTGGCGATCACCTTCCCGCCGCCGTCGCCTCCCTCGGGGCCGAGGTCGAGGACGTGGTCGGCGGTCTTGATGACGTCGAGGTTGTGCTCGATCACCACGACCGTGTTGCCGCGGTCGACGAGCCCGTGCATCAGGTGGAGGAGCTTGTGGACGTCATCGAAGTGGAGGCCGGTGGTCGGCTCGTCGAGGATATACAGGGTTTTGCCGGTAGCCCGCTTGGCGAGCTCCTTGGCCAGCTTCACGCGCTGGGCTTCGCCGCCGGAGAGCGTCGTCGAAGACTGGCCGAGGGTGATGTAGCCGAGGCCGACCTCATCGAGCGTGCGGAGGATGTTGTAGATCTTCGGCACGTTCCGGAAGACCTCGATGCTCTGCTCGACGGTCATGGCGAGGATCTCGGCGATGGAGTAGCCCTTGAACTTCACCTCGAGCGTCTCGCGGTTGTAGCGCTTGCCGCCGCAGACGTCGCACTTCACGTAGATGTCGGGCATGAAGTGCATCTCGATCTTGATCTGCCCGTCGCCCTTGCACGCCTCGCAGCGGCCGCCCTTCACGTTGAAGGAAAACCGCCCCGGCCCGTATCCGCGCATGCGCGCCTCGGGGGTCGCGGCCATGAGGTTGCGGATCTCGCCGAAGAGCTGCGTGTAGGTCGCGGGGTTCGAGCGCGGCGTGCGGCCGATCGGCGACTGGTCGATGTCGATGACCTTGTCGATCAGCTCCAGGCCGTCGATCCGATCGTGCTCGCCCGGCGTGTCGAGGGCGTCGTAGAAGTGGTGCGACAGCGCCTTGTAGAGGATGTCGTTGACCAGCGTCGACTTGCCGGAGCCGCTCACGCCGGTGACGGCGATGAAGACGCCCAGCGGGATCTCGACGTCGAGGTTCTTCAGGTTGTTCTGCCGGGCACCGCGGATGACCAGCTTGTTCTCGCCGATCGGGCGCCGCACCTCGGGCACCTCGATCTTCGCCTCGCCACGGAGGTAGCGGGCGGTGAGCGACTTCGGGAACGTCTTCACCTGCGCCAGGGTCCCTTCGGCCACCAGCTCGCCGCCGTGCACGCCGGCGCGGGGGCCGAGGTCGATGATGTGGTCGGCGGTCTCGATCGTCTCCTCGTCGTGCTCGACGACGATGACCGTGTTGCCGAGGTCGCGGAGCTCGAGGAGGGAGTCGATCAGCTTCCGGTTGTCGCGCTGGTGGAGACCGATCGACGGCTCGTCGAGAACGTACAGCACCCCCATCAGCTTCGAGCCGATCTGCGTCGCCAGGCGGATGCGCTGGGCCTCGCCGCCGGAGAGCGTCGCCGCGTTGCGGTCGAGCGTCAGGTAGCCGACGCCGACGGCGCAGAGAAAGCCGAGGCGGTCGCGCACTTCCTTCAGGATCTTCCCGGCGATGGCCTCCTCACGCGAGGTGAGCTGCACGTCGCGGAAAAAGACGTCGGCGGCCCCGAGCTGCAGGGCGACCACCTTGTCGATCGGACGGCCGGCCACGGTGACGCTGAGCGCCTCCGGCTTGAGGCGCCGGCCGCCGCACTCCGGGCACTTCTTCGGCGTCATGAAGCGCTCGATCTCCTCGCGCATGTCGTCCGACTCGGACTCCTTGTAGCGCCGGTCGAGCATCGGGACGATCCCCTCGTACGTGCCGTTGTAGGCGTACGCGCTGTCGCTCCCCTGGAACTCGAAGCGGATCTTGTCCTCGGAGCCATGGAGGATGGCGTTACGGGCCTTCTCCGGCAGCTTCCACCAGGGCGTGCTGAGCTTGAACTTGTAGTGCGCGGCGAGGGTGTGGATCTGCTTGAGGCGCCAGTTCTCCGACCCCTCTTTCCAGAGCGCGATGGCCCCTTCCTCGATCGACTTCCCGGTGTCGGGGACGATCTTCCGCTCGTCGATCTCCAGCAGCATCCCGAGGCCGGAGCAGCCGGAGCAGGCGCCGTAGGGGGAGTTGAAGGAGAACAGCCGCGGGGTGATCTCGCCGATGGAGACGCCGCAGTCGGGGCAGGCGTAGCTCTGCGACATCAGCTCCTCGCGCTTATCCTCCTGGTAGAGGATCTTCACGAGGCCCTTGGTGACGCGAGTCGCTGTCTCGAGCGAATCGGCGAGACGCTGCGCGATTCCTTCCTTCACTACGATGCGGTCGATGCGGATGTCGATGGTGTGCTTCTTCTGCTTGTCGAGGGTCGGCGGGCTGGAGAGCTCGACCTCCTCGCCGTTGACGATGCCGTGGGTGAAGCCTTCCTTCACCATCTGCAGCATCTGCTTCCGGTACTCCCCCTTCTTGCCGCGGACGTATGGCGCGAGGATGGTGAACTTCGTGCCGTTCGGCAGGGCGAGCAGGCGGTCGACCATCTGCTGGATGGTCTGCGGGCGGATCTCCTGGCCGCAGCTCGTGCAGTGCGGCGTGCCGATCGACGCGTAAAGGAGTCGCAGGTAGTCGTAGATCTCGGTGACGGTACCGACCGTCGAGCGCGGGTTGCGCGAGGTCGTCCGCTGCTCGATGGAGATCGCGGGCGAGAGGCCCTCGATCGAGTCGACGTCCGGCTTCTCCATCTGTTCCAGGAACTGCCGGGCGTAGGCGGAAAGGGATTCGACGTAGCGCCGCTGTCCTTCGGCGAAGATGGTGTCGAAGGCGAGCGATGACTTGCCCGACCCCGAAACGCCCGTGATGACCACGAACTTGTTGCGGGGGACGACGACGTCGATGTTTTTGAGGTTGTGCTCGCGTGCGCCGCGAATGACGATTGAGTCCATGGCGTGGGACCAATCTAACTCCGGGAATTGGCGGCGTCTTCCCTTCTACAGGGAGTAGCCGTCGGGATGGGACGAATGGGACCGATGGGACGGATGGGAGGAGGGAACCCATACGTCCCATCCGTCCCATCGGTCCCATTTGTCCCATGTCGTGTTATAGCGCCGCCTGTGGCTCTCGCCCTCTACCTGATCACAGCAGTCGCAACCCTCGCAGTCTGGTCGCGTTCGGTACAACGGGTCAGCTTGGCTGCGGCGGTGGTGTTGCTGGCGATGCCGCTGCTGCCGGCCGGAAGAGCGCTCCTGACCGGCAAAACTCTAGCGCCTGTAGACATCTCCTTCATGGCGGAGCCACTGCACGCCTACGCGAAGGACTACGGGGTGGAGAGCCCGCACAACATCTATCTCTCCGATCTCCACTGCCAGATCATCCCGTGGCAGAAGGCGGTCCGCTACTCACTGGCCAACGGCGAGTGGCCGCTCTGGAATCCGTTCATCCTCGGCGGCGACATCCTGGCCGCCGCCGCGCAGCCGGCGGTCTACGACCCGCTGCAGTGGCTCTCGTTCCTGATCCCGCTGCAAGACGCTTTCACGTTCCAGGTGGCGATCACGTTCTTTCTGGCGGCCTTCTTCACCTTCGCTTTCGCCCGCTCTCTCGGGCTCGGCGAGGTCGCCTCGTTCACCGCCGCCGGCAGTTTCATGCTCTGCGGGATGCTGGCGTTCTTCGCCGGCTGGCCGCTGGGACGGACGTGGGCGTACCTGCCGCTGGTGCTGTTCGCCGTCCGCCGGCCGGTGCTGCTGACGATCGCGTTCGTACTGGTGATCGTGAGCGGGCATCCGGAGTCGGTGCTGCATGTGGTGTTCGTGGGGGCGGTCTGGGGGGTGTTCGATCTCTTTCTCATCGACAAAAAGCTGGTTCACATCCGCTCCGCCTTCGCCGCCGGTGCCATCGCTCTCGGGCTGACCGCCGTCTACCTCCTTCCCTTCGCCGAGGCGGTGCCGCAGACGCTGGAGAATCACATCCGGCGGGAACTGTACGCGCCGACGAGCTACGACACGATCGTGAAACCGGAGGTGCGGCTGGAGCGGATGAAGCGGACGTTCCTGGTCGGTCATCGCGGGGTCGATCCGCTGTCGGCGCGCGTCGGGCCGATCGTGCTGGTGCTCGCGGCGATCGGGGCGGCGATCCGTTTCCGGCGGCGGGAGACGTGGTTCTTCGTCGCGCTCGCGCTCTTCTGCCTCTGCGCGACGTTCGGGGCGTGGCCGGTCGCGCATGCGCTGCATTCGCTGCCGCTGTTCGACATCGCCATCAACGAGCGGCTGGCGTTCGCGGCGGCGTTCGCACTGTCGATCCTGGCCGCGTTTGCCGTCGATGCGCTCGCGAAACGCCGGATGGCGTTCGCGGTGGCCGTCCTGGCGGCGGTACTCCTCCAGCGGACGCATGAGGACGGGCGGATGTATCCGGCCGTCCCGCGCGAGGCGTTCTTCCCGCGCGTCCCGCTGATCGCGCAGATCCCGCGCGACGCGCGTATGACCGCCACCGGGCTCCTCTTCACCGCCAACAACCCGGCGATGTATGGCCTCGAGGACGTCCGCGGCTATCAGGCCATGACCAACAAGCGGCTGTACGAGACGTATCCGCTCTGGGCGACGTACCAGCATGCGTGGTTCAACCGGGTCGACGACCTCACCAGGCCGTTCCTGTCGTTCCTCAACGTCCGCTACGCGGTGGCGGCCGGCGATGCGCCGGCGGGGTGGCGCGTGCTGGCGGAGGATCGGGGGACGCGGCTGCTGGAGAACACGCACGAGCTGCCGCGGGCGTTCGTGCCGCGCACGATCCGGTACGTCCGCGACGGAGCCGGAACCGTCGAAGCGATGAAAAGCGCGCCGGACTTCACCGAGGCCGCGTGGATCGAGGCGCCGGAATACGAGCCGCACGAGATCGCCAACGGCGGCGGACAGGTGACACTGCAGCGCAGCGGGCTGGCGTACGAGCTCACCGCCTCGATGGAGCGCGCCGGCTGGGTCGTCGTATCCGCGACGGCCTGGAAAGGGTGGCGCGCCTACGTAGACGGCCGCCGCGCCACGCCGCATTTTGCCAATCACGCCTTCCTCGGCGTGTACGTTCCGGCAGGGACCCACCGCGTCGAGCTGCGCTACCTTCCTGACTCCTTCACCCGCGGCCGCGCGGTCTCGCTGGCGACGGCCGTGCTGCTGCTTCTCATCGCCCTTTTCTCCAGACCATGGCGGCGCTCCTCTACCTCGCAACTTCCCTCGGCCTGATCTTCCTCTGGCGACGGTACCTCCAGCCCCTCGGCCGCGGCGCGGCGCTGGTGCTGATCCTGATGCCGCTCCTCTTCACCGGCCGCGCGCTGCTGACCGGCCGCGTCTACGCACCGATCGACCTGCCGTTCAACGCGCCGCCGCTCTCCGACTACGCGCGCGACTATGGCGCGACGCTCTACAACCCGACCCTCTCCGACAACTACGCGCAGTTCATCCCGTGGCAGCACGTCTTCCGGGAGAGGGTGCGCAACGGTGAGTGGCCACCGTTGTGGAACCCCTACTTCCTCGGGGGCAGCATCCTCTCGACGAACGTGCAGTCGCAGCCGTACGACCCGATTCATCTCCTCGGCCTGCTGCTGCCGCACACGCAGGCGCTGACGTACGACGCCACGATCACCTTCTTCCTGGCGCTCCTCTTCACTTTCGCCTTCGCCCGCGTACTCGGCCTCGGCGAGATCGCCTCGCTCACCGCTGCAGCCGGCTACGCGTTCTGCGCGATGCTCGTGCACTTCCTCGGCGTCCCCCTCGGACGCACCTGGGCGCTCCTCGGGCTGGTGCTCTTCGCCGTTCGATGGGTCGTGCGCGAACGGTCGCTCCGGGCCGCGGTGCTGCTGACGATCGCCTTCGTCCTGACGATCGTGGCCGGCCATCCGGAGTCGCTGATGCAGGTGGTCACCACGGGAGCGGTGTTTGGCGTGTACGAGGTCATGGCCGCCATCCGGAGAACCCGCGCCATCCCGTATCGCACGATCGGCCTCGCCGTCGCCTCGGGTGCGATCGCACTGCTGCTCACCGCGATCTCACTCCTGCCGTTTTACGAGGTCGTGCCTCACACGCTTGAGTACAAGATTCGGCAGGACTTCTACCAAGGGAAACCGCTGCCGTATCCGCCGGAGGTTCTCGGCCGGCGCGTGGGCATGTCGCTCTTTCCCTGGTACTGGGGACAGCCGGAGCGCGGCAATCACCTGGCCGGCATCGACCCCACCAACATCCGCGTCGGCAGCATCGTCCTAGCGCTCGCGTGCGCCGCCCTCGTCGTCGTTCCGCGGCGGCTGACCTGGTTCTTTGCGTTGCTGGCAGGCGTCTGCACCTGCATCGGATTGAACGCCTGGCCGCTCGCGCAGATCGTCCACACATTGCCGCTGTACGACATCGCCATCAACGAGCGTTTCATCCTTTCGGGCGCTTTCGCACTGGCGATCCTCGCGGCGATCACCGTCGATGCCATCGCGTCCCAGCCGCGCTGGAAGATCTCGGGCGTATTGCTGGCCGTCGGAGTGCTACTCGCCGCCGGTACGTACATCCTCCGTCCGCGGCAGATCGCCATCGGCGTCGACCCGAAGCTCATCACCCTCCTCGCGCTCGCGGAGCTCGTCCCGCTGGCGATCCTGATCCTGCTGCTGGCGCTGCGCACCCCCACGCGGATCGTCCTCCCACTGCTCCTCGGCCTGGTGCTGCTGCAGCGGACGATCGAGGACGGCCGCATCTATCCGGCGCTGCCCGAAAAGATGTTCTATCCCGTCGTACCGATCCTCCGGCACATGCAGAACGATCCCGCAAAACCGTTCCGGATGGCCGCGATGCACCACCTCTTCGTCCCCGACGCCTCCAGCCTCTACGGACTGGAAGACGCGCGCGGCTTCGAGGCCATGACGTTGCTCCGCCTCACCGAGACCTTTCCGTTCTGGAGCCTCCACCAGACCGCGTCGTTCAACATCATCTTCGACAAACGGCGCCCGTTCCTCTCCTTCCTCAACGTGAAGTATCTGATCGCCAAGCCCGACGAACAGCCGGACGAGCAGTGGAAGCTCGTCCTCGAAGACCGCGGCACCAAGCTGTTCGAGAACACCCGCATGCTGCCCCGCGCCTTCGTACCGCCGCGCATCCGCTACGAGCCGCTCCCGGTGTCCGTCCTCTACTCCATGTCGCAGGCGACCGACTTCGCCAAACAGGTCTGGATCGAAGCCCCCGAATACCCGCCCCACGACATCGCCAACGGCCCAGGAACGCTGACCTTCCGCCGCGAAGGAGGCGTTCTCGAGATCGGCGCCGCGATGGAGAACGACGGCTGGGTCGTCGTCTCCGAGACCGCGTGGCCGGGCTGGCGCGCGTACGTCGACGGAAAACGCGTGCAGGCGAGATTCGCCAATCACGCCTTCCTCGGCGTGTACGTGCCGAAGGGGGCGCACAAAGTGCGGCTGGTTTACCAGCCGGAGGGGTATACGCGGGGAAGGAACATCACGCTGCTGACGATTGCGGGGCTGGTGGTGGGGTACTTCTTACGCAAGAAGGTGCCCGTGTCATCCTGAGCCCGCAGACTTGTCCCAAGAGCAGCAAGCATGGCGGCGAAGGACCTGGGTGGGAGGGGAGGCGCTGCGTGCCCCCAACCGCCCAGGTCCCTCGCCGCCGTGCTTCACGTGCTTACTACGGTTCCTGCGGCTCGGGATGACAACTACCCCACCGCCTCCACCACCCACCCCCCGTACGCCTCCGACGTCCCTGCGACCGGCACCACCACGAACTCCGGCACCTGGTACGGGTGCCTCGCAAACAGCGCTTCGCGCAGCGCGTCCACGCGCTCGTCCGTGGTCTTGATCACCAGCAACTGCTCGGCGTCGTCCACGACGGCTCCTTCCCAGCGGTAAACCGAGTGCACTCCCGAGACGATATTTACGCAGGCCGCCACCCGCGCCTCTACCAGCGCGTGGGCCAGCGCCTTCGCGTCAAAGTCCGGTCCGACCGTGGTCAGGACCAGGACCGGCTTCATCGGCCGCGCAGCGTTTCGGCCACCGCTTCCGCTGCATCGCGGGCGGCGGCGCGGGCGACGCTGCGCCATTGGGCGCGCTCGATGAACGGCAGGGCGACCCAGGCGAAGAGCGCGCGGCCTCCGAGGCCGACACCGGCCGGCAGGATCGCGGTCGACTTCTTCGCCAGGTCTTCCGTCGCCACCAGCTCGATCGACTCGCCGTCGTAGACGCGGACCTCCGCGGCGATCCTCGAGACGAAGACCCCGAGGGAGATCCCGCCGTGCTCGCCGCCGACGTCGATGCCGCCGTAGCCGGTGGTCGACGGCTCGGCGCCGACGACCTCGACGTAGTAATCCGCGACCGCGGCACCGTCGTCGAGCAGCTCGAGGTGCGTGCGCCGCGCGTCGAACGCGTCGATGCCGCGCTCGCGCAGCTCCCGGCGGAGCATGTTCGCGACGTAGTTCTGCTCTTCGTGCAGGCCGCGCAGCACGCCGACACGTACCGCCTGGCGCGTCGTGTCGATCGCGAGCGCGCTGGTCGCCATCGTCAACAGCCCAAGTGCAATCAGGAGGCGTTTCATAGCACGCACTAGTTTATCCTTTCCGCAGTGCTGAAGCGCCTGCTGCTGTTCGCCGTGGCCGGCCTGCTCGCCTGGCTCGCCTTCGAGTGGATCACTTTCCCCGACGTGGCCGCGCTGAAAGGCGCGCCGCCCAAGACCACCGCCTTCATGGAGTTGCGCAAAGAGCAGCTCCGGGACGCGGGGAAGAGCGACAAGCTGGAATGGCGCTGGGTGCCGTACGGGCAGATCTCGCCGAACCTCCGCCGCGCCGTCCTCGTCTCCGAGGACAACTCCTTCTACGAACATGAAGGAGTGGACGTCAAAGGGATGCGCGAGGCGTTCGAGCGCAACTGGAAACGCCGCAAAGTCACGCACGGCGGCTCGACCATCACCCAGCAACTGGCGAAGAACCTCTACCTCTCGCCGTCGCGCAACCCGCTGCGCAAGGTGCGCGAGTACTTCATCGCCCGCTCGCTGGAGAAGCACCTCACCAAGAAGCGCATCCTCGAGATCTACCTGAACGTGGTGGAGATGGGGGAGCGGGTCTACGGCGCGGAAGCGGCGTCGCGGCACTACTTCAAAAAGTCCGCGAGCTCGCTGGCTCCGCGCGAGGCGGCGCTGCTCGCCGGCTGCCTGCCGAATCCGCGGGTGATGAACCCGGGAAAGCCGAACAAACGCCTGCGGGCGCGGCAGAAGATCATCCTCTCGCGCATGCGCCGCTGGGGCTACGTCTTCGAGCGCGAAGTGCTGACCCAGAAGAAACCCGCGGCCGAAGCAACGGCACCGGAAACCGATACCGCCGCAACCGCGCCGGTCAGCGACACAGACACGCCGCCGGAGACGGAGACGACCGAGACCACGGCAACCGACGCACCGCCGGAGACAGAGACCGCGGAAGAGCCGCCTCCCGCGGAGACCGAAACCGTCGAGCCGCCCACGGAGACCTCCGCGACCGCGACGTGAAGGAGCAGACGATGGAACAGCACATCAAGATTCTCTCGGTCCTTTTCATCCTCTTCGGCATCCTCGGCGTCGTCGCGGCGATCTCCGTCTTCCTCTTCGGCACGGGAATCGCGGCGACGATCCTCTCCACCGAGGACAGTCCCGACGCCCAGGTCGGCGCCGCCTGGGCGGGCGGCTGCTTCACGTTCATCGCCGTTCTCTTCGGCGTTCTCTCGATCCCGAGCATCATCGCGGGATGGGGGCTGTCGCAGCGGAAATCGTGGGCGCGCATCCTGACGATCGTCATCGCCGCCCTCAGTCTTCCGCACGTGCCGGTCGGCACGGCGCTGGGTGTTTATGCGCTGGTGGTGATGCTGAACGACGAAACGAAGCGTATCCTGACAGCGTGAGCGGCGGTGACAGCTCATGCCTTTTGGAATCAACCATTTCCTCGCGCGGCGCGCAATCTGGTCCGCGTTTTGCCCTAGGGCGATGACGTGGTGAACGACAGAAGTCAAAGGCGTGGACCCCATCGGTGGAAGGGACGGGAAGACGTCCGCGTCATCTGTGACTGTCAGCGCCACGCACGCACGCGCAGGGTATGGCGCCGTGCGATCCGGGTAGCCACGCAGAGTGTCGCGCTGCTGGTCAGCATCCCTCTCGCCTTCGCCGCCTTCGACATTCCGATCTCCGCGAGCGACATCAACCTCGACGCGTTGCGCGCGAAGACGGGGTTGCTCCGCACGAGCAAACCGCAATCGGCATCCCAGCTGCGCATCTTCACCACGCCGGAGATGGAAGAACAGTTCCTGCCGCGCGATCCGCGCCTGCTGACGCTGGACGGCTACAAACGCGATTACTACCGTCAGCACATCCCGTACGGCGAGATCATTTTCCGCGAGGCGGAAAAGAACAACCTCTCCCCGGAGCTCGTCGCGGCGATGGTACAGACTGAATCCGACTTCCGCCCGCGCCTGATCTCGAACAAGAGCGCGCAGGGGCTGATGCAGATCATCCCGAGCACGGCCCGCCTTCTCGGTATCAACAACCCGTTCGACCCGGAGCAGAACATCGCCGCCGGCACACGTTACTTCCGCTATCTCCTCGACCGCTTTGACGACGAAGCCGTCGCCCTCGCCGCCTACAACGCCGGCGAAGGCAACGTCGAGCGCTACGGCGGCATGCCGCCCTTCCCCGAGACCCGCGACTACGTCGCCAAAGTGAACCGCCGCCAGTTCCGCTACCGCCAGAACGTGCACAGCACCTACCTGGCGCAACTGCGCGTGCGGCGGGCGATCACCGCAAATTGATAGGACCTATGGGACCTATGGGACCGATAGGACCCATGAGGTTCAAAGCCCCTCCTGTCAGTCCTATTGGTCCCATAGGTCCTATTCGTCCTATAAAATCGCGCGCATGCAGCCTTCCCAGGGCGACGAGCGCCGTGAGTTCCAGCGCCTCCGCCTCGAGTCGTCCATCCCCGGCACGTTCGGCACGACGCCTGTCTCCGTCGTCGAGGCGGGGGTTCTCGGCGCGCGGATCCAGCATGCGGCGCCGCTCGACGTGCCGCGCGGTGAGCTTCGTTTCTCGCACGACGGAAACGAGATCGCCATGCGCTGCGAAGTGGTTCGCACGTTCAACGCCGACCACTCGAAGTATCCCGACGCCGGGATGATGTCCGGCCTCCGCTTCATCGCCGCGATCGGCGAGTCGGGCGATCACCTGCGGGCCATGCTGGCCGCACTGGTCATGCGCGCACTCGAGCAGCGCTACGACAACTCCGCCACCCGCCTCCGGCTGCGCACCGTCGACGGCGACAAGACCGTGCGCGGCGTCGACGCGCAGTTCCTTTCGTACCGGCTGGAGAGCGGCACGTGGCGGCGCCGCCACGTCTTCTTACCCGAGCAACCGGGGGCCGGCTTCACCGTCGCGCGGGGCGAGGATCCGGAGGAGATGCAGCGCCTCTGCACGGTCTATGCGGCGTCGGACGAGGAGGGGCGGCGGCTGATCCGCCTCTTCGCGGAGTTGAGCGTCAGCGACGTGCTGCAGATTCCGCCTCGGACGTGACTTCTTCGCGCGGAGCGGCGGCCAGCGGCAGCGTGAAATAGAACCGCGTCCCTTTCCCCGGCTCGCTCTCCGTCCAGATCCGGCCGCCGTGCGCCTCCACGATGCCTTTCGCGATCGGAAGGCCGAGGCCCGCACCCATTCGCTCGGTGCGCTTCGCCTGCCAGTAGGGGCTGAAGATGTCGCTCAGATGCTCCTTCGGGATGCCCGGGCCGGTGTCTGCGACGGTGAAGAGCACCGAGCCATTCTGTCGCTTCGCCGACACGCTGATCCGGCCGCCGGGCGGCGTGAACTTGAGCGAGTTTCCGATCAGGTTCGACAGCACTTGCATCACCCGGTGGCGGTCCGCCTGGACCGGCGGCAGCCCCTCCGTGTCGCCGTAGACCATCGACACCGAGGCGACCGAAGCCTGCGCGCGGAACAACTCCTCCGCCTCGCTCAGAAGCTCGCTCACCGGGACCGGAGACGGGTCGATCGGCAGCCGCTTCCCTCCGTCGAGACGGGTTACGTCGAGCAGGTCGGCGATGAGGCGGCTCATCCGCTTCGCCGAGATGACGATCGTGTCGATCTGCTCCCGGTCGTCGTCCGCGAGCGTCTTCGACGTCTGCATCAGCGACGCGCCGAGGGTCACGGCGTTCAGCGGGTTGCGGAGATCGTGCGAAACGATGGCCAGCACTTCCTCGCGCGCCCGCACCGCCTGCTGCGACTCGAGATAGAGCCGGGCGTTGTCGATCGAGAGCGACGCGCGGCGCGCCAGCTCGCTGAAGAGCGGCAGGTCGGCGGTGGTGAACGGCCTGGCCTCCCTCGAGATCGCGGCCGCGACGCCGATGGTCTGTCCGCGGCTCACCAGCGGCATGAACACGGGCGTCCTGCCGGTGCCGTTCGTTTCGCCGGTGACATATTCATAGAGGCCGGACGACGAGCCGACCAGCGCCGGCTCCGCGCGCTGCATGATCCGCACGAGCGCTTCCGGCACCTCGGTTCTGACCATCCCGACCTGCGGCAGGAACCGCTGCTCGTCTTCGGGATTCCGGTGCGCGACCGCGACCCGCCGCAGCGCTCCTTCGGCCTCGGTCATGTCGATCACGCACACCTCGGCGAGGTTCGGCACGATCAGCCGCGCCAGGGTGGCGATGGTGTGCTCGTAGTCGAGCGAGGCCGCCAGCTCCTGTCCGGCCGCGGCCAGGAATGCCGCCCGCCGTTCCTCGTGCTCGGCCGCCTCGCGCGCCCGCTCCGCTTCCTGCGTCTCGCGCTCCGCCTCCAGGCGCCGGGCCATCGCCTCCCGCGCCAGGAGCCGCATCTGCCGGCCGAGCCCCGCGACCAGGAGCGCCGAGGTGAGAGCGAGAAGCGTCAGGACCAGCGTGATCCAGCGGTTCAGCCGCTCCGCTGCGCTGATGCGCTGCAGGCGCGACGCGATCGCGTCCTGGAGCGAGATCTCCAGCTCCGAGGCGGCGACCAGCGACTTCTCGTACGCGCCGTGGCTCTCGAACAGCCGGGTCAGAAACACCTCTTTCGGAAGCTGGCGGGAGAGGAACTCGCCGCGCGCCACGCCGTTGTGCCAGTGGGTTGTGTGTCCGAAGAGGGAGGCAAGGTCGTTCCTCAGCTCCTGGTCGAGCGCCGGCAGGAGCTCCATCAGCCGCTTCCGGTTCGTCTCCTGGCGTTCCACCAGCGCGTAGTACTCGCGCCTGTAGTTGTCCTGTCCCGTGACCTGCCAGGCGATGAGCTTGTCGACCTCGCTCGAGAGGTCCATCTGGATGGAGTTCGCCGACTGGCGGGCCGGCTCGGCGACCCGGCTGATCTCGTTCCGCATCTTCTGCGTCTTGCTGGCGACGATCAGCGGAAGGATCACCAGGGAGAGGAGGGAGACGATGATGAAGACCACCGGGACGACAGTCGTCCAGGTACTCTCCGGCCCGACGCGCCAGATGGAGCGTCGCTCGATAGGTCCACGCGGGCTCAACCGATTCCTCGAGGAAATACTGCCCTCTGGAAGGACAAGCCAGCAAACCGCTTACCACGTTAAACTCTCGCCCGATGAAGAGACCGGCGGCGGCAGTCCGGGACGACCGGCGCGAGTTCCAGCGCCTCAAGTTGTCCAAACCGATCCTGGCCACGATGCGCGGCGCCAACGCCCTGATCCTGGACATCGGAGTCGCCGGCGCGTTCCTCGAGCACTACGGCACCGCCGAGCATGGGGAGCGCTTCAATCTCGTCTTCCGCTGGCAGGCGGAGGACGTCGAGTTCCACTGCGAAGTGGCCCGCTCCCTGATCATCCGCGAACCGGGCGGCGACGGCAAGAGCCTCGTCTCGCACACGGGGGTCCGCTTCGTCGAAGCGGTCGGCGACGCGAACGCGCGCCTGCAGGACCTGATCGCCACGTTCGTCGGCCACATCCTGGCGGCCCAGAAGGCCAACGCCGCCGGGGAGCGCGGCGACTCCGCCGGCGCCTCCGTCCTGGCGCGCCTCGGCGAGGCCCGCCGGAAGCGCTCCCGCGGCTACATCGCCCACCACCTCAAAGATGGCAACTGGTGGCACGCCCCGACGTCCTCCCCCAAACAGCCCCCCGACGGCTTCACCACCGGCACCCACGAGGACGAGGATGAAGTCGAATCCCTCTGCCGCACGTACGCCGACGGCGACCAGGAAGCGAGAGACCTGATCCGGCTGGTGGCGGAATTGAGTTTGTTGCAGGAGGGGTGAGGGGGACGGGATTGAGGATTGAGGATTGAGAATTGAGGATTAACCCCCGGGGCAAATCCCCAATCCCCAATCCTCAATCCTCAATCCTCAATCCTCAATCCTCAATCCCGTCTCCCCCCACCCCCCGCCACCACATCCGCCTCACTCAGATCCTGCCAGGTCAGCGCCCTCGGATTCCGCACCGCAATGCACCGCATCCCGGCCCGCTTCGCCGCCACTACCCCCACATGCGAATCCTCGAACACGAGACACCGCTCCGGCGCCACCCCGAGCTTCCGCGCCGTCAGCAGGTACGCCTCCGGGTCCGGCTTCCCGTTCACCACCTCGCTCCCATCGACGATCAGCGTGAACGCCTCCCGCAGCCCGAGACGCTCCAGAATCGCCTCGATCGAGTTGCGGACCGCCGAGGAGGTGATCGCCATCGGAATCCCGGTCGCTTGCAGCTTCCGGATCGTTTCCACCACACCAGCCATCGGCTCCAGAGCGGCACTCCGGCAGATCGCGTCGAAATGCTCCTGCCTCCGCGCGAACAGCTCCTCTGATTGCTCCCACCCGAAATGCGCGCGCATCTCCCGGATGTCGTCGATGATCCGCCGCC
>Ga0190275_10000271_pt1 | contig 51280 bp, 52 predicted proteins | sample Popmic550T_FD_133745 | JGI IMG/M metagenome (GOLD analysis project Ga0190275, IMG submission 133745) | Populus adjacent soil microbial communities from riparian zone of Yellowstone River, Montana, USA - 550 T | ecosystem: Environmental > Terrestrial > Soil > Riparian zone > Trees stand | place... | reverse complement strand
TCGAGCCGGGCGACGATCGCATCCGACCGCTTTGCGACCTCATCGAGGAAGGCTGGAAGCGCTACCGACGCCCCTGCATCGTCGCCGAGACGTCCGGGCTGAAAGGCGGGCGCCCGGATTGGCTGAACGACGTCGTCACGGAAAGCCTGGCGGCGGTGAATCGCGGCGTCGACCTTCACGGAGTCTGCCTGTTCCCGGCGGTCGACATGCCGGACTGGGGCACCGGCGAATGGGTGAAGAACGGCATCGCGGATCTCGAGCGACTGCCCAGCGGGGCGCTGATGAGAGTACCTTATGTGCCCTATGTCGAGGCCCTCCACGGCTGGCAGCGCCGGCTGAACCGGGTGACCAGTCTAGACGAGAATCCGTTCGATACGGCGGTGAACCTGGGGGACATCGTCAAGGCGGCGGAAGAGATGGCGCCGGTGGCCGATTCGAACTGGCATTAAGAGCGCGCCGAATCCTTGATAGGGATTGAAGATCCGAAGTTACGGCCTAGCCTAAGGCGTTTTAACGGCGGATGCGCTTGAGATGATCAATATCGGTATTTTCGGGGCTCGGCTTCAAGATGTCTTAGACTCCGGCAATGCCGGTCATGCGCACCTGAAGAAGCGAGTGGAGGAACTCGACGGTCTTCCTCCGACATTTCTGACATGGTCTCGCTACAGGAACTTCTGGCCCCCGACAGTGATGGAGGGGCTACGTGAAGGCAAACTCATCGCCTTCGCCGGCGCGGGTGTCTCGGTCGGATCGAGCTTGCCGGGATGGCGTGAACTGCTCGAAGTTCGCCTCGGCGTTCCGCCTGCTTTCCTGGCCGATGAATATCTTAAATCCGACAATTTGACACTCGGGGAAATCTCCGCCCGTATTTTGGGCAGAGATCAGCTTCAGTATAATCTTCGCAAAATATATTCATCGGCCGGAGCTGAGCCGACAACTATTCACTACACGCTGGCGGCATTGAATCTTTCTATATATATTACCACAAATTATGATACCCTATTCGAAACGGCCTGGAAAAGGGTGAACAAAACAGACTTAGCCGTTATATGCAATTGGAGCGATGCAATTCTGCACGCAGATGCTCCTAATAAACTCTATAAAATCCATGGCTCCGCCGAGCGGATTGACGAAATGCTAGTGTTGACCCGCTCTGATTATCGCCAACATTATAGAGCGAATGAGCATTTATTCAGCGAGATCAAGGAGGTCGTTGCTTCACGTCCAACAATATTTACGGGATTCAGTCATACCGATCCGGAAATAAGCCGTCTCGTTGATGATGTCATCTACGCTTATGAAAAAGACGAACGTGGATCCGGCCCCGCATTGTATAACATGCAGTTCGATAGCACCTACGTGGTCAACGAGCGGTTTGCCGCAAAGGGGCTGGTCTCGTTGACGGTACGGCGCAGCGACGTCACCGGAAGCGACGTGCTCACAGCGGGCGTCGCCGAATCGCTTGCGGAACTTGCCGATGCGACCGGTATGGAAATGGACCGGGTCACCAGCTTGGATGCCGAGCTTGCGGTGGTGGAAGCTGCCGTTCGACAAGATTTATCGGACGCGATCGACGCGTTGCGTCCTGCCTCGAAGGCCATTGCGGCGGCGGCCTCCGGCAACAGTCTCGATCCCTCCGCCGTCGAAGACGCGCTGGCGACCATCGTGATCGACGAGAGCATTTCGTCCCAGGGCTTGTACGTCGTGGACGCGCACGGATCGCTTGCTGAACGGGGCGGCAAGCTGGTCGGGTGCCGATTCGGAAAGCTGGACGCAAATGCCCGAACGCAAGAGCTGGCAGCGATGCGCGGAACGTTCAGCCGGCGGCCCTATTTCCAGAGCGCCAAGTCCTTCCGGCGACCTTTCGTCTCAGACTTTTTCGAGAGCGCTTTCAACAAGCACTCCACTTTCGCGATCTGCACGCCGATCATCCGGGATCATCAATTTATCGGCCTGCTCTTTGCAGCCGCTCAAGTGGGACAGTGGCGTACGCCGCTCGAGGCGGCGGCCAGGCTCGACCCTGCCTTGGGCGTATATCTGCTCGATGGACAGGGTTTGGTCGCGATGCCACCGAACCGGGAATTCGGCCCGACCGAGACGGCGCTCATGCGATCCGAGCCGCCGGAAGTGCGGACCGGCTTTCCGCACGTGGCGCTGCGGCTGTTGTCGCGCAAGGATCGCGTCGTGCTTCGGCTCGCGGAGAATATCGTGCCGGTCGAGAAGGACGATGACGTATTGTCTCTAGACAAGCAGCTCGACGTGTACACGAGGGTCCAGAATGTTCGCGGCTTCGCATGGCGTTGCGCGGTCGCCAGGACCATCGAGTTCACTCGCTAGGCCTGTCCTTCGCGGCGGCACCGGCAGGCGCGCCGCGGGCGCTCCGCCTTTCGTCGGCCCAAGCGCGGTTGACGCCTCCGCCGGCCCGCGCCATTGACGTTAACGTAAAGCGACAGGAGCGTTCCGTGAGCGATCTCGATACCTTCCGCCTGGAAACCCGTGCCTGGCTCGAGGCGAATTGCCCGGCCGAGATGCGCGAGCCGATGCGGGACGAGAGCGACGCCTGTTGGGGCGGGCGCAATTTCGAATATAAGAACGAGGCCCAGAAACGCTGGATGGACGCGATGGCCGGGCGCGGCTGGACCGTGCCCGACTGGCCCAGGGATTATGGCGGCGGCGGGCTTTCGCCGGCCGAGACCAAGATCCTGAGACAGGAGATGGCCCGGATCGGGGCGCGCAATCCGCTGATGAGCTTCGGCATATCGATGCTCGGGCCGGCCTTGTTGAAATATGGGACGGAGGCGCAGAAGAAGCGCTTCCTGACCGAGATCGCCCGCGGCGAGATCCGCTGGTGCCAGGGTTATTCGGAGCCCAATGCCGGCTCCGACCTCGCCTCGCTGCAGACCAAATGCGAGGATAAGGGCGATCATTGGCTGGTCAACGGCCAGAAGGTGTGGACCAGCTATGCCGACAAGGCGGACTGGATCTTCTGCCTGGTGCGCACCGACTTCCAGGCGGCCAAGCACAAGGGCATCAGCTTCATCCTGTTCGACATGGCGAGCCCGGGCGTGTCGACCCGGCCGATCCTGCTCATCTCCGGCAACTCGCCTTTCTGCGAGACCTTCTTCGACGATGTGAAGGTGCCCAAGGACCAGGTCGTCGGCGAGGTGGGCAAGGGTTGGGACGTCGCCAAATATCTGCTCGGCCACGAGCGCGAGATGATCAGCGGGATGGGCCTTGGCGGTCAGACCGGAAGCCTCGGCGAGGCTCTGGTCGAGAACGTCGGCCGGGATTCGGACGGACGGATGGCCGATCCGGTGCTCCGCGCCGACATCGCCCGCTTCGACGTCGACGCCATGGCCTTCCGAGCGATGTCGGAGCGCTTCATCGACGAGTTGAAGGTGGGCATGGCCCACCCGGCCCAGCCCTCGATGATGAAATATGCGGGCACCGAATTGAACAAGGCGCGCCACGAGCTCGTCATGGCCGCGGGGGGCTCCAACGCGCTCGAATGGGAGAGCGAGCGAAGCCGCAAGGGCAAGTCGGCGCGCGAGTGGCTGAGGACCAAGGCCAATTCGATCGAGGGCGGGACGAGCGAGGTCCAGCTCGGGATCGTCGCGAAACGGATACTGGATTTGCCGGGGGCTTAGTCCGTCGTCCCAGCGAAGGCTGGGACCCCCAGGGGGTGAAGAGCGCCTTGCCTTTCACCCGCCGGGGCCCCAGCCTTCGCTGGGGCGACGCGCCCTTCGCTGGGACGACGAGGAGAAAAAATGCCGCTCTACCTAACCGAAGACCAGATCATGCTTCGCGACACGGCGCGGCAGCTGATGGCGGACGAAGGTGCGATCGCCGGCCAGCTTCGCAAATATCGCGACATGGGCTGTACGGACGGGTTCGGCCATGCCTTGTGGAAGCAGATGGCGGAGCTGGGCTTCACCGGCATCCTGATCGGCGAGGCCGACGGCGGCCTCGGCCTCGGCCATGTCGAGGCGGGCATCGTGCTCGAGGAAATCGGCCGCAACCTCACGCCTTCGCCTTTCCTGATCAGCGCCGTCGCGATGGTCGAGGCGCTCAAGGGCACGCCGCACGCGCAACGCTGGTATCCCGGAATCCTCGCGGGCGAAACGGTCGCGGCGCTCGCGGTGGACGAAGGGCCCAAGCATCGGCCGGAGGCGATCGCGATGCGTGCGGAGCGGTCCGGCAACGGCTTCCGGCTTTCGGGGCGCAAGCAGTTCGTCGTCCAGGGCGCCTCGGCGGACGTCATCGTCGTCGCGGCCCGTACCGACGAGGGGATCACCGTGTTCGCGGTGGAAAAGGGATCGAAGGGGCTGGAGGTGGAGGGCGTGAGGCTGGCCGATTCCAGCATCGGCGCCCGGCTCGACTTCCAGGGCGTGGAGGTGAATTCGGACTCGGTCGTCGGCGACGTCGGCGGCGGCGAGGCCGTGCTTTCGCGGGTCCTGAACGCCGGCCGCGCCGGCGCCGCCTCGGAGATGGTCGGGCTCGGCTCGGCCGCGATGGGAATGACGGTCGACTATCTCAAGCAGAGGAAGCAGTTCGGCCGGCTGATCGGCGAGTTCCAGGTCCTCCAGCACCGCGCCGCGCATCTTTATTCGGAGCTGGAGATCGCCCGTGCCGCCGCCCTCAAGGCGCAGCAATTGATCGATGAGGACAGCGAGGACGCTGAGGCGATGGTCTCGGTCGCCAAGGCCAAGGCCGGACGCGCCTCGACCCTCGCGGTTCAGGAAGGCGTCCAGATGCACGGCGGCATCGGGATGACCGACGAATATGACATCGGCCTCTACATGAAGCGCGACCGCGTCCTGAACGAGCTGTTCGGCGATTCCAACTACCACGCCGACAAGCTCGCCCGGATGAAGGGATATTGACGGCAAGGCCGTCACCGTCATGCTGAACTCGTTTCAGCATCCAGTTTCGAGCAGCGGTGCGGGTGGAGGCCTGGACCCTGAAACAAGTTCAGGGTGACGGAGTAGGACATGCCCTTAGACGCAGAATCCTTCGATCTCCTCCTCGACACCGTTCGACGCTTTGTCCGCGAGCGGCTTCGGCCGCTGGAGGACCGCGTCGACCGGGAGGATGAGGTCCCGGCCGAGATCGTCGCGGAGATGCGCGAGATGGGGCTGTTCGGACTGTCCATCCCGGAGGAATATGGCGGCCTCGGCCTCACCATGTCCGAGGAGGTCCGGGTCGCGCTCGAGCTCGGCGGGACCACGCCCGCTTTCCGCTCCACCTTCGGCACGAACGTCGGGATCGGGAGCCAGGGCCTGGTCATGGCGGGAAGCGAAGCGCAGAAAAGCCAGTGGCTTCCGCGCATCGCGACAGGCGAGATTATCACCAGCTTCGCCCTGACCGAGCCCGGCGCCGGCTCCGACAGCGCCGCGGTTCAGACCCGGGCGGCTCGCGAGGACGACGTCTACCGGCTCACCGGCACCAAGCGCTTCATCACCAATGCCGACAAGGCGTCGCTCTTCACCGTCATGGCGCGCACCGGCGAGCCGGGGGCGAAAGGCGTCTCCGCCTTCCTCGTCCCCGCCGACCTGCCCGGAGTGAGCGTCGGCAAGCCGGAGCGGAAGATGGGCCAGCAGGGCGCCCATGTCTGCGACGTCAATTTCGACGGCGCTCCCGTCCCCGCCGCCAATCGGCTCGGGGAGGAGGGGGAGGGCTTCCGGATCGCGATGCGGGTGCTGGATCGCGGCCGGCTCCACATCGCCGCGGTCTGCGTCGGGATCGCCGACCGGCTGATCGCCGACGCGGTCGGCTATGCCTCGGAAAGGAAGCAGTTCGGCAAGGCCATAGCCGAGTTCCAGCTCATCCAGGCGATGATCGCGGATTCCAAGACCGAGACGATGGCGGCGAAGGCCCTGGTGCTTGAGGCGGCCGCGCTCAAGGACAAAGGCGAGCCGATCACGCTCGAGGCCGCGGCCGCCAAATATTTCGCCAGCGAGACGGTCGGGCGGGTGGCGGACCGGGCGGTCCAGATATTCGGCGGCGCCGGCTATATCGCCGATTACGGGATCGAGCGGCTCTACCGCGACGTCCGCCTGTTCCGGATCTACGAGGGGACGAGCCAGGTCCAGCAATTGGTCATCGCAAGGGAAGTGATGAAGCGGGGCGGGTGAGGCGGGAGAGTTGAGGCCCTCCCATCGTCATGCTGAACTTGTTTCAGCATCCAGGGTCGAACCGGCTCGCGGACGGACAACTGGACCCTGAAACAAGTTCAGGGTGACGGCTGGGGGTCGGGGGAACCGGAGCGCAACAGGTCAGCTTCGCCGAACCATCAGATTCATCCGTGCCGCGGCGATCGGCCTGGCCCGGTCCTGCTGCCAGGCGTGCGCCTCGACGTTGGCCACCCGGCTACCGAGCCGGGTCACCACCGCCGACGCGAAGGTGTCGTGGTCGGTGCCGCCGCGCATGAAGTCGACGCTGACGTTGATCGGCCTGGCGCTCGCGCCTTCGCCGAGCGCTTCGTAGAGCGTGCCGAGCGCGGCGAACTCGAGCAGCCCGGCGATCGCTCCGCCGTGAAGGAAGCCGGGGCGCCCGACCACTTCCTCGCGGAACGGCATCACCCAGAGCAGTGCGCCTTCGTCCGTCCGTTCGGTGCGCAGCCCGAGAAGCTCGGCATAAGGGGGGAGGGGAGTGGGCACGAGGATGGGTTAGCCTCGCTCGCCTCAGCCGTCACCCTGAACTTGTTTCAGGGTCCAGTCACCCGCCCGCGAGGCGGCTCGTCGCTGGATGCTGAAACGAGTTCAGCATGACGGATGTGGGCCAGATCCTCCGGCTCATCCACGTCGCGCAGAGTCTCCCCAATCCGCAGCGACCATCGCAGCGCCCCGATCTTCGCGATCGTCTGCCCCGCCACGACGGGCGTGCTCCAGTCGATCCCCTCGAACACCGATGGGTCGAACCGCCGGAGCCCGAGCAAAGCATAGCCTCCGTCATGGGCCGGGTGGATCACCGCGTCGTGATCCTCCAGCGCCTCCGCAGCCGCCCGAAGCCGGCCCCGGTCGAGCTCCGGGCAATCAGCGCCGATGAGGAGTATCCGGTCCTCGCCCAGCACCCGCCCGGCCGCCCGCGCTAGGCGCTCGCCCAGATCGCCATCGCCCTGATCCGTCAGCGCCAGCCCCGGCCGCGCGGCATACCATCCGGCCGGTTCCGGCTCGCCGCAAAGCTCCACCGCCAGCCCCGTCGCCAGCGCCTCTTCCACGGTGGCTTCGAGCATCTCCCGGGCCAGCGCCGCCGCCCCTTCGGCTCCCAAGGCGGGAATGAGCCGGGTCTTCACCCGTCCCGGCACCGGCGCCTTGGCGAAGATGAGGATCCGGGTCACCCGCGCCGCCAGGCATGATAGCGCTCAAGCCAGGCGAGCAGCCGCTCGGGCTTGTGCGCCTTCTTATATTCGCCGGCGGCATATTTGTTGGCCTCGGCCAGGGTCGGGTAGGCGTGGATGGTGCCGAGCAATTTGTTGAGGCCGAGCCCGTGCTTCATCGCCAGCACCAGCTCGGCGACGAGCTCGCCGGCGCGGTCGGCGACGATCGTCGCTCCGAGCAGCTTGTCCTTGCCGGGCGCGACGAGCAATTTGACGAAGCCCCGGTTCGCCCCTTCCGCCAGGGCGCGGTCGAGATGGGCGAGGTCGTAGCGGACGACCTCGTAGGCCACGCCCGCCTCCTTCGCGGACAATTCGTTATGGCCGACATGGGCGACCTCCGGATCGGTGAAGGTGACCCAGGGCAGCGCCCGGTAATCGGCCCGGAAGCGCTTCAAATGGCCGAACAGTCCGTTCACCGCCGCGAACCAGGCCTGGTGGGCGGCGAAATGGGTGAATTGGTACGGGCCGGCGACGTCCCCGACCGCGTAGATATTGGGGTAGAGCGTCTCCAGCCATTCGTTGACGGCGATGGTCCGGCCGGTCTCGATGCCCAGTTCCTCGAGCCCATAGCCGGTCAGCCGAGCCTTGCGGCCGACCGCGACGACGATCTCGTCGAAGGGGATGGACCTTTCGGCGTCCCCGGAGCGGACGGCCAAGGCCTTGCCCTCCACCCGGACCGCCTTATGGCCGGTGAGGATTTCCACGCCTTCCTCCCGGAGCACCGCCTCGACCAGCGCCGAGACCTCCTCATCCTCCTTCGGGAGCAGCCGCTCGCCATGCTCGACCTGGGTCACCTTCGAGCCCAGTCTGGCGAAGGCCTGGGCCAACTCGGTCCCGATCGGGCCGCCGCCGACGATCGCGACCCGCGCCGGCACCGTCTCGCGCCCGCGCAGCGCCGCCCACATCGTGTCGCTGGTCAGGAACCCGCTCTCCGCCAGGCCCGGAATGCCGGGCACCGCCGGCTCGCCGCCCGCGGCGATGACGATGGCGCGCGCGGTCAGCCGCTCGCCGCCGTCGATCTCGACCGTCCAGGGATCGACGAGCCTCGCATGGCCCTTGCGAACGTCCACCCCAAGCTCCGTATAGCGCCGGGCGCTGTCGGCCGGGGCGATCTCGGCGATGATCCGGTGGATCCGCTCCATCACTTCGGCGAAGCGCACCTGCGGCTCGGCCGGAGCGACCCCGAAGGCGTCGGCGGTCCGGATCTCGTGGGCGGCGCGGGCGCTCCGGATCAGGGCCTTGGACGGAACGCAGCCGGTATTGAGGCAGTCGCCGCCCATCTCGCCTTTCTCGATCAGGGTCACCTTGGCCCGCACCGTCGCTCCGATCAGTGCGGTGACGAGGCCGCCGGCGCCGGCGCCGATGACGATGAGATTGCGATCGAAGCGCCGCGGCCGGCTCCAGCCTCGGTACACGCGCCGCCGCTTCCACCACCCGACCAGGGCCTTGGCGAGAAGCGGGAAGAGCCCCAGCAGAACGAACGAGCCGATCAGGGCGGGCGAGAAGATGTCGCTCGTGCTCTCGACGGCGGCGAGCTGGGTGCCGGCGTTCACGAAGACGATCGTCCCGAGCAGCATCCCGGCCTGGCTGACCAAAGCGAAGGTGACGAGCCGCATCGCCGTCAGCCCCATGGCGAGGTTGATCAGGAAGAAGGGGAAAGCGGGGATCAGCCGAAGGGTCAGCAAATAAAAGGCGCCGTCGCGGGCGATTCCGCGGTCGATCGAGTCGATTCGGCTCCCGAACCTGGCCTTTACCCAGTCGCGAAGCAGATAGCGCGCGGAGAGGAAGGCGAGGCTCGCCCCGATCGTCGACGCGAAGGAGGCGATGAGAGTCCCTTCCCACAGCCCGAAGATCGCCCCCGCCGCGAGAGTCAGGATCGCCGCTCCGGGCAGCGAGAGGGCGGTGACCGCGACGTAGAGGAGGAAAAAGGCGGCGACGGCGGCGATCGGGCGGGCCTCGACGAACGCCGCCAGCTCCGACTGCCGCGCCTTCAGATTGGCGAGGGTCAGATAGGCGCCCAGGTCGAAGACGAAGAAGGCGGCGATCGCCGCCGCGATCAGGAGCAGGAGGAGGATCCGGCCTTGATTGCCCCGCTTCATCGATCGGCTCCCGAGTAAAAACCCCTCTCCCGTCAGGACGGGAGAGGGGAGGGTAGGCCCTAACACCGCTCGACTACTTCGCCTATCTTGTAGGGAATGAATTCCCCCACCTCCCCCTTCCTCGATCCCGGCGCCCGGCCGCTCGATCCGGCCAAGTTCCGCGATCCGCGGGTCACGGCGAAGGGCGAGCCCCGGGCCCGGGTGACGCTGGCCCGGCTCGACACGCTCTGGATCAACACCGGGACGCTCTGCAATCTCGCCTGCAAAAGCTGCTATATCGAAAGCTCCCCGACCAACGACGCGCTCGTCTATCCGGCGCTGGCCGAGATCCTCCCCTTTCTGGACGAAGCGGTCGCCCTCGGCACGCGCGAGATCGGCTTCACCGGCGGCGAGCCGTTCATGAACCGCGACTCGGTCGCAATGATCGCCGCGGCGCTCGAGCGCGGCTTCGAGGTGCTGGTGCTGACCAATGCGATGCGGCCGATGCGGCGCTTCGAGGCGGCGCTCGAGGCATTGCCGCGCGAGCGCCTGACGTTCCGGGTCAGCCTCGACCATCACAGCCCGGCGGTCCACGAGGCCGAGCGGGGCGCTGGAACCTGGGAAAAGGCGCTGTCCGGCCTGCGCTGGCTCGAGTCGAAAGGCTTCAGCACCGCCATCGCCGGCCGGCAGCTTCCCGGCGAAAGCCTCGACTCGGCGCGCTCGGGCTATGCCGCCTCGTGCCGGCGCGAGGGCCTTGCCGCCGAGGCCGGCCTGGTCGTCTTTCCGGCCATGGACGCCGCCGCCGACATTCCCGAGATAAGCGCCGCCTGCTGGGACATCCTCGACGTCGCTCCGTCCGCGATGATGTGCGCCTCCAGCCGGATGATCGTGAAGGCGAAGGGCGCCGACGATCCCCACGTCGTCGCCTGCACCCTGCTCCCCTACGACCCGCAATTCGCGCTCGGCCCGACGCTGGCCGACGCCCCGCGCCAGGTGCCGCTCAACCACCCCCATTGCGCCCGCTTCTGCGTATTGGGCGGGGCCAGTTGCTCCGGCTGATTATCCTCCCCATCGCAGATGGGGAGGGGGACCAAGCGTAGCTTGGTGGAGGGGTATTGGCGCAGACCTGTTCCAGCTACCCCTCCACCGCACTTCGTGCGGTCCCCCTCCCCATGCTAAAGCATGGGGAGGATGCTCTCGATCGTCATTCCGGCCCTTAACGCCGCCGAGACCCTCGGCCCCTGCCTGGAAGCCGTGCGCGAGGCCGACGAGGTAATCGTGGTCGACGGCGGCTCGAGCGACGCCACGCCTGCAATCGCCGAAGCCTCCGGCGCCCGCCTCGTCCGCTCGCCGCTCGGCCGCGGGACCCAGCTCGCCGCCGGGGCCGCCGCCGCCTCCGGCGACTGGCTGCTCTTCCTCCACGCCGACACCCGGCTCGCGCCGGGCTGGCACGAGGCGGCGGAACGGCATCTGAACCGCCGCCCGGACAAGGCGGCCTGCTTCCGCTTCCGCCTCGACGCCGGCGAAAGGCGGGCCCGGCTGGTCGAGGCCGGGGTGGCGCTGAGGGTCCGGCTGCTCGGCCTGCCTTACGGGGACCAGGGGCTGCTCCTCTCCCGGCGCCTCTACGACGAGGTCGGCGGCTACCGGCCGCTGGCGCTGATGGAGGATGTCGACCTCGTCCAAAGGATCGGCGCCCGGCGGATCGAGCGGCTCGCCGTCGACGCGATCACCTCGGCGACGCGCTGGCGGAGCGGCGGCTGGTTCCGGCGCTCGGCGCGCAACCTGCTCTGCCTCGCCTGCTACCGGTTCGGGATGAGCGCCGACCGGGTCGCCCGGCTCTACGGCTGACCCCGAGGCGCCGTTCGCCCCCGAAAGATCGCAATTGCCCCACAGCCGTTCGGCCTGAGCCTGGCGAAGGCCCTCCCTTCCGGCCGCGCAGGCAAGGGAGGGCTTCGACAAGCTCAGCCCGAACGGATTCCCGCACGCTCCCCTCCGGAGCGGCAGCCATTCGCTTCATTCACGATATCAAAGAGCCAGGGCCAGTCCGCGACTCGACCCAGCTCCGATTATAATAGGAAAAGTCCTACAATACAAGAACAAAAAAAGAACGCTGCTTCATCGCCTTAGCGCCCTGCCGGCGACGGCGTCGAGCTTCGCCAGCATCGCCGGGTCGCGCGATTCGGGCGCGGTGATGATCGCCGAGTCGAGCGCGGTGTCGATCGGCGAGGATTCGCGCTCCTCCGGAAGCGCCTTCGCGAACGCCTCCACCATGTCCCGAGCCCGGCCGGCATTGGCCATGAGCTGGGCGACGATCGCCGAGACCTCGACCGCTTCCTCCCCCTGCCGCCAGCAATCGTAGTCGGTTACCATCCCGACCAGGGCGTAGGGAAGCTCGGCCTCCCTCGCCAGCTTGGCCTCGGGCATCGCGGTCATTCCGATCACGTCGCAGCCCCAGCTCCGGTAGAGCTCGCTCTCCGCCCGCGACGAGAATTGCGGCCCCTCCATCGCCAGATAGGTGCCGCCCCGGGCGACGCTCGCCCCCCCGGCCTCGGCCGCCTCGGCGAGCCGTCCGGAAAGGCGCGGGCAGACCGGGTCGGCCATCGAGACGTGGGCGACGAGGCCTGGGCCGAAGAAGCTTTTCTCGCGGGCGAAGGTCCGGTCGATGAACTGGTCGACGAGGACGAAGCGTCCGGGTGCGAGCGCTTCGCGGAGCGAGCCGACCGCCGAGATGGCGACGAGATCGGTGCAGCCGGCGCGTTTCAGGGCGTCGACATTGGCCCGGGCGTTGACCTGGCTGGGCGGGATCCGGTGGCCGCGGCCGTGGCGGGGGAGGAAGACGAACTTCACCCCGTGCAGCCGCCCGACGAGCAATTCGTCCGACGGCGCCCCCCAGGGCGTGTCGACCCCGATCCACTGCGCCTCTTCCAGCGCGTCCATCTCGTAGAGGCCCGAGCCGCCGAGGATCCCGATCGTCCATTCGCCCATGGCGGCGCGATACAAGGCCCGCGCCGCCCCTGTCGAGCACCCAGAAATTCGTGACAGTTACCAATTTCCTTCGCCCGGCCTTCCCTGCCCGGCGCCGACGTCACGAAATCGGTCTGGCCGGGATCCAGGTCGGAACGCTGAGGAGAAAATGGTGACAGTTACCAATTTCCTCGCGCCCCGTGCCCCAGGCCCGTCACCGGGAAATTGGTAACTGTCACCATTTTCTTCGGGCGCGGGCCGGAGGGTTTCAGGTCAGGATGATCCTCAGGTCGCTGACGTTGGTTCCGGTCGGGCCGGTGACGAAGAGTGCGCCGCGCTCGGCGAACCAGGTCCCGGAATCGTTCGCCGCCAGCGCCGCTTCGCCGCCCGGCGCGCCGCAACCGAAATAGGCTCCGGCCGCCTCGCTGTCGCCGTCGATTCCGTCGGTGTCGGCGGCGAGCCCGCAAATCCCGCCGCGCCCTTCCAGAGCCAGCGCGGCGGCGAGCGCATATTCCTGATTGGGCCCGCCCCGCCCGCCGCCGCGCACGGTGACGACGACCTCGCCGCCCGAGATGAGGGCGGTGCCGGGCTCCGCCGCCAAGGCCAGAGCGGCATGCTCGCGCCCCATTTCGCGCGCCTCGCCCACGCCGTCGAGGAGGCGAACCCCGTAGCCCAGCCGCCGAGCCTCGGCCGCCGCGGCCTCGAGGGCGGTGCCGCCGTCGGCGACCCGCCGCCAGGCGCCCGGCACCCGCTTCGGGGTCTCGGACCAGCCCGCCTCCGGCGCTTCGATGCCATGGCGGCCGAGGATCGCCTTGGCCTCCTCGATTCCGGAAGGATCGGCCGCGGTCGGGCCCGAGCCGATATCCCAAGGCGAGTCGCCGACGACGTCGGAAAGGGCCAGCGTCACCAGCCGCGAAGGCGCCGCCGCGAGCGCCAGCCGACCGCCCTTGAACAGCGACAGATGCCTTCGAACGCAATTGATCTCGCTCACGCTCGCCCCGGAGCGCAGCAGCGCCCGGGTCAGTGCCTGCTTGTCCTCGAGCTTCAGCCCCGCGCCCGGAAGGCAGGCGAGCGAGGAGGCACCCCCGCTCAGCAGGACGAGGACGAGATCGTCTTCGGCGGCGCCCGCGGCCAGGGCGAGCAGCCGCCCGGCCGCAGCGACGCTGCCTTCGTCCGGCACCGGGTGGGCGGCGAAGAGGATCTCGATCCGTTCGAGCGTCCCGCCGCTGCCGTACGGGGTCACCGCCAGCCCCGACAGCGGCCCGGGCCATCGCGTCTCGACCGCCCGTGCCATCGGCACGGCGGCCTTGCCCAGAGCCAGCACAAGCGTCCGGCCGGGCGGAGGCGCCGGCAGATGCGGCGGCAGCACCCGCTCGGCCAGGCACGACTCCATTCCCGCCCGCCAGATCGCCTCCAGATGCGCGCATTTGTCCATCGAGCGAGCTTGGCGGTTCGCGCCGGCCCGCTCAAGGGCTCCTTCCCTTCCCCAGTCCGAGACATTTCAAGCACTTATAAACATCGGTCCCTGACACCGATTGCGATTGCGGGGCTTCACAGCGCCGGTCCTTGGGCTAGGCTGAGCTCGTGAAACGCGCCTTCCGCATCGCCCTTCGCGCCGCCGCCGCCCTGCTCGCGATCCCTCTTCTTTACTTCCTCGCCGCACTGATCCTCGGCACCGTCCCCGCGAACCGGAGCTGGCAGGAACCGAAGGAGGGGGTGACGATCTTCGTTCGCACCAACGGAGTCCACACCTGGATGCTGGTGCCCAAGGTCACGCCCGAGATGGACTGGCGCCCGCTCGTTCCCGGCGGCCATCTCAAGGACGAAAGCTGGGGGCGCGGCAATTACGTCGCTCTGGGTTACGGCAACCGCACTTTCTACCTCGAAACCCCGACGTGGGGCGACCTCACCATGAAGAACGCCGTCATCGCCGCCTTCGGCCAGGGCCGAAGCCTGATGCACGCCGATCACGATCACGATCCGCGGGCGAGCGACGACACCAGGCCGATCGTCCTTCGGCGGGGCGAATATCGCCGCTTGGTCGAATTCGCCCGGAACAGCTTCCAATATGACGCGCAGGGGCGGACGATTCCGATCCTGGGCCGCGGCTACGGGGCGTCCGACATGTTCTACGAAGCGGTCGGCCCGTACAGCGCCGTCTACACCTGCAACAGCTGGACCGGGGCCGCCCTCCGCCACGCCGGGGTGAAGACGGGGGTGTGGACGCCCCTTTCGCAGAGCCTCATGTGGCGATTGCAGTGAGGGGACAGGCACTTTTCCGCACGTCGGCCGCAAACTTCCACTGCCCCGCGGAAAAGTGACTGTCCCCATTCCGACCCGTGCGTTAGAGGGGCTTCCAACGACAAACCACAGGGGGTTTCGATGGCGAAGATACTCGGCAACTTCCATCTTGCATTGCTCATCGGAATCGTTCTGCTGGTCGCGGCGATGGTCGGGCTGCATGGCGGGCTGATCGGCGACGGCAGCTACGACTGGACGCAGTTCATGCGTTACCTGCACATCTTCGCCGGAATCCTGTGGATCGGCCTGCTCTATTATTTCAATTTCGTTCAGATCCCGACCATGCCGAGCGTCCCCGCCGAGCTTAAGCCGGGAGTCACCAAATATATCGCTCCCAAGGCGCTCTTCTGGTTCCGCTGGGCGGCGCTGGCGACGGTGATCCTGGGCCTTCTGACCGGCGAGATGAAGGAAGGCGGCTATACCGCCCGCGCCCTCGGCCTCGCCGACACGCACCTCACGATCGGCATCGGCATGTGGCTCGGGATCATCATGGCGGCCAACGTCTGGTTCGTCATCTGGCCGAACCAGAAGCGCGCGCTGGGAATCGTGCCCGCGGCCGACGACGTGAAGGCGCGCTCGGCCTCGGTCGCGATGATGGCCTCGCGCACCAATCTGATCCTGTCGCTTCCGATGCTCTACTGCATGGTCCTTTACTCGCACCTCAGCGCCTGATCCTAAAAGCCGCCGCGGATGACGAAAGGCTGGTCCTTCTCGATCGACCGCGGCGGCACCTTCACCGACATCGTCGCGCTCGCCCCCGACGGCCGGCGGCTGACCGCGAAATTGCTCTCGGACAATCCCGAGCAATATGACGACGCCGCCGTCGAAGGCATCAGGCGGCTGATGGCGGGCGCCGGCGCTGCGGAGCCGGCGGGCCTCACCGTCAAGATGGGCACGACCGTCGCCACCAACGCCCTGCTCGAGCGCAAGGGCGGGAAGCTCCTCCTCGCCATCACGCGCGGCTTCGGCGACGCATTGAGGATCGGCTACCAGGCCCGGCCCGACATCTTCGCCCGCCGGATAATCCTGCCCGAAGCGCTGTATGCCGACGTGATCGAGGTGGACGAGCGGGTCACGGCGGAGGGCGAAATCCTCCATCCGCTCGACCTCGAAGGCGCCCGCTCCTCCCTTATAAGCGCTTATAAGGGAGGCTTTCGGGCGATCGCGATCGTCCTGATTCACGGCTGGCGGTGGACGGCGCACGAGGCGGCGCTGGCGGCGCTGGCGAAGGAGATCGGCTTCACCCAGGTGTCGGCGAGCCACCGCGTCGGGCCGCTGATCAAGCTGGTCGGGCGCGGGGATACGACGGTGGTCGACGCCTATCTGTCGCCCGTTCTTCGCCGCTATGTCGACCGCGTGGTGGACGCGCTGGGAAGCGAGGCGCGGCTCTTGTTCATGCAATCGTCGGGTGGCCTCACCGACGCGGCGGCGTTCCAGGGCAAGGACGCGATTCTTTCCGGCCCGGCCGGCGGGATCGTCGGGATGGTGAAGACGGCGCAGGAAGCGGGATTCGATCGGATCATCGGCTTCGACATGGGCGGGACGTCGACCGACGTCTCCCATTACGCCGGCGTCTACGAGCGCACCAACGAGACCGTCGTGGCGGGAGTCCGGGTCCGCGCCCCGATGCTCGAGATCCACACGGTGGCGGCGGGCGGCGGCTCGGTCTGCCATTATGACGGCGCCCGCTTCCGGGTCGGGCCGGACAGCGCCGGAGCGATTCCCGGCCCGGCCTGCTACCGCCGCGGCGGACCGCTCACCATCACCGATTGCAACGTCGTCCTGGGCAAGATCAGGCCCGAGCATTTCCCCCGGGTCTTCGGACCCGCGGGGGACGAGGCGATCGACGCCGCGGCCTCGCTGGCCCTGTGCGAGGGCGTTGGCGCGGAGGCCGGGATGTCGGCGCTCGAGGCGGCCGCGGGGTTCGTCCGGATCGCCGTCGACAACATGGCGAGCGCGATCAAGCGCATCTCGATCGCCCGGGGCCACGACGTCACCCGCTACACCCTGGCCTGCTTCGGCGGCGCCGGCGGCCAGCACGCCTGCCTCGTCGCCGACGCGCTCGGAATGGAGCGGGTGATGATCCATCCCTTGGCCGGGGTGCTCAGCGCCTACGGGATGGGGCTGGCGGACCGGGTCGAGCTGAGGCAGCGAAGCCTCGGGGGCGAGGCGCTTGAGGCGGTCCTGGCGGAGCTGGCGGGGGAGGCGGAGGCGGCTCTGAAGGGGCAGGGGGTGGAAGCGGTCGAGCTGAAGCGGCGGGCGGCCTTGCGGTATGAGGGGAGCGATTCCGCGCTGGAGGTGGAGGCCGGCGGGTTCGACGAGATGCGGGCGGCGTTCGAGGAAGCGCATCGCACTCGGTTCGGATTCGTCTCGCCGGAGACGGCGGTGGTCGTGGAGACGGCGGTCGTCGAAGCACTTGCCTCCCCATCGCCAGATGGGGAGGGGGACCACCCGAAGGGTGGTGGAGGGGTAAACGGCACAGGCCTGCGCCAGCTACCCCTCCACCAGGCTTCGCCTGGTCCCCCTCCCCAAGCTGCGCCTGGGGAGGCAATCTACGACCGCGCCCACCTGCCTCCCGGCACAATCATCCCCGGCCCCGCCCTGATTACCGACCCCTCCGCCACCACCGCGATCGAGCCCGGCTGGCAAGCGGAGGTGGACCCGCTGGGCAATCTCATCCTCACCCGCTCGGCCCCCCGCCAAACCGCCCACGCCGTCGGCACCGACGCCGATCCGGTCATGCTCGAAGTGTTCAACAACCTCTTCATGGCCGTCGCCGAGGAGATGGGGGTCGCCCTTCAGAACACGGCGTCGTCGGTCAACATCAAGGAGCGGCTCGATTTCTCCTGCGCCCTGTTCGATTCGGGCGGCGCCCTGATCGCCAACGCGCCCCACATCCCGGTCCATCTCGGCTCGATGGGCGATTCGATCCGAACGGTCATCGAGTCTCGAGGCGATTCGAGAGACGGCCGCGGGATCCGCGAAGGCGACGTCTATGTCCTGAACGCCCCCTATCGCGGCGGCACCCATCTCCCCGACATCACCGTGATCATGCCGGTCTTCGCCGAGCCGGGCGATGCCGCGCCGGCCTGGTTCGTCGCGGCGCGCGGCCATCATTCCGATATCGGCGGAATCGCTCCGGGCTCGATGCCGCCGGACAGCCGAACCATCGCCGACGAAGGCGTGCTGATCGACAACGCCCTGCTCGTCGACGAGGGCCGCTTCCTCGAAGCCGGGATGATCGCCCTGCTCGCTTCCGGCCCCTGGCCGGCGCGGCGGCCCGACCGCAATCTCTCCGACCTGAAGGCCCAGGTCGCCGCCTGCGCGCGCGGCGCCGCCGAAATGCGGCGGGTGGCCGGGGAATATGGACGGGGCGTCGTCGACGCCTACATGGCCCACGTCCAGGCCAATGCCGAGGAGGCCGTGCGGCGGCTGATCGGCCGTTTGAAGGATGGCGACTTCCGCTATGCGATGGACAATGGCGCCGAGGTCTGCGTCGCCGTCCGGGTCGACCCGGAGAGCCGCTCGGCCCTTGTCGACTTCACCGGCACCAGCGCCCAGCAACCGAACAATTTCAACGCGCCTTATTCGATCTGCCGGGCGGCGACGCTCTACGTGTTCCGGACCCTGGTCGACGACCGGATCCCGATGAACGACGGCTGCCTTCGGCCGATCACCCTCGTCGTTCCGGAAGGCTCGATGCTCAATCCGCGCTATCCGGCGGCCGTCGTGGCGGGCAATGTCGAGACCAGCCAGGTGATCACCGACGCTTTGTTCGCCGCCTGCCGGGCGCTCGCTCCGAGCCAGGGGACGATGAACAATTTCACCTTCGGCAACGAGCGCCACCAATATTACGAGACGATCGCGGGCGGCGCCGGAGCCGGCCCTGACTTCGACGGAGCGAGCGCGGTCCAGACCCATATGACCAACAGCCGGCTGACCGATCCCGAGGTGCTCGAGACCCGCTATCCGGTGCTGGTCGAACGCTTCGCCATCCGCCGCGGCTCGGGCGGCGACGGCGCGCACAAGGGCGGCGACGGAGTCGAGCGCCACATCCGCTTCCGCGAGCCGATGCGCGCCAATATCCTCTCCAACCGCCGCGAGGTGGCGCCGAGAGGGATCGAGGGCGGAGGGGACGCCAAGCCCGGGGTCAACCGGGTGGTCCGGGCGGACGGCACGGTGGAAACCCTTTCGGCCACGGCTTCGGCCGACATGCGCGAGGGCGATATGTTCGTGATCGAGACTCCGGGGGGAGGGGGCTATGGCGCTACCCGTCATCCCGGCGAAGGCCGGGATCCATGAACACCGACCTCTTTGAAAATGCCCGTGTTCATGGATCCCGGGTCAAGCCCGGGATGACGAGGATGTTTCCATGACCAATTACTTCGTCCTCCTGGGAATCCTGATCGTGGTCGCCGGCTTCGCGCTTCGGCTGAACCCGATGCTGGTGGTCACCGCCGCCGCCATCGCTACCGGGCTCATCGCCGGGATGGACGTCATCGAGGTGATCTCGACCTTCGGCAAGGCGTTCAACGACAACAGGATCATCGCCATCGTCTGGATCGTGCTTCCGGTGATCGGCCTGCTCGAACGCTACGGCCTTCAGCAGCGCGCGGCGACCTTGATCCGCGGCTTCCGGAGCGCCACCGCCGGGCGGCTGCTGATCCTCTATCTGCTCTACCGCCAGATCATCTCGGCCATCGGGCTCCACAGCACCGCCGGCCAGGCCCAGACGGTCCGGCCCTTGCTCGCGCCGATGGCCGTGGCGGCGGCCGAGAAGCAGCATGGCGCGCTCGACGAGGCGACGGCGGAGAAGGTGAAGGCCTATTCGGCCGCGACCGACAATGTCGGCCTGTTCTTCGGCGAGGACATCTTCTTCGCCATCGCCTCGATCGTCCTCATCCAGCAGACCCTCGCCACCTACGGAATCGTCTTGGCGCCGCTTGAGCTGGGGCTGTGGGCGATCCCGACCGCGATCGCGGCGTTCCTGGTGCACGGCGGCAGGCTGCTGATGCTGGATCGCAAACTTGCCTCCCTGCCGCGAAGCGGCGGGGAGGGGGACCACCCGAAGGGTGGTGGAGGGGTAGTTGACGAGGCTTCCGCCGAACCCCCCTCCACCCCGCTGCGCGGGGTCCCCCTCCCCATCTCCGATGGGGAGGCAAGATCGTGATCACCCTCCAACATCTCTACGTCCTCGCCGGAGCGATGTTCGCGGCGTTCGCCTTCCTCAGCGCACTCGATCGCTCCAACCCGAAGCGCCTCGGCAACGCGGCCTTCTGGGGCCTCATGGCGCTTAGCCTGCTCATGGGCGACCGGATCGGCGATTTCGGCAACGGCCTGCTCGTGCTCGCCCTCGCCGCTTTGGCAAGCCTCGGGCTGATCGGCCGCTCGAAGCCGCCGACCAGCTCGGACGGGGAGCGCGAGGCCTTCTCCATCCGCTATGGCAACCGCCTCTTCCTTCCGGCCCTGATCATCCCCGCGATCGCCTTCGTCGGCACCCTGCTCTACACCTATACGCCGCTCGAGGAGTCCGGTCTGTTCGAGGCCAAGCGCGAGACCTACGTCCTGCTCGGCCTCGGAGTCCTGACGGCCCTCGCGGTGATCTTCGCCTGGCTCCGGCCGCCCGCCGTGGCGCCGCTCCAGGAGGGGCGGCGGCTGATCGACGCGATCGGCTGGGCGGCGGTGCTTCCGCAGATGCTCGCCGCGCTGGGCGTATTGTTCGCCGCGGCGGGCGTCGGAACGGTCATCGGCGAGATGACCCGGGCCGTGATCCCGCAGGGCAGCGTCTTTCTCACCGTGGCCGTGTTCGCGCTCGGAATGGCCTTGTTCACGATGATCATGGGCAATGCCTTCGCCGCCTTTCCGGTCATGGCCGCCGCGATCGGGGTGCCCCTGCTCATCCAGGCTTATGGCGGCGACCCGGCGGTGATCGGAGCGATCGGGATGCTCGCCGGCTTCTGCGGGACTTTGATGACCCCGATGGCGGCCAATTTCAATCTCGTCCCGGCGGCCCTGCTGGAGCTCAAGGACCGCAACGGGGTGGTAAAGGCGCAGGTCGGGACGGCGCTGCCTTTGCTCGCGATCAACATCCTCTTCATCTGGTGGTTCGCGTTCCGCTAGGCGTCATGCTGAACTTGTTTCAGCATCCCGTTTCGAGCAGCGGTGCGGATGGAGAACTGGATCCTGAAACAAGTTCAGGGTGACGGAGGAAAATGCCCCATAATCTCACCCCCGAAACCGCCGCCTGCTTCGCCGGGATCGCGCTGGGCCACGTCACCCGCGAATATCCGCACAAGCTCGACCACGTCATGGACGGGCCGGAGGACGTCGCCGGGCCGCGCGCGCTCCACCCCATCTTCTTCGGAAGCTTCGACTGGCACAGCTGCGTCCACGGCTGGTGGCTGATGCTCCGGCTTCGGCGGCTGTTCCCCGATCTGCCGGAGGCCCGGCGGATCGAGGATCTCGCCGACGAGATGCTTGCGCCGGCCAGGGTCGAGGGCGAGCGCGCCTATCTCGACCGCGCTTATTCGGGCGGCTTCGAGCGGCCCTATGGCTGGGCCTGGCTGCTCGCCCTCCACCGCGAGGCGCAGCGCCATGCCGACCGGCCCTGGGCGGCCGACCTCGAGCCGCTCGCCAGCGCCTTCGCCGGGCGTTTCCATATCTACCTGCCCAAGCTCACTTACCCGATCCGGGTCGGCACCCATTTCAACACCGCCTTCGCGATGATCCTGGCGCTCGAATGGGCGGAAGCGAATGACGCGCCGCTCGCCGCCCTCGTCCGTGAGCGCGCACCGGCCTGGTACGGCCAGGATCGCGGCTGCCAGGCCTGGGAGCCGGGCGGGGACGAATTCCTCTCCTCCGCTTTGACCGAGGCGCTGTGCATGCGCCGGACGCTCGGCGACGACCGATTCCGAAGCTGGTTCCGCGGCTTCCTCCCGGACCTCGCCGCCGGCGAGCCGCTCAGCCTCTTCACCCCGGCCACCGTCTCCGACCGCTCCGACGGCAAGATCGCCCATCTCGACGGCCTCAACCTCAGCCGCGCCTGGTGCTGGCGCCAGCTCGCCCCGGCGCTCGAGCCCGAGCTGGCGGAGCTTGCCCGGCGCACCGCCGACGCGCATCTCGATTCCAGCCTTCCGCACGTCGCGGGGGATTATATGGGCGAGCATTGGCTCGCGACCTTCGCCTTGCTGGCGCTGGAGGACTGAGATGCGGGGGCTCAAGGCGGGCGAGGTCGCCCTGCTGGAAGAGGCGTTCGGCGATCTGGTCGACCTCGCCCGGGTCCGGCTGCGTTCGGGCGCCGGCCGCAACGCGACCGCGATCGCGGCCTTCCGCAAGGGCAACACGGCCATCACGCTCCGCTCGAGCATCTATTTCCGCACCCATTATAGCGACGATTTCTCGGAGGCGGGCGTGCTCGCCCAGTCGCTTCTCCACCACGAGCTGACCCACGTCTGGCAATATTCCAAGCTCGGAATAACCCGCTTCCTCGCCCGCTACGCCCGGGAGCTCGCCGCCTGCCGCTTCAACGCCCGCGCCATGTATCGCTACGAGGAAGGCGAGACGCCCTTCGCCGGTGCGCGGCTGGAAGCGCAGGCCCAGATGGTCGGCGATTATTGCCACGCCAGGCTGGTCGGCGACGAGGGGCGGATGGCCCGGCTGGAGCGCAACCTGAAGGGAAGCGGCTTTTATGGTTTGTAGCCTGACCGTCATCCCGGCGAAAGCCGGCACCTCGGGGAAAAACGTGGAGACTTTCCGTCCTGAGGTCCCGGCTTTCGCCGGGATGACGATTTAGAGCGTGATCGCTTGAGAATGAATCGCGGACTTTTTCCCGACGTCGGCGTCACCCTGAACTTGTTTCAGGGTCCAGCTGGTCGCTCGCCCGGGAAGCGGAAAGCTGGATGCTGAAACAAGTTCAGCATGACGGGATGAGACAGGGAAAAGACCTGGTGCCAGGTACCGAGGGTAAGTCCTACGTACCTGGTACCTAGGAAGTGCACGTCCGGTATCGAGGGAAGCCTCAGGAGGTCACCAGGCCCCGCTGATCCTCCCGGCCCATCGAGATCAGGTACGGCTCCTCGGCCTGCATCGCCTGGAAATCCGCTTTCGAGCGAAGGCCGAGCCAGCCAATCGCGATCAGGGCCTGGGCGATGGCGCCGCCCAATGTGTCGCCGGGGCCGAGCAGGATTATCCGGTCGGGCGAATGCTCCTTGACCGCGACCTGGATCGCCCGGGTGAAATCGTAGGGCTCGAGGATCTGGGCGACGAAGGTATAATCGTGGAGGGCCCGGGGCTCGGCGGCGAAGGGGCGCCAGACATGGCCGCGGCCGTCCACCATCGGCACCCTGGGTGAGCCGAACCCCTGGACCGGAAGCTGGTCCAGGGCGCGCTTCGACGAGCCGATCATGAGCGGCGTGTGGAACGGGCCGTGGTTGACGAGCCGGAGCGGTTCGCGGGCCGGAGTCGGCGGGGCTTCGGCGAGGAGGGCGGCGAGGCCGGGCTCGTTGCCCGCGAACACGATCATTCCGCCGAGCTCGATCGAGACGTGAAGCTTGCAACCGTCCCGTGCGCCGATCGCGGCGGCGGCGGCCAGCACCTGCTCGCGAAGGCCGGGTATCTCCCGCCAATCCTCGTCGACCAGGGTGACGAGCACCTGTCCGCCGGGCTCGCCGGCCTGGCTGTTCTCGCCCATGGCGTCGATGATCCGGAAGCCCTGCTCCGCGCCGACCGCTCCGGCGACGGCGAGGGCGGTGTACCAGCCCATCGAATTGCCGGTGACCGCGGCGATTTCGAAGCGCTCGCAGTCTATGGCGAGGAAGTCGGCGTAGGAGGCGGCGAAGATGAGCGGCGAGGCGATGTCGCCGCGCGTGTGAAGGGCGGGGCTGAACCTTTCGGCGCCGTCGAGCTCGGAGATCGTGGGCTGGCCCCGCTCGGCGCGAAGCCGGTCGAACGATGTGACGAGATCGCCGCGATTTGCATGGAATCGCTTCAGATAGCCCAGCTCGGCCTTGCCGTAGGTGCCTCGTCCCGGACAGACGATCAGCGCCTTTTGCCGCTCAGCCACGGACCGTCTCAAGCGCCGCGGCGACGATCGAATCGCGGCTCGGAAGGGTCAGGGTCGCGGCTCGGCCGAGCGGGATGAAGCTGTCCTCGGCCGCGATCCGGCGCACCGGGACGCCGGGCGCTCGCTCGGCGAACAGCGCCATCAAGGCTTCGCTCTGAGAGCCCGTCTTTCGGCATTCGTCGACGATCAGGATGCGCTCGCAGCCCGCGACCGAGGCGAGCAGGCCTTCCTCGTCGAGCGGCGCCAGCCAGCGCAGGTCGATCACCCGGGCGTTCACGCCGTGCTGGGCGCTCAGGATCCGCTCGGCCTGGCGGGAGAGGTAATAGCCGTTGGCGTAGCTGACGATGGCGAGGTCGGCGCCGTCGCCATGGACTCCCACCTCACCGAGCCGGATCGGCCTCGCAATGCCGGGCGCCGCATAGGTCGAGGTCCACAATGCGTCGCCTTCCTCGTGGAGGTCGCGGGTCATGTAGAGCGCGATCGGCTCGACGAAGACGACGACCCTCTGCTCTTCCAGGGCAAGCCGGACGCATTCGCGGAGCATCTCGACCGCGTCGGCCCCGTTGCTCGGGCAGGCGAGGATCAGGCCGGGGATGTCGCGGAATATGGCGAGGCTGTTGTCATTGTGGAAATGGCCGCCGAAGCCCTTCTGGTAGCCCAGGCCCGCGATGCGGATGATGATGGGGTTGGCATATTGGCCGTTCGAGAAGAAGCTCAACGTCGCCGCCTCGCCGCGTATCTGGTCCTCGGCATTGTGGACGTAGGCGAGGAACTGGATCTCGGCGATGGCGAGAAGGTCGTTATGGGCGGCGCCGATGCCGAGACCCAAAATGCTCTGCTCGTCGAGCAGGGTGTTGATCACCCGGCACGATCCGAAGCGCTCGTGGAGCTTGGCGGTGACGTTGTAGACCCCGCCCTTGGGCCCGACATCCTCGCCGGCGACGATGATCTGGGGATGCGCCAGCATCAGGTCCGCGAGCGCCCAGCTCAGCAGCCGCGCCATATGCTGCGGCTTGTCGATCATGCTCCTGTCGCGGGCGAACAGGGCGTCGCGCTGGTCCGGAGTAGGGGTGTTGGCCCGGGCCGGCGGGCGCTTCGGCGGGACGATGCTCGCCATCACGTCCTTGCTGGCGGTCAGCTTGGGCCGCTTTATCGCCTGCTCGGCGATCCGGGCGAGGGTGGCCTCGGTCTCATCGTAGAGGTCGAGGATCTGGGCGCCGGAAAGCAGGCCCTGCTCGATCAGCAAGGCGGCGCTGTAGACGAGGGGGTCGCGCTCCTCGTCTTGCTCGATCTGCGCCTTGGTCAGATAGGTGGCCTGGACGTCCGAGCCGGCATGGCCGTAGAGCCGGACGCAGTCCATGTGGAGGAAGACCGGCTTCCGCTGGGTCCGGGCGATCCGCGCCGCTTCCGTGGCGCCGCGCCAGGCGTCGGCCATGTCGAGGCCGCTGCAATGCAGATATTCCAGCCCCGGCCGGTTTCGGAACGAGGCCGCGATCCAGCCGGGCGGGGTCCGGGTCGAGATTCCGATGCCATTGTCCTCGCACAGGAAGATGAGCGGCATGGGCGAACCCTGATAGGCGGCCCAGGCGGCGGTGTTGAACGCGCCCTGCGCGGTCGAATGATTGGCCGAGGCGTCGCCGAAGCTGGCGAGGACGATCGAATCCCGGGCCAGCGCCGTTTCTTCCAGCTTGAGCGTGCGCGCGATTCCGATGCTGAACGCGGCGCCGACCGCCTTGGGCAGATGCGAGGCGATGGTGCTGGTCTGCGGCGGTATCGCCAGCGGCTTCGATCCGATCACCTTGTGGCGGCCGCCCGAGATCGGATCTTCCGCCGAGGCGGCGAAGCTCAAAAGCATGTCCCACAGCGGCGTCTGGCCGGGAAGCTTCTTCGAGCGGTGGATCTGGAAGGCGTTGGACCGGTAATGGAGGAACGCCATGTCGCCCAGTCGAAGCGCCTCGGCGACCGCGGCGTTGTTCTCGTGGCCCGAGCTTCCGATCGTGTAGAAACCCTCGCCGCGCGCCTGCAGCTTGCGCGAGAGCCGGTCGAGCTGGCGGCTGGCGACCTGGCTGTAGAACAGCTCGACCATCGCCTCGGGGGCGAGGCCGATGTCCTCCGGCCGGACGTCGCTGGTGCGCCGAGGCAGGTTCTCCTCGCGAACCCGGGCGAGGAATTTCTGATGAATGGCTTCGGCGGCGTCCATGTGCGGGCGAGTAACCGCGTTGCCCGGGAATGGAAAGAACCCGTCATCCCGACCAAGGCCCGTCGCTGGGACGACGTGCCTTGCTGCGGCTAGGAAGCCCCCTCTTGACCTGACGTTTACGTAAAGTAGGGAGGCAAGGCACCCCAGCGGGAGGAAGACCCATGAACAAGAGCGAAATGGCCGCGGCCCTCAACGAGAAGAGCGCCTGGCTTCCCGGCAAGAGGGTCAAGCTCGACTTCGGCTCCGAAGGCGTGGTGATGCTCGACGGCTCCGCAAGCCAGGTGACCGAGGAGGACGGCCAGGCCGACACCACCATCAAGGTCGCCTGGGAAGACTGGCAGGCGATGAGCGACGGCAAATTGGATGGAATGACCGCCTTCATGCAGGGCAAGCTCAAGGTCGAGGGCGACATGTCCAACGCCATGCAGCTCCAGGGCGTCCTGGCGAAGCTTCGGAGCTGAAGGCGGCCCCCGTCGTCCCGGCGAAAGCCGGGACCTCGGGGAGACCCGCGGAGACCTCTCGACCCGAGGTCCCGGCTTCCGCCGGGACGACGGTGTCAGCGTGGTCCCACCGCGTCGTCCTGCGGCCAATTCGTCGAACCGATCCGCCGGACCCGCATCTCGAAAACCTTTTCCGGCACGCCGTCGCCGACCGAGCGGTGGCCGATCTCGACCCACTCGCCGCCTTTGACGGTCGCTACGTAGCGGATCACCGCGCCGGGACCCGCAGGCTGGGTCCAGCTGTAACCGTCCGGGCGAACGGTCAGCGGGAAATCGCCGGCATAACCAAGCGCGTAGGAGCGCATCGAATAGGCGCGCCGGGCGGGATCGTAGGAGATGACCGCGAAGGCGTTGAACCGGGTTGCGCCCTTCTCGTCATAGCTTCGTCCCTCGATGAGCCGCACGCTTGCGTCGAGCAGCGGTCCGGAGCGCTCGGTATGGACGAAGCCGGACGGCATCTGCTCGGTCTGCGCACGGCCCCGCCAGGCGCCGTCCATGAACGCGAGCGCCTTCATTGCTTCGCGCTGGGCGTCGATCCGGGACTGAGGGTTCCAGACCCCGGCCGCCTCCTGGGCGGGCGGAGCCGACGGTGCCGAAGCGGGCGCCGCCGCCACGGGGCCGACCAAGCCGACCCAGGCAAGCCAAAGGGGGCCGAACAATTTTCGCATCTTACTCTCCTTATCCATTGGCGCCCGCCGCCCGGGCCAGCTTCTCGATCCGGTCGAGCCAATTGATCCAGGCCTGGCGGCCGCGGTGGGTGAGGGTGAACCGGGTCTGCGGCTTTCGGCCGGCGAAGCTCTTGTCGACGCTGACATATCCCGCCTCCTCGAGCTTCCCGAGATGCGCCGAGAGATTGCCGTCGCTAGCTCCGACCTTGTCCCGAAGCTCGGTGAACAGGGCCGTTTCGACCGAAGCGAGATAGGCGACGATGCCGAGCCGGATCCGGCCGTGGATGACATCGTCCAGGCCGGTGTGATCGAATGGATTTTCCGCCATCGGATCAGCGCGGCTCGGCCCTGAGCAGGACGAGGCCCGGAACGAGCACGGTAAGCGCGACTCCGGCGGCGGCGACCAGATAACGGTCCGGCGACAGGATCAAAGCGGTGAACAGCCCGACCATGACGCCCGCCGCGACGCCCGCCGCCACGGTGGGGCGGTTCCTGGCCAGCGAGCCGGTGACGATCAAGGCGCAGGCGTAGACGGCGAAGGCGACCGGGACGATCCAGTCGAACGCCGCCGGGCCCGCGCCCGTATTCGCGGCGACCGCACATCCGACGAACATCGAACCGATGGCGGCGGCCGCCGCCATCCAGATCGTCTCCGAGGCGCGATTGCCGGCCGAGCCGGCGCCGGCCTTGGCCGGCATGCTTCGCACCAGAACGACCTGGCCGACGATTCCGAGCGCGGAAAAGCCGATCCAGACGATCGCGAAGATCGTGCTCCCGTCGCCGATCGCTCCGGTAAGGGCGAGGTGATGGGCGATGTAGGCGAAAGTGAGCAGAAGGCCCCACCAGGCCATGAAGCGGCCGCCGAGCAAGGGCGCGTGAGCGCCGCTCTCCGCAAGCTGCCGAACGTAGCGGATGTCGTCGCCGGTCGGTTGCGCGCTGCTGGTCATCATGTCCTCCAGAGTACTCTGAGAAACAAAGTACTCTGGACATATGTCATTTGTCAACGATCGCCGCCAAGCGGCTGTCACCCCGAACGCGTTTCAGGGTCCAGGCCTCCGCCCGCGAGGCGGCTCGCCGCTGGAGGCTGAAACAAGTTCAGAATGACGGTTGGGGGGCACGGCCCGCCGATGTTCATCGCGATGACGGAGCCGTTCTTGACCGGACTTGCCGCCTCCGACTATCGCCCGCGGGTCAGAAGGAGCGGTGCATGAAGAAGACCTATCCCGATGCGGCGGCGGCGCTCGAAGGGCTGCTGTTCGACGGAATGACGATCTGCGCCGGCGGCTTCGGCCTGTGCGGCATTCCCGAGCGGCTGATCGACGCGATCCGCGACAGCGGGGTGAAGGACCTGACCTTCGTCTCGAACAACGCCGGAATCGACAACGAGGGCCTCGGCAAGCTTTTGAGGACCCGCCAGATCGGCAAGATGATCTCCTCCTACGTGGGCGAGAACAAGGAGTTCGAGCGGCAATATCTGGCCGGCGAGCTCGAGGTCGAATTCTGCCCGCAGGGAACCCTGGCCGAGCGCTGCCGCGCCGGCGGCGCCGGAATTCCCGGCTTCTACACGAAGACGGGCGTCGGGACGATCGTCGCCGACGGCAAGGAGACGAAGGAGTTCGACGGCGAGGAATATGTGCTCGAACGCGGAATCCGCGCCGACCTCTCCATCATCAAGGGCTGGAAGGCGGACGAGGCCGGCAACCTGTCTTCCGAAAGACCGCGCGCAACTTCAACCAGCCGATGGCGACGGCCGGCAAGGTCTGCGTCGCCGAGGTCGAGGAGATCGTCCCGGTCGGAAGCCTCGACCCGGACTGCGTCCACCTCCCCAGCATCTACGTGAAACGGATGATCCTCGGCGCGCCCTACGACAAGAAGATCGAGTTCCGGACCGTCCGGCAGCGGGAGACGGCGTGAACGAGGGGCACCCCAACGCCATCGCCCTCGAGGATGGCGACATCCTGACGGAGGACTCGCATGAGGTCATGCGGGTCTGGGTGACGAACGGGGCCGGAAGCAGCGTGTGGATCAACGCCGGTGCTCTCGAGGACCCGCATGTGTTCGGTTTCCTTATCGCCGACACCGTCCGGCACGCCGCTTTGGCCTACGCATCGGCTCATGATCTCGACGAGGACGCGGCCTTGCAGGCGATCGTCGACGGCCTCGGCGAAGAGCTTCGCGAGCAGTTCAACGAGATTACCGCAATTCAGAAAGGAAGTCTGGACTGATGCCCTCGACCCGGACTGCGTCCACCTCCCCAGCATCTACGTGAAACGGATGATCCTGGGCGCGCCCTACGACAAGAAGATCGAGTTCCGGACCGTGCGGACGAGGGAGGCGGCTTGAATTAGCTAAACAGATTAGCTAAGTACCACGATCATGACCAGCGTAACGATCCATGAGGCCAAGACGCAATTGTCGCGCTTGATTCGAGAGACGCTTGCCGGCGGCGAGGTGACGATCCGGCAGGGACGTTCCGGAGAGGAGCTCGTGAAGCTCGTTCCGGCCAAGCCGACGCCGACGAAGCGGCAATTGGGCTGGCTGAGAAGGGACTCGCGCGGCCGCGATCCACTCGCTTACGGTTTCTGGGATCCCCTTCCGGACGTCGAACTGGCGTTGTGGAACGGGGAGGGGGACGATCCCGACGATGCGCCTGCTGCTTGACACGCATGCCCTGATCTGGGCGGCACAAGAGCCGGAATTACTGCCCGCCGTCGCTCGCACCGCAATCGCGGACGAGCGTAATGCCATTTACGTCAGCGCTGTCACCGCGATGGAGATCGCGACCAAATTTCGCTTGGGTAAGCTCGACGTATCGCCCACCCTGGCGGAGCATTTCGTCGAGGAGGTCGAGAGCCAGGGGTTCATCATCCTTGCGCTCAATGGCCATCATGCTCAGCGCGGAGGACTGCTTTCGATCCCGCACAAGGATCCGTTCGACCGGCTGCTCATAGCCCAGTCGATGATCGAGGGGATGACGCTCGTCTCGAATGAAGAGTTGTTCGACGAATGGTTCGTGCCGCGTTTGTGGTCAAAGCCGCTTTTCAAGGAGTGAACATGCCCTGGACCCGCGATCAGATGGCCGCTCGCGCGGCGAAGGAGCTTCGCGACGGTTATTACGTCAATCTCGGAATCGGAATCCCGACGCTCGTCGCCAACAACATCCCGGAGGGGATGGAGGTGACGTTGCAGAGCGAGAACGGGATGCTCGGGATCGGGCCCTTTCCCTATGACGACGAGGTCGATCCCGACCTGATCAACGCCGGCAAGCAGACGATCAGCGAATTGGACAGCTCCTCCTATTTCGGCTCCGAGCAGAGCTTCGCGATGATCCGCGGCGGGCATATCGACCTGACCGTGCTCGGCGCGATGGAGATTTCGCAGGACGGCGACATCGCCAATTGGATGATCCCCGGCAAGATGGTGAAGGGGATGGGCGGAGCGATGGATCTCGTCGCCGGGGTCAAGAAGATCATCGTCGTGATGGAGCACGTTTCCAAGAGCGGCGATCCCAAGTTCATTCCCGAATGCACCTTGCCGCTGACCGGCAAGAACGTCGTCGACATGATCGTCACCGACCTGTGCGTCTTCCACCGGCCCGACCACGACAGCCCGTTCCGGCTGATCGAGCTGGCGCCGGACGTGACGGCCGACGAAGTTCGGGAGAAGACGACGGCGAGATACGAGGGGTGACGGGAGGAGCGAAGGGTAGGTCCTCCCGGCGAAAGCCGGGACCTCGGAACGATAAGTCTCGGCGGGTCTCCCCGAGGTCCCGGCTTTCGCCGGGATGACGGGTCCCTTCGACGAGCCGTCCCGCCAGGCCCGGCCATTGCCCTTCGTGCACGAACCTCATTATGTCTCGCCCAAGGAAGGGGCACCGACATGATCAGGAAACTTACTCTCCTCGCGGCCGCCTGGCTCGGTCTCGGTGCGACGCAGGCGCCGCCGACTTCGCAGGCGGCTCCGCAGGCGCCGATCGAGCTTTGGCGGCTCCACTGCGGCGAGTTCACGATCAAGCAATATGGCGCCTTCTTCTCCGACACCTTCCAATATCCGGCGGGCCCCAAGGAGATCGTCGGAAGCTGCTATCTGATCCGCCACGGCGATCGCTACATGCTTTGGGACACGGGCCTGACCGACGCCCTCGTCGGCAAGGATTTCGACAATCCGGCGCAGACCCTCCGGGTCAAGCGAAGCCTCGTCGACCAGCTCGCCGAGCTGAAACTTAAGCCGGGGCAGATCGAGACGATCGGGATCAGCCACTGGCATTTCGACCATGTCGGCCAGGCCGGCCGCTTCCCTCAGGCCAGGCTGCTGATGGGGAAGGCCGATCTCGAGATGCTTCGAGCGACCCCGCCCGTGGACGAGGATTCGGTGAAGGCCCTGGCCCACTGGCTGACCGGCGGCGGCAAGCTCGAGGAGGTCGCGGCCGACAAGGACGTCTTCGGCGACGGCCGGGTCGTCATGCTCAGGATGCCGGGGCACACGCCCGGCCATTACGCCCTGCTCGTCCGGCTGGCCTCGGGGCCGGTCCTCCTTTCCGGCGACCAATATCATTTCACCGAGCAGGTGAAGAACCGCGGAGTGCCGCCGTTCAACCACGATCGCTCCGACACGCTCGCTTCGTCGGACCGGTTCGAGAGGATCGCCGCCAACCTGAAGGCGAAGGTCATCATCCAGCACGAGCCGGCCGACATCGCCAAGCTTCCCGCCTTCCCGAAGTCGGCGCGGTGACTTGACGGCGGTCCGCTTCTGGCCCAAATTATGGCCAGCGGAAAGGAAAAGACATGGATGCGCGCACAACGGAATACGGTGCCGCAGACGCGAAGGCGCGGTTCGCCGAGCTTCTGGCGCGCGCGGAAGCGGGCGAGACGATCATCATCCGTCGTCACGGCCGGGCCGTTGCGAGGCTGGTCCCGGTCAAACGAGAGCTGACCCGCGAGGAGCGTCTCAAGTCGTTCGAGGCCTGGGAGCGTTATCGTGCCGAAAAGAACATCACCCTCGGCCCGGATGTGACGATAAAGCAGCTCATCGAGGAGGGTCGACGCTACTGATGGCGTTCGTCCTCGATGCCTCTACCACGCTGTCTTGGCATTTCGAGGACGAAGCGCCGAACGCCGTGCGGGCGACGCTTCGCCTAGCGTTCGACGAAGGGGTCGTAGTCCCGCAACATTGGCTGCTGGAGGTTTCGAGCGCTCTGCTGCGGGGAGAGCGGCGCAATCGATCGCCGATCGAAGATACGGACGCGTTTCTTTCGCGTCTCGGGGAAATTCCCATAGAGTCCGCAGCAGCCGATCCCGACCGAATAGCCGGCGTAATCATCCCATTGGCCCGCTCACATCATCTGTCGGTTTACGATGCAGCTTATCTGGAACTCGCTGGCCGGCGCGAACTGCCTCTGGCCACGCTCGATCGCTCGTTGGCACGGGCGGCGCGGGCGGTCGGAGTTGCTCTGATCGAAGGACTTTAGAGTGAAAGCATTGCTGTCGAATTCGCCGGGAGGACCCGAAACGCTCGAGCTCGCCGAGCTTCCCGATCCGACGCCCGGCCCCGGCCAGCTGCTCGTCCGGGTTCGGGCCTGCGCGATCAATTATCCCGACGTCCTGATCATCGAGGACAAATATCAGTTCAAGCCGCCGCGGCCCTTCGCTCCGGGCGGGGAAGTCGCCGGGACGGTCGAGTCGGTCGGGGAGGGGGTCTCGGGCTGGGCGCAGGGCGACCGGCTGATCGCGATGATCGGCCATGGCGGGCTTGCCGAGAAGGTGGTGATCTCGAGCGCCCAGGCGGTGCCGCTCCCGCCCGAGCGAAGCTTCGAGGACGGCTCCGCCTTGATCCTGACTTATGCGACCTCGATCCATGCTCTTCTCGACCGCGGCAAGCTGAAGCCGGGCGAGACCCTGCTCGTCCTCGGCGCCGCCGGCGGGGTCGGCCTTGCCGCGGTGGAGCTGGGCAAGGCCTATGGCGCGCGGGTCGTCGCGGCCGTCTCGTCCGAGGAGAAAGCCGAGGTCGCCCGGCAGGCGGGCGCGGACCTGGCGATCGTCTATCCGTCGGGCCCGTTCGACAAGGACGGTTCGAAAGCGCTCGGGCAGATGTTCAAGGAGGCGGTCGGGCCGGCCGGGGCGGACCTGATCTACGATCCCGTCGGCGGCGACTATGCCGAGCCGGCGCTTCGCTCGATCGCCTGGGAAGGCCGCTATCTCGTCGTCGGCTTTCCGGCCGGGATCCCCAAGCTTCCGCTCAACCTCACCCTGCTGAAGAGCTGCGACGTGCGCGGAGTCTTCTGGGGCGCCTTCGCGGCCCGCGATCCCAAGGCCAATGCGGCGCATGTCGAGACCTTGTTCCGCCTGTGGCGCGAAGGGAAGATCGCGCCCAGGGTCAGCCGCATTTGGCCGCTCGAGCAGGGCGGCGAGGCGATCGCCCACATGGCGGCGAGGAAGGCGGTGGGAAAGCTCGTGGTGACGATGGGGTAGGCTAGCCTCGTCGCCCCAGCGCAGGCTGGGGCCCCGGCGGGTGAAAACCGCGGCGCCTTTCACCCCCTGGGGTCCCAGCCTTCGCTGGGACGACGTGCAAGGGCCCGTTGCGCCTCTCCCGTGCCGCGCCTATCTGAGTCGAAAGCTTGAGCAAGGGATCGTCATGAGCACTTTCAACGACCGCGAACGGGCCTTCGAGACCAAATATGCCCGCGATCAGGAAATGCAGTTCCGCATCGTGGCGCGCCGCAACAAGCTGCTGGGGCAATGGGCGGCCGGCCTGATGGGGCTCAGCCAGGCGGAGTCCGACGCTTATGCGAGCGACGTCATCCGCGCCGATTTCGAGGAAGCCGGGGACGAGGACGTCATCCGCAAGCTGGTCGGCGACCTGACGTCGGCCGGGGTCGATTGCGACGAATCGCGGATCCGCGAGGCGCTCGAGCACAAGACGGTCGAGGCGCGCCGCCAGCTCATGGAGTCGCAGGGCTGATGGCGATGGCGGCGGCCGAGATCGAGGCGCTGATCCGCGCCGGAATTCCAGACGCTCGGGTCGAGATCACCGATCTGGCCGGCGACGGCGATCATTATGCCGCGCGGGTGGTGGCCGAGAGCTTCCGGGGAATGCCGCGCGTGCGCCAGCACCAGCGGGTCTACGAGGCGCTTGGCGGCCGAATGGGCGGCGCCCTCCACGCGCTCCAACTCTCCACCGCGACCCCCGACTGAGGAATAGTAAAAATGTCCGACACCAAGGCCCGAATCGACGAAATCCTCCAGAAGAGCGACGTCGTCCTGTTCATGAAGGGCACCCAGTTCTTCCCGCAATGCGGCTTCTCGAGCAAGGCCGTCGCCATCCTCGACCATCTCGGGGTCGGCTTCGAGACGGTGGACGTGCTCCAGGATCCGGAGATCCGCCAGGGCGTGAAGGAATATTCCGACTGGCCGACGGTGCCTCAGCTTTACGTCAAGGGCGAGTTCGTCGGCGGCTCCGACATCATGATGGAGATGTACGAGGCCGGCGAGCTCCAGCAGCTGCTCGACGAGAAGCAGGTCGCGAAGGCTTAGGGGGCGACGGGAATGGCGCGACGCCCCAGCGCAGGCCGGGCCCCAGGGGTGAAAGCCTCGGTGCTTTTCACCCGCTGGGGTCCCAGCTTCGCTGGGACGACGGTCACTATCACCCCGCCGCCCGCATCCGGCGCAACCCGGCATATTCGAGCAGCGCCAACCCCAGCACCGCCACCGCCTGAACGGCGACGAACGCCGTCCCAAGCGCCGTGATCCGCGCCCCTTCCATCGAGATCAGGAGGAAGCTCTCGGCGGTCCAGGCGGCGTTGCCGACGATGACCAGCCAGACCAGCGGGGCCGGCGGCGATTGCCGCGAGGCCAGCCAGGCGATGAAGGCGGCGAGCGGGAGGAGCAGAAGCCCGGCGCCGAACAATAGCCTCTCGCCGAGGCCGAAGAGCCCGGAGAGCGAGCCGGCGCCCAGGCAAAGCAGAAGGCCGATCAGGGCGCAGCTGGCGGAATCGAGGGCGAGCACGCGCCGAAGGAAGGCTGGGTTATTCATGGTCCGATCCTTTCTTTCCAGAGGCGCTTCGACGAGCGCCGCCCGATCCTGATCGGCCTTTCCAGGTCATGCTGTCGATTACCCGGCAGGTAATGGGATTTGCCCGCTTCTTGGGTTAGGCTGAGCCATGGCCGCCCGTCCCGCCGACCTCGTCGGCACCCAGATCCGCACTTGGCGGGCGCGCCGGCGCCTTAGCCAGCTCGACCTCGCGCTCGACGCGGAGATTTCTACCCGGCACTTGAGCTTCATCGAGACGGGGCGGTCGCGGCCTAGCCGGGCCATGTTGCTTCGGCTGGCCGAGCGCCTCCGGATCCCGCCGCGCGAGCGCAACGTCCTGCTCGTCGCCGGCGGCTTCGCGCCCGCTTTGCCGGCGAGGACTCTCGACGATCCAGCGCTCGCCGCCGCTCGGCGGGCGGTCGACCAGGTGCTCGCCGCCTACGAACCCTATCCGGCGCTCGCCATCGATCTTCACTGGAACCTCGTCGCCGCCAATGCCGGGATCGCGCCCTTCCTGGCGGAGGTCGCGCCGCATCTGCTGCAGCCGCCGCTCAACGTGCTCCGGCTGAGCCTCCACCCGGAAGGGCTGGCGCCGCGGATCGAGAATCTGGCGCAGTGGCGCGCCTACATCTTCCGGCGGCTCGAGGAGCAGATCGAAATCAGCGCCGATCCGGTGCTTGCGGCGCTCCTGGAAGAGCTTCGTGCCTATCCGGGCGATACCGGCGCCTCGGACGAGGCCGAAGGGATCGCGATCCTGCTGAAGGTGCGGCAGGGAGAGCATCTCCTCTCCTTCCTCAGCATGACGACGGTGTTCGGCACCCCGATCGACATCACCTTGTCCGAGCTCGCGGTCGAGGCTTTCCTTCCGGCCGATTCGGAGACGGCGGATTATCTGCGGGGGTAGGCCGGCGGACGGGCCGAAAAGGAAAGGGGCGGACGGCGGGACCAGAAAAACCGCTCGTCCGCCCCTGTTCTTATGAAGCGTGTGGACGCGGATAACGATACACGCCTCGTGCCAAAGCGCGCGGATGGCGGATTTTCAGGCCACACGATGGTTTACGGGATTTAACCTCTTTTGCTTATTGTAAAGCGGTTCGACAGAAGCCGGTAACATTACAATGCCATTCATCGGGCGTTCAGCGCACGAGGCAGAATTACACATGTAATCGACAGGGAGGGTGAGCCGTGGAGAGAATCGCCGAAGGCGAATATGCGGTGATGGAGGTGCTTTGGGACGAGGCGCCGCTGACGGCGGCCGACGTCGCCGCCAGGGTGCCGGAAGACAAGGGCTGGAGCCTCGCAACCGTCAAGACCATGCTCTCGCGCCTGCTCGCCAAGGGCGTGCTGGCGCATGAGGAGGACGGCCGGCGCTATCTCTACCGCCCCGCCATCCGCCGCGAGGACTATGTCGCCGAGGAGTCCGGACGGCTGATCGATCGGATGTTCGGCGGCCGGGTGCCGGCGCTCGTCGCCCAGCTCGCCGCCCGCGACAAGCTGACCGCCGCCGACATTGCCGAGATCGAAAAGCTCCTCAAGGCGCTCAAGTCATGATCGCCTGGCTCCTGGAGACGCTGGTCGCCGTTACCCTGCTGATGGTGATGGTGCTGCTTCTGCGCGGTCCCGTCGCGCGCAGCTTCGGCGCCGGCTGGGCCTATGCCTTGTGGGCCGTCCCGGCGCTTCGTCTGGTCCTGCCGCCGCTGCCCCAGCTGGCGCCGGACCTCTATTTTCCGCCGGTCGTACTCTTCATCCCGACGGCGGCGGAAATGGCCGCACCCCTGCCGGCGGAGGCCGGACCCGGGCAGTGGGTGCCCTTCATGCTCGCAATGTGGGCCGGGGGTGCGGTCATCTTCCTCGTATTGCAATGGCTTGGCTACCGGGCTTTCCTCGGCCGTATCCGCGACAGCGCGCGGCCGGCGCGGCCGCCTCTGTTCGGCGGTGTCCGCACCTGGATCAGCGACAAGGTGGACGGGCCGCTCGCGATCGGAGTGATCGAGCGCCGGATCGTCCTGCCCGGCGATTTCTCAAGGCGCTACAATCCCGTCGAGCGGCGGCTCGCGCTCGAGCATGAGCTCGTCCACCACCGGCGCGGCGACATCTGGTGGAATTTGATCGCGACCTTCGTGCTCGCGATCTTCTGGTTCAATCCCGTCGCCTGGCTCGCCTTCCGAGCGTTCAGGAGCGACCAGGAGCTGGCTTGCGACGCCGCCGTCGCCCGCACCGCCTCGCTCGACGAAAGGTGCGACTATGCGCGCGCTCTCGTCAAATCGGCGAGCCGGCCCGGCCTCATCGCCGCCTGCGCGCTCAATCCGGCCGGGGAGCTCAAGCGTCGCCTGAAGATGATGCGCAACCACCGCGCCAGCCCCTTGCGCTCGACCGGGGGCGTGTTGGCACTGGCCGCCTTCGCCGCCGCCGGCTTCGCGGTCGGAAGCGCCGGCCCGCCCAAGGCGGACGGAGCGGAACCGCGCTATGCGTCGGGGCGGCCCGCCGCGGCTCCGTCCCCCGCTCCGGTCCAGATGGCCGCAGCGGTGCAGGCGGCGCCGGCGACCGTCGTCACGGCGCGCCGCCCGGCGCGCGCCGCGGCGGCCCGGGTCTCGACCCGGCTGAAGGCCGAGCCGGCGAGCTTCGAGTCGGCCGAGGCGCCGGCCGCCTTCCCCTCGACGCTCGCCTCGATGACGACGATGCTTCGCCGGCTCCCCAAATCGGCCGTCGCGCCTCGGATGACCCTGCGCAGCCTGGCGTCCGCGCCGCTCGCGCCTTTGCCGGCCGGTCCGGAGGCCGTTCGGTTCCAGCGGATCCATGCCGAAGCGCACGTCTTCACCGTCCGGCAGGCGCTCAGCGCCGAGGAGGTGGCCGAACTGAAACGCGCCGTCGTCCAGGCCGCCGCCGAAGGGCGCAAGGTCCAGCTTCGGGTCCATCGCGGCGAAAGCCCGGCGGGCGGGGGCGGGCAGGGCCACGGCTTCGACATCAATATCCAGACGCTCGTAAAGGGAGAATGACTCGATGATCCTCGATCCCAGGCTCGGCCTCGCGGCCGCCGCCCTCCTCCTCGCCGGAACCGCCGGCGCCGCACTCGCCCATCCCCATCCGGACGATGACGGCGAACGGAAGGTCGAACGGGTCGTGGTCATCCACGACGGCAAGGACGGCGACCAGGGCGTGGCGGGTGACCGGGTCCGCCAGGTCAGGATCGTTCGCCACGGCGAGAATCGCTCCGGCGGCCACGGCCCCGAGGTGCGCCACTTCGAAATGCGCGGCCATGGCGCGCTCATCGATTGCGACGGCGGCGAGAAAGTCGTCGACGAAAGCGCCGGCGCGGACGGCAAGAAGACCAAGATCGTCATCTGCACCAAGGGCGGAGCACCGACCGCCGCGACGGCCGAGCGGATCGAGAAGGCGCTCGCCCGGATCCGGTCCAACGACGAGCTCAGCGACGAGCAGAAGGCTCGGATCGAAACCGCCCTGCGCTCAGCGATGGAACGCGCCCGCAGCGCCCCCTGAGGCGAGCGCGGCTCGGGAAAGGGCGGAGGGCCCCAAGACCTCCGCCCTTTCTTCCCCATTCGTCATTCCGGCTTTCGCGGGAATGACGGAAGCAGGGCGCGCAGCCCGCTTGGTTTTCTCCGCCGGCGATGCCACATCGGCGCGATGGACTTGACTGGCAGGGTAGAGCGGCTCGGAAGCCGGATTCGCCGGATCCTCGCGCCCAATCCGTCCCCCTTCACCTACACCGGCACCCAGACCTACATAATCGGCGAGGGCGAAGTCGCCGTGATTGATCCCGGCCCGGACCTGCCCGGCCATGTGGAGGCCCTGATCGCCGCGCTGGGGAGCGAGCGGGTCGCCGCCATTCTGTGCACCCACACCCACCGCGACCACAGTCCGGCGAGCCGGCCGCTCCGGGCCTGGACCGGGGCTCCGATCGTCGGCTGCGCCCCGCTCGACCTCGAGGATGAAGGCCCGCGCGCCGACGAGGCGTTCGATTCCGACTATCGGCCCGACCGGATACTCGCGGACGGCGAGCGGCTCGGAGCGGAGGGCTGGACGATCGAGGCGGTGGCGACTCCGGGACACACCTCCAACCATCTCTGCCTCGCTCTGCTCGAGGAACGCGCGCTGTTCACCGGCGATCATGTGATGGGATGGTCGACCAGCGTCGTGGCCCCCCCGGACGGCGACATGGCCGATTACAGGTCCAGCCTCGAGCGCCTGCTCGAGCGCGACGACCGCGTCTATTATCCGGCGCACGGCCCGGCCGTCGAGGATCCGCACGCCCATGTCCGCCGCCTGATCGAGCATCGCCGGACGCGCGAGCGGCAGATACTCGGCCATGTCGAACGCGGCGAGGGCCGGATACCGACGATGGTGGCGCAGATATACGCTGACCTCGACCCGCGGCTCTTCCCCGCCGCGGGCCGCTCGGTCCTCGCCCATCTTCTCGACCTCAAGCGGCGGGGCCAGGTCCGGGAGGAGGGGGAGAGATGGACGCTCGCCGCCTGAAGCTTCACTTCGTCCTTCCGGCGCTCGGCCTGCTCCTGCTCGGCTTCGCCCTGGGCTGGGCGCTTCGCCCTTCGCCGCCGCCGCCTCGGCCCGATGCCGAGGCGATCGCGACCGCGGCTTTGCTCTCGGTGCGCGATTCCGGCCGGGTGGTTCCGTTCAGCGCCCGCTTCGTGTCGGTGGCGAGCGCGAGCGAGAGCCATCTCGGACTCACCGCCCGCAAGACCCTGATCATGCCCGGGATCGTTCGCTACGGGGTCGACCTCGCCCGGCTTCGCCGTTCCAGCCTCGCCTGGGACGAGGCCAGCCGGACGCTCTCGGTGACTCTTCCGCCGCTCGAATTGTCGGGACCGGAAATCGACCTCAACCAGGTTCAGGAGAGCTCGGAAGGCGGCCTCGTCATGGCGCTTGCGGGTTCGGAGCAGGAACTCGACTCGGCCAACCGCCAGGCGGCGCAGGACGAGCTGATGCGCCAGGCCCGCGAGGCCCGCCCGATGCAAATGGCCCGCGGCTCGGCGATGCGCGACGTGGCGCGGGCTTTCGCCTTGCCGCTTCGCGCCGCCGGGATCGAGGCGAGCGTCGCCGTCCGCTTCGTCGACCCGGCCGGCAAGGAGGAAGCGACCTGGCTCGACCGCCCCCGCCCGCTGGAAGCGAGGCTGAGGGATCGCCAGGCGGAGCGGTGATTTTTCGTCGCCCCAGCGAAGGCTGGGGCCCCGGGGGGTGAAGAGCTCGGGTGCCTTTCACTCGCTGGGGTCCCAGCCTTCGCTGGGACGACGGTGATTGAAAAAGCTGTCGCCCCCGCCTATCTCCCGTCCATCCACTCCGCGCCTTTTGAGACCACGGTCGGGGCACGAGAGGCTGAGCTTGCAAACCAGGGAGACGGCCGGCCTAGGGCTGCGTCTCCCACCCGGGAGTGGCAGCATGAACGCACCGAACCAGAGCCTCAGGGGGCTCGACCTGGCGCAGGAGATCGACCGGCTGCGCAAGGAGCGCAACGCCGTCATCCTCGCCCATTATTACCAGACCCCGCAAATCCAGGACCTCGCCGATTTCGTCGGCGACAGCCTCGATCTGTCGCGCAAGGCCGCTTCGACCAAGGCCGACGTCATCGCCTTTTGCGGAGTCCGCTTCATGGCGGAAACGGCGAAGATACTCTCGCCCGAGAAGATCGTCGTCCTGCCCGACATGAACGCCGGCTGCAGCCTCGAGGACAGCTGCCCGCCCGACCAGTTCAAGGCGTTCCGCGAGGCCCACCCCGATCATATCGCCTTGACCTACATAAATTGCTCGGCCGCGGTGAAGGCCCTGTCCGACATCATCGTCACCAGCTCGTCGGCCGAGATCATCCTGTCCCAGATCCCGAAGGAGCAGAAGATCATCTTCGGCCCCGACAAGAATCTGGGCGGCTATCTCGCCCGCAAGACCGGCCGCGACATGCTGCTCTGGCCGGGCGTGTGCATCGTCCACGAGGCCTTTTCGGAGACGGAGCTCCTCAAGCTCAAGGCCCTTCACCCCGGAGCGCCCGTGCTCGCCCATCCCGAATGCCCGCCGCAGATCCTCGACCATGCCGATCTGGTCGGCTCGACCCGGGCGATCCTCGATTATGCCTTGTCGTCGCCGTCGGAGGTGATGATCGTCGCCACCGAGCCTCACATCATGCACCAGATGGAGAAAGCGGCGCCGCACAAGAAATTCATCGGAGCGCCCGGCGCGGACGGCAATTGCAACTGCAACATGTGCCCGTACATGGCGCTCAACACGATGGAGAAGCTCTATGTCGCACTGCGCGACCTCGAGCCGCGGATCGAGATGGACGAGGAACTGCGTCTCGCGGCGAAGAAGTCGCTCGACCGGATGCTGGAGATGGCCGGGAGGACGGTGGGGCAGGGGGACGTCGGCCGGCCGGTGATCTCGGGCGATTGAGGCCCACTCCGTCACCCTGAACTTGTTTCAGGGTCCAGTTCTCCACCCGCCCGGAAGCGCGTCGCTGGATGCTGAAACAAGTTCAGCATGACGGCGGAGCGCACAATCGCTAATCCGCTCCCGATCCGATCCGGAGACCGCCCTTGCATCGCTTCCTCCTTCCCGCCGCGTCCCTTCTCCTTCTCGCCGCCGCCGCGCCGCCGGCCGCGAGCGACGATCCGTATCTCTGGCTCGAGGAGGTCGAGGGCAAGAAGGCCCTGGACCAGGTCAAGGCGTGGAACGCGGCGACCGAGACATTGCTTACCCAGGACCCGAAGTTCGAAAGCTACCGCAGCCGCGCCCTCGCCATCCTGGACGACAAGGAGCAGATCGCGGCGCCCGACCAGATCCTGGGCGACAGGGTCGCCAACCTCTGGCGCGACGCGGCCAACCCGCGGGGATTGTGGCGCATCTCGCCGCTCGCCGCCTATCGCGCCGGAAAGCCGCAGTGGCGCACGGTGATCGACGTCGACGCGCTCGGGCGGCAGGAGGGCAAGAGCTGGGTCTGGCACGGCGCCGACTGCCTCGCACCCGACTACCGCCGCTGCCTCGTCTCGGTAAGCGCCGGCGGCACCGACGCCGACGTCGTTCGCGAATTCGATCTCGGGACGGGGCGGTTCGTCGAAGACGGCTTCGTCATTCCCGAAGCCAAGACCTCGGCCGCCTGGGTGGATCGCGACTCATTGCTGGTCGGCACCGACTATGGAAAAGGCTCGCTCACCACGTCGGGTTACGGCCGGATCCTGAAGCTGTGGAAGCGCGGCACCCCGCTGGCTTCGGCGCGGACGGTGTTCGAGGGCGAGACCGGCGACGTCGCCACCAATCCGCTGGCGATCCAGAGCTCGACCGGGCGCTGGGTGTTCGTCGATCGCGGCGAGACCTTCTGGACCAACGAGCGCCATCTGCTGACTCCGGCGGGCGGGCTGGTCCCGGTCCCTCTGCCCGCCGACGCCGAGCTGGAGGATGTGATCGGCGACGAGCTCATCGCCAAGCTGCAGAGCCCGCTCGGGCGCTTCAGCGCCGGCACCCTGGTCGCCTATTCGCTCCGCGACATCCTCGCCCGCGGCACCGCTTCGCCCCGGCTGGTGATGGCGCCGACGGCGAAGCAGGCGATCGAGGAGGTCTCGGCGTCGGACAATGTCCTCTGGGTCAAGGCGCTCGACGACGTGTCGGGCAAATTGTTCGCTCTCACCCGCAAGAAGAACGGCGCCTGGGCCTCGCGCTCGATCGCATTGCCTGCGAACAGCACCGTCCATCTGCTTTCCGTGGGCGGCAAGCCCGATCTCGCCTTCGCGACGGTGGAAGGGATGCTGACCCCGCCGGCGCTCTATGCGGTGCGGCCCGGCGGCAAGCCGTCGCTCGTCCAGCGCCTGCCCGCCAGGTTCGACGCTTCCACCCGGACGGTCGAGCAGCGTTTCGCGACTTCGAAGGACGGCACCAAAATCCCTTATTTCCTGGTTCGCCGGAAGGGCGCCGACGGCCCCGTCCCGGCGCTGATCCACGCCTACGGCGGTTTCCGAGCCGCCCAGACTCCGGGATACCTCACCGGCCAGCCCTATCGGGCCGGGCCGCTCGGGATGTTCTGGACCGAGGAGGGCAATGCCTATGTCCTCGCCAACATTCGCGGTGGCGGCGAATATGGGCCCGAATGGCACAAGTCGGTTCTTCGAGAGAATAGGCAGAAGAGCTTCGACGATCTCCACGCCGTCGCCGAGGATCTCATCCGCACCGGAGTCACCGCCAAGGGCAGGATCGGCATATCCGGCCGCTCCAACGGCGGGGTCCTGGTCGGAGCGGCGATGAACCAGCGGCCCGACCTCTATTCCGCCGTCATCAACGGCTCGCCTCTGCTCGACATGAAGCGTTATTCGCATCTGCTCGCCGGCGCGTCGTGGATCGACGAATATGGCGATCCCGACAAGCCGGCGGACTGGGCGTTCCTGTCTAAATATTCGCCTTATCAGAACCTCAGGAAGGGGCAGCGCTACCCGGCGGTCTTCTTCTACAGCTCGACCAAGGACGACCGCGTCCATCCCGGCCACGCCCGCAAGATGGCGGCTCGGCTGGAGGAATATGGCAATAATTTCTACTTCCACGAATATCTGGAGGGCGGCCATTCGGTCGGCGCCGACAATGCCGAGGACGCCAAGCGGGCGGCCTTGCTGATGGCCTATCTGAAGCGGGAGCTGGTCCAGGGCGGGCGGTAGAGCGTGCTCGTAGACGTCGCCCGAGCCGTCACCCTGAACTTGTTTCAGGGTCCAGTTCTCCACCCGCGAGGCGGCTCTCCGTTGGATGCTGAAACCAGTTCAGCATGACGATTAGGTATAAACAAATGACCTTCTCACTCCCCGGCTTCGACCTTGACGCCTTCGTCCGCGAGACTCTGGCCGAGGATCTCGGCGAGGCGGGCGACATCACCTCGGCGGCCGTGATCCCCGCCGACGCGCGCTTCACCGGAGTGATGGACAGCCGCGAGGCGATCGTCGCCGCCGGCCTACCCGTCGCCGAAGCCTTCTTCCGGGCGCTCGATCCCGAGGTGGAGATCGATCCGCTCGCCCGGGACGGTGAGACCGTCGCGGCCGGCGCCGATCTGCTTCGACTGCGGGGGAAGGCCCGGGCCCTTCTCACCGCGGAGCGCTCGGCCCTCAACATCGTCCAGCATCTGTCGGGGATCGCGACCCTGACCCGCCGCTACGTCGACGCCATCGCCGGAACCGGAGCGATCCTGCTCGACACCCGCAAGACCATCCCCGGCCTTCGCCGCCTCGAGAAATACGCCACCCGGATGGGCGGAGCGCAAAATCATCGCATGGGCCTGTGGGACATGGCGATGATCAAGGATAATCACGTCGCCGTCGCCGGCGGGGTCGCCGAAGCGGTTCGCCGCGCCGCCGAGGCCGGGATTGAGAGGATCGTCGTCGAGGTCGACCGGCTCGACCAGATCGGGCCGGCGCTGACGGCCGGCGCCACCCATTTGCTGCTCGACAACATGGACGCGCCGATGCTCCGCGAGGCGGTGGCGCTCGTCGGCGGGCGGGTGCCGACGGAGGCGAGCGGAGGCGTGACGCTGGAGACGATCCGCGCCAAGGCGGAGACGGGCGTAACCTACGTCTCGGTGGGCCGGATCACGCAAAGCGCCCCGGCGGCGGACATCGGGCTGGATTTTTCTGCCTCCCCATCGTGAGATGGGGAGGGGGACCACCGAAGGTGGTGGAGGGGTAGAAGGCACCGAACGCTGAGGGCCCAGCGCGAGACGGCATCGATCCGCGCCCATTACCCCTCCACCAGGCAAAGCCTGGTCCCCCTCCCCATGCTCCGCATGGGGAGGCAATTATCGCCGAGCCACCACTTCCCCTTCGACGATCATCGTCTCGGGATGATGCTTGTCGAGCCAGCGCTTGACGATCCTCAGGTTGCGGGTGTTCGACTTGAAGAAGAAGTCGGGAATGGCCCCCACCCAGGGGATCGCCCCGAGCAGGAAATCCACTCCGATATTGCCGCCCATCCGCGCCAGGTGCCATTTCGGCATTCCCAGGTTTCGAGCCTCCCAGGCGAGCCAGCTGCCCATCGCCGCGGCGATCAGGCTTCCGCCGACCGGAATGATGTCGAAGATGACGTCGAGGCCGAACTGGCGGTCGGTGCCCGGCAGGGTGAACATCCGCTCGAGCAATTTCTCCATCGCCTCGATCCGGCGCCGGACGGAGGCCGGGTCGCGGCCGACCGGCAACCGCTCCGCGAGCGAGTCAAACTGATCCTTCGGCGTCGGCATGCTCGTCTCCTAAGGTTGCTCGCGAATCAGTTCGGCGATCGGATGGCGGCCGAAGACATTGGGCCTGAAGCCGGTGAGGCGGGGCGAAACCAGCGACCAGCGTACCGGCGCGGTCAGCGGGATGAAGGGGCCGAGGCCGGCGAGCATTCGGTCGGCGTCGGCGAGCAGGGCGCGGCGGGTGGCGACATCGGGAGCGATCCTCGCCGCCGCCATCTTCTCGTCGGCGGCGGGATCGCAGATCCGGCTCGCTTCGCAGGAGAAACGGCGCAGATACCAGCTGGCGAGCGCGGCCGGAGCCACTTCGTCGATCAGGCGCAGGTCGGCGGCGGCGCCGGCGGGCACCCGAATCGTCTCGACTCCGACCGCAGCCCAATCGCGCCTGAGCCGGGCGAAGAGCAGGCGGTGGCCCGCGCCTTCGGGAAGCGCGACCCGGACGACGAGCCGGCCGCCTTCCCCCGCCTCGCGCAAAAGGGCCGCGGCCCGCGACTGCCGTACCGGAAGCGGATCGCGGATCCAGAGCGGCGCCGAAACCTCGCCCAGGCCCTCGATGCCCGGGGGGAGAAGCGACTGCCGCGGCTGCAGGCCGGGCACGCCCAGAGCGGCGGTAAGCGCCGGCCGGTCGACCGCCATGGCGAGGGCCTGGCGGACTTCCATTCGGGCGAAGGCGCCGTCGGGCGCGGTGAAGGCGAGGCCGAACAGGCCGGTCACCGGGTCGAAGCGCAGCTGCGCGGCCGGCGCGCGCACGGCCCGTGCCAGCGGAAGGTCGGCGAGCGTCCCGCCGAGCACGAGATCGGACTGCCGCTCGCCGAATCGCGCCGCGGCCAGCGCCGCGCTCTCGCCGCGCAGAAGCAGCGGCGGCGCGGGCGGCGGATCGCCCTCCTGCGGCTCCGCTCCGGACCGAGCGAGCCGGATCGAACCGTCCGGCCGGCGCTCGGGCCGGTAGGGGCCCGAGCCTTCGCCGCCGCGGACGATCGCCATTTCGGGCTGGGCCAGCAATTGCAGGAAATTGGGCCGCGGCGTCTTGAGGCTGATCTCGAGCACGTCGTCGGTCATCGCGACGAACTCGTCGACCGCGCCCAATACGGGCTTGAGCGGATTGCGGCTCCCCGCCGCCGCCGCGGCCCGAAGCCTCGCCACGACCTGCTCGGCGGTGATCCGGCCGCCCCTCCAATCCGCCTTGCCGAGCCGGAACGTGTAGCGCAGGCCGTCGTCGGAGGCGATCCAGCGCTGTGCCAGCGCCGGCTCGATCTCGCCGCCGGCGTCGAAACGAACCAGGCCCTGGGCGGCGGCTTCGAGAAGGATGGCGGAGGGCGGGTCGAGCCGCTCGCGATTGGGATTGGCCAGGCGCGGCTCGCCGCCGATCGCGCTGACCGAAATCGGGCCCGTCTCCTTGTCGCGGCAACCGGCGAGAATGAGCAGGACCGCGGCGAGAAGCCGAAGCGCCGGAGGGAAGCGAGTCACCATCGGCCGGCAGCGTAGCGCAGGCGCGCCGCAGCGTCATCCGCGCGTCTCTGTCCCGTCGCGCCATTATGGCGGCGATTTGATTTGGAAATATCCAGGAAGCGTGCATCCTCCCGGCCGGCAATCTTGGGGAGGGGGGCTCACCATGTCGTCGACCAGGCCGTTCCGCGCATTCGTCAGCTATTGCCACAAGGACAAGGCCTTCGCCGCCCGGCTTCAGCGCCGGCTCGAAGCCTATCGGCTGCCGAAGCGGCTGGCCGACCAGGTGGAGCCGCTGCCCGGCCAGGCGCCCGGGCGCATCGGTCCGATCTTCCGCGACCGCGAGGATTTGTCGGCCGCGACCGACCTGTCGGCGGCGGTGCGCGAGGGGATCGCGGCTTCGTCGGCCCTGGTCGTGGTGGCATCGCCCGACGCCGCCGGATCGCATTGGGTCGCGCGCGAGATAGAGCTTTTCCGGGAGATCCATCCGGACGCGCCGATCCTGGTGGCCTTGGCCCGCGGCGAGCCTCATGGGGCCCTGCCTGAGGCGCTCCGCAGCGCCCAAGTCGAACCCCTGTGCGCCGACTTCCGCAAGGCGGGCGACGGCACGCGCCTCGCCTTCCTCAAGATCGTCGCGGGTCTCTCCGATCTCCCCCTCGACGCGCTGGTTCAGCGCGACGCCCAGCGGCAGGTGAGGCGCGTGATTGCGATCACGGCGGCGGCGGCAGTGCTGGTGCTAATGATGGCCCTGCTTCTGACCATGGCGCTCCGGGCTCAGGACTCGGCGGAGCGTCAGCGCGCAGAGGCGGAACGTAGGCGCACGCAGGCCGAAGGATTGGTCGAATATATGCTGACCGACCTGAGAGAACGACTGGAAGGCGTGGGCCGCCTGGAGATCATGGGCGCCGTCAATCAACGCGCCATGGCCTATTATGCGAGCCAGGGCGATTTGAGCAGGTTGCCGGACGATAGCCTTGGCCGGCGTGCCCGGCTCCTTCATGCCATAGGCGCGGACTACGAAAATACCGGCCAGCTCGACCGCGCCCTGGCCCAGTTTTCCGAGGCCCACCGTGCAACCGCGGCAATTCTGGCGCGAAATCCGAACAACCCGGACGCTGTTTTCGCGCATGCGCAAAGTGAATTCTGGATTGGCGAGATGGCATCGCGCAAGAATGATCGTGCCACGGCAACCCGGCATTGGCTCGCCTATCTCGATCAGGCTCGCGCATTGTCGCGCATCGAACCGGACAGCGTCCGTGCCTCGATGGAGCAGGGTTATGCCGAAGGCAATCTTTGCGATCTGGGCTATCGTGATCGTTTCGACCTATCGGGTGCTGAGCGCCACTGCCGCAACGCGATCCGCTACGAGCTTGTCGCACTTGCCAAGGCGCCAGGGGATTGGTCGATCATGCGGGATCTGGCAAATCGTCACGGTTGGATGGCACGCATAGAGCTTGCGAAAGGCGATCTGCGAGCCGCGCTCGCCAGCCGCGAGGCCGAACGGGCGTTGATGGACCGATTGCTCGCGCACGATCCCTTGAACGCCAATTATGTGTTGCGGCGAAGCTGGGCCGATATCGCCATCGGGCAAATACTCATCGATTCCGGTCAGCCTGGGCGCGCTGTGGCGCTCCTCGATCGCAGCTGGCGCGAATTTGCGCCGCGGCTCGAGATCGAAACGAACTACGATGTCTGGACCGCCGGTTTGCGGATGCGGCTCTTCCTGGCTCGGGCGAAGCGCCTGGCCGGGTCGCCGGATCATCGAGAGTCTCGATTGCAGGCCGAGGCGCTTGCTTCACGTATAGCTTCGAGTTTTCCGGAGACGGCGCAGAGTACCAAGGCGCTATTGGGCAACATCGTATAAAGGAGGCAATGTGATGCTGGCGACCGAGCAATTGGCGACCTACGGTCTATACGCATTCGCGACCATCGGCGGCGTCGGCCTCGTCGCCTTCATTGTCGGCGCCCTCAAGATGGCGGTCAATCCGCGTTGGAATCATGGCCGCGATCCGACGAAGGGTCATCCGAATAGCAAGATCGTCTTCGATCCCAAGTTCACCACTCTGCTATATCTTGATTTCCGGAGCAGCGCATCGGCTCAATCCAATGTAACCCATTTGCGGGCGGTCAGGATCCAGTTTCGTTCGATCGGATGGAAAAAGGGAAAAAACGACTGGGAGACAAATCAGGAAGAAATTTCCAAATGGATCAAATACCTTAACGACGACACGAGCTCTCCGCTTTGCACCATAAAGCCCGATTTCTGGGTTTATGACCACCCCACTGAGTTATTTTTCAATCAGCCCAACCATCTGGCCATCTATATCAGGGATAAAAATATCAATTTCGATAGCCGCCCGGTCTGGTTCAGCGATGTCCTGATCAAAGCCGACAGCTCGGGGAAGCCGCTGCCGGCCAGAGAGAATTGGAGCTTCTTTGACGCCAGCGTTGTAACACCGATAGATTGTACAGGAAAGCCATCGATCCAGGAAGGTTGTTCACAAGAAGTTTTGTATATGAAAAATTACTTCCGTCATAAATGTGGATTCTTTCCATTCATACACTATTACAAGATCAAGGCAGGAAATGAGCATTTATACTCGCTCAATATAAACGCTCTGCTGGAAGTCGCCGGACAGGCCGCCCAAGCGGTGACGCTTCCGATCGTCCTCGATCCCGACACGGGCAACAACGGTGGCGGCGAGCCGACGGCCGATTAGACATCAGGTTGACCTGGTGCGGACGGCGGGACTCGAACCCGCACGCCCCGAGGGGCAGAAGATTTTAAGTCTCCGGCGTCTACCGGTTCCGCCACGTCCGCTCCTCCATGGCCATGCCATGATCGCGGTGGCGGTGGAAGCGCGCGCGTGCCGTTTCCTCTTCCGTGAGCGGGAGCCTGGCCTTCTACGTTGTGTCTTCGCGCCTTCGTGCCGTCTCTTGGATTCGGCAACCGAGACGGTCGACAGGCAGGCGGGAGCGCTTGACCGAGTGCAATGCCAAGGGCGTTCGGTGCATCCGGCGGTTTTCTTCGGGCGGCGTGCGTGACTGTTTTTTTGAGAGAAGGCACGAAGGCGCAAAGGCACAACGTAGAAAGGCGATCGGGTGCCGCTTCGCGGCGGAGAGGCGGAAGGGGCGCCTGGTGTCCAGGTCGTCCACTTCGCCGATTGCGGAGCCCTCAGACGTTCAGGCGCTCGCGCATTTCCTTGCCGGGCTTGAAATAGGGGACGCGCTTGGCGTCGACGTCCACGGCGTCGCCGGTGCGGGGGTTGCGGCCCTTGCGGGCTTCGCGCTCGCGGGTGGAGAAGGCGCCGAAGCCGCGAAGCTCGACCCGCCCGCCGTGCTGGAGCTGGTCGGTTATCGAGTCGAAAAAGGCGGAGGCCACCCGCTCGATCTCCTTGCCGGTGAGATCGGGATGATCATCGCATAGCAGCTGCACGAGCTCGGAACGGATCACAGCTTCCCCCCAGATGAGAAAAACGACCAAAACGAACGCCGCCTCGCCCCCGAAGCTCGCCCGCTAACCCAGGTTAAATCTTAATTTCGTTTCGAGCGCAATATCCGAGGTAGAAAAAAACAAGGAAAATTCGGCCCTTGCCGCTCAATCGGGAGCGAAAAAAGGCGGGGCGGACCCAACAGGCCGCCCCGCCGATCGGTTATTCCTTGTTTTTGTTTTTGAGGGCTTCGCCGAGGATGTCGCCGAGGGAGGCGCCCGAGTCGGAGCTGCCGTACTGGGCAACGGCCTGCTTCTCCTCGTGGATCTGCAGGGCCTTGATCGAGAAGTTGGGCTTCTTGGAGCGGTCGAAGCCGATCACCAGAGCGTCGAACTTCTGGCCGACCTGGAAGCGCTCGGGACGCTGCTCGTCGCGGTCGCGGCCGAGATCGGTGCGCTTGATGAAGCCGGTCGCCCCGTCGTCGCCGACCTGGACCTCCAGCCCGCCATCGCGAACCTCGAGCACGGTCACCGTCACCGTCTCGTTCTTGTTGACGCCGCCGCCCGCGGCCGAGGTTCCGCCCTTGGCGACCCCGCCGCGCTCGAGCTGCTTCATGCCCAAGCTGATCCGCTCCTTCTCGACGTCGACGTCGAGCACGACCGCCTTCACCATCTCGCCCTTGCGATGCAGGTTCAAGGCCTCCTCGCCGGTCACGCCCCAGGCGATGTCCGACATGTGGACCATGCCGTCGACGTCGCCGTCGAGCCCGACGAACAGGCCGAACTCGGTCGCGTTCTTGACCTCGCCCTCGACCTCGGTGCCGATCGGATGGGTCGACGCGAAGGCCTCCCACGGATTGGCCTGGGCCTGCTTGAGGCCGAGCGAGATCCGGCGCTTCTCCTCGTCGACCTCGAGCACCGAGACGTCCACTTCCTGAGAGGTGGAGACGATCTTGCCCGGGTGGACGTTCTTCTTGGTCCAGCTCATCTCGGAGACGTGGACGAGGCCCTCG
>Ga0190275_10000270_pt1 | contig 51367 bp, 43 predicted proteins | sample Popmic550T_FD_133745 | JGI IMG/M metagenome (GOLD analysis project Ga0190275, IMG submission 133745) | Populus adjacent soil microbial communities from riparian zone of Yellowstone River, Montana, USA - 550 T | ecosystem: Environmental > Terrestrial > Soil > Riparian zone > Trees stand | place... | reverse complement strand
GAGAATGAATCGCGGACTTTTTCCCGACATCGGCGTCACCCTGAACTTGTTTCAGGGTCCAGCTGGTCGCTCGCCCGGGAAGCGGAAAGCTGGATGCTGAAACAAGTTCAGCATGACGGGATGGGACAGCGCTTCAGTCTAAAATGATCATGCTCTAACCCCTCTCCCCTGCAGGGAGAGGGTTTATCGGGAATTCCGATCAGCCCGCCCCCGCCGTGAGGGGCTGGACCTTCGGCCGCTAATGACCCATTTGGGCGCCGGGCCGGGTTAGCTCAGCTGGTAGAGCAACCGCCTTGTAAGCGGTAGGTCGTCCGTTCGAGTCGGACACTCGGCACCATTCCCGCGTCCGGCGGCGGTCCATTTTGCCCCCGAAACGGTTGTGAAAGCCAGCCAGGGATTTTTGGGGTATAGCCTATGGTTTGACTGCCATATCTCTTCATCCTATCCCTTCCGACAGGCCTGGCCGATCCGAAACGGAGTGAATTTCCCCGGTGACCATCGTCAACGACCTGAGAGCGGCGAGCCGGCAGAACGGCCTGGGGGTCGTTCAGGACTTCGTGACCCGGGCCGCGACGATCGAAGACATGGCCGGGCTTCGAAAGCTGGTCGAGGACGCCTGCGGGGCGCTGGGCTTCGACTATTTCGCGCTCGTCAACCATATCCGGTTCGGCCAGCCGTCCATTGGATATGTGCGGCTCACCAATTATCCTTTGGAATGGCTTGCGGTCGTTCGGGAGAGAGACCAGCGGCTGGATCCCGTGCTCCGAGCCGCGGAGCGGGCTTCGAGCGGTTTCAACTGGAACCGGATCGGGTCGATGATAAAGCTGACGGCCGAAGAAAAAGCGGTGCTTCAGCAGGCCCGCGAATATGGCATCGGCGACGGGTTCACCGTCCCTAATCATATTCCCGGCGAAGTCTTCGGATCCTCCCACTTCGCCGTTGCCGACGACCAGCCGTTCCCGACCGAGAGCGTCGCGGCGGCGCAGGCCTTGGGCAACTTCGCTTTCGAAGCTGCACGGCGACTGATCGCGAAGCGCACCATAAGGAGCGAGGAATATATCGTCCCCGCGCCGCTTTCGGATCGGCAGCGCGAGTGCCTGCTGTTCGTCGCGCGCGGCAAGAGCGACAGCGTCATCGCCCAGCTGCTCGACATTCGTCCCAGGACCGTGAACGAGCATATCGAGGCAGCCAAGCGCCGCTACGCCGTCGCTTCGCGCTCGCAATTGCTGGTGAGGGCGCTGTTCCGAAGCGAGATCTGCTTCCACGAAGTGATCGACTAAGCCTTTAACGAAGAGGCCGCATTTTCTTCCTCTCCCGTCCTTACGGGAGAGGAGGGGCCCAAGCCGTAGGCTTGGGAGGTGAGGGTCTTCTTGCTGACTCCGGTGTACAGACCCTCACCTCCCACCGCTTCGCGGCGGGCCCCTCCTCTCCCGCGAAAAGCGGGAGAGGGGCAGGCCGCCGTCAGAGTCGCCGAAGCTCGAGCCTTAGCGTGCCGCGCGGCCGGCAATTGGGCCAATGGTGCCAGCGCGGCGGTTTCGGGTCGGTGAGGATCAGCGCATGACCCTCGAGCAGGGTCCGAAGCAGGGCCCGGACCTGGAGAGAGGCGAAGTTCGCGCCCAGGCAGCCGTGAGCGCCGCCGCCGAAAGGCACGAAAGCGTAGCGGTGCCGACCCCGCGACCGTTCCGGGGAGAAGCGCTCCGGATCGAAGCTCTCCGGTGAGTCCCAGATTTCCGGAAGGAGATGGGTCAGCATCGGATTGACTCCGGTGATCGTTCCGGCCGGAAAGGCGTGGCCTGCGAAGCGGAAGGGCCGGATGGCCCTTCGCCACAATATCGGGGCGGCGGCATTGAGCCGCGACGCCTCCTTCAAAGCCCATTCGGCCCGTTCGCAGCCGCCGAGGTCGGCGATGTCGATGGAGCCGCGATGCGGGACCCGTTCGCATAATTCGTCCCGTACCGCCGCCTGCCATCCGGGATTGGCCGCCAGATAGTAAAGGGCGGAGAGGGTTGCTGACGACAAGGTGTCGAAAGATGCCGCGATGACGAACGTCAGATGCGCGACGATCTCGCTTTCGTCGAGCAATCCGGCGTCCCGCATCCGGCACAAGGTAGCGAGAAGGTCGGTCCGGCCGGCCTCCGCCGGCTCCGCCAGCATCGGCCGGATCAGGCGCTCGACGTGGCGCCTGGCCCAGCTCGCCCGCCCTTCGGCCGTGCCCGGCAACGGTATTGTCACAAGCGCGGCGGCCGATCGCATCAGATAGCGGAAGGCGAGCATGTCCCGGCGGGTCGCGAGCGCCGGGTCGCGGCCGAGGAAAGCGGCATAGCCGTTGGCGAAGGTGAGCTGCTGGGCAAGCTCGTAGAGATCGAGCGAACGCCCGGACCAGCGTTCGAGCACATGCTCGTTATTGGCCGCGAAGATGTCGAGGTAGGATTGCAGCTGCTGCTGCTTGAAGGCGCCCGCGATCAGCTTGCGATGCCAATGATGGTCGGCGCCGTCGCGAAGCAGCAGCCCGCCCTCGAAATGGCGCCCGAACACCGGCCTCCACCCGCCCTCGGCGGAAAAGTTGCCGGCCTGGTCCGCCAGCACGAATTCGTTCGCTTCGGGCCCGACCAGCTGAACGTTCCAGCTGCCGCAGGCGTAGAAACGGTGCACCGGCCCGAAGCGGGCGTGCATGCGCCGGGCGAAGGCGAGCGGATCGAGCACCGCCTCCGGGAGAATTCCGACCAGCGGCAGTCCGGCCTTGCCGGGAATGGAGGCGAGATCGCGGCCCCGTACCCGCGGGAAATCGTGGCGGACGACCGCGGGTTTCTCCCGGAGGGCGATCGGCGGCAGGAAGTGGGCGGTCAAAACGGCTCCTTTGGTCGGGAAGCCTACAGGGGCACGCGCGGACCCGCCCACCCGGTAACTACCGGGGTGTGAATTTGGCGGCCCATGCCCGATTTCAAAAGCGTGGAGGCTGAATGAATGATTGACCTGGTTCTTCCTGAAACCCGCTTCGGCTTCGCGGCGGCGCTCATGGAGATGCATCATGATCGCAAGCAGGTTTTCGTCGATCGTCTGGGGTGGCGCCTGCCGGCAAAGGGTAGCTGGCTGGAGGTCGACCAATTCGACGACGATTACGCCATCTATCTGCTCGCCAGGTCACCTGAAGGCCGCCATCGGGGGTCAGTGAGGCTTCTCCCGTCCTCACGCCCCCACATGCTCGATACTCTCTTCAGTCAGCTCTGCCCGGGTGGGGTCCCGAGCGGGGATGACTGTTGGGAGATATCGCGCCTGGTGACCAACCCGGCCGACGCCTCGGGCAATACCGTGCTCAAGGTGCACCGGTTGCTGGCTTTGGCGCTGGTCGAGTTCGCCAACGCCAACGCGATCGCCCGCTACACGCTCGTCGCCGAGGCGCACCGGGTGCCGGCCTTGCTCTCCGTCGGGTGGCGAGTGACCCCGCTGGGGCTTCCGACGCCGGTCGAGGGCGAGACGCTCCAGGCCCTGCAGATCGACCTCGAGCCCGCGACGTTGCACGACATGCGCCGGCGGCTGCGAATCGAGCAGCCGGTTCTGCGCGTGCTCGGCGCCCAGCGCAGGGCGGCCTGATGCAGGCCTGCCTCGCCCGCTCCGAGACTTGCGCTCCGGAATGGGCGGCGACTCTTCGCCGCGACGGCTATTGCGTCGTCCGGGACCTCCTGCCGGAGCCGCAGATCGAGGACCTGGACTGCGAGCTGTCGCCCCGATTCATCCGCACTTCCTTCGCCGAGGGCCCGTTCAGCGGCGCCCGCACCAAGCGCTTTCACGGCCTTCTCAAGCGCAGCCGCGGGGCCGAGGCGCTCGTCGCCCATCCGCTGGTCGTCGGGATCGCCGAGCAGATCCTGCTTCCCTATTGCGACACGCTCCAGCTGAACCTGACGCAGGCGATCGAGCTTCACCCCGGCGCCGCCGCTCAGGTGCCTCATCGGGACCAGGACATGTGGGCCGGCGAGAAGGGACGCACGGAATATCTTCTCAACGTGATGTGGCCGCTGACCCCTTTCACGCCGGAAAATGGCGGCACCGTGCTTTGGCCGGAGAGTCACAGGGGCCCGGGAGAAGGAATCATGCCGGTCGCCGATCCGGTTTCTCCGGAACTCGGGCCTGGCGACGCCCTCATGTTTCTCGGCTCCACCCTCCACGCCGGCGGGGCGAATCGAACGCTCGTTCCGCGGCGCGGGATCATCGTCAGCTACTGCCTCGGCTGGCTCAAGCCCTATGAGAATATGTGGCTGACCTATCCGCCGGAAATCGCACGCGATTTCTCGCAAGAGCTTCGCGACCTCGTCGGCTATCGGCGCCACCGGCCGAATCTCGGCAATTATGACGGCCAATGTCCGTCGATCCTGTTCGAGGACGAGATTCCGGACTTCCTGCCTGTTACTGACGCTCTTGTGCCGGAGCAGCAGCAGCGCTTAGAAGAGTTCGTCAGCCGACAGGCGGCCGCTCCGCCGCGGCGCGGCGTTTAGGAGGGGAGCGAATGGTCGCACAGCCGACAGGCAGGCACGGGCCGGAAGATGCGAGCAGCCTCGCGACCGAAACCGAACGAATCATTCTCGAGATCGAGTCGCGGCTGCACCGGCTGATCGAGACGTCGCGCCGCGAATCGGGTCCGGCCGCGCAATCGTCGGTGCTGGCCGCCGCGGCGGAAGCCTGCGCCGCGCGCCGAAGGCTCTACGCTCTGTTCGGACGGAGGCTGTTCTGCGATCCCTCGTGGGACATATTGCTCGAATTGTTCGTCAGCACCCTGGAAGGCCGGAAGGTCACCGTTTCGACCGCCTGCATGGCGGCTTGCGCTCCGACCACGACGGCGCTTCGCCACATCGCCTATCTCGTTCAGGAGGGCCTGGTCGTCCGCCGTCCCCACCCGGCCGACGCCCGAAGCACCTATCTCGAGCTCACGCCTCAGGCGATCACCCGACTGACGCAATATTTCAACGAGTCGAACTGACCTCTGGATAGTCGCGCTGGATCGAATCGAGCGCCATCGAGACGTAGGCCGCCGCGCCGTGAAGCTCCGCCTTGTCGAGCGAATCGAGCAGATCGTTGAGTTTAGTGCGCAGGCCCTTGACCTGATGCGGCGAGGATCTCGCTTCCGATAGCTTCGAGTCCATCCATGGGCCTCCCCTTTGGTGCGCGTTCGTCCCAAGCTTTGCCTGGGAGTGCACCCTTCGCCCGAAACGCATCCCATCGCGCGTCCGGGCCAGAAGCCCCTGCCGCCTCTTTACGCGAACGTAAGCCGTGCGGGAAGGGGGCGTCGCAATTAGTCGATCCGTTTTGAACTAATATTCGGAGGAACCGGATATCGCCGACACCGAATCCAGCCGATCCAGCTGATCGGGGGTCAGCTCCAGGATCATCGCACCGATCAACTCCTCGAGCTGCTCGACGGTTCTCGCGCTCGAGATGGGCGCGGCGACGGCGGGCTGGGCGGCGACCCAGGCGAGCGCGATCTGCGCCGGCGTCGCCTCGGTCTCGGCCGCGATCCCGTCCAGCACCGCGAGGACGGCGGGGCCTCGGCCTTCCGCATATTTGGCCATCCGGTCGCCGCGGACGCTCTTCGCGTAATCCGCCTCGGACCGGTACTTGCCGGTGAGATAGCCCGAGGCGAGGCCGTAGAAGGGCAGAACGCCGATGTCCTCGGCCAGGCAGAGCCGTTGCAGCGCCCCTTCGAGCTTTCCCCGTTCCAGCAGATGATATTCGTTCTGGAGGATTTCGTAGCGGCTCATTCCCATCTCGCCGGCCAGCGACAGGGCCCGCCCGAGCCGCTCCGCAGTGAAGTTGGAGGCGCCGAGCGCCCGCACCTTGCCGGCCCTGACCAGCTTGTCGAACGCCTCGATCACGTCCTCCATCGGCGTGTCGGGATCGTCCTGGTGCGCATAATAGAGGTCGATCGTCTCGACCCCGAGGCGCTTCAGCGAGGCCTCGGCGGCCTTCTCGATCCGCCAGGGCTCGAGCTTGCCGCCGCCGTGGCGGTGGAGCATTCCGACCTTGGTCGCGATCAGGACGTCCTCGCGCGATCCTCGCCGTCGAAGCCACTCGCCGATCAAGGTCTCCGATTCGCCGCCCCGATGCCCGGGCACCCAGGCCGAATAGACGTCGGCGGTGTCGATCATCGTCCCGCCCGCCTCGACGAAGCGGTCGAGGATCCGGAACGCCTCCTCTCCGCTCGCCGTCCAGCCGAAGACGTTTCCGCCCAGAACCAGTCTCGGAGTCGTCAACCCGCTGCGTCCCAGTGGGCGAAGCTCAACCATCCGATTTCCCCTTCATATCTCCTCCCGCCGCCGGTGCCGCGCCTCGAGCGCCTCGATCGCTTCGCGGACGCGCTGGGTCTCGCCTTTGGGGACGACCAGCACCGCGCGCTCGGTCGCGACGATGACGAGGTCCTCGACTCCGAGCGCCACCACCACCGGCCCGTCGGAGCGCACCAGGCAATTGCGGCTGTCCGGGGCGACGACGTCCCCGCTGAGCAGATTGCCGTCGCCGTCCAGCGGTCCGAGCGCGTGAAGCGACTCCCAGCTGCCGATGTCGGACCAGCCCATCGAGGCCGGAACCACCGCGACCTTGTCCGCTTTCTCCATCACCGCCGTGTCGATCGAGACGGAAGGCGCCGACTCGAAATCGCCTTCCGCCGCCGCCAGCACCGCCGGCGAATGATTCCGAAGGGCGTCGAGCAGGGCCTCGCGCTCGAACAGGAAGATTCCGGCATTCCAGTCCCAGCCGCCCTCGGCGACCCAGGCCTGCGCCGTCGTCCGATCGGGCTTCTCGGCGAAACGGGCGGCGCGAAACGCTCCCGGGGCGAGCGCCTCGCCCCGCTTGATGTAGCCGTAGCCGGTCTCGGCCCGGTCCGGCGTGATCCCGAACGTGACCAGCCAGCCGGCTCCGGCCAGCGGCGCCGCCGTCGCCACTGCGGCGCGGAAGGCGGCCTCGTCCTCGATATGATGGTCGCTCGGCATGACCAGGAGCAGCTCGCCCTTGCCGGCCGCCAGCGCCGCCAGGGCGACCGCCGCCGCCGTTCCGCGCGCGCAGGGCTCGAGCAGCAGGCGCGCGTCCGGAACCTCCGAGCGCACCGCCAGCGCCTGCTCCCGGGCCGCTACGACGATCGGCGGGCCCCAGCCGGCCGCCCGGCTCGCGGTGGCCTTGAGCAGGCTTTCCGAGCCGGTCAGAGCCAGGAACTGCTTGGGCCGCCCCGCCCGCGACAGCGGCCAGAGCCGGGTCCCGGCGCCGCCGGAAAGGATGACGGGCCGGATGGTGGGGATGTTCATGACGGCGGTGTAGCAGAGGTCGCAGGCTTCGCCAGCCTATCGGAACGTCACCCTGAACTTGTTTCAGGGTCCAGGTCTCCACCCGCGAGGCGGCTCGCCGCTGCATGCTGAAACAAGCTCAGCATGACGGCCCTCAGGTCCGGACGATCGCCTCGCCCATCTCCAGCCTCTTGCCCTTCGTTACGATGACGACGTCGCCGAGCTTCGCCGTTCCGAACAATTTGCGGGCGAAGTCGGTCGGCACCGCGACGCAGCCGTGGGTGGCGAAGCCCGGGGCGACGCTGTCGCTGCCGTGGATGGAGATGCCGTCGTCGGTCATCCGCATCATGAAGGGCATGGACGAGCCGTAGAGGTTGGAGACGTGCTTCGCCTTCTTCTGGGTGATCGGGAAGGCGCCGAGCGGGGTCGGCTTGTCGTCGCGGCCGTAGAGGATCGCGGCGGCGCCGATCTCATAGCCGCCGCGGAAGATGGAGAGGACCTGCGCCTCGAGATCGACGGTGATCACGATCGGCCCTTCGGCCGGGGCCCCGCTCTCGTCCCAATGATGCTCGCCCATCCTCAGCGGTCCGGGAATGTCGAGGATTCGGCGAACGACGAAATCGGGATCGGCGGGCGCCGGGGCGGGCGCGGAGGCGGCGACGACCGGAGCGGAGGCCGGGGCAGGGGCCTCGGCCGCAACCGGCGCCCGGGCGGGCGCGTCGGTGACCTCGAAGCCGACGGCCAGAAGGGCCGCGCCGGTCAGCAAGCCCGTCCCGATCCGCATTGCGATTGTCCGTCCCGTCATCGCTTTCGCCCTTGAAAGAGGCCTTTTCGAGCCTGGAAAGCTCGCTCGTTGTCGCAACCGATCCCGTTCTTCCACCCCCGCAATCGGCCTGTGCCGGCACGGGACGGCGGCCCGGCAAAGGCTAAGGCGTAGAAAGCGGGCCCGGCGCTCGCAACGGCGCCCGGCGCCCCGCCCCCCGCGAAGCGCCGGTCGTCCGGCTGACGGGCCGGGCCCGCGCCGACTCGCTTGTGGCAAGCGGCGGCAAGGGGAGATTGATCCGAATCCGGAGCCTTCGCAAGCGCGGGAAGGCGCTGATTCGAACCACTTGTTTGTAATCGTTTGAGAATCTTTGCGGCAGTATTGAATTAAAACTGGATTTGCCCTCGATCTTTATGATATCGACGCCTTACCGAGAGTTTGGAATGGCTTCCTCTCACGGTGGGGGCCGGGAGGTTTGCTTCCACGGGCCGCCCGGCCCCCTTATCGATTTGCGCTACGAATTCTTCTCATGACCGGCGTCGGCCGGCCCGCGGCCGGTCGTCCCGCTGCCGGCCGCCCCGCTCCAGGCCGGCGGCGAGCCGAGATCCTTGGGCTCAGGCCTCGTGATCTCCCAATTGGCCCTTCGCAGATGCTCGGCGATGTGATCGGCGACGGCGCCGTGCACCTGCGGCTCCGAGTCATGATCCTGCCGTTTCTCGAGCGTCGCCAGCTGATATTTTTCGAGCGCCCGCCAGATCGGCTTGGGCATGACCCGAAGCCAGACCCGGATCGCCCGGGCGAGCTCTGCGGAAGTGACGGCGATTCGCGTATTCATTCAGAACAAATAGAGAACAAACACCCGCTTCGGCAATCGATTTTTCGAATTATCGATATCAACGGCATTCCGTTTTCGGGTGCCTTATAAGCGACGCCCTCCTGAGCCACGGCCTTCACGAGCGACGCCCGTCATGGACTACGCCCTCAGGAGCGACGGGCCTGGACGTGGGAGGGTGGCCGGCGGACGGCCGGGCGAAGGCGCCCTGACCCTCCGGCTTCCCCTTCGCCGCCGCAAAAGTTAAGCCTCCCTCATGTGCAATCTCTACCGTCAGCGCAGCACCGAGAATCTGGCCCGGCTGTTCGACGCCGTGGCGCTCGACCTGCCCTTCGAAGCCAGGCCCGACATCTACCCCAAATACGAAGCCTTGGTGGTCAGGAAGGAGAATGGCGAGCGCCGGCTCGATCGCATGGCGTGGGGGATTGTCCGGACGATGCCCGGCAAGAGCGGCAAGCCGATCAAGAAGGCGGTCACCAACGTCCGCAACCTCCAAAGCCCGTTTTGGCGCTCGACCATCGCCGCTCCCGCCCAGCGCTGCCTCGTCCCCTTCACCAGCTTCGCCGAGCCTCGCCCCGGCAAGGATCCCGAGACCGGCCGGCCCGCCAATTGGTGGTTCACGATCGAAGGGGAGGAATGCAGCGCCTTCGCCGGCATCTGGCGAATGAGCGAGGGCGCCAAGCGCTTCGCCTTCCTCACCTGCGACCCCAACCCGCTCGTCGCCCCGCTCCACCCCAAGGCGATGCCGGTCGTCCTCCAGCGCGAGGATTACGATTCCTGGCTCGACGGCGAGGCCGCGGACGCCTGTTCGCTCGCTTCGCCTTTTCCGAGCCAGCTGATGCGGGTGGCCTGAGATGAAGACGCCCAGGCCTCGCGACGATCGAGCCTAGGGAGCCGGTTCACCCAAAGCACCGAAGCACCAAAGGGTTCGACGCGGCTCGGCCGGCCGCGCACGGTCGCCGGTATCCGTTCGGAAGGAGCGACGACGTCGCTCGACGAAACCCTTCGATTCGTCCTCCAGCGCGAGGATTACGATTCCTGGCTCGACGGCGAGGCCGCGGACGCCTGCTCGCTCGCTTCGCCTTTTCCGAGCCAGCTGATGCGGGTGGCCTGAGATGCAGACGCCCGAGCATCGCGACGATCGAGGCTGAGAATCGGGTTCACCCAAAGCACCGAAGCACCAAAGGGTTCGACGCGGCTCCGCCGGCCGCGCGCGATCGCCGGTGTCCGTTCGGAAGGAGCGACGACGTCGCTCGACGAAACCCTTCGAGTCGGCTCGGGACGGCGCGCCGCTCAGGCCTCTTTGGTCCTTTGGTGCTTTGGGTGAACGACACCGGCCTAGCGGGGCAACGTTCCTTCCTGATGCATAGAACATCGGCAGAACAAACGTCTCCTACAATGCGCGGGACCCCGATCGACGGGACACTGTGGTGCGGTCAGGCGACTGTCACCAGAGTGTCCCCCGCCGCGATGACAATCGGGAGTCCCGGCTTCAGCCGACTGGGTGCCGGGCGCGTGCCGGCTACGGGCCTGCACCGATCGCAGGCTAACGGCCGCCGTTGATATTTTTGCGGGCCTCGGCATTCGGGTCGACCATCGGCTTGGTGCTCCCGAACGGCTGGGCCTTCATCGGCGCCGGGGCGGTGTCCCGCATCTCCTCGCGCATCTCGCCGCCCGGGCCGGAATTGCCCATTCGCGATCGCAGGCCCGCCAGATCCCCCGAGTCGAACATCTTGAGGGACTTGCCCGCCTCGATGTCCCTCGCCAGCTCGCCGAGCATCTGGCCGACCGTGAGATTGACCAGCGCCTCGGGCGCCGGGACCCACTCGCCGGTGGCGTCCGGGTCGCCGAACCGCTTGGCGAGCGCCGCCTGGTCGAGCTCGACGTCGGCGGCGAGCCGGCTCGCCGCGCCGCCCTGGTCCGGGGTCACGCTGAGATCGACCGAGCCGATCGTCCTGCCCTCGACGCTGAGCGCGAAATGCACGGCCTTGCCGGCGTCCTTGCGGACCTCCAGGGTCATCGGCGGCCCGTCATTCTCCGCCGGGATCACCCTCGTCACCTCCGGAGCCATCGCCGAAAGCGCCGCATAGACCGCGGCCGGCGATTTCGCGACCAGCCGCTCCGCATCGTGCCCGCCCGCGAAGTCCCCCGTCATCGCAAGCCCGCCAACCCCCGCCGCCGCGAAACCGAACACCATCACCTTGAGCGACATAGACTTTTTCCCCTCTTGTCGGGGCCGGTCATGACGAATGAGGGTTTAAGAAAGCGTTTGCGGCGGGGCGTGTGGCGATGCTCGTGCGGACGACCGCCTGGGAGACGGTCGGATCGAGGAGATAAACAGTGACAGTATACGTTTAGAACACGTGGATCCGGCGGCGTCGGCGTCGATAAATGTATACTGTCACTGTTTACCCGCCTGCGTGGACGCAGGGGCGAGGGCGCCCGGACCGCGCCCGGCCCCCCTCGGCCTCTTTTGTGCTTAGGCGCTTCGGGTGAAACCACGGCGCACGGCGCTCAATAGGCGCTCGCCTCGAAGGTCTCGGCCTTCGGGCCGCAGGCCTCGACGTGCCGATCGCACGAATAATGGCCCTTGGCCATTTCACATTCGATGCTGACGGTGCCGCTCACCTCCCCGACGGGAGCTTCCTCGCCGGCCTCATGGTAGAGCGCGCCGTCGTCCGGATAATGGAAGGCCCACCACACCCGGCGGACGATGAAATCCTCCGTCCCGACATCGGCTCTCTCGACAGGTTCCTCGCGATCCCGGATGACGGTAAGATAGTCGCCTTCGCGGGGCAACGCCGGGACCTGCATCCGAAGGCTGTATTCCGCCTCGCCGCCGCCCGGCGGAACGACCACCAAAGTCACCTCGAACATATCCACCTCCAATGCCCCGAATCGGCCGCACCGCCGTCATTCCCGACGAGGTATATTCTTGTTTTGTTCCAAATGCAACCGGCGGCCGCTCCGCGATGAAGGAGCGGCTGCGCCGCTCGACGATATCTTCGGGTTCCGCGGCGTCCGAGGTGCCCCGGCCTCTTTGGCCCTTTGGTGCTTTAGGTGAAACGAGGGCGCCGCGCCGCGCCCTGAGCGACGCGGCCGGGCTCAGCAGCGTCGCCGTGAAGCGCCCCGGGCTTTCACCCGGCCGATTTTCATGGGCTCTCGACCGGACGAGCCATGCACTTCGATGGCGTGCATGGCCGTGATTTCGTATTCGCGCCACAGGCCGCCGGGGCTGCGCCGGCGGCCCGACGGACGGTTTTCACGCTTTCTTTGTCAATTTGAGCGACACTAAGACCCTGTCGGCAGAACTTACACTCCGCGAGGCGCACGTCCTTTGATCCGGTTGTTCAAGCATTACGTCCCCCACAGCGTTCTGATGCTGGGCGTGATCGACTTCCTTATGCTGCTCGCGGCCGGGGAGGCGGGCTGGCTTTTGCGCCTGTGGCAGATCGAGGGCGGAGCCGACCCCGACGTCCAGCGGCTTCCGCATCTGCTCACCTTCGCGATCGTCCTGCAGCTCGCCATGGTCGGGGTCGGCGCCTACGGGGTCGACGCGCTTCGCTCGATGCGGCTGGCGGCGGCCCGGCTCATGGTCTCGGTGTCGCTCGGGGTGCTTCTGCTGGCGCTCGTCTTCTTCGTCTTCCCGGCGCTGACCTTCTGGCGCTCGAACCTGCTCTACGCGATGGGCTTCGCGCTCGTCCTGCTGTTCGTCGCCCGGCTGGCCTTCGGCCGGGTGCTCGGCCACGAGGCGTTCAAGCGGCGGATCCTCGTCCTCGGCGCGGGCCCGCGGGCGGCCCGGCTCGAGGCTCTGGCCCGGACCGAGGGCGCGGGCTTCGCCATCGCCGGCTACGTCGGGATGAACGACGGGCCGCAGGCGGTTGCGAACGCGGTCAACCGCGACGACATCGCCAATCTCTCCGCCCATGTCGTCCGGCTGCGGGTGGCGGAAGTGGTGCTGGCCCTCGAGGAGCGGCGCAACGCGCTTCCGCTCGCCGACCTGCTGCGGATCAAGACGACCGGAGTCCATGTCAACGAATTCTCCTCCTTCATCGAGCGCGAGACCGGGCGGGTCGATCTCGACAGCGTCAATCCGAGCTGGTTGATCTTTTCCGACGGCTTCTCGTCGGGGCGGCGGCTGTCGGCGGCGGGCAAGAGGCTGTTCGACATCATCGTCTCGGGCCTGATCCTCTTTCTCTTCGCGCCGCTCATCCTCCTGACCGCGCTCGCGGTGAAGCTGGAGAGCAAGGGGCCCGCTTTCTTCCGCCAGCGCCGGGTCGGCCTCTACGGGGAGAGCTTCGAGCTGGTGAAGCTTCGCTCGATGCGCGAGGATGCGGAGGTCGGCGGCAAGGCGGTCTGGGCGCAGAAGGACGATCCGCGGGTGACCCGGGTCGGCTCGGTCATCCGCAAGCTGAGGATCGACGAGCTTCCCCAGGCCTGGACCGTCCTGACCGGCCGGATGAGCCTGGTCGGCCCCCGGCCCGAACGCCCGCAATTCGTCGCCGATCTCGAGGCCCGGCTGCCTTATTATGCCGAGCGCCACGTCGTGAAGCCGGGAATCACCGGCTGGGCCCAGATCAACTTCCCCTACGGCGCAAGCGTCGAGGACGCGAGGCAGAAGCTCGAGTTCGACCTTTACTATGCCAAAAATTACACCCCTTTCTTGGACCTCCTGATCCTCCTTCAAACGGTTCGGGTGGTTCTGTTTCCGGAGGGGGCGCGGTGATCGTCCTGCTCGGTTTTTGGACTCATGCGCTCGCTGCCCTGCTCTACGGGGCGCTGGCCCTGTGGCAGCTGCGGCGTTGGAACGAGGACCGCGGCAACCGCCGCCTCGTCGCCGCCTTCGCGATCACGTCCGCCTGGGCGATCTTCATCGCGCTTCAGGGGCCGCACAGCCTCGGCGCCGGAATCGTGGAAGCGGCGCGCAACTTCGCCTTCCTGGGCTTCATGTACGCGATCGTCGGCCGGGCGGCGGACGAGCGCGGGCAGCAGGGGGTCAAGCTTCTCTACACGGTGGTCGCCGGGGTGATCGGGCTCCAGCTCACCCTGGCCGGAGTGACCCCGCAATTCGCCGGCAACCCTGCCCTCTACGACGCGCTTACCTCTACGTTCCAGGTGATCGGGCTCACCCTGGCCGCCGGGGCCCTGGTCCTCGTCCACAATCTCTACGGCCAGGCGGCGCACGAGAGCCGCTGGGGCCTGAGGCTGCCGACGATCGCGCTCGCCGGCCTGTGGGCCTACGATCTTCATCTCTACACGGTCGGCTGGCTGACCCGGGGCCCGGTCGACGACCTCTATGCGATGCGCGGCGCCGTCCTCGCGATGCTCGTGCCCTTGTTCGCCCTCGCCAGCCGCCGCAACGCCGGCTGGCGGATGCAATTGTCGCGGGCCGCCACCTTCCAGTCGCTGTCCCTGATCGCCATCCTCGGCTACCTCATCCTCATGATGACCGCGAGCCGGGCGCTCGAGGTGGTGGGCGGCGACTGGGTCCGGATCGGGCAGGTCGGCCTGGTCTTCGCGATCACCGTCGCGGCCGTGATCCTTCTGCCTTCCGGGCGGATGCGGGCCTGGTCGAGGGTGATCGTCGCCAAGCATTTCTTCGAGCATCGCTACGATTACCGCGAGGAATGGCTTCGCTTCACCCGAACCGTCGGCGGCGACGCACCGCTCGGCGAACGGATCATCAAGGCGATCGCCGACATCGCCGAATCGCCGTCGGGCCTCCTGCTGGTTCCGGAAGGGGGGCGGTTGAGCGTCGCCGCGCGGTGGAACTGGCGCGACGACCTGCCCCAGCCCAGCACCGACGACGCGATCCTGATCTCCTTCCTCGAGAAGAGCGGCCACGTCGTCGATTTCACGGGTCTGCGCGGAAGGCTCCGGACGGACGAAGCGCAGGTGCCGGCGGCGCTGGCCGGACTGGACGGACTGTGGGCCGGGGTTCCACTGATCCACGGCGACCGCCTGGTCGGGCTGGTCCTGCTCGAGCATCCGCTCGTCCGGCGACCGCTGGACTGGGAGGATTTCGACCTGTTCCGGACGGTCGGGATCCAGGCGGCCAGCTACCTTGCCGAAGCGCACACCCAGGACGCGCTGGCCGATGCCCGGCGGTTCGATGAATTCAACCGGCGCTTCGCCTTCATCATCCACGACATCAAGAATCTGGTCAGCCAGCTCAGCCTGGTGGTTCGGAATGCGGAGCGGCACGCCGACAAGCCGGAGTTTCGCGAGGACATGATCGCGACCCTGGAGAGTTCGGTCAAAAAGATGAACGACCTGCTCGCCCGCCTCCATCGCGGCGGCGCCAACGTCGAGTCGGAGCCGGTGCGGGCAATCCCGCTCCGGCAGGCGGTCGCGGCGGTGGCCGGGGTCAAGAACCGGGTCCACCCGGTCGAGGTCGAAGGCGACCCGGCGGTCGCGGCGGTGGCCGATCCGGTCCGGCTCGAGCAGGCGCTCGCCCATCTCGTCCAAAATGCGATCGACGCCAGCCCGAGCGGGGCCATTGTCCGGATTGGCTGCGGCCGGCGGGGCGGCGAGGCGACGATCGAGATCGCCGACCGCGGCGAAGGCATGTCGGCCGACTTCATCCGGACCCGTCTCTTCCAGCCTTTCGCCTCGACCAAGGAGACCGGCTTCGGAGTCGGCGCCTTCGAGGCGCGAAGCCTGATCGCGGCCATGGGCGGGCGGATCGAGGTCGACAGCCGCGAAGGCGAGGGCAGTCGATTCACTGTGTTCCTACCGCTGGGCGAGACCGGCGGATTCGAGATCGGACGGTTGCGGGCATGAGCGTGGATACCAGGGCGAAACTGCTGATCGTCGAGGACGACGAGGGGCTTCAGCGGCAGCTCCGCTGGGCGTATGACGATTACCAAGTGCTGGTCGCCTCCAACCGCGACTCCGCGATCAACCTGTTGCGGTCCGAGGAGCCGCCGGTCGTCACGCTCGACCTCGGCCTTCCGCCCGATCCCAACGGAGTCACCGAAGGCTTCGCGACCCTCGAGACGATCCTCTCATTGAAGCCCGAGACCAAGGTGATCGTCGCGTCCGGGCACGGCGCCCGCGAGAGCGCGTTGCGGGCAATCGCGTCTGGCGCCTATGATTTCTACCAGAAACCGGTCGACATCGACCAGCTCGGTCTGATCGTTCGCCGCGCCTTTCAGCTTCACGGAATCGAGACGGAGAACCGCAAGCTCGAAGAACGGGTCGGCGAGGACCAGACGGTGCTCGGAACCATGATCACCTCCGCCCCCGAGATGCTCAAGGTGGCGCGGACGATCGAGCGGGTCGCCAATACCGGCGTTTCGGTGATGCTTCTGGGCGCGAGCGGCACCGGCAAGGAGCTGCTCGCCCGGGGCCTTCATCAGGCCAGCAACCGCGCCGGCGGCGGCTTCGTGGCGATCAACTGCGCGGCCATTCCGGAGAATCTGCTCGAGGCCGAGCTGTTCGGCTACGAGAAGGGCGCCTTCACCGGGGCCATCAAGACGACCGAGGGCAAGATCGAGCTCGCCCATGGCGGAACCCTGTTTCTCGACGAGGTCGGCGACATCCCGCTGCCGCTCCAGGTCAAGCTTCTCCGATTCATCCAGGAAAGGGTGATCGAGCGGATCGGCGGCCGCAAGCCGATCGCCGTGGACACGAGGATCGTTAGCGCCACCCATCAGGATCTGCCGCAGATGATCCAGGCCGGCAGCTTCCGGGAGGACCTTTACTACCGCCTGGCCGAGATCGTCGTCCGCATTCCAAGCCTCGCCGAGCGGCACGGCGATTCGGTGCTTCTCGCCAAGCATTTCCTTCATCGCTTCGCCCGCGAGATGAATCCGCACGTCAAGGGCTTCAGCCCAGGCGCCCTGGCCGCGATCGACGAATGGCCCTGGCCCGGCAACGTCCGCGAGCTCGAGAACAGGATGAAGCGGGCCGTCATCATGGCCGACGGCAAGCTTGTGACCGCCGAGGATCTCGACCTCGAGCCCCGGACCGAAGCGGCGCTTCCGGTCAATCTCAAGTCGGCGCGCGAGTTGGCCGACCGCCGGGCGATCCGCCAGGTGCTGGCGCGGACGGAGAACAATATCTCGAGCTCGGCCAAGCTGCTCGGAATCAGCCGGCCGACGCTTTACGACCTCATGAAACAATATGATCTGCAGCCGTGAGCGCCCGCTTCGCCTTGATCGCCCTGTTACTGGTCGGCGCCTCGGGCTGCTCCGGCCCGGGGCCGGAATCGGCCGACCAAGCCTATAAGCGCGGGCTGCAGGCTTTGGCCCAGGGGCAGCCGCGGACGGCGCGCATCGAGTTCCTGAACGCGATCGAGGCGGCGCCCGACAACAAGGTTCTTCGGCTTGCCCAGGCCCGCACCTATCTTCTGCTCGGCGACGGCGCCGCGGCCGAGGCCGAGCTCAAGCGGGCGAAGGCGCTCGGAATGGCCGACAGCGAAACCGGCCATCTGCTCGCGCACGCCCTGCTCCTCCAGGGGCAGGCGGAGGGCGCCGCCAAGGCGGCTTTGAAGGCCGGCCCCGCTTACGCGGCTTATGCGGACCGGATGCTGGGCCGGGCCTTCCAGCTGACCGGCAAGCTCGAGGAGGCCGCGGCGGCCTTCGACCGCGCCCTGGCGGCGGCTCCGAACGATTCGGGATTGTGGACCGACATCGCCGACTTCCGCCGCGCCACCGGCGAAACGGCCGGGGCCATCGCGGCCGCCGACCGCGCCGTCGCGCTCGGGCCTCGCAACGTCGAGGCGCTGAGGCTGCGCGGAGAGCTCACCCGAAGCCAATACGGCCTGTCGGCGGCCATGCCCTGGTTCGACCGAGCGCTCGAGATCGATCCCGCGAACCTCGCCGCCCTGATCGAGCGCGCCGCCACCCTGGGCGATCTGGGCCGGACCCGAGCGATGCTGGCCGACACCAGGCGGATCCTCGGCGTCTCTTCGAACAACCCGTCCGCTTATTATCTTCAGGCCATGCTCGCCGCCCGCGGCCGCGACTACGCGCTGGCCCGAAGCCTCTACCGGCGCACCGGCGGCGCTTTCGACAATCGTCCGGCGGCGATGCTTCTCGCCGGTACGATCGAGCTCGATACCGGCAATGCGTCGCTGGCCATGGGGCCTCTGAAGCGATTGCTGAAGGCGCAGCCCGGCAATATCAAGGCCCGGCGCCTGCTCGGCTCGGCCCAATGGCAAAGCGGGGACGCAAGGGCCGCGATCGGAACGCTTCGGCCGCTCGCCGATCGTGCCGATGCGGACGCCTATACCCTCAGCATCATCGGCAAGGCTTTCGCCCGGCTCGGCGACGAGGCCGCGGCGGCGGGCTATCTCGGCCGGGCCTCCGCGCCGCGTCCTTCCGCCATCGCTCCGCTCGACGATCTCGTCGGCGACGGCCAGCTTGCGGCCATACGCCGCGACGCCGAAGCCTGGCCCGACGCCGCGGCGCCCCAGGTCGTCCTCATCCGCGCCCTGCTCGGCCGCGGGCTCGGACCCGAGGCGCTGCAGCGGGCGCGCCAGCTCCAGGCCGCGGCTCCGGGCGCTCCCGACGCCCACGTCCTCGTCGGCGATGCGCTTGCGATTCAGGGCGATTATGCCGCCGCCGCCGGCGCCTACCGCCGGGCCGCGAACCTCGCCTTCAACGAGCCGGTGGCGCTTCGCCTGGTCGAGGCGCTTCGCAATTCGGGAGACGACCAGGGGGCTTCGAAAGTGCTGACCCTCTTCCTTCAGCAGAATCCGCAGAACGTTTCCGCTCAGACCATGGCCGCGAACGCCTATCTGCAGGCGAAGAGCTGGCCGGAAGCGATCGCGCTCTACGAAGGGGTGCGCAGGCGCCTCGGCGACAATGACGCGACTTTGCTGAACAACCTGGCCTGGGCCTATGCCGAGACCGGCGATTACGACCGGGCGCTCCCGATCGCCCGCCGCGCCTGGGCGCTCGATCCGCACAACCCGGTGACCGCGGATACCTTGGGCTGGCTGCTGTTCAGGAGCGGCAAGGACCGGGTGCGGGGCGTCGCCTTGCTCGAGCAGGCCGCCCGCGGAGCGCCGACCGACGAGGAGATACGGGCGCATCTGAGGCACGCTCGGGGGGCGTAGCTAACTCATCCTCCCTGCCGCGAAGCGGTGGGGAGGGGGACCGCCCGAAGGGTGGTGGAGGGGTAGCTGGCGGAAGCCTCGCCAATTACCCCTCCACCATGCTTCGCATGGTCCCCCTCCCCATCGCTGCGCGCTGGGGAGGATAATGGCGGACCTTGCCCAAAGCCGCCGACGATGTAGAGGCGACAAGACGCTCTCAGGGGGAATGCTCATGAAACTGGCCAGGCTCGCCGCTTTGCTCGCCCTTCCTCTCGCCGCCGCCGCGGCCCACTCGGCGGAACGGCCGAAGCTGATCGTCGCCATCTCCGTCGACCAATTCTCGGCCGACCTGTTCGGCCAGTATCGCCGGCATTTCGACGGCGGCCTCCGGCGCCTTTCGGAAGGGGTCGTGTTCCCGAACGGCTATCAGGGCCATAACGCCACGGAGACCTGCCCGGGTCATTCGACCATCCTCACCGGCTCGCGGCCGGCGCGGACCGGAATCATCGCCAACAATTGGTTCAACCTCGGCCTGCCGCGCGAGGACAAGGGGGTCTATTGCTCCGAGGATCCGCGGGTTCCGGGCAGCAGCTCCAAGGGCGGCCAGTACACCGTGTCCTCCTACCATCTGAAGGTGCCCGCGCTCGGCGATCATATGAAGCGCTCCAACCCCGCCAGCCGGGTCGCCGTGGTCTCGGGCAAGGACCGCGCCGCGATCATGATGGGGGGCTATCGTCCCGACGAGCGCTGGTGGTGGGATCACGACGCCAAGGCCTTCGTCAATCCCGGCGCGCCCGCGACTCCGCGGGCGGTCGCTTCGGCCAATGACGGGGTGAAGGACTTGCTTTCCCGGGCCCGACCCGCCCGGGACCTTCCCCGCCTCTGCGAGCCGCACAGCCGGGCGATCCCGGTGGCGGGCGGCGGCAAGCCGGTGGGGACCGGTCGCTTCGCGCGCGAGGCGGACGACAAGAACGGCTTCCGCGCCTCGCCCGAGTTCGACCGGGCCGTCCTCGGCATGGGTGAAGCGCTTCGGCGCGAGATGAAGCTCGGCGAGGGCTCGGCGACCGACCTGCTCATCCTCGGACTTTCCGCCACCGACTATGTCGGCCACACCTTCGGGACCCAGGGCAGCGAGATGTGCATCCAGCTGATGGCGCTGGACGAGGCGCTGGGCGGCTTCTTCCGCGACCTCGACGCGACCGGGATCGACTATCTGGTCATGCTCACCGCCGACCATGGCGGCCACGACATTCCCGAGCGCCACCGCGAGCATTCCGCCGGCGACGCGGTCCGGGTCGATCCGGCGCTCAACCCCGGGATCATGGCCAAGTCGCTCGCTTCGAGGCTGAGGCTGAAAGGCGATCTGCTCTACGGCGACGGCGCGTTCGGCGACATGTATGTCGACCGCAAGCTGACCGTGGCCCAGCGGGCCCGGGTGCTTCGCGAAGCGGTGGCGACCTACCGGCGCCACCCGCAGGTGGCGGCCGTGTTCACCAAGGCCGAGCTCGCGGCGGCGCCGGGACCTTCCGGGCCGCCCGACACCTGGAGCCTGATCCAGCGCGCCAAGGCCAGCTTCGACCCCGAGCGCTCGGGCGATTTCATCGTGCTCCTGAAGCCGCGCGTGACTCCGATCGCCGACACGAGCCGAGGCTATGTCTCCACCCACGGCAGCCCCTGGGATTACGATCGCAAGGTGCCGATCCTGTTTTGGCGCAAGGGAATGACTCCGTTCGAGCAGTCGCTGGCGGTGGAGACGGCGGACATTTTGCCGACATTGGCGGCGACGATCGGGGTGACGATCCCGATGGGGTCGATCGACGGGCGGTGCCTGGATCTTGACGAGGGGCCGAGGACGAGCTGCGTGCGATAGGGGCGGCGGCGCGGACCTTTGCCTCCCTGCCACGAAGCGGTGGGGAGGGGGACCACCCGAAGGGTGGTGGAGGGGTAATTGGCGCAGGCCCGATGGGTTCGCGCGCGAACTGCGGCTTCCGCGCTTTCCACCCCTCCACCATGCTTCGCATGGTCCTCCTCCCCATGCTGCGCATGGGGAGGCAAATCAGCCCGCCAATGCTTCCGCCTTCTCCGCCAGCTCCAGCCACCTTTCCTCCGCCGAGTCCCGCTCCGCCCGCGCCTCGTCGATCGCGGCGGTCAGCGATTCGAAGCGTTTCGGGTCCCGCGTGTAGAGATCGGGATCGTGAAGCGCCGCCTCGTCGCGGACGATCTGCGCCTCCAGCGCATGGATCCGGTCGGGGAGGAGGTCGTAGTCGCGCTGATCCTTGTAGGTGAGCTTGGTCTGGACCTTGGGCGCGGCGGGCGCGGGCCTGGCCTGCGAGGAGGCCTTCGCCGCGGCCGGCGGCGCGCGCCTTTTCTGCCAATCCTCATAGCCGCCGGCGACGATGTCGACCTTGCCCGAGCCGTCGAGGCCGAGCGTGATGGTGACGGTGTTGTCGAGGAAGTCGCGGTCGTGGCTGACGATGAGGACGGTGCCGTCGTAATCGGCGATCACTTCCTGCAGTAGGTCGAGGGTCTCCAGATCGAGGTCGTTGGTCGGCTCGTCGAGCACGAGCAGGTTCGAGCGGCGGGCGAACTCGCGGGCGAGGAGCAGTCGCGAGCGCTCGCCGCCGGAAAGCGTGCCGATCTTCGCGTCGACCAAATTCGGCTCGAACAGGAATTCCTTGAGATAGCCCTGGACGTGCTTCTTGTGACCCCGGACCTCGATCCAGTCGCCGCCGTCGGCGAGGATGTCGCGGACGCTCTTGTCGGGGTCGAGCAGGCGGCGCTGCTGGTCGATCATGATCCCCTGCAGGGTCTTGGCACGGGCGATCCGGCCCTCGTCCGGCTCGATCTCCCCGGTCAGAAGCCTGAGCAAAGTGGTCTTGCCGGTGCCGTTGGCGCCGACGACCCCGATCCGGTCGCCACGCTGGATGCGCAGGGTGAAGTCGCGGATGATGGCGCGGTCCGCGAAGCTCTTCGCGACCTTCTGGGCGTCGATCACCATCTTGGTCTTCACGTCGTCATTCTCGAGGCCGAGCTTCGCGGCGCCGGCGGGGCCGAGCATGGACGCGCGCGCCGCGCGCATGTCGTGGAGCTTGGCGAGGCGGCCCTGGTTGCGCTTGCGGCGGGCGGTGACTCCGCGCTGGAGCCAGTGGAGCTCCAGCTTCAGCTTGGCGTCGAGCCTCTCCGCGTTGCGCGCTTCCTCGGCATAGACCTGCTCGGTCCAGGCGTCGAAGCCGCCGAAGCCGATCTCGGCCCGGCGCAGGCTGCCGCGCTCGAGCCAGAGCGACGAGCGGGTCAGGCGCTTGAGGAAGGTGCGATCGTGGCTGATCGCGATGAAGGCGCCGGTGTAGCGGCCGAGCCAGTCCTCCAGCCATTCGATCGCTCCGAGGTCGAGATGGTTGGTCGGCTCGTCGAGCAGGAGCACGTCCGGTTCCTGCGCAAGCGCCCGGGCGATGGCGGCGCGCCTGCGCTCGCCCCCGCTCGCGGTGTCGGAGGGACGGTCGAGGTCGATCCCGAGCTGGCCGGCGATGGCGTCGACCGAGTGCGCCGCCGGCCCGTCCGGGCCGTGGAGCGCGAACTCGCGAAGGGTGGCGAAGGGCTCGACCCTTGGGTCCTGCTCGAGAAGGACCACCTTCGTTCCGGGCTGGATCGTGCGCCGGCCTTCGTCCGTCTCGGTGAGGCCGGCGAGGCATTTGAGCAGGGTCGTCTTGCCGGCGCCGTTGCGGCCGATCAAAGCCAGCCGGTCGCGCGCCCCGACGAACAGGTCGATTCCTCGGAACAGCCAGCCGGAGCCCTGGATGAGGCCGAGATTTTCGAAAGCGAGGACGGGAGCTGCCATGGTCCGGGCGAGATAGGGGCCCGGAGGGGGTTCGTCACCCCGGCAAAAGCCGGGGCCTCGGGGAGACCCGCCGAGACTACTCGCCCTGGGGTCCCGGCTTTCGCCGGGATGACGGGATGGTTTCCCGCCCGCGTTTCTGGCAGCTTCTGGCCATGGCGAGGACCGTCATCCTTTACGCGTTCGGGCTGGCGGCCGCGGCCGCCGCGCTTCAATGGCTCGATCATCGTTATCTGATGCGGTCGTTCTCGACCGACGTCTACATTGCCCTGCTCGCTGTCGGCTTCATCGGCCTCGGATTGTGGGCGGGCCGCAAATTGACTCCGCGCCCGCCCGCTCCGGCCTTCGAGCGCAACGATGCCGCGATCCGGTCGCTCGGGGTGACCGCCCGGGAAAGCGAGATATTGGCGCTGCTCGCGTCGGGTCAGTCGAACAAGCAGCTGGCTCGGACGCTGGGCATTTCGCCCAATACGGTGAAGACCCACCTCGCCCGGCTCTACGAGAAGCTCGAGGCCCAAAACCGGGTCCAGGCGATCGAGAAGGCGCGCTGGCTGGCGCTCATTCCTTGAGACGAATGGGGCCGAATCACCCATTTGGGCGATATCCGGATCGCCTTCGACCGCTCTATTCCCGGCCCGCCTGCAGAATGGGGAGTCGCCGACCATGAAATACGCAATCATCTACGGAAGCCTGGCCGGGCTGGTCATCATCGGCGTGATGCTGACCGGGATCGTGGCCGCCGACCGGAACAGCTTCTTCGCCTCGATGTGGTTCGGCTATTCGGTCATGCTGGTCGCGATGACCTTCATGTTCGTCGGAGTGAAGCGCTATCGCGACGTCGAGCATGGCGGGGTGATCAGGTTCAAGCCCGCTTTCCTGATGGGGCTGGGCATCGCCGTCGTCGCCGCTTTGGCCTATATCCTCGTCTGGGAGGTCTATCTGGCCGCCACCGGCTACCGCTTCATGGACGATTACCTGGCGGGAATCGCCCGCGACCTCCAGGCCCAGGGCAGGAGCGCGGCCGAAGTGCGGCGCGAGATGGCCGGCTACGAATGGATGCGGGCCAATTACCCGAACCCGCTGATCCGGATCCCGCTCACCTTCACGGAAATCTTCCCGATCGGCCTGCTGGCGGCGCTGGTCTCGGCGGGGCTTCTGCGCAATCCGAAGGTGTTGCCGGCGCGGGGGTGAGGGTAAGCGAGCGCCTAATGGATCACGCAGCCTTCCGATCCGCTCGAACGTCGGGTCGGTATACAGCTTCAGGTATAGGCATGCCTTGGTCTCTTGCGACTTCAAGCCAAAGGGCAATCGCCACTTCGGCCTCCGTTGCAGCCTCGCCCGGACTTTCGCCGTGTGCGGAACAATAGCGTAGGTCTGGAACATCCGCGATCCAGCAATCGTCCTCGTCGGACCAAAACACATTGATGTGATAACGGGGCTCAGTCACTCATCCAACTCCAGTTGGAATTGCTCTATCATATCCAGAAACTTGCGGACTTGATAGGGGCGGGCCTCGCCGCCCTTCGGCTGAATCGTAAGCAACTCCGGCACGCCGGCGCGCTTGTATGCCCGATGGCTTCCGCGAGTCCGTTGAAGGACGAAACCGAAGGCCCCGAGGAGCCTCTCGAAATCACGGAAGGATATGACACGACGTGGATTCCGCTGCACATTCTCAAGAATTTTCGATGACTTCACGAAACAGCTCCCGATTATGGCAGCCGCTCATTAATCGCTCATTTTCGATGTAATCAATAGTTATTTTTAGGCTTTTCGGTGAGTCGAACGGCCAGTTTCAGGCCCACTCAAAGAAAGTGCGGTAATTACCGCTCCCCGCCCCTCCGCTTCCCCATCCGGATCGCCTGCTGCTTGCCGTAGCGGGTCTTGCGGGTGCCCGGCTTGCCCTCGGTCGAATTGCCGAGGAGCGGCGCCTTCTTCTCATGGTCCGGGATTCCGAGCTCGTCCGCCTCAAGCCTCCGGATTTCGTCGCGAAGCCTTCCGGCCGTCTCGAATTCGAGATCGCCGGCGGCCTTGCGCATGCGCTGCTCGAGGTCGGCGATATAGGCCTTGAGATTGTGGCCGACGAGATTGGGGCGGTCCTCGTCGCCGGTGCCGATCATGACGCTGTCGCGGTTCGAGACGTGGCTGAGGATGTCCTGGATGTCGCGCTTGATCGTCGTCGGGGTGATGCCGTGCTCTTCATTATATTCGAGCTGCTTCTGGCGGCGGCGGTCGGTTTCCCTCAGCGCCCGCTCCATCGAGCCGGTGGTCCGGTCGGCGTAGAGGATGACCCGGCCCTCGACGTTGCGGGCGGCCCGGCCGATGGTCTGGATGAGCGAGGTTTCCGAGCGGAGGAAGCCCTCCTTGTCGGCGTCGAGGATGGCGACGAGGCCGCATTCGGGAATGTCGAGCCCCTCGCGAAGCAGGTTGATCCCGACGAGGACGTCATAGACCCCGAGGCGAAGGTCGCGGATCAGCTCGATCCGCTCGAGCGTCTCGACGTCCGAATGCATGTAGCGGACCTTGAGGCCGGCCTCGTGCATGAACTCCGTCAAATCCTCGGCCATTCGCTTGGTGAGCGTGGTGACGAGCGTCCGGTAGCCCTTGCGGGCGGTGATCCGGGCCTCGTTGATGAGGTCGTCGACCTGGTCCTCGACGGGCTTTATTTCCACCGGCGGATCGATCAGGCCGGTCGGCCGGATGACCTGCTCCGCGAAGACTCCGCCCGTCTGCTCCATCTCCCAGCCGCCGGGGGTGGCCGAGACGGCGACGGTCTGCGGGCGCATCGCGTCCCATTCGTTGAAGCGAAGCGGCCGATTGTCGATGCAGGAGGGCAGGCGGAAGCCATATTCGGCGAGCGTGATCTTGCGGCGGTGGTCGCCGCGGGCCATCGCGCCGATCTGCGGCACCGTCTGGTGGCTCTCGTCGACGAAGAGGAGGGCATTCTCGGGGAGATATTCGAACAGGGTCGGCGGCGGCTCGCCGGGGAGGCGCCCCGTGAGAAAGCGGCTGTAATTCTCGATCCCGGCGCACGAGCCGGTCGCGGCGATCATCTCGATGTCGAAATTGGTGCGCTGCTCGAGCCGTTGCGCTTCGAGCAGCTTGCCTTCGGCATGAAGCTCTTTGAGCCGCTCGGTCAGCTCGTGGCGGATCGCCCCCATGGCCTGCTTCAGGGTCGGGCCGGGAGTGACATAGTGCGAATTGGCGTAGACCTTGACGTAATCGAGCGCCGCGATCTTCTTTCCGGTCAGGGGATCGAACTCGACGATCTCCTCGATCTCGTCGCCGAAGAAAGCGATCCGCCAGGCCATGTCCTCATAATGGGACGGAAAGACCTCCAGGCTGTCGCCGCGGACCCGGAAATTGCCGCGGGCGAAGGCCTGGTCGTTGCGCTTGTACTGGAGGGCGACGAGCTTCCTGACGATCTCACGCTGGTCGACCGTGTCGCCCTTCTTCAGGGTGAAGGTCATCGCGCTGTAGGTCTCGACCGAGCCGATTCCGTAGAGACAGGAGACGGAGGCGACGATGATGACGTCGTCGCGCTCCAGAAGCGCGCGGGTCGCCGAATGGCGCATCCGGTCGATCGCCTCGTTCACCGAGCTTTCCTTCTCGATGTAGGTGTCGGAGCGCGGAACGTAGGCCTCGGGCTGGTAATAATCGTAATAGGAGACGAAATATTCGACGGCGTTGTCGGGGAAGAAGCTCTTGAACTCGCCGTAGAGCTGGGCGGCGAGGATCTTGTTGGGCGCGAGGATGAGTGCCGGGCGCTGAAGCGCTTCGATCACCTTGGCCATGGTGAAGGTCTTGCCCGAGCCGGTGACTCCGAGGAGCACCTGGGTCTGCTCGTCCTGGCGGGCGGCCTCGACCAGCTCGGCGATGGCCGTGGGCTGGTCGCCCGCCGGCGAATAGTCGGAGACGATCCTGAGCGCCCTGCCGCCCTCCGCCTTTTCCGGACGTTTCGGACGGTGTGGGACGAACGACTGCCCCGTCTCCGGCTCTTCGAGGCCGGTTCTGATCATGATCGACATGGCTGACATATGGCTATTGGCGCGCGGGAGCGCTAGCTTCGCGCCATGATAAAAGGGGAGATTGGGAGATGCGTGCACTGATCGTCATTCCGTTGTGCCTGGCGGCCGCCTGCTCAAGCGGCGGCGAGGAGAAAAAGGCCGCGGAAGCCGCCGACGCGATGCAGGCGGGCCAGTGGGAGATCAGTACCGAAGTCAGCGACTTCCGCTCGACCGACAAGGCGACTCCGGCGCTCAAGGCGAGCGCCGGCGACAAGGCGGCGGCGCCGGCCTGCATCGAGGCCGGCGAGGAAGACAAGCCGCCGGCCGAGATGTTCGCGGGCGTGGGCTATGAGTGCGATTACAAGGACCGCTATATCAGCGGCGGGCGGATCAACCTGTCCCTCGAATGCGAACGCGAGGCGCTCGAGGGCAAGGTGATGGTCTCGGTCCAGGGAACCTATAAAGGCGAAAGCTTCGAGGGCACCGCCACCGCGACCTCCTTCCTGCCCGGGGACGGCGATTTCTCGATGAACAGCAAGATCGTCGGGCGGCGGACCGGCCCGACCTGCGCCGCTCCGGCGGCGGAGGGCGCGAAGGACAAAGCCAAGACCTGATGCCGCTCATTCCCTGCCAGCGCCATCTCTTCGACATCGAGGAGGGGACGGCCTATCTCGACTGCGCCAAGATGTCGCCGCTCAGCCGCGCGGCGATCGCGGCGGGGCGGAGGGGCCTGGAGCGCAAGGCCCGCCCGTGGGAAGTGAAGGCCGAGCATTTCTTCGACGAATCCGAAGCGGTGCGAGGCCTGTTCGCGAAGCTGATCGGGGCCTCGGCCGACGACGTCGCGATCGTCCCTTCGGTCGGCTACGGAATGGCGACGGTGATGGCGAACGTGCCCGTGGCGGCAGGCCAGAAGATCGTCACTTTGGCCGACGACTTTCCGTCCGGAATACTCGCGTCTCGGGCGCTGGCGCAGCGGGCCGAGGCACGGGTGGTAACGGTGGCGCGGCCGGAAACGGGAGATTGGAGCGCCGCCATCCTCGAGGCGATCGACCGGGACACGGCGCTCGTCGTCGCGCCGCATACCCATTGGGTGTGCGGGTCGCGGATCGACCTGGAAGCGATCGGGCGGCGCTGCCGGTCGGTGGGCTCGGCCCTGGTGCTCGACACGACCCAGTCGACCGGCGCACTGCCGCTCGACCTCGCCGCGGTCGATCCCGACTATCTGGTCGCGACCTCCTACAAATGGCTGATGGGCCCCTACAGCCTGGGCTTCCTTTACGTGGCCCCGCGCCACCAGCAGGGGCGGCCGGTCGAAGAGGGGTGGGTCGTGCGCCGCAACGCCCGGGATTTCCGGAGACTCACCGATTATGACGAGGGCTTCGCGGCCGGCGCGCGCCGGTTCGACATGGGGGAACGGGCCAATTTCGCGCTTCTGCCGGTCGCCGGCGCGGCGATCTCTCAGCTGCTGTCATGGGGTGTCGCCGACATCGCCGAGACGCTCGGAGCGATGACCGGCGCAATCGAGGCCCGGCTTGGCGAACGCGGCGTGACGGGGCAGGCGGGGAGGGCGCCGCATTTCCTTTCCGTCCGATTCCCGGGCGGTCCGCCGGAGGGGATCGAAGACAGGCTCGCCGCCGCCGGCGTCCATGTCTCCCTGCGCGGCGAGCGGATGCGGATCACTCCGCATCTCTATAACGACGAGGCCGATTGCGAGCGGCTGTTCTCGGCGCTGTGGGCGGATTGAGGGAAAGCCCCTCCCCGTAAGAACGGGAGAGGGAAAATGAGCGTAGCGGCTCGACGCGATTAGAGATTAAAGTGTTGCGAATTCCCGGAGGTCCTGAATGCGCCTGAAGTATCTTCTGCTGGCCTGCTCCATCGTCGCCGCGCCCGCGACGGCGGCCGAATTCGCCGACTCGATCAAGGCCGATTACGACAAGCGGCTCGGCGCGATGTTCGTCGATTTCCACCGGAATCCGGAGCTCAGCTTCAAGGAGAACCGCACCGCCGGGATCCTCGCCAAGGCGCTTCGGTCGGAAGGCGCGACGGTGACCGAAGGGGTCGGCGGCACCGGCGTGGTCGGCGTGATGCGCAACGGCGCCGGTCCGACCGTTCTGATCCGGGCCGATATGGACGGGCTGCCCGTCGAGGAGAAGAGCGGCGTCCCCTATATTTCCAGGGCCCGCCAAATCGGAGTCGACGGCCTTGAGATGCCGGTGATGCACGCCTGCGGGCACGACGTCCACATCACCGCCCTGATCGGCGCCGCCCGCCAGCTGGCGGCGGCGAAGGACCGTTGGCGCGGGACGATCGTCTTCATCGCCCAGCCGGCCGAGGAAAGAGTGGGAGGCGCCAAGGCGATGCTCGCCGACGGCCTTTACACGCGCTTCCCAAAGCCCGATTTCGCGCTCGGCTTCCACGTCAATTCCGGAATGCGCACCGGCACGGTGAGCGGTGCGGACAGCCTGATGTACAGCTCCGCCGACAGCGTCGACATCATCGTCCACGGCGTCGGCGCGCATGGCGCCGCGCCGCATACCGGCAAGGATCCGGTCTATATCGGCGCCCAGATCGTCACCGCCCTGCAGTCGATCGTCAGCCGTGAGATCGGGCCGCTGTCGCCGGCGGTGATCACGGTCGGCTCCTTCCATGCCGGCACCAAGCACAACATCATCTCCGACCGAGCCGACCTTCAGGTCACGGTCCGGGCCAATGACGAAGCGACCAGGAAGCAGCTGCTGACGGCGATCGACCGGGTCGCCAGGGGAATCGCCCGCGCCCATGGAGTCGCGGAGAACAGGCTTCCGGAGGTCAAGGTCTCGGAAGGGACTCCGACGACCAGCAACACGCCCGCTCTGGCCCGGCGGGTCCGAGCCGCCTGGACCGCTGCGCTTGCGCCCGGAACATTGGTGCCGTTCGCGCAGGAAAGCATGGGGGCGGAAGACTTCACCTATTTCGTCCAGCCCGAGCTCGGAGTCCCCGGTTTCTATTTCCAGGTCGGCGGCACGCCGCAGGCGACCTTCGACGCCGCCCGGACGGGAGGGCCGCCGGTGCCGTCGCACCATTCGCCTTTGTTCAGGATCGACCCGGAGCCGTCGATCCGCCTGGGCACCGAGGCGATGACAGTCGCGGTGCTCGACCTTTTGAGGCCCGGGGGCAGCTCGTCCGGAAATTGATTCACAAGAGGGGGAAGACGATGAAGACGCATTTGATGATGACGGCCGCCGCGCTGGCCCTGGCCGCGTGCGGAAGCTCCGCCGACAAGGGCGACGGTAACGGGACGGCCGCGGCGTCGGGCGGCGGAGGCGGCGGCGCGGCCGGAGTCAGCCTCCAGCCCGGGGAGTGGGAAATGAAGATGGAGGTGCTCGACGTGAAAGCGGAGGGCCTTCCGGCGGGCATGGCCGAGACCATGAAGAAAAGCGCCGGCAACACCAGCAAGACCTGCATGACGCCGGAGGATGCGAAGGGACCGAAGGGCGACATCTTCGCCGGCGACAAATCGGGCAGCTGCAAGTCGGAGGGCTTCAAATGGGCCGGCGGCCGGATCGCCGGCAAGACCACCTGCCCGGGCCAGGGCGGCACCGGCGACATGGTGATGACGATGAACGGCACCTACAGCCCGCAGAACATCGACATGACCATGAAGACCCAGACCGACATGATGGGCAAGCCGATGACGATGGAGATGCGGGTCTCCGGCCGCCGCGTCGGCGAATGCACCGCCTCCACGAAGGGAGGCTGAGGGCTTATCCTCCCCATCGCAGATGGGGAGGGGGAACCCGCGAAGCGGGGTGGAGGGGTAATTGGCGCAGGCCTGTTCCAATCACCCCCCTCCCTACCGCTTCGCGGCGGGGAGGATTCAGGGCACCCTGAAGCTTCGCCCGACCTCGGTCGTCACGAAGCGCTCGCGTGCGATGCCGCGCGCCTTCAGCGCTCGCTCCAGGCGCGTCGGCGGGTCGTCGATGCTCTCGAAAGTCAGCTGGAAGGTGCCCCAGTGCATGCCCAGCGCATTTCGCGCCTTCAGCTTCTCGAACAATCGCACCGCTTCGTCCGGGTCGACATGGTTGGCCTGCATGACGTCGCGCGGCTCGTAGGCGCCGACGGGCAGGATGGCGAGGCGGATGGGCCCCTGGCGCGCGGCTTCGTCCGCCCAGCTGCCGTCGCCATAGCCGGTGTCGCCGGCATAGAAGAAATTGCCGCCGGGGAGGCGGACGGTGAAGGCGGACCAGAGCGCCCGGTTGCGGTCGGTGCCCCAGCGCGATCCCCAATGATGGTTGCGCTCGACCCGGACTTCGATCTCGCCGCACGGCCGTTCCGGCGGGCAGAGCGGGGCGGCCGACCAGCCGCCGCCCCAGTCGAGGGCGATCGAGCCGATGCCTTCGCCCTTGAGGATGGTGTCGTTGCCGAGGCTGGTGACGATGGCGGGCCGGTCCCGCAACCACAGCCGCTTCAGGGTCGGCAGGTCCATATGGTCGTAATGATTGTGGCTCACGAGGACGAGGTCGATCTTCGGCAGATCCTCGAAGCGGACGCCGGGCGCCCGGACCCGCTTCGGGCCGGCGAAGGCGAAAGGCGAGGCCCGTTCCGACCAGATCGGATCGGTGAGGATGTTGAGGCCTCGGGTCTGGACGAGCACGGTGGCGTGGCCGATCCAGGTGACGAGCATCTCCCCGCCGTCGACCCGGCGCGGCGGGACTTTTGCCTCGACCGCGACGTGCGCCGGCCATTGCGCGCGCTCGTTCGAGCCGATGAAACGGTTCATGAAGCGGGCGGGCCCGCCGTGGGCGCGGTTGGTCGGCGCCGGTCCCGGGTTGAAGAAGCGCTCCCCGTCGAAATGGCCGGAGCGGGGGCCCTCGTAATAGATCCGGTCGAGGAAGGGCGGGATCAGCGACGGCGCGAAGCACAGGCCGACGGCGAGGAAGAGGACGAGAGTGCCGAGGCGGCGGAGCCAGGTTCGCATCGCCGCTTCTACCGCCGGTCCGCTCGCAGGGGCAACGCCGGCCGGAGCGGAGTCACCGTCAGCGGGCGTCGAGGGCGAAGCCTGGGACCGGCCGGGTCTCGACATGCTCCTCGTGATAGAAATCGACGGCCAGAACGGTCCGGCCCGGCGCCGCCCCGCCGCACTCCAGGGGGTAGAGCTCGGTGAGGGTGCCGTAGGCGCCTATGCCGCCGCCCTTGCGCGGCCCGACCCGGGGGCTCGAGCCGTCGGCGCAGCGCAGCCGGGCGATGTAGGCGCGGGCGCCTTCCGGACCGCCGACCCGCACCGGATTCTGCACGGTGCCGAGCGGGTGCGCGGCGGCGGCGGCGGCGATCTGCTCCGCCTCCGCCATCGGATCGACCGCGGCGCCTTGCCCGAGCACCTGATCGGGGCTCGAGGTGCGGGCCCCGAGCTTCTGGGCGGCGGCGGGCGCGGCGAGCAGGGCCGTGGCGGCGAGGAGGGTGAGGATGCGCATGGGGTGCCGCTAAGGCTTTATCTCGGAAAAGGAAAGTCGGGAGAAGCCGTCACCCCGGCCTTGACCCGGGGTCCATGAACACCGTCCCGCGAGGTTCGGCAGGACCTGTGTTCATGGATGCCGGATCAGGTCCGGCATGACGGCCTTTGCGCTATTCCAGCTCGAACGACACCGACAGGCTGATCGCGATGCTCTGCTCGCCCGGGTCGACCGAGGTCGAATCGGCCGCATTGCCCCGGGCCGACTGGCGCATCATCATCACGGGCTGGCCCTGATTGGCGCCCGCTTCGCTGATCGCGAGGATCCGGCCGACCTTCTTGCCGAGCGCTCGGGCGTAGAGCTGGGCGCGGGCGCGGGCGTTGGCGAGCGCCTGGGTGCGGGCCTCGTCGAGCGCCGCTTCGGGCTTGTCGATGGCGAGCATCGGACCGTTGATCTGGTTGGCCCCCTGGGCGACCAGGGCGTCGAGGATCTTGCCGGTGGCGGCGATGTCGCGGAACTTGACCGAGACCTCGTTGCTGGCCCGGTAGCCGACGATCTGCGGGTTGTTGCCCTGAGCGTCCTGCCGGTAGTCGGGATAAAGGTTGATCGAGCTGGTCTGGATGTCGCGGTCGGCGATCCCGGCGCGCTTCAGAGCGGCCCGCACCGAGGCCATCTGGGTCGCATTCTGGGCGAGAGCGGCGGTGGCGGTGGGCGCGACGGTGACGACTCCGGCCGTGATGCGGGCGACGTCCGGGACCCGGCTGACCTCGCCGGTGGCGACGACGTCGAGGCGGGTGCCTTCGAGAAGGATCCCGGACGCGGGCTGGGGCTGGGCGGAAGCGGCCGCGAGCGGCAGGGCGCAGGCCGCCAGAGCGGCGCCGAGGATCAGATTACGCATTCGAGATACTCCGGTCTGTTTCGGTTCCGGTCCGTCCAACGCCGGAACGCCTGCACCGTTGCTGAACATCCGTCCTCCGCAGGCCCGCGATCATCCCCAAGCCATCGTAATACGGGGACACAATACCTAATTCGCCGCGAAATAGGTATTGTGTCCCCGGAAAAAGGGCGCGCGCGGTCACCAGTCGTAATACGGGGACACAATACCTAATTGGCCGCGAAATAGGTATTGTGTCCCCGGAAAAAAGGAGGGTCGGGTCCCCGGGGCGAGAAGTCTCGGCGGGCCTCTCCGAGGTCCCGGCTTTCGCCGGGAGGACGAATAGACGATTGACTTGCAGGGTTTTAGCTGGGAGTTGAGGCCGCGATGACGACCCGCTCGATCCGCATCGGCTCCACTTGCGCCCTCTCGGCGCCGGCCGCTGCGCACGCCTGGCATTGGTGGTGGGACATATCCTCCGCCGCGGCGCGCGACCCTCGATGGTGAATCGGATCCTCTAAGCATCCGAAGTCTCCAGAAAAAGGCCCGCCGCTCCGGCGGGCCTTTTCTTTTGCGCCTCATCTTTCGGGAAAAAGCCATGTCCACCCAGCCGAAATACGTCCTCTCCGAGTCCGAATCCCAGCCTTCGGAAGAAGCGCTCGCCCGCCTCTATACCGGCGAATCGCTTTCCGAGGGCGAAGCCGAAGGGCTGTTCGCCCAGATCGTCGCCGGACGGCTGCCCGAGCCCGCCATCGCCGCCATGCTGGTCGCCCTTCGCCTCAAGGGCGAGACCGCGGAGGAGCTGACCGGCGCCGCCCGGGCGCTTCGCGCCGCGGACGCGGACTTCCCGCGCCCCGACTATCTCTTCGCCGACAGCTGCGGAACCGGCGGCGACGGCTCCGCTTCGATCAACGTCTCGACCGCGGTCGCCTTCGCCGCCGCCGCCGCCGGCCTTCCGGTCGCCAAGCACGGCAATCGCTCGGTGACGTCGCGCTGCGGCTCGGCCGACGTGCTCGAGCAGCTCGGAGCGAAGCTCGACGTGAGCGCCGGGCAATCCCGCAAGGCGCTCGACGAGACCGGGATCTGCTTCCTGTTCGCGCCGCTCTACCATCCGGGCCTGCGCCATGCCGGCCCGGTTCGGCGGATGCTCAAGGTACGAACGATCATGAACATGCTCGGCCCCTGCGTGAACCCGGCCGAGCCGAAGGTGCAGTTGCTGGGCGTGGCCGATCCGGCCTTGCTGGCGCCGGTGGCGAGGACCCTCGCCGCGCTCGGAGTCGAGCGGGCGCTGGTCGTCCACGGCTCCGGCCTCGACGAGATCGCGCTTCACGGCGAAACCCAAGCGGTCCGGGTGGAAGGCGGAAGGCTGGAGAGGCTGACGATCCGCCCCGAGGACGCCGGCCTGGAGCGCAAGCCGGTGCAGGTGCTTCGCGGCGGTGGGCCGGAGGAGAATGCGGAGCGGCTGAAGGCGCTGCTGATGGGCTACGGGGTCGCCGCGGAGACCGAGGTGGTCGCGCTCAACACCGGCGCCCTGCTGCTCACCGCCGGCCTCGCGACCGATCTGCGCGAAGGCGTCGGGATGGCGCTCCAGGCGCTGGCTTCGGGCGAAGCCTATCGCCGGCTCAAGCGGTTCATCGAGGCGACCCATGGCTGAGACGAGTGGAATTCTCGCGGAGATCGTCGCGAGGAAGCGGGTCGACGTGGCGGCGCGCCTCGGCGGCATCGCCTTCGATTCGGCCCGGCCGACCCGGCGAAGCCTCAGGGCGGCGCTGGCGCGGCCGGGTGCGCGCTTCATCCTGGAGGTGAAGCGCGGCTCCCCGTCCGGCGGGGCGATACGTCCTCAGGCCGACGCCGGGGCGCTGGCCCGGGCCTATCGCGGCGCGGCCGACGCGATCAGCGTTCTGACCGACGGGCCCTATTTCGGCGGGTCGCTCGACGATCTGCGGGCGGTCCGGCGGGAATTCCCGGGCCCGATCCTGGCCAAGGATTTCATCGTCGATCCCCGGCAGGTGGCCGAAGCACGGCTCCACGGCGCCGACGCCGTGCTCGCCATCCTGGCGGTGCTCTCCGACGAGGCGGCGGCGGCGGTGATGGCGGCGGCCCGGCGGCTCGGAATGGACGTGCTGGTCGAGACTCATACCGCCGGGGAAGTGGAGCGGGCCGTCCGGCTCGGCGCCGACATGATCGGAATCAACAATCGCAACCTCGACACGCTCGAGATCGACCTGGCGACGACCGAGCGCTTGGCCGCCCTGGTCCCGAACTCGACCCTGGTGGTGTGCGAATCGGGGATATCGGGCCGGGCGGACGTGGAGCGGCTCGCGCCCTTCGCCGACGCCTTTCTCGTCGGCTCGTCGCTGATGCGCTCCGACGATCCCGGCCAAGCGGCGAGGGCGCTGGCCTATGGCCGGGTCAAGGTCTGCGGGATCACCGACGGCCGCGACGCGGCGCTGGCGGCGGACCATGGCGCCGCTTATGCGGGCGTCGTCCTGGTGCCCCGCACCCCGAGGGCGGTCACCGCCCTGCAGGCTGAGGCGATCGCCGAGGCGTCGCCCGTTCCGCTCGTCGGGGTCTTCCGCAACGAGAAGCCGATGCAGGTCGCCAACGGAGCCAGGGCCCTGGGGCTGCGCGCGGTGCAGCTCCACGGCGAGGAAGATGCGCTCTACATCCGGGCGCTCCGCAACCTGCTTCCCGACGAGACGGAGATCTGGGCCGCGGCGGCGGTCGGCCGGGAGGTGCCGCGGCCTCGGCTCGGCTCGGACCGGACCTTGTTCGACAGCCAGGTCGGCGGTCGCTCCGGCGGCACCGGAGTGGCTTTCGACTGGGGTCGGCTCGAGGGACGGGCGGACCTCGGCCGGTCGGTGCTCGCCGGGGGCCTGAATCCGGCCAACGCCCGCGCCGCGGCCCGCGTCGGCGCCTTCGCCCTCGACGTCGGCTCGGGGGTGGAGGCGGCGCCCGGCCGCAAGGATGCGGGCCGGCTCCACGCCTTTTTCGAGGCGCTTCGGCCGGCGGCGCGGGGGGAGGCGGAATGCGACTGAGCGGCCGCTTCGGCGATTATGGCGGCGCCTATGTGCCGGAAATCCTCGTGCCCGCCGTCGAGCAGCTCGAGGCCGCGTTTCTCGACGCCTCGCAGGATCCGGGCTTCCGGGCCGAGCTCGACGGGCTGCTCGCCAATTATGCCGGGCGGCCGACCCCGCTCACCCGCTGCCGGAACCTCGGGTCGGAGCGGGCGCATATCTATCTGAAGCGCGAGGACCTTCTCCACGGCGGCGCCCACAAGACCAACCAGGTGCTCGGCCAGGCGCTGCTCGCCCGGAGGATGGGCAAGGGCCGGCTGATCGCCGAGACCGGCGCCGGACAGCATGGGGTCGCCACCGCCCTCGCCGGCGCGCTGTTCGGGCTGAAGACCCGGATCTACATGGGGGCGCATGACGTCGAGCGGCAGAAGCTCAACGTCTTCCGGATGGAGCTGATGGGGGCCGAGGTGGTGCCCGTGGAGAGCGGCTCGCGGACCTTGAAGGACGCCATCAACGAGGCGCTCCGGGACTGGGCGGCGAGCTTCGAGGACACCCATTATCTGCTCGGCACCGTCGCCGGGCCGCATCCCTTCCCGACGATGGTCCGCGAGTTCCAGCGCGTGATCGGCAAGGAGGCTCGGGCGCAGATATTGGAGGAGGAGGGGCGGCTTCCCGACGCCTGCATCGCCGCGGTCGGCGGGGGATCGAACGCGATCGGCCTGTTCGCCGACTTCGTCGCCGACGAGGGCGTCCGGCTGATCGGCGTCGAGGCGGCCGGGCGCGGGCTTGACGGCGGCGAGCATGGCGCGACCCTGCTTCGCGGACGGCCGGGGATCCTCCACGGCGCCGAGACCTACGTCCTCCAGGACGAGGACGGCCAGATCGACGAGAGCTGGTCGGTCTCGGCCGGGCTCGACTATCCGGCGGTGGGGCCGGAGCACGCCCACCTCAAGGACAGCGGCCGAGCCGACTATGTCGGGGTCACGGACCGGGAGGCGCTCGCCGCCTTCGCCCTGCTGGCCCGTTCGGAGGGGATCATCTGTGCCTTCGAATCCGCCCACGCGCTGGCGCAGGCGCTGAAGATGGCCGAGGCGGCAACGGAGGAGACCGTTCTGGTGGTCAACCTTTCCGGCCGCGGCGACAAGGACATGGAGCAGGCCCGCAAGCTGCTCGGGGCCGCCTCGTGACCCGCTATCCGGCGATGTTCGAGCGTCTCCGGGAGCGGGGCGAGGGAGCGCTCGGCGCTTTCGTCATGCTCGGCGACCCCGATCTCGAGACCAGCGCGAAGGTGCTGGACGCTCTGGTCGAAGGCGGGGCGGACATGCTGGAAGTCGGGATACCCTTCTCCGATCCGGTGGCCGACGGCCCGGTCATCCAGGCGGCCGCTGTCCGGGCGCTGGCCGCCGGAACCCGGACGGCGGATGGCTTTCGGCTCCTCGGCGGGTTCCGCGACCGCCACCCGGAGGTTCCGGTCGGCATTCTCACCTACGCCAATCTGGTGGTGGCGCGGGGCCGGCAGGCATTTTACGGCGCCGCGGCCGAAGTTGGCGTCGACAGCGTGCTCGTCGCCGACGTCCCTCTGATCGAGGCGGGACCCTTCCTCGTTGCCGCCCGTGCCGCCGGGGTGGCGCCGGTATTGATCGCGGCGCCGAACACGCCGCCGGAACGGCTGGAGCGCATCGCCGCGGAAGGGGAGGGCTATACCTATTGCGTCGCCCGGGCCGGGGTCACCGGGGCCGACTCGGAGGTGCGGTTCGCCGCCGAGGTGATCGCGGCCCTGCAGGCGGCGGGCGCGCCGCCGACGGTGCTCGGTTTCGGGATTTCGGAACCGGCGCATGTACGGCTGGCGCTTGAAGCGGGAGCGGCGGGGGTGATCTCGGGGTCGGCGATCGTCGAGAGGATCTCGAGGGGCGAGGATGTTCGCGGGTTTGTTGCGGAGATGAAGGCGGCCACCCGTGATTTGCCTCCCCAGCGCAAAGCGATGGGGAGGGGGACCACCCGAAGGGTGGTGGAGGGGTAGCTGGAACAGGCCTGCGCCAAATACCCCTCCACCAGGCTACGCCTGGTCCCCCTCCCCATCTACGATGGGGAGGCAAGAACTTTTACCGCCGCCGGTTGATCAGCCGGTAGATGAAGAGGATTATGATCGCGCCGATGATGGCGGCGATGAAGCCGGCCCCGCTGTTGTTGCGGTCCCAGCCCAGCTGGTGGCTGACGAAGCCGGCGAGCAAGGCGCCGCCGACGCCGAGCAGGATGGTAACGATGCAGCCGCCCGGATCGCGGCCCGGCATGATGAGCTTGGCGAGCGCGCCCGCGAGCGCCCCGATCAGGATCCACCCGAAGAAGCCATAGTCCGCCAACAGGTTCATAAATCCCTCCTTACCCTCGCTTGCTCGTTCGCGGATGTACCGCTTTCGAGTGGCCAAACCCCAACAAAAAATGTAGAGGCCGGTTCCGTTCGCGTGGGGGCGCGCGACAGATTTGACTTGAGGCAGGTGCTATATTTGGCTAATACAGTAGCCGATGCGGCGATCCGCCCGGTCCGGTGTGGGGAAAGATGAGAGCTATGAACTTCGAGTCGCGCAAATGGCGCAGCGGTGCCGTCGACAGCGAGGTGATCGTCGTCGACGACGCGACGGCCGCTCGCCGCCGGCGCCGCAACATCATCCTCGCCGTGGTCGCGCTGCTGGTCATCGCCCTCGCCGCATTCCTGATCTTCGGCCGTGGCGGCGGCGAGGAGAAAGCGGGGGCCGCGGGAGGCGGCGCCAAGGCCGGGGCGCCCGAAGCGCCCGCCGTCAGCGTCATCGTTCCCGGCCGGCAGCAGGTCGCCCGCACCATCTCCGCGACGGGCACCTTGGCGGCCCGCCGCGACATGCCGGTCGGAATCGCGGGCGAGGGCGGAATGGTCGCCCGGGTTCTGGTAGAGCAAGGCCAGTGGGTCGGGGCCGGCCAGACGCTCGCGGTCATCGAGCGGTCGGTCCAGTCGCAGGAAGCGCAGCAGCTGGCCGCAAGCATCGACGTCGCCCGCGCCGACGCGCGGCTCGCGCAGCAGGAGCTCGAGCGCGCCCAGTCGCTGGTATCGCGCGGCTTCGTCTCCAAGGCTGACGTCGAGCGCCGGATCGCCACGCGTGACGCCGCCAACGCCCGAGTCCGAGTCGCCCAGGCGCAGCTCGGCGCCTCGCGCGCCCGCATCGGACGGCTCGACGTTCGAGCCCCTGCCGCCGGCCTCGTTCTCGACCGCAACGTCGAGCCGGGCCAGATCGTCAGCAGCGGCTCCGGGGCGCTTTTCAGGATCGCCCAGGGCGGCCAGATGGAGTTGGTGGCCAGACTTCCGCAGACGGACCTTTCCACCCTCTCGGTGGGCGTTCCCGTCACCGTCACTCCGGTCGGCTCGCAACAGAGCTACCAAGGCTCGATCCGGCTGATCTCGCCGATCATCGACGCTCAGACCCGCCAGGGCGAGGCGTTGATCTCGATCCCCTTCAATCGCGAGCTCAGGCCCGGCGGCTTCGCGGCCGCCGCCATCCAGGCCGGAGCGACGGTCGCTCCGCTGCTGCCCGAATCCTCGGTTCTGACGGACGATGCCGGAACCTACGTCCTGATCGTGCTCGCCAACAACACGGTTCAGCGCCGCCCGGTTCGAATCGGCACGGTGACCGACAAGGGCGTGGTGATCGCGGAGGGCCTGAACGGGGACGAGCGAGTCGTGCAATCGGCGGGCGCCTTCCTCAACCCGGGCGAGAAGGTGCGTCCGCAACGCGCGGTCGCCCGCTAGGCCACAGGTCGATTTGGAGTTGAACGATGCGTAACATCTCGGCCTGGGCAATCCGGAACCCGGTTATTCCGCTCGTCCTGTTCGTCTTCCTGCTGGCCATGGGCGTGCTGGCGTTCATGCGGATGGACGTGAACCTGAACCCGGACGTCAGCGTCCCTCGCGCCAGCGTTTCGATCAGCCAGCCCGGCGCGGCGCCGCCCGAGCTGGAGATCCAGATCACCCGCCGGGTCGAGGCGGCGGTGCGTGGGATCGAAGGGGTCACCGAGATCAATTCGTTCATCCGCGAAGGCAACAGCAACACTTCGATCGATTTCGAAATCGGCACCCCGATCGACCGGGCGGTCACCGACGTGCGCGACGCGGTGGCGAGAATCCGCGGCGACCTTCCGGACGGGATCCTCGAGCCGCAGGTGCAGCGCGAGGAAAATGACGATTATCCGGTCGTCTACATGTCCGCCGAAAGCACGGCGATGACGGTGGAGCAGCTCTCCTGGTTCATCGACGACACGATCAACCGGCGCCTGATGGGCGTCGAGGGGGTTTCGATCGTCAGCCGAACCGGCGGAGTGAATCGCGAAATCCGGGTCGAGCTCGATCCCGTCCGGATGCAGTCGCAGGGGATCAGCGCCGCTCAGGTCAACCAGCAATTGCGGGCGATCAACGTCAACGCCGCCGGCGGGCGCGCCGAGATCGCCGGTTCGGAGCAATCGGTCCGGGTCCTGGGAAGCGCGCTCACCGCCCACGCGCTCGGCGAGACCCAGCTTTCGATCGGCGGCGGCCGCACCACCCGACTGAACTCGATCGCGAGCGTTCGCGACCAGTGGGCCGAGCAGACCAGCTACGGCATCCAGAACGGCCGCCAGGTCGTCAGCTTCATGGTCCAGAAGGCCAAGGGCTATTCCGATCTCAGCGTCTACAACGACGTGATGAAGCAGCTGAAGGAGCTCCAGGCGGAGGATCCGCGGGTCAGCTACACCCTGCTCTTCACTCCGGTCCAATATATCGAAGGCCAGTATGAAAGCTCCATGCGGGCGCTGGTCGAGGGCGCTTTGCTTGCCGTCGTCGTGGTGCTCCTGTTCCTTCGAGACTGGCGCGCCACCTTGATCTCGGCGATCGCCATCCCGCTTTCGGCCATCCCGGCTTTCTGGTTCATGGACATGCTGGGCTTCTCGCTCAACATGGTGACCCTGCTTTCGCTGAGCCTCGTCGCGGGCGTTCTGGTCGACGATGCGATCGTCGAGATCGAGAATATCGTCCGGCACATGAGGATGGGCAAATCGGCCTATCAGGCCTCGATCGACGCCGCCGACGAGATCGGCCTGCCCGTCGTCGCCACCACCTTCTCGATCGTCGCGGTCTTCCTGCCCGTGGCGATGATGGGCGGAATCATCGGGCAATATTTCATCAGCTTCGGGCTCACCATCGTCATCACCGTCCTGATCAGCCTCGCCGTCGCGCGACTGATCACTCCGATGATCGCGGCCTATTTCCTGAAGGCCCATGGCGAGGCCAAGCATGGCGAAGGCTGGCTGATGGACAAATATCTCGGCCTGTTGCGCTGGACGCTGCGCAACCGATGGAAATCCGTCGGAGTCGGCTTCCTCTGCTTCCTGGCGCAGATCGGAGTCTTCTTCATGCTGCCGTCGGCCTTCCAGCCGGAAACCGACGAGGACACGGTGCAGGTCGCGATCGAGATGCCGCCGGGCTCGACCCTCGACCAGACCCGGGCCGTCGCCGACCGAGCGGCGACGCTCGTGCGCGGCCAGGGAGACGTGGAATCCGCCTTCGCCTCGGTTCGCGCCGGCAATTCGACCATCTACGTGTCGCTGAAGGATCAAGGCGAGGGCCGCGAGCGGACCAGCACCGACTTCGAGCGCCAGGTCGGGCCTCTCCTCCAGGGCATTCCCGATGCGCGAGTCACCTTCCGCGCCCAAAACAGCATCGGCGGCCGTCCGGTCGCGGTTCTTCTGTCCAGCTCCGATCCGGCCAAGCTTCAGCAGGCCGCGCTCAAGCTCGTGGAGGACATGCGCAAGCGCCCCGAACTGGTTTCGCCGCGTATCGCCGGCGACATGAGGCGCCCGGAGATCACGATCACCCCGCGCCTCAACCTGATGGCCGACATGGGCGTCACCACCTCGGCGATGAGCCAGGCGATCCGAACCGCCACCCAGGGCGAGATCGACCAGGCGAGCGCCCGCTTCTCGCTCTCCGACCGCCAGGTGCCGATCCGGGTCGCTCTTCAGGAGGATTCGCGGCGCAGCCTGTCGACGATCGAGAACATGCCGGTGCCGACGACGGCCGGCGGCTCGGTGCCGCTCAAGGTCGTCGCCTCGATCAGCTTCGGAGCCGGTCCCGCGCAGATCCAGCGCTTCAACCAGGAACGCCGGATCCTCGTCGGAGCGGACCTCGTCCCGGGCGTGGTCGACAAGGAAGCGATCATCGAATCGCTGCCGATCCTCAAGAATCTGCCCGAGGGCGTCGAACGCGCCCGCTCCGGTCAGCAACGCGAGGAAGCCAAGCTCATGTCGGAGTTCATGGGCGCCCTCATATCCGGCACCTTCCTCGTCTTCGCGGTGCTGGTGCTGCTCTACAAGCGGCTGATGGCGCCGTTCGTGAACATGGGCTCGCTTCTGCTCGCGCCTCTGGGCGGGTTCCTGGCCCTGTGGGTGACGGGCCATGCCGTGTCGATGCCGGTGCTGATCGGGATCCTGATGCTGTTCGGGATCGTCGCCAAGAACTCGATCCTGCTGCTCGATTTCACGATCGTGGAGATGCAGAAGGGGGTCCCCAAGGACGAGGCGATCATCGACTCGGGCCACAAGCGCGCCCAGCCGATCGTCATGACGACGATGGCGATGGTGGCCGGCATGGTGCCGACGGCGCTGTCGCTTGAAGGCGACGCCAGCTGGCGCGCGCCGATGGCGGTGGTGGTGATTGGCGGCTTGCTGCTCTCGACGCTCCTGACCCTGGTGCTGGTGCCCGCGTCGTTCAGCCTCGCCGACAGCTTCGAAAAGTGGCTCGCGCCGAAGTTCGGACGTATCATCACCTACAAGGGCAAGAAGGATCACGGTCCGGCACCGGCGGAACTGCCCGCGGAGTGATCGGCACGCACGGAGGCGGGGATCGTTGCCGGGATCGTCATGCGGACTCGATCCGTCATCCATGACCGCTGGCGGTGCCCGCGTCCAACGGACGGCGTCGATGGACCCTGGGTCAGGCCCGGGATGACGGGGACTTCTCCGAGTGAACCAAAGTACCGGTCCGGCTATTGAGAGGACCATGAGCCCCATCGAACCGGCCAATCCAAAGGGTTTCGTGCCCCCCACGCAGAGCCTTCGGGGCATGCGCCTCGTCGCGACCGGCATGCTGGTCGCGATGGCGGCGGTCTATCTTTCCGCCAATCACTATGACGAGGCCCATCCCTGGCTGGGCTTCGTGAAGGCCTTTGCCGAAGCGGCGATGGTAGGCGGCCTCGCCGACTGGTTCGCGGTCACGGCCCTGTTCCGCCATCCGCTCGGCCTGCCCATTCCGCATACCGCGATCATCCCGCGCAACAAGGACCGGATCTGCGCGACCCTCGCTTCCTTCCTTCGCGACAATTTCCTGACCCCCAAGGTGGTCGCCCGCCGGATGCGCAGCGTCGACATCGCCGGCGCCATCGGTCGTTTCCTCGCCAACCCGCCGCCCGAGGGGCGCCTCAGGCAGGGCGGCTCGCGACTGATCGCAGACCTCCTCGAAGCTCTGGACCAGGAACGGCTCGGCGGAATGGTGAAATCGGCCGTCGCCTCGCGGATCCGAAAGCTGGAGGTGTCGCCGTTGATCGGCCAGACGCTCGAGGCGGCGATCACGGAAGAGCGGCACATCCCGATCCTCGACGGGATCGTCACCTGGGCGGGCCGTACCCTGGACGCCAACGAGGACCTCATCCGCAAGATGGTGCACGACCGCGCCAATCTGATCATGCGCCTTGCCGGCCTCGACGAAAAGCTGGCCGACGGGATCGTCGACGGCCTGAGGCGCCTCACCATCGACATGGCGATCGACCCCGCCCATCCGCTTCGCGCCAAGGCTGAGGAAGCGCTCGCCGCTCTGGCGTGGGACATGCGCTTCGACCCCGAGGTGCAGGCCAAGGTCGAAGGCTGGAAGAACGAGATCATCGCCAACAAGGCGGTCACCGACTGGCTCGGCGGCCTGTGGGAGAACAGCCGTGCCGCCTTGCTCCGCGCCGCCCGCGATCCCGAGGCGGCGATGGCGGGGCGCTTCGGCGAGGCGCTCAGGCAGTTGGGCGACACGCTCCAGCAGGACGGGCGGCTCAACAAGGCGATCAACCAGTTCGCCCGCCGGATGGTGGCCGGCACCGTCGCCACCTACGGCAGCGGCATCGTCACCCTGGTTTCCGAGACGATCCGCGGCTGGGACGCCCGCACCGTCACCGACCGGCTTGAGAATGCGGTCGGGCGGGACCTCCAGTATATCCGGATCAACGGGACATTGGTCGGGGGGCTGGTCGGGCTGATCATCCACACGGCGGAGGTGCTGGGCTGAACTCCAAAATCCTCCCCGCGATTTCGCGGGGAGGGGGACCATGCGAAGCATGGTGGAGGGGTAATTGCGCAGGCTTCTACCAGTTACCCCTCCACCACCCTACGGGTGGTCCCCCTCCCCGGCAAAGCCGGGGAGGATTTGATTCGTTACCCGTCGCTCGAGCGCTCGACGTTGGCCCCCACCGCCTGGAGCTTTTCCTCGAGCCGCTCGTAGCCGCGGTCGAGATGGTAGACCCGGTGGACCTGGGTTTCGCCTTTCGCGGCCAGGCCGGCGATCACCAGGCTCATGGACGCGCGCAAGTCGGTGGCCATCACTTCGGCGCCGACCAGCCCCTCCACTCCGCGCACCACCGCCGAGCGGCCGCGCACCTCGATCTCGGCGCCCATCCGGTTGAGCTCGGGAACGTGCATGTAGCGATTCTCGAAGATCGTCTCGGTGAGCAGGCTGGTGCCTTCGGCCAGGGTCAGCATGGCCATGAACTGGGCCTGCATGTCGGTCGGGAAGGCGGGGTAGGGCGCGGTCGAGAGGGAGAGGGGCTTTAGGCCTCCGTCGGCGCTGACCCGAATCCCGTCGGCCGTATCCTCGACGATCAGGCCGGAGTCGCTGAGGCCCGAGAGGATCGACGGCATCGTCTCCCTGCGGGCGCCGACCAGCTCCAGCGAGCCGCCGGTGATCCCGGCCGCGCAGGCATAGCTTCCCGCTTCGATCCGGTCGGCCATCACCGCATAGGTGGCGCCGTGGAGCCGGTCCTTGCCGCGGACGGTGAGGGTGTCGGTCCTCAGGCCCTCGATGTCGGCGCCCATCGCGATCAGGCAGTTGGCGAGGTCGGTGATCTCCGGCTCGCGCGCCGCATTCTCGATCACGGTCTCGCCATGCGCGAGGACGGCGGCCATCAGCGCGTTCTCGGTCGCGCCGACGGAGACGAAGGGGAAGGTGACTGTGCCGCCCTGCAGACCGCCCTTGGGCGCCTTGGCTCGGACGTAGCCGGCGGCGACCTCGATCTCCGCGCCGAGCGCTTCCAGCGCCTTCAGGTGAAGGTCGACGGGCCGCATTCCGATCGCGCAGCCGCCGGGCAGCGAGACCGTCGCCTCGCCGGCGCGGGCGACGAGCGGGCCCAGGACGAGGATCGAGGCGCGCATCTTGCGGACGATGTCGTAGGGGGCGACGGTCGAGGCCAGCTTCGAGGCGCGAAGGGTCATCACCCGGCCATATTCGTCGGGCCGGGCGCCCTCGACGGTGGTCGAGACTCCGAGCTGGTTGAGGAGGTGGCCGAAGCTGTCGACGTCGGCGAGGCGCGGCAGGTTCCTCAGCGTCAGCGGCTCGTCGGTGAGAAGGGCGCAGGGCAGGAGGGTCAGCGCCGCGTTCTTGGCGCCGGAAATGGGGATGCGGCCCTCAAGGCGATTGCCGCCGCGGATGATGATGCGGTCCATGCAGGAGGTCTTACGGGATTTGAGGGGGGAGGCAAGGGAGGGGGGCAGGAGGGGAAATGGTCCAAGCCTCAACCGTCACCCTGAACTCGTTTCAGGGTCCGGCTGGTCGCCCGTCCGGGAGGCGGAGAACTGGATCCTGAAACAAGTTCAGGATGACGGGCTGCGACCCGTCTCCGGCAGCTACGCTTTCTCCAGCGTGCACTGCAGCGGATGCTGGTTCTGCCGGGCATATTCGATGACCTGCGCGACCTTGGTCTCGGCGACCTCGTAGCTGAAGATACCGCACACCCCGACTCCGCGCTGGTGGACGGCGAGCATGACCCGGGTCGCGTCCTCGATATCCAGCTTGAAGAACATCTGGAGGACCTGGACGACGAATTCCATCGGCGTGTAGTCGTCGTTGAGCATCAGCACCTTGTAGGGCGAGGGCGTCTTGGTCCGGGTGCGAGTCCGAGTGGCCACGCCCAGGCCGGGATCGTCGACGTCCCCGCCCTTGCGCTCGTCGGCGCTGGTGATTTCATCCCTGATCATACGCGCCTTGCATATGGCAACCGGCCCAATTCCCGGCAAGGGCCTCCCGCCGGGGAGCAAAAGCGTCCAGTGCCAGCCCGGTTCCCAAACGCAAAAAGGGCGGCCCCCGCGGGGGCCGCCCTTACTGCACCAGCTGGCGCTGCGGCTTACCTTAGTAAGCGGCGACGGCCTTAACGCGCTCGGCGGCGACCGAGTAGCGGCTGGCGAGAGGCTCGGCGACGTCGCCGGCGAGCTTGATCATCGTCTCGGAGAGCTTCGAGCTCTCGCTGACGAAACCGTCGAACGAGGTGCGGGCGAAGTCGCTCTGGAGGCGGAAGAAGTCGGTGGCCGACTTCACCTCGGTGAAGCTCTTCAGGGCCGCGGAGGCGTCCTCGAAGCTCTTGCGGCTGTACTCGGCGACTTCCTGGCCGACGGTCTCGAGGCCCTTGGCGACGACCTTGGTGGAGGCGACCATCGCCTCGACATTGCCCTTGCTGAGCTCGGTCATCTCTTCGGCGATGCGCGTATTGCGCTCGATCTGGGTGCGGGCGCGCTCGTTGACGTTGCCGAAGACGGCCTGGAGGCGGTCGGCGACCTGGGCGGTCTCTTTCTTCATGATGCGGGTTCCTTCGTTCTGGATGCGGGTCGTGGTGTTGGCAGCGGTCGCGGCAGCGGCGACGGTCCGCTTGGCCGGACGGCCGACCTTGCGGGCGGTCGCGGCGCGGGCCGGCTTGGCGGCCTTGGCGGTGCGGGTCTTGCGGGCCGGCTTGGCCGAAGTGGCGGTAGCGGCCCTGATGACCTTCGCGGCGGCCTTCGCCGGAGCGGCGGCGGCCTTGGCGGCAGCGGCCGGAGCCTCGGCCTTGGGAGTCACCGCCGGGGTGGCGGCTTTCGCGATCGCGGCCGAAGCCTTCGCCGCGGAATCGACGGCCGCAGCGGCGGTCGGGGTCTGGGTCTGCTGATCGGCCATTCGGTGTTCCTTCAAATCTATGCTGCGATGCAACATAGGTGAGTCGCGGGAGGGTTTCAAGGAAAAAATGTTGCGGTGCAGCACGAGGGATCATTGAGGAGCGAAAACCGTCATGCTGAACTTGTTTCAGCATCCAGGTCGGGGCGAAGCTCCCACGCCCGGAATGAACGCCGGCCTTGGAGCCGCTCCACCCTGGACCCTGAAACGAGTTCAGGGTGACGGCTGAGGCTGTCCCCGACGATCGTCCATTTCAGCCCTTCCCCTACCGCGCCTTCACGTAGCTCCCCGGCGCGTCCTCGATCGCCTTGAGCTTGCCCTCGCCCGGTATTCGCGCCCCCTTCACCGGCACCTTCTTCTCGGCCAGCGCGCCGATCCATTTCGCCCAATCGGGCCACCAGCTGCCCTTGTGCTCGGTGGCGCCCTCGACGAATTCGTCGAGCGACGTCTTCTTCCCGCCGTTGGTCCAATATTGGTATTTCTGGGCCTCGGGCGGGTTGACGACGCCGGCGATGTGGCCGGAGCCGGCCAAGACGAAGCGAAGCGGGCCCTGGAAATAATGGGTTATCTTCCAGACGCTCGCCGCCGGAGCGATATGGTCCTCGCGGCCGGCTTGGACGTAGGTCGGGGTCCGGACCGTGTGGATGTCGATCGGGGTGCCGTCGACGATCAGCCCGCCGGCCCGGACCAGCTTGTTGTCGCGGTAGAAGTCCTTGAGATAGGCTTGGTGCCATTTGGCGGGCAGGTTGGTCGTGTCCGAGTTCCAGTGGAGCAGGTCGAAGGGGGCGTAATCCTCCCCCATCAGATAATTGTTGGTGACGTAGCTCCAGATCAGGTCGCGGCCCCTCAGCATGTTGAAGGTGGCGGCCATGTAGCGGCCGTCGAGATAGCCCTTCTCGGCCGAGATCTGGTCGATCAGCTGAAGCGTCTCGTCGGCGACGAACAGGTTCAGATCCCCCGCTTCGGAGAAATCGACCTGGGCGGTGAAGAAGGTGGCGCTTGCGACCTTGTCCGCCTCGCCGCGGGCCTCGAGCAAAGCGAGGGTCGCGGCCAGGGTGGTGCCGGCGACGCAATAGCCGATGGCATGGACATTCTTCACTCCGAGCAGCGCGCGCACCGTGTCGATCGCGTCGACCTGGCCTCGGAGCACATAATCGTCGAGCGTGGTCTCCTTGAGGCTCTCGTCGGCCGACTTCCAGGAGACGACGAACACGGTCAGCCCTTGCTCGACCGCCCAGCGGATGAAGCTCTTCTTCGGATTCAGATCGAGAATGTAGAAGCGGTTGATCCAGGGCGGGAAGATGATCAGCGGGGTCTCGTGCACCTCGTCCGTGGTCGGGCCGTATTGGATGAGCTCGTAGAGCGGCGTTCGCCTGACGACCTTGCCCGGAGTGACGGCGATGTTGCGGCCGACCTCGAACGCCTTCGGATCGGTATGGGTGAGCTGGCCTTTCGAGACGTCGTCGAGCATGTGCTCGAGGCCCTTCAGGAGGCTCTCGCCCTTGGTCGCCATCGCCCGCTCGAGCACCAGCGGATTGGTCGCCGCGAAGTTGGAAGGGGCCATGGCGTCGACGAAATTCTTCGTGACGAAGCGGAGCTTCTCGCGCTGCTTCGGATCGACCCCTTCGAGCGTGTCGACCGAACCGAGTAGCCGCTCGGAAACCAGCAGATAGCTCTGGCGGATCATGTCGAAGAGCGGATTGTCGCGCCATGGCGCGGCGGCGAAGCGCTTGTCCTTGTCCGCTTTGTCGGCGAGCTCGGTACGCGGCGCCTCTCCGCCCAAGGCGCGCTGCCAGATGGCGAGGCCCTGGGTCCACAGATCGGCCTGCTGCTCGGCGATCTTGGCCGGGTCGGGGAACATGCTCAGCCAGGGCAATTGAGCCGCCTTGGGCTCGGCCTGCTGGGCCTCGCCCATCGCCTTGGCGACATGCTCGAGCATCATCTGCTGGGCGCGCCCCATCACCCAGGTCCATTGCTGCATCTCTTCGAGAGTGGGCAGCGGCGGGGCTTCGGGGGCCCTGGTGTCGGGGTCGGCCATGTGTCTCTCCTGTCGCGGCGCTATCTAGGGAATGCGCGGGGGGAGGGAAAGGTTCGGTGGTTCCGGCCGGTTCGACCTCGTGGAAGGACGCGACGATACCTCGGCACGTCACCGAAACTCTGCGTAGAAAATGGTGACAGTTACCAATTTCCAGGCTCATTCGGCGCACAGCTCCGAAAATGGTAACTGTCACCATTTTTCAAGCGGGCGGTTCGGCGCCTGGCGGCAAAGAAATCTCCCTTCAGTTGGAGGGGGGCATCCCAGCCGCGAAGCCGCAGTCGCCCCACCATCGGAAATTCAACGCAAAGCCGCAAAGACGCGACGATGCTTCGGCCCATCAAAGGACCTGCGTTCATTCTCCGAACTTGAGTCGCGCTCTGCTGAGGTACTCTGCGTAGAAAATGGTGACAGTTACCAATTTTCCGCGCTCCAGCGGCGCACGGCTCCGAAAATGGTAACTGTCCCCATTTTCTTCGTCAAAGGACTCCGTCAAATCGGCGGGCTTGGGGCGATGCAGTCTCGATGCGTGCCAACGGCTTGAGAGACGGCATGGCCTTCGGAGCGGCACGGGCTCCCTGCGTTTTTGCGTTGGAAATCGATTGGCCTGCGGCTGCCGAAGATTGGCGCCCGATGCGCCTGAATCCCCGCGGTCTCCCCCAGGTCCCGGCTTTCGCCGGGATGACGGGGGGCTTAGGGAGGGGCATGAGCCACGATTTCTACCGAATCCGCCGACTTCCGCCCTACGTCTTCGCCGAGGTCAATGCGATGAAGGCGGCCGCCCGGGCCCGGGGCGAGGATGTCGTCGATCTCGGAATGGGCAATCCCGACGGGGCGCCGCCGGCGCATGTCGTCGAGAAATTGGCCGAGGTGGCGCGCAACCCGCGGGCGCATCGTTACTCGGCTTCGCGCGGGATCGCCGGCCTGAGGAAGGCGCAGGCGGCTTATTACGCGCGGCGCTTCGGGGTCGAGGTCGATCCGGAGCGGGAGGTGATCGTCACCCTGGGCTCGAAGGAGGGGCTGGCCAACCTCGCCCAGGCGATCACCGCGCCGGGCGACGTCGTCCTCGCGCCCAATCCCTCCTACCCGATCCACCAGTTCGGATTCATCATCGCCGGCGCCGCGATCCGGTCGATCCCGGCCGCACCGGGGCCGGACTTCTTCGACAGCCTCGAGCGGGCGGTGCGCTTCACCGTGCCCAAGCCCAAGGTGCTGGTGATCGGCTATCCGTCCAACCCGACCGCTTACACCGCCGATCTGCCTTTCTACGAGAAGGTCGTGGCCTTTGCCCGCGAGCACGATCTGTGGGTGATCAGCGACCTCGCTTATGCGGAAATCTATTTCGGCGAGGCGCCGACGCCGTCGATCCTGCAGGTCGAGGGGGCGAAAGCGGTCGCGGTCGAATTCACGTCGATGTCGAAAACCTATTCGATGGCCGGATGGCGGATGGGTTTCGCGGTCGGCAACGAAGCTCTGATCGGGGCGCTCGGGAGGGTCAAATCCTATCTCGATTACGGCGCCTTCACGCCGATCCAGGCGGCGGCGACGGCGGCGCTGAACGGGCCGCAGGACATTATCGAGGCCAATCGCCGGCTCTACAAGGCGCGGCGCGACTGCCTGGTCGAATGCTTCGGCCGGGCGGGGTGGGAGATACCGTCTCCCGAGGCCAGCATGTTCGCCTGGGCGCCGATCCCGGAGGCCTATCGAGCGCTGGGCTCGATGGAGTTCTCCAAGCGGCTGCTCGGCGAGGCGCATGTCGCGGTGAGCCCGGGCGTGGGCTTCGGGGAGGAAGGCGAGGGATATGTGCGGATCGCCCTGGTCGAGAACGAACAGAGGATCCGGCAGGCGGCGCGGGGGGTGAAGAGGTTCTTGGGGGGCTGAATCCTCCCCACGCGCAGCGTGGGGAGGGGGACCCTGCGAAGCAGGGTGGAGCATCTGTGTTGCTGGTCAAGGGCGCGCGGATGTCCAGGTTCGGTTTTCGCTGACGAGGGTATTGGCGAGGACGATGAGCTTTCGGGCGACGGCGATGAGTGCGGCTTTGGCGGAT
>Ga0190275_10000269_pt1 | contig 51973 bp, 48 predicted proteins | sample Popmic550T_FD_133745 | JGI IMG/M metagenome (GOLD analysis project Ga0190275, IMG submission 133745) | Populus adjacent soil microbial communities from riparian zone of Yellowstone River, Montana, USA - 550 T | ecosystem: Environmental > Terrestrial > Soil > Riparian zone > Trees stand | place... | reverse complement strand
GTTCCTGCGCAAGGACTTCGCCAACCAGATCGTGCACAGCGACACGCTCAACTACCACTTCGCCGTGGTGGCCGACTGGATCGGCAACCAGAGCATGTGGGGCATCGCCCAGTTCGAGCCGGGGCTGGCCGCCGGCAACTATCCGCAGAACGGTGACGTGCCGATCCTGGCCGCCGTCCTGCCCTGGGGCGACGACGCGTTCGCGCGCTTCGCGATGGTGCCCTACCTGGCGATGGCGGGGCTGGTGGTCTTCGCGCTCTGCCGGGAGCTGAGGGTGCCGCGCTCCACCGGGCTCGTCGCGGCCGCGATCGTGACCAGCACCTACACGCTGCTCTACCCGACCGTCGCGCTGGCGCTGCCGGACGCGGTCGCCGCGGCGATGCTCGGGGCCGGAGCGCTGTTCCTGGTGCGCCACCTGCGCACCCGCGACGGCTGGGACCTGGTCGTGGGCGGCGCGGCCCTGGGCATCGCCTTTGGCTCCAAGTGGTACGCGGTCCCGGCCGTGGTCGTTTTCGTGACCTTCTGGGCCGGGGTGTGGCTGTGGCGGGCGCGTGACCCGCGCTGGGTCTCCCTCCGCGTCGCCGCCGTCGCCGGGTTGCTGGTGCTGTTCGGTGGGTTCTGGCTGGTGCGCAACTGGGTCGAGTCCGGAAGCCCCGTGTTCCCGTCGGGTGTGGGCCCGCTGTTCGACGTCCCGCCGGACTACTACGCGGAACGCTTCGGCCACTCGGTTGCGGAGTACCTGTTCGACCTCGACGTGTGGCGGACGTATCTGGTGCCGGCCTACCGCGACGCGCTGGGATTGGCCGGGCCGGCCCTGGTGGTCGGCTTCGCGCTGGCGCTGGCGCGCCTGGTGCGGCTGGGGCGGGCGGGAGTGGCGGCCCGGGCCGGTCTGATGCCCGTGGCGTTCATGGCCGCGGCCACCCTGCTCCTGGTGGCCGTCTACCTCAAGACGCCCTACTCGGCGCTGGGAGAGGAGGGCGCCCCCATCCTGGTCAAGCAGAACGCGCGCTACCTGCTGCCCGCCCTGATGCTCGCGGCGCCGCTGCTGGCCTGGGGGTTGCAGCTGCTCGGCCGGTTCACACCCTGGGCGGAGCTCGCGCTGCTGGTGGTGGTGGCCGAGGGGCTCCACAACTCGCTGGCGCCGGGCGCCCGGGCCGTCGCCGAGGTGCTGGTCGCTCTGGCGCTTCTCGCGGCGCTGGCCTTCGCGGTCTGGCGCCTGTCGGCTTCGCTTCCGCGTCCGCTCGTCGGCGCCGCGGTCGCGCTGGCTGCCGTGCTGGCCGTAGCCGTGGCCGGGCTGGGCGTGGAACGCAAGGTCGACGACCGCCGGTTCGCCGGCAAGGACGCCACCATCGACTGGGTCGAGCGTCACGCGCCCTCGGGGGCCCGGATCGGGCTCGCCGGCACCAATGCCTTCGACGGCACGCCTCCGGCGTACCCGATGTTCGGGCCCGAGCTGGGCAACGAGGTGTCCTACGTCGGCCCGCAGGTCAAGGGCGGGTTGCGCCATCACCGCAGCCGCCGGGCGTTCGTGCGGGCGCTGCGCCAAGGCGATTACGACCTAGTGGTCGTCGGCCGGGCGAGCCAATTCGACGATCGGGGCACGCACCCGCTGGAGTGGGCCCGGTCGGCCGATTTCGAACCGGTCGCGCGGAGTCAGTGGTTGACCCTTCTGCGCGCTCCTTCCGACTAGGCTGCCCACGCGCATGAGCGAGCCCGCGGTCTCAGTGGTGATCCCGTCGCACGCGCGGCGGCTTCGTCTGCGCTGGCTGCTCAACGCGCTCGAGGAGCAGACCCTGCCGCGTGAGCGGTTCGAGGTGATCGTGGTGCACGACTACGTGGGCGCGGAGGCCGAGCTGGTGGCGGGCCACCCGCTGGCGCAGGACGGCACGTTGCGTGAGCTGCGGATCGAGCCGGGGACGGGCCGCCCCTCGGTGCAGCGCAACATGGGCTGGCGTGCTGCCAGGGCGCCGCTGGTGGCCTTCATCGATGACGACTGCCGCGCCGACGAGGGCTGGCTGGACGCGGTGGTGGCGGCGGCCGAGGCGCTTCCCGGGGCCATCCTCCAGGGCACCACCCGGCCCGACCCGTTCGAGACCGCGTCGCTGGCCGGCCCCCACGCTCGCTCGCTGTGGGTCACGCCACCCGACGACTTCGCCCAGACCTGCAACATCGCCTACCCGAGGGCGGTCCTGGAGGCCACCGAGGGGTTCGACGAGAAGTTGCCGGCACCAGCGGGCGAGGACACGGACCTGGCGCTGCGAGCGCGTGCCGGGGGCGCGCCGCTGGAGGCGGTCCCCGACGCCAAGGTGTTCCACGCCGTGGACTCCTATTCGCTTCCGGACGCCATCAAGCTGAACCTGAAGTGGCAGCACCTGGCGTTTGTGATCAAGCGCCATCCGCAGCTGCGCAACCACTTCACCCAGCGCATCTTCTGGCGCCGCTCCCACCGCGACCTCGTGCTGCTGCTGGCCGGGCTGGCGGCCGCCAGGTGGGTGCCGCCCGCGCTGCTGCTGGGCGGGCCGTGGGTCTACCGCAGGCTGACCCGCCGGGGCACGCACAAGCGCGCCCTGGTCGTGGGCGCGGTCGAGCTGCCCGGCGGCCTGGTCGTGGACCTGGCGGAGCTGGTGACCATGTGCATGGGCAGCGCGAAGTACCGGACGCTCGTGCTGTGAGCACCGCGCGGACGCCGCTGGCGGTGGCGCTGATGAACCCCTTCTTCTGGCCGGAGGTGCGCCGCGGCTCGGAGCGGCTGATGCACGATCTGGCCGTCGACCTGCTCAGCCTGGGAGACCGGCCGCGCGTGATCACCAGCCACCCGGGAAGGCCCGGCACGACCGTCGAGGACGGTTTCCCCGTCGTGCGCAACTGGCGCCCACCCGAGAAGCCGCTGACTCTCCGGAGCGTCGAGCCCCATCTCTCGCACGTGCCGTTCAGCTACCGATCGCTGGCCCGGGGCGAGGACGACGTGGCGCACGCCTTCTATCCCACCGACGCCCTCGCCGCCCTGCGCTGGGGCCGCCGGACCGGTCGCCCCTCGATCTTCTCCTACATGGGTATCCCGAGCCGTCAGGTCCTGGCCCGCAACAGGCTGCGCAAGACGATCCTCGAGCAGGCGATCGCGGAGACGGACGCCGTCACGGCCCTCAGCCGAGCCGCGCGAGATGGGCTGTGGCGGTGGTTCGGCGTCGAGGCGCCCGTGGTCTACCCGGGAGTCGATCTGGCCGCGTTCAGTCCCGGCGGCCGGCGCGCGGAGCATCCGACCGTCGCCTGCGCCGGCGCGGCCGACGATGGCCGCAAGCGGATCGGCCTGCTGGTCCGCGCCTTCGCGCTGGTGCGCGCGCAACGCCCCTCGGCGCGCCTGCTCCTGACCAGGCCCGACGCGCCCGAGCTGGCACGCGAGCTGGACGAGCAGCCGGGCGTGGAGCTCGTGCCCAAGGAGCACTCGGTCGAAGCGATGTTCCAGGAGGCCTGGGCCACCGGCCTGGCGTCCCGCGACGAGGCGTTCGGGCTGGTGCTCGTCGAGTCCATGGCCTGCGGCACGCCCGTGTTCGGCGCTCGCGAGGGCGGTATCCCGGAGATCGTGGACCGGCCGGAGGTCGGGCGGCTGTTCGATGGCGACGACGAGCGCGAGGTCGCTCGCACCGTGCTGGAGACGCTGGAGCTGGCCGAGGACCCGGGCACCGCGGCGGCGTGCCGCGCCCGTGCCGAGGCGTTCGACACGCTCTCGGGCGCACGCGCCTACAGCGATCTGTACCGGCAGCTGATCGCGGGCTAGGACCGGCCGGCGAGGGCGCGCGCCCGCTGGCGCAGTCCCCGCCGCGGCGGGGGAGGCCGATCGGGCATGTGGCGCGAGACGAAACCGGCCAGGTCCTCGTCCAGCTCGCCCGGCCCGAACAGCAGCACCTCGCGGGTCTCGAACGAGCCCGTCCACCAGAGCCGCTCCACCCGCTGTTCCTCGGTGAGGCCCGTCCAGAAGGAGTGCGGGAACCAGAACTCCTCGCGGCTGTGGATGATGTGCGGCTTGAACAGGAAGTCGAAGCGGTCGCCCTCGAGCTCGATCAGCCAGTGGTGGTGTCCCCAGCCGACCCAGTCTCCCTGTAGCCCGCGCGACTGCTCCTCCAGCCGCGAGGGCACCTCGACGTAGCCGGCCTTGGCGACGCGCGAGAGCTCCGATGCGACCCAGAGGGGGTCACGGATGTCCTCGAGCACGTGCGAGCAGACCACGAAGTCGAACTGGTCGTCCTCGAAGGGCCACGGCGTGCGGTCGCAGATGTCGCGCTCGACCCAGGTCTCTTCGCCGAACCGTTCGGGCCCGTCGCCATCGCTACCCAGCAGTCCGCGGGTCGCATACGGCATCACGTCGAGCACCCAGTCGGCGCGCGTCAGCGGCTTCGCCCAGCCGCCCACGTCGAGGACGCTGGCGGACGCGGGGACCTCGCGATCGAACCGTTCGAGGCTCTCGGCCAGCATGGTCGGCGGCAGTCTATTCCGAGGCGAGGCGGCCCGCGCCTGCCCGGCGTGAGGGTAGGATCGGCGCCTTCGTGACGGACCAGGCTCCGACGAACGGCACCATCGGCCACGTGGTGCGCGAGTACCTGCCGCGCTCCGCCACGTTCATCTACACGGTCCTGCGCCACCAGCGTGGGTTCGCGCCGGTCGTGTTCGCCAAGCGCGCGATGAACCTGGACGAGTTCCCACTGGACGACGTCCGGCATCTGACTCCGATGGAGCCGGTGCTGCACCGAGCACGGCGCAAGGGCACCGCGCTCGCCTCGGGCTACACCGGTACCTACCCGCACCGGATCGCCACGCACGCCCGCAGCGAGGGCTGCGTGGCCCTGCACGCCCACTTCGGCTGGTCGGGCGTGGCGGCCGTGCCCGCCGCGAAGCGCCTGGACATCCCTCTGGTGACCACGTTCTACGGCAGGGACCTCTCGGATCCCGAGCGTGCCAATTCGCGCCGCAGCCCGCATCGGCGGCTGTTCGCCGAGGGCACGCTGTTCATGTGTGAGGGACCGGCCATGGCCAAGCACCTTGGCGAGACGGGGTGCCCGCCCGAGCGCATCCGGATCCAGCGGATCGGGCTGGACGTGTCGCGATGGCCGTTCGACCCGCCCGTGCGCCGGCGGCCGCTGATCATCGTGCAGATCAGCCGGTTCGTGGAGAAGAAGGGGCTGGACCTCTCGCTGCGGGCATTCGCCGCCGCGCGCGACGAGCTCGGCCCGAGCGAGCTCTGGATGGTGGGCGACGGGCGGCTGCGGGAGGACCTCGAAGCGCTGGCGGCCCGGCTGGGCATTGCCGAGCACGTCCACTTCCTGGGCATGGTCTCCTACTCGGAGTACCAGGAGGTGATGCGTCGGGCGCACATCTGCCTGCAGCCCAGCCGGACCGCGCGGGACGGGGACACCGAGGGCGGCGCGCCCACCGTGCTCCTGGAGATGCAGGCCGCCGGGATCCCGGTGGTCAGCACCCGCCACGCCGACATCCCGTTCGTGGTGGCCGATCCGGGCGAACTGGTCGAGGAGGAGGACGTGGAGGGCATCTCGGATGCCCTGATCCGCGTCGCCGGGCTGAGCGACGCGGACTGGCAGGAGCGGGCTCGCCGGGGGCGCGCGGTGGTCCAGGAGCGCCACGACGCGGCCACGCTGGCCTCGAAGCTCGACGAGATCTACGCGGAGGCGCTGCGGCTGCACGGCTAGGAGGCCGGGGCCGGCTTGCGGCCCGGCCGCACGGCCCCCACGATCAGCATCGCGTCCGCCCACGCGGCCGGGAACAGTCGCCAGATCACCGTCACGGCGATCGCGGCGGCGACCGGCACGGCGGCGAGCAGCACCAGCACGTCACCGACGCCGGCGGCCGACAGGCGGTCCACCAGCGGGTAGGTCACCGCGAGCAGGGCGGCGCCCGCGCACGCACCCGGTGCCACCTCGGCCCACAGCCCGCTGACGGGAATGCCCAGCATGCGCTGGAGCAGGAAGTAGTGGGTGGCTCCGAAGTTCACCGTCTGCACCGCGAGCACCCCGAGGCAGACCGCGGTCAGGCCGTGCGGGGCCATCACGTAGACCGCCAGCGCGTACACGGCCAGCGTGACCAGGTTGTAGATCATCAGCTCGCGCGGCTTGCCGGCGGCCAGCATCAGGGGCCCGATGCCGGTCACGATGGCCGCTCCCATGCCCACGATCGCCAGGAGCTGGGCGGGCACCACCGCGCCTTCCCAGGCCGACCCGTAGAGGAAGGGGATGAACACGGGCGCGATGGCGATGAACGTGGCCAGCGGCGGCACCACCAGCGCGGCGTGAAGGCGGACCACACGGGTCCTGATGGCACGCATGTCCTTGCGGGATGCCGTGCGCGAGAAGATCGGGAACGTCACGCGCAGCATGACCGTCGTGATCTTCGTCTGGTACTCCACGCCCAGCTGGTAGGCCCGCCAGTAGAGGCCCACGTCGCCTGCGGACATCCGCCCGGCCAGGATCACGTAGTCGACCTGGCGGAAGACGGTGTAGGCCAGGGTCGCCAGCCCGCTGTGGATGCCGAACGACGCGATCCGGGCGGCTGCGGCCCGGTGCCAGCGGGGAGCCGTGAAGGGCACGTAGGCCATCGCCATGATCGACCCGAGCCCGGCGGAGACCAGCGCGCCGGCCACCAGGGCCTCGGCGTTGGCGTCGATCGTCGCGGCCAGCACGACGGAGGCGATCGTGCCGCACACCATCGGCGCCACCTGGACCGCGGCCACGCGCCGGAACTGGAGCTCGCGCTGCAGCCGCGCCTGGGAGACCGCACCGGGCGCGGCCAGGAGGAACGTCAGCGAGCTGAGCTCGATCAGCGCGCCGATCCGGTCCCCGAGGACAGGCGGCACGGCGTAGCGGCCCACGACGAAGGTCACGGCGGTCAGGACGACGCCCATCAGGAGCGCGAGCAGCGTCGCGCTCTGGAGGTCGGAGCGCTCGGCGGAGCGCATCTGGACCAGCGCAGCCCCGATGCCCTGGCTCATCACCACGCCTGCGATCGCGGCCACGATCAGGGCCACGGCGCCGCGGCCGAACTCGGCCGGCACGATCAGGCGGGCGAGCGCCACGCTGGCCGTGAGCGTGAACAGCTCGGCGACCACGCGCGACAACGTGATCCAGCGAATCCCCGCCAGCGTGGCCTTCCGCAGCTCGGCACGAGAGTGGCCGGCCGGCGGTTGATCGGAGCCGCTCACAGCGCCGCCACGTTAGGGTGCCGGGGCCAAGCGCGCGGCAGGAGAGGTGGACAGGTGGGCGATGCGTGACTCATTCCTGGTGTTCGGCAGTCCCCTGATCGAGGAGGCCGAGATCGCCGAGGTGGTGGACTCCCTGCGCTCGGGGTGGGTCGGGTCGGGCCCGAAGGTCAACCGCTTCGAGCGCATGCTCGAGGAGTACACCGGGGCCGGTCACGTCCGCTGCCTGTCCTCGTGCACCGCCGCGCTGACGCTGGGCATGAAGGTGCTGGGGGTGGGGCCGGGCGACGAGGTGATCGTGCCGGCGATGACGTTCGTGGCCTCCGCCAACGCGGTCGAGCACACCGGCGCCACGCCCGTGCTGGTGGACTCGGACCCGGACACCGGGCTGATGTCGCTGGACGCGGCGGAGCGGGCCATCGGCGAGCGGACCAAGGCGATCATGGCCGTTCACCTGGCCGGCCGCCCGATCGACATGGACAGGCTCAACGCCCTGCGTGACGCGCACGGGCTCGTGATCATCGAGGACGCGGCCCACGCGCTCGGCGCCGAATGGGGCTCGCGCCGGATCGGGACCCACGGCAACCTGACCGCGTACTCGTTCTACGTCACGAAGAACATCACCACCATCGAGGGCGGTGCGGTGGCCACCGACGATCCGGACGTGGCGGCCAGGATCGAGCAGCTGGCCCTGCACGGGCTGTCGGTCGGCGCCTGGCAGCGATTCTCGGATCGCGGCTTCCGCCACTACGAGGTCGTGGACCCCGGCTTCAAATACAACATGACCGACGTGCAGGCGGCGCTGGGCCTGCACCAGCTGCCGCACCTGGACGAGTGGATCGGCGTCCGGGCCCGGCTGGCCGCCCGGTACGACGAGATGCTGGCGGGGCTCGCCGTGCAGACGCCCCCTGCCGCGCCGGCGAACGCACGGCACGCGCAGCACCTCTATCCCGTGCTGCTGGACGCCGGCGCCGGGATCGGCCGCGACGAGCTGCTCGACCGTCTGGTCCAGGCCAACATCGGCACCGGGGTGCACTACCGCGGCGTGCACCTGCACCCCTACTACCGCGACACGTACGCGATCGACCCCGCCAGCCTCCCGGTGGCCACGGACATCTCCGAGCGGACGCTGAGCCTTCCGCTCAGTCCGAAGCTGGACGAGAGAGACCAGCACGACGTGGTCGACGCCCTGCGCGAAGCCCTGCCGGCCTAGCGCGCGAGCCGGCGGCGCACGGCCCCCAGCGTGCCCCGGATTCCCCTGCGGCGGCGAGTGGGCGCCTTCGGCCTCTCGCCTTTCAGGTGGCCGCCCCAGCGCTCGTACATGGGCTGGTGGCCGTCGCGGTCGATGTAGAAGATCCCGCCCTCGTGCTCGGGGAAGCGGCGGAACATCTCCGTGACCATCGCCGCCAGGAGCCGGTGGCCACGGTGCTCGGGTACGACCGCGGCGTAATGGATCTGGCCGTAGTGCTCGATGCCCAGCTCGTTCTCGGTGCAGGCATAGGCGAGTCCCACGACCGACCCCTCGTACTGCACGCAGAGCACGCCCCGCTCGGTCAGGCCGGGCAGCCGCCGGTCGAACGGGATCTCCCAGTGCGGGAACTCGGACTGGAGCAGCTCGCGCTCGCCGTCGCGGTCGACCTCCTCCATGAACGAGTAGCCGGGCGGTAGCTCCTGCCAGCGCGTGTAGTCCTCGCGGGCCAGCTTGATCAGCTGGTAGCGGTCCATCGGCTCGGAGAAGGGCACACGGCTACGGTGCCACGAATCCCGCTTCTCCGGTAGGGCCTACCGTCCCAGCGGGCCCGACTGGGCGTCCGCGATCCAGCCGGACAGCCTGCCCGTCTCGGTGTGGACGTCGGCGATGCGGGCCACGTGGGTGCGCGCCATCGCCCCGAGCTCCCTGCGCCGTTCGGGGTCCTGCGCGAGAAGCTCGCCGATGGCGTCGGCCAGACCATCGTGGTCACCCGGGCGCACCAGCCGGCCCCACGGCTCCTCGACCAGCTCCGGCAGCCCCACCTCGTCGGAGGCCACCACGCACAGCTGCATCGCCATCGCCTCCTTGACCACCACCGGCATCGAGTCACGGTCGCCGTCGGCGGCCACGACGCACGGCATGCACAGGAGGTCGGCGCGCTCCAGCAGCGCGCGGATCCCGGCCTGGGGCAGTGCCCCGAGCAGGCTGACGCGGTCGCCGACCCCGAGCCGGCCGATCTCCGCCTCCAGCCGCCCGCGCTCCGGACCCTCGCCGGCGATGGAGATGGTCACATCGGGGAGCCGTGCCGCGGCGCGCACGAGGTGGATGAAGCCCTTCTTCTCGACCAGGCGGCCCACCGCCGCAACGTGGCGGCCGCCCGGCAGCGGCGCGGAGCGCTCGAACGCCGACGGGTCGACGCCCATGATCTGCTTGAAGATCGACTGCGCGTGATCGGGCCCGGCCACCTCACGCAGATGGGCGACCGTGTAGTCGCAGCCCGAGGTCGAGAAGTGGCTGCGCCTGAGGCGGCCGGCCAGGGTGTCCGGCCGGAGGTAGATGTCGTACGCATGCGCGGTGAGGCTCGTCGGCGCCCCGATCACGCGGGCGATCCGATGCGCCTCGTCGGCGTCGACGGTCGCGAAGTGCGTGTGCAGGTGGACGGCCGGCGTGAGCCGTGCCAGCCGCCGCGCGCGTGGGGCCAGCTGGCGGAGCGGAACCCCGCGCCTGTCGACCCGTGCTCGCTGCCCGCGTACGTCTGCCAGTGCCCGGAGTGGATGCCGGGTGATCACCCAGAGCAGGGCCCGCAGACGCTCGGGCCGGGTCTCGTCCTCGACCCAGCTGACCGGCACCCCCTTCGGTGCCAGGGCCGACGAGTCGCCCGATCGGCGACGCGCCTCGACGGAGACGCGGTGCCCGAGCGCGGTGAGGGCCGACGCCTCGAGGGCCACGAACGTCTCGGACAGGACGGGGAACCGGTGGACGAAGATGCAGACGGCGGGCTTAATGGGGTGCGAGCCTAACCACCCTGCGTTACCTAGAGTCTCCTCCGTGCAGGGTCGGCCACGCATCGACGCGGTTCTTCCCGTGGGCGGCGAGTCGCCGCTGCTGGATGGCTGCCTCGAACGACTGGCGGCGCAGACGGAGCCGCCCGGCGTGGTGTTCCTGGTGGACGACTCGCCGCAGGGGACGATCGCCGAACGCCCCGGCGTCCAGATGCTGCGCAGCCGCGGCCGGGGCCCGTACGCCGCCCGCAACGCGGGCTGGCGTGCCAGCCAGGCGGACGTGGTCCTGTTCCTGGACGTACGCAGCCGGCCACGCCCGGAATGGGTCCAGCGCCTGGGCGATGCCCTCGCCCAGCCCGAGGTCAGCCTGGCGAGCTCCGACGTGCGCGTCATCGGGGGATCCTCGCTGGGCTCGCGCGTGGGCCAGCACCACCGGTTCTTCCGCCGGGAGGTCTACACCCGCGACGGCCTGTTCCGTCCCTACGCGCCCACCTGCAACCTCGGCGCCCGGCGCGAGGCGCTGGAGGCGGTCGGAGGGTTCAGGGAGGTGCGCAGCTCGGCCGACGTGGACATGTGCTGGCGGATCCTGGCCGACCCGCGCCGGCAACTCGTGTCGCTGGCCGAGCCGCTGATGGAGTGGGTGGCCCGCGACCGCCTGCGCGACTACTTCGAGCAGAACTACCGCTACGGCAAGGCCCACTATTCGATGTACGCCAACTGGGCGGCCGAGGGCGCGCCGCAGAAGGACGTGATGCCCTACCGCGAGATCACCCGCCGGGGCGTGCGGCTCGGGGTGCGCACCGCGCGCGCCGGAATCGTGCGCCGAGACGGTGAGGAGTTCGTCGGCTGCCTGCGCGAGGCCGGCGGGCTCGCCTACGAGCTGGGCTATCGGGGCGCCTCCGGCAAGCCGGGCCCGTCGACCGCCCTGGGGCCGACATGAGCCTGGCGGCGCGGGCCCGGCGCATGGCCGTGGGCGCCGGCCAGAACGCGCGGCGGATCGATCCGGGACTGGTCTACTTCAACAGCTTCCAGGGCCGCTATTCGGACAGCCCGCGGGCCATCGCCGAGGAGCTCGAGCGGACCGGCGCGCCGCTCCGGCAGGTGTGGCGCACCGGCGCCGCCGGCACCGAGGGCCTGCCCGCCCGGTACGACGGCGTGACCGGGGGCACGTGGGACCACGTCAGGGCGCTGGGCAGCGCCGGGCGGGTGGTGGTCAACGGGTGGATGGCCACCCATCCCAAGCGCCGGGGCCAGGTGTGGCTCCAGACCTGGCACGGCACGCCGCTGAAGCGGATCGCGTTCGATGCGCTCAGTGGGGTGGACGCGGAGGCCCGGCGGACGATGGCCCGTGACGTGGCCAAGTGGGACCACCTGATCTCGCCGAACCCGTTCAGCACCGAGGTCTTCCGCAGCGCCTTCGGGTACGAGGGCTCGATGCTCGAGACCGGATATCCCCGCAACGACGTGCTCAGCTCGCCGGACGCGGACGCTGTGCGCACGCGCGTCCGCGAAGCGCTGGGCCTAGAGCCCGGTCGCACCGCGGTGCTCTACGCGCCCACGTGGAGGGACCGGGTGGTGGCGGAGGACGACCCCGCCGGTGTGTCGTTGCTGCTCGACCACGAGCAGTTCTCCCGGGAGCTGGGCCAGACCCACACGTTGCTGCTGCGCCTGCACCACTTCATCGCCGGTCGCTTTGCGGACGTCGGGGGCAGCGGGTGTCTGAACGTCTCCTCCCATCCCGACATCAGCGAGCTCTACCTGGCCGCGGACGTGCTGGTCACCGACTACTCGTCCGCGATGTTCGACTTCGCGGTCACGGGCAAGCCCCAGGTGTTCCTGGCGCCCGACCTCGAGGAGTACCGGGACCGGATGCGCGGGTTCTACTTCGACTTCGAGGCGGAGGCACCCGGCCCGATCGTGGCCGATACCGCCGAGCTGATCGCGCACGTCGCCGAGCCGGAGGCAGCGGCGCCACACGGCCCAGCGTACGCGCGGTTCAGGGAACGCTTCTGCCCGTTCGACGACGGCCACGCCTCGCGGCGGGTGGTGGAGGCGGTGTTCGGGGACGCGGTCGCGTGAGCCCGCGCGTGGCCATCGTGCACCACGGCTTCGTGCCGACCTACCGGGTCGCCTTCTTCGAGCGGCTCGCGCAGGCCGGCGACGTCGAGTACGTGGTCTTCCACGGTCCCGCGCCCGGCGGCACCGGTCATCAGGCCGCCACCGGCCCGTTCGCCTTCCCGGACAGGTGGGTGGCCAACCGTGAGATCGGCGTCCGCGGGCGCACGGTGATCGCCCAGCCGATCGTAGGCCCGATCGCGCGCGGGCGGTTCGACGGGGTGGTTGTGGGGGCGGAGTTCAAGTTCCCCGCCAGCTGGGCCGCCGCGGCGGTGACCAGGGCGCGCGGTGGCGCTCTGGTGCTGTGGGGGCACGGCTACGACAAGGTCGAGGACGAGGGCGCTTCCCGGATCGCGGCCGGCACCGCCCTGAAGGCGGCGTACGCGCGCCGGGCCGACGCCTACCTCGTCTACACCGAGGGCGGCGCGGACCGGCTGGTGCAGGCCGGGCTGGACCCCGAGCGGGTGACGGTGGTGCGCAACACGCTGGACGTGGAGGCCCAGCGCGCCCTGCACGCCGGGCTGGCCGAGACCGACGAGGCCGAGCTGCGGGACCAGCTGGGCCTCGCCCCCGACTCGGCCGTGCTGGTCTACCTGGGGCGGCTGTACCGCGAGAAGCGCCTCGACGAGCTGGTGGAGGCGGCCCGCCTGCTGGCGGCCCGGCCGGGTGTGCCGCCCGTCGAGGTGGTCGTGCTCGGCGACGGGCCCGAGCTCGAGCCCACCCGCGCGCTGGCCCGCGACGTCCCGTCGGTCCGGCTGCTCGGCGGCGTGTACGACGACATGGAGATCGCGCGCTGGCTACGGGTGGCCGCCGCGCTGGTCATGCCGGGGAAGGTGGGGCTGGCGGTGAACCACGCGCTGGCCCACGGCGTCCCGGTGCTGACGCGAGCGAGCGACCTGCACGCGCCCGAGGTCGAGTACCTCGAGCACGACGTCAACTCGTTGCTGGTGCCCGGGGACCTCGGCGCCTACGTGGACGCACTGGCGGAGGTGGTCAGCGCGCCGGTGGTGCGGGAGCGTCTGGCCGCGGGCGCCCTGAGCTCGAGCGAGCGCCTCGGGCTCGACCACATGGTGCACGCGTTCGACAGCGGGGTCCGCCGGGCGCTGGCCGCGCGGGGACGCATGAGCACCCCGCCGTAGACTCTCCGCCCGGGGCCGTGCCGATTCCCAACCTCAGAAAGACCCTTGCCGATCCTGAGCGGCTCTCGCCTGCCGCTTTCGCGCGCAAACGCCGCTTCTCCCTCCTGCACGAGCGGTTCCCGCAGCTGCCGGAGATGCACGTGCTCGACCTCGGCGGCGAGGCGCACACCTGGGTCCGCGAGGAACGGCGTCCGCGGCACGTGACGCTGCTCAACTTCGGCATGAAGCTCGATGCGACCCGCGAGCAGATCGAGCGCGAGGGGGCGTCCTCCTGGCTCACGGCCGTCGGCGGCGATGCATGCGACCCCCCGGAGGAGGTCAGGGACCAGGACTTCGACCTGGTGTACAGCAACTCCGTCTTCGAGCACGTGGGCGGCCACGGCCCGCGCAGGCACTTCGCCTACTGGGCACAGACCCTGGCGAAGCACCACTGGGTACAGACGCCCAACCGCTACTTCCCCGTGGAGCCGCACTGGCTGGCGCCCGGCTTCCAGTTCGCCTCGCCGCGCCTGCAGGCGGTCCTGCTGGGCCACTGGCCCCTGGCCAGCCCGTTCTACCGCAAGGCGGAGTGGCCCGAGCGGGTCCAGCGGGCGATGAGCATCGAGCTCCTCTCGCCGGCCATGATGCGCATCTACTTCCCGGAGTCGGAACTGGTCCGGGAGCGGATGGCGGGGTTGGCCAAGTCGCTGATCGCGGTTCGCTGATCAGCCGCCGGAGGGCCCGAACTCGCGGTGCCACAGCTCGAAGTTGAGCAGCGTCCAGATGCCCTGTGAGTGGTCCTGCACCGAGTCGGCATGGCGGTCCAGCAGCCCGCGCACGTAGCGCTCGTCGAACCAGCCCCGGTCCAGCGCGTCCCGGTCCAGCAGGATCTCGCGGGCGAACGCGCGCAGGTCGCCGCGGAACCACTCGGCCATCGGCACCTTGAACCCGCGCTTGGGCGCGTCCAGCACCTCGTCGGGCACCCATCCCCGCAACGCCGCTCGCAACGCCGCCTTCTTCTGCCCGCGGTGGAGCTTGGCCGACGGCGGCAGCGTGGCGCAGAACTCCATCCACTCGTGGTCGAGCAACGGCGACCGGGCCTCGAGGGACGCTGCCATCGAGGCGATGTCCATCTTGGTCAGCAGGTCGTCGACGAGGTAGGTCTGCACGTCCACGTCCAGCATCACGTCGACCACGTCGGTGCCGGTCGACGCCTCCCACGGGCCGCGCACGACCTGCTCGACGATGGACGGGCCGATGCGCTCGCGGTGCTCCGGCGTGTACAGCCGCGCCCGGTCGAGACCGTTCAGCTCCGTGGCGTAGGCCAGGTAGCGGCCCGCGCCGTCGAGGGGCAGCGCGTGGCCGAAGCGGCGGGCCCGGCTGGGCCAGGAGTTGATGCGGCCGCTGGCGGGCAGCCGCTCGGACAGGCTGCGTAGGCCGCGCCGGGCGGGCCCGGGCAGCCGCGCGGCGCGGGCCAGCAGCGCCTGCGCCACGTAGCGCGGGTAGCCGGCGAAGCTCTCGTCGCCGCCGTCGCCGTTCAGCGCCACGGTCACGTGCCGCCGCGCCATCTCCGCCACGTAGAAGCTGGGGATCGACGACGCGTCCGCGAAGGGCTCGCCGTGGTGGCGCACGATCCGGGGGATCATCTCCATGGCGTCCGGCTCCACAGTGAGCTCGTGGTGCTCGGTCCCGAACCGCTCGGCCACCAGCCGGGCCAGCGGCAGCTCGTCGTACTCCTCGACCCCGAAGCCGACCGAGAAGGTCCGCACGGGCCCGGTCGAGGCCTCCGCCATGGCCGCCACCACCGCGGCCGAGTCCACCCCGCCCGACAGGAAGGCGCCCAGCGGCACGTCGGAGACCAGCCGTTTGCGGGTGGCCGCGCGGATCCGCTCGCGGATCTGCTCGTGCAGCTCCCCGGGCGCCAGCGCCGGCTGCTTGGGGTTGTAGGTCAGGCGCCAGTAGCGCCGCGTGGAGACACGCCCGTCCTCGAACACCAGGGTGGTGGCGGGCTCGAGCTTGCGCACGTGCCGGTAGGCGGTGCGCGGGCCCGGGACCCAGCGGAAGGCGAGGTAGGCGTCCAGGGCCTGGTGGTCGATGTCGCGGGGAACGCCGGGGTCGCGGACCAGCGCCGGCAGCTCGGAGGCGAACGACAGCGTGCCCTCGCGCTCGCAGTAGTACAGCGGCTTCTTGCCCAGCCGGTCCCGGGCCAGCAGCAGTCGCCGGCGGCGGACGTCCCAGATGGCCAGCCCGAACATGCCGTGCAGCTGGTCGACGCAGTCCGCGCCGAGCTCCTCGTAGAGGTGGACGATCACCTCGGTGTCCGACCTGGTGGAGAACACGTGCCCGGACTGCTCCAGGCGGCGGCGCAGCTCGCGGTAGTTGTAGATCTCGCCGTTGAGCACCACCACCACCTGGCCGTCCTCGCTGAAGATCGGCTGGTCGCCGGTGGCCAGGTCGATGATGCGCAGTCGCTGGATGCCCAGGCCGACGCCGGCATCCGTGTGCACGCCCCGGGAATCGGGGCCGCGGTGCTCCAGCGCCTGGCACATCTGCCCGATCAGGGCGGGCGCCACCTCGCTCCCGTCCCCGCGGGCCTGCCCGACTATCCCGCACACCGGTTCGAGTCTACGGTGGGGGCCGTGACGATGAGGATCGCCTATCTGGGCTTCAGCTATCCGGCCCTGTCGCAGACGTTCGTGGTGCGTGAGGTCCAGGGCCTGCGCGCCCAGGGCTTCGAGGTCGAGACCTGGGGCATCCGTGCCGCCGAGCCCGAAGTCCTGCGCACCGAGGAGTACCGGGCCGAGGCCGCCGCGACCCGCGCCCTGCGGCCCGTGCGCCCGGGTGCGCTCGCGCGCGCCCATCTGCGGGCCCTGCGCACGGCGCCCCGCGCCTACGCGGCCACGCTGGTCCGCGCGGTCCGCGACCGCCCGCCGGGCGCCCGGGCGCTGGGGCTTGCGCTGGCCTCGTTCGCGGTGGCCATCGGCATGTGGGCCGACCTGGAGCGCAGCGGCACGCGCCATCTGCACGTGCACTTCGCGGGCTCGCCCACGCACGTGGCGGCCCTGGTGACCGCCTTCGGCGGCCCCGAGTGGTCGTGGAGCGTCAGCGTGCACGGCCCGGTCGAGTTCACCGACCTGACCGCCAGCCGCCTGCCCGAGCGCCTGCGACAGGCGCTGTTCGTGACCGCCATCAGCGACTTCGCCCGCAGCCAGCTGCTGGCGCTGCTGCCCGAGGACCAGTGGCACAAGGTGCGTGTGGTGCGCTGCGGGATCGAGCCCGCGGCGTTCGCGCCCGAGCACGACACCGCCCCGGCCGGCGGGCCCGTCCGGATCCTGTACGTGGGGAGGCTGGTGTCGCTCAAGGGCCAGCCGGTGCTGCTTGACGCCATGGCCCGCCTGGCCGAGGCGGGCGTGGAGGCCGAGCTGATCCTGGTGGGGGACGGCCCGGAGCGGGACGCCCTGGAGCGCCGCGCCGCCCGCCTGGGCCTGGACGGGCGGGTCGCGTTCGCCGGGCCACTGGGGCAGGACGAGGTGCGCGAGCACTACGCCCGCGCCGACGTGTTCTGCCTGCCCAGCTTCGCCGAAGGGGTCCCGGTGGTGTTGATGGAGGCGATGGCCGCCGGCCTGCCGGTGGTCACGACCAGGATCGCGGGCGTGCCCGAGCTGGTGGAGGACGGGGTGGAGGGCCTGCTCACGCTTCCCGGGCGGGCGGACGACCTCGAGGCCGCGCTCACGCGGCTGGCCGCCGATCCACAGCTGCGTGCGGAGATGGGACGGCGGGGCCGGGCCAAGGTCGACAGCCGGCACGACATCGCCACGACTGCCGCCGAGCTGGCGGAACTGCACCTAGAGTTCCGCCAGGCCCCGGAATGCACCGCCTAGAACCCCGACCCAGCCGTGCCGACGTCGCGGGTTGCCAGATCGACCGGCTGGACATGGCGCAGACGGTGGACCGCTGCGAGCAGTTGATCCGTGCCGGCGGGGTGGCCCAGCACGTGGCCATCAACGCGGCCAAGGTCGTGGCCATGCAGGACGACCCGGAGCTGCGGGACATCGTCGGCGCGTGCGAGCTGGTGTCGGCCGACGGGCAGTCGATCGTGTGGGCCTCCCGTCTGCTGGGCGACCCGTTGCCCACCCGCGTGGCCGGGATCGACCTGATGGACGAGCTGCTGGCGCTGGCCGCCGCGCGCGGCTACGGCGTGTACGTGCTCGGCGCCCGCGACGACGTGCTCCAGACCGCGCTGGCCCGGATCCGCGAGCGCCATCCGGGTCTGCGCATCGCGGGGGCCCGGGACGGCTACTTCAGCGACGAAGAGGGCGAGGCGGTGGCCGACGCGATCCGTGCCGCCGCCCCGGACATCCTGTTCGTGGCCATGTCGTCGCCGAGGAAGGAGTACTGGCTCAGCCGTTACGGCCGTCGCATCGATGTGCCCTTCGTGATGGGCGTCGGCGGGTCGGTGGACGTGATCGCGGGCGTGACGCGCCGCGCCCCTGTCGTGTTGCAGAGACTCGGCCTGGAGTGGGCGTACCGGCTGGCCCAGGAGCCGCGCCGGCTGTTCCGGCGCTATCTGGTCACCAACGCCAGGTTCGCGGTGCTGGTCGTGCGTCACGGCATCCGGCGGCGCCCCGCCGGGGGGTGAGGAGGGCTGCGTCGCCGGCTGCTGATCGCCCTGCTCGCGCTGGCGGTGACGGTGGCCGTCGCGGTGGTGGGCATGGGGCTGACCAGCGCCTACGACAGCGTGCCGCTGGGCTACATCTCCAGGCCCGGGGATCGTGTCCCGCCTACCTGGTCGCGGCCGTGCTGGCGCCGCAATGCGGGTGACGGCTCGCGCTACGTCCTGCCCTGCGGGCGCGCGCAAGGGGTGATCCTGTTCCGGCAGGGCCACGATCCCGACGGCGACGGCGACGTGCACGGGGTGGTGCAGGGGGGCATGCGGCTCGTCGTGCTCAAGAGCCGGTCGGAGAGTCCGCGCGCCGCGCGCATCCCGGGGGCCGGGCACCGGGTGGACCTGGCCGGGCCGGTCATTCCCGGCAAGCCCGGGCTGATCACACTTGATGTGAGGCGTTCGGCGCCCTCCCGGTGACGGGTGGGTCTGGCGGCCCGGATGTGGCCGCGCTACGGTGTTGCCGGTTCAGGCCCCGGCTGGGCGGGATCGGGGCACCCGATGGCAGAGCGCGACGACACCACACAGGGACTGCTGGACCGTTTCGTGCCGCGGATCGGGCCGCTGGAGGCCGTGCGCCGCCACAAGCTGCTGGCGGTCATGCCCACGATCGTGTTCTTGGCGCTGGCCCTGCTCTACACGCAGCAGCGGACGCCGATCTACACCGCAGAGGCCCGCCAGACGATCGGCCGCATCGACGTCAGCGCCCCAGGGGCCCTGGCCGGCTTCTCCAGCGCCACCCGCGCGCTCGCGAGCTCCTACAGTCGGGCAATCGTGGCGCCCGAGGTGGTCGAGCCGGTCGCGCGCAGGACGGGGCTCTCACCGGCACTGGTGCGCGCCCGCCTGTCGGCCACACCGATCCCCGAGAGCGCGGTGATCGCGGTGACGGGCATCGGCCCCACCAAGGCGGACGCCATCGCGGTGGCGGGACAGGGCGCCCGGGCGCTGGAGTCCTACGTGGCCAGGCTCAACCGCAGCAACCCCAACGGCGACCGCCTGTTCAAGGAGTTCCGCCGTGCCTCGCTGCGGCAGTCCAGGCTCAAGGATCGGCTGGCCGAGCTCCAGCGGCGGCCGGACGGGTCCCTCAGCGCCGCCGACCGGGAGCAGCTGTCGCAGGTGCGCGAGGAGGTGGCCGCCGCCGACCTGTCGGTGCTCGTGGCCAAGGAGAACTACGCCATCAGCAGGCGAAGCGAGAGCAACGTGTCGATCCTGCAGACCATCAGCGTGCCCCAGACCGCCTCCAGCGACAAGGGGGAGCGAGCACAGCTCGCGCTGTTCGTCGCGCTGATCGCCGGCATCCTGGTGGGCATCGCGCTGGCCAGCCTGCGCGCCAACCTCGCAGTTCGGCACGCCTTCGCGGCCCAGTGACATGGCGCTGCGCCTCAGCCGCGATCAGCTCCTGGCGGCCGGCCTGGCCGCGGCACTGGTCACCGTCGGGCTGCTAGGGCCCCTGTCGCCGGCACGCGGGCCGATCATCGGCGTGGCGCTCCTGGTCGGCGGCGCCTACCTCGTGTGGCACGTTCATCCCGCCTGGACGCTCAGCGCCGGGATCTGCCTCTCGGTGGTGGCGGGCAACTGGGAGAACCTGGGCATCCCCGGCTTCCTGGCGCCGGACCGGTGGCTTCTGGTCGGCGGGGTGGCGGCCGTGCTCTTCCGCGCGCCTCCGATCCGCGACCGGCCGCCCCTGCGCTTCGGCGCCGTCCACTGGGTCATGGTGCTGACCGTGGTCTGGATGTGGGGGGAGGGGACGTTCGCGCAGACGCTGTCTGACAAGGCCGAGGTGTTCAAGCTGTTCGAGCGTCTCGGCGTGCTGCCCTACCTGCTGTTCCTGGTGGCCCCGGTCGTGTTCGCCGAGGAGTCTCGTCGTCGCACCCTGCTGGCCGCGCTCGTGGGCCTGGGTGGATACCTGGGGTTCACCGCGTTCATGGAGACCGCCAACATCGGGCCGCTCGTGGTGCCCTCGTTCATCAACGACACGAGCATCGGCTTCCATCCCGACCGGGCTCGCGGCCCGTTCCTCGAGGCGGTGACCAACGGAGCCGGCCTCTACACGGGCGTGCTGGCTGCTGCCGTGGCCCTCTACTTCTGGCGCGGCACACGTAGCAGGCAGGCCGCCCTGGCGGTTCTGGGGCTGTGCGCCGTGGGGATGCTGTTCACCGAGACGCGGTCGGTCTGGCTCGGCGGCGTGGTGGCCACGGTGGTGGCGCTGCTGGCAGTGCGGGAGCTGCGGGTCTGGTTCCTTCCGGTCGTCGGGCTCGTGGCGGCGCTGATGGCCATCAGCCTGACCACGGTCCCGGGGCTGGCGGATCGCGTCACCGAGCGCAGCAACGACCAGCGCACCGTCTGGGACCGCAAGAACCTGGGAACGGCGGCGGCGAACATGGTCGAGGCACACCCGCTGGTGGGGGTGGGGTGGGGCCGGTTCCAGGCCGAGAGCGCGCCCTACTTCGAGGAGAACCAGGACTTCCCGTTGACGGCCACCGACGAGATCATCCACAACGTCTTCCTGACCTATGCCGCCGAGACCGGCCTGATCGGCCTTTCGCTGTGGCTGCTGACGCTGGGAATGGGCGCCGCGGCGGCGCTCAGACCCGGCACGCGCCCGGAGGCGCGACCCTGGAAGGTGGCCGCGGGGGCCTTCCTCGTCTTCTACCTCACGATCGCCAGCTTCGTGTTCTCGCAGGTGTACCCGAACAACATGGTCTGGCTGCTGATGGGCGTGGCCGTGGGCGCCGGCGGCGCGATCCGGCCGGGCGGGGCGCCGGAGGCGGCGCCCGAGGGGTGAACCCCGACGCACCCGCGCACGCGGCGCGGGAGCTCTGCCGCACCGCACGCCGGGCACAGTGGACCGGACCCGACATCTACGACGGGCTCGCCGCCCGGTGGCCGCGGGTTCTCACCGGTGGGCGCCGCCGGCGCCAGGCGCTGATCCAGCTGCACGCGCGCAGCCCCGTGGACCTGCGCCCACTGTCGCGCCGGACCCACGCTCCGATCGCCAAGGGCGTGGCCCTGTTCGCCCAGGCCGAGCTGGCGCTGGCGAGCCTCGGTGATCGGGATGCCCACCATGCGGCAGCCGAGGCCGCGCTGCAGCGCGTCGCGGCCGACCACGGCGCCGGCCCGGTGGCCTGGGGCTACCCGTGGGACGTGCAGACGCGCTGGAGCCACTACCGCGCCGGCACGCCCAACGTGATCGTGACCGCGTTCGCCGCCCGCGCCCTGGAGCAGGGAGCAGCGGCGCTGGACCGTCCGGAGTTCGCCGAGCGCGCCCGGGCGGGCGCCCATTGGGTCCAGGAGGCCCTGTTCATGCCGGACGCCGGGGCCTACGCCTACCACCCGGGCAGCCCCGCGGTGATCCACAACGCCAGCCTCCTGGGCGCACGCGCGGCGTGGACCGAGCGCGCCCGGGACCCTCGGGTCCAGCCGGCGGTGGCCCAGGCGGTGCGCCGCGTGCTGGCGGCGCAGCGCCCCGATGGCGCGTTCCCCTATGGGGAGGGGCCGGGGCTGGAGTTCGTGGACTCGTTCCACACCGGCTACGTGCTGGAGTGCCTGTGCGACCTGCGCGAGGCGGCCCCCGGAGTCGACGCCGCGGTGGCCGCCGGCTTCGAGTACTACCGGGACCGGTTCTTCGACGAGCGCGGACGCGCCCTGCTGTGGCCTTCCAAGGAGTTCCCCGAGGACGCCCACTCGGCCGGAACGGCCATGAGCACGATCGCGCGGCTGGCCCGGGACGGGGTGGCCGACATGTCGCTTCTGACCAAGGTGGCCGAGCGGGCCGCCGGAGAGATGACGCGGTCGGGCCACGCGATCCACCGCCGCTACCGGTGGGGGCCGACGCGGGTGCGGTACGTGCGCTGGGCGGACGCGCACATGGCGAAGGGCCTGGCCGCCGCCGCGGTGGCCCTGGACGGTCAGCGCTGACGGGCGACCCGGCGGTGGCCGGTCAGCACCGTCGGCACCGCCAGCAGGTATCGCGCGGCCACGCGTGCGCCGTGCCCGACGCGGGCGGCCAGCAGCTTCGGCGCCGATGCCGACGCCAGGGTGGGCCGCCGCATGATGGTCTCCCGGGCGGGAGGCGCCAGCCGGCGCCGGGCGAACGCCGCGGCCTGGCCGCGCGGGGCCAGCAGGCCGTCGATCAGCGACACCTCCGCGTCCACCTGCTGACCCTCGCCCGCCAGCCACGGGTTGGCCAGGCGCAGGGCCAGGCGCTGGGGCGCGGTGAGCCGGCCGCGCCGGGCCATCAGGGAGCCGGGCTGGAGCCCCGCCCACGACTCGGCCCATCGGGCGGCCACGGTGAGGCTGGGTTCCAGCGCCGGATGCCGGTCGGCCAGGCGGCGCGTGTCCAGGCCCGTGGTCTGCGGGCGCCCGAGCGCCCGCCACCAGGCGGCCACATCCACGACCTGGCGCAAACCGGCCAGCCCGTCCCGGGCCAGGAACAGCAACAGGGTGGCCAGCTCGTCCGGCGGCGCCAGGCGCAGCCACCCCTGCTCGGTCACCGCAGCCCTCCGTAGCGCCAGGCCGGCGAAGGATTCCTCGTACCAGTGAACGCGCCAGTGCACCTCGATCGGTGGCTTGTCGGGATGCTCGAGGACCCGGTGCAGCACGGGCAGGCCCCGCTCCGGGGCGGCCAGGCGGTTCTCCGCCCAACCCAGGGAGGTCAGCGCGTCCACGGCCTCGTCGAGCCGGTCGGGCTCCACGAGCAGGTCGAGGTCGGCCGACTCGCGCGCCCCGAGGTCTCCGTACAGCGACTCGGCCATCGTCGTCCCCTTCAGCGGCGCGACGGGGATGTCGCGCCCGGCCAGCACGGCGGTGGCCTGCAGGAGCAGGGCCTGCTGGAACAGGCCCCGGTGGCGCGCCACCGTGCGCGCCTGCTCGGCGCGATCGGTCAGCCAGACGGGGGGGTCGGCGTCCGGGGCGTCCAGCAGCCGGGCGGCCAGCGGGGGAAAGACGCGGGCGCGCAGCAACAGCGTCGTGAGGGCCACCGGGTCGGCCCGGGCCAGCAGGGGGCCGAGTGGCACGTCCAGCGAGCCCGCCTGCTCGCGCACCAGGGCGGACACCACTGCCTGCTCCGGGGACAACCCTCTCGTCCAGTTCGCCGTCCCCGTCGTCTGCCCCGTCGTGCTCACGCTCCCTTCCCCCTGGTAAAGCGGCGGATGCGACCCTACACTCCCGCAGGTGAACGGATTCCACGCGCAGGGTGGCGAGGAGTGCCGGGCGGGGCTTGGAACCTACGAGCGACCCCTGATCAGAGATCACGGCACGCTCACCCAGATCACCGCTGACCAGGGCATGCTGCTCGACGTCACCCGGATGTCGCTCGGCCTCGTGGCCGCGGCGGTGTCGTCCCCGCTCGTGCCGGGGGGCGATCAGACCACCACGCCCGGTTCCAACGGCGGCGTGGCCGCGGCCGGGTCCGTGGACGCACCGAACGTGACGACCACGACCACCACCCCGTCACCGTCGCCCGACGCCGGCGAGACGCTCGGCCGCGCGGGCACGGACCCCGGGCTGGAGACAACGTCGGGATCCGACCCGGGCGGCAGCGCAGGCTCCGGCGGGTCTGGCGGATCCGGCGGCGGAAGCGGTACGGGGGGAGGGTCGGGAGACGGCGGCAGGCTCCCGTTCACCGGACTGGCGGTCATCGGGATGGCGGCCCTCGGCGCCGCAGCCACGGGCACCGGCGCCGCACTTCGGCGTCTCGCGCGGCGCAACCGGGCGCCCGGCGCGGGCTCGTAGCGCGCCACGACTCCTATCCTCTTCCGCCGTGGGGTTTCGTAGACGACTGACGCTTTCGCAGGTCGCCGCGTTGCAGCGCAAGGGCGACCTGGAAGGCCTCAGGCGAGCCGCCGGCTACAGCGACCGGATGGTGGACCGCAGGGGCGGGGTGCTGGACCGCGGCGCTCCCATCCGCGCCGCCGCTGTCCGCGCGCTGGCCACCCGGGAACGCGGCCCAGGCGAGGAGTCGCTCGTCCCCCTGTACACGCCCCTGCTGGACGATCCTTCCCCCGACGTGGCCTCCGCCGCGGCCAAGGCACTGGCCGCGGAGGGTTCGGCCGAGGCGGCCCAGGCGCTGGTGGACGTGCTCGCGCTCCGCGGCCCGTCGCTGGACGACGAGGTGCGCCTGGCCGTGCGCGAGGCGGCCGTGCGCTACGCCTACGCAGGCGTGTCCGAGCGCTGGGCCGCGGGCGTCCTGGACAACCGGCCCGAGTCGGTGGACGACCGCGACCGCGAGGAGCTGTTGCTGCTGATGGGCGCCGACGCGGCCGTCCGGCCCGAGCAGGGGCTGTTCGAGCTGCTGGCGGCCCGGCTGGCCCCCGACGACTACGCGCCGCCGGAGGCCGTGACCGCCGAGCGCATCGTGGGTTGGTGCATGCCGGTCGAGGCCGGTGCCCTGGCCGCCGTGCTCGAGCGCCACACCGTGCCGGAGGCCGCGGTGCGCCTGGCCGGGCTGTCCGGTGACCAGGGGTTGCGCGGTCCGCTGGTGCAGGTCCTGCAGCATCCGCGCGCCAGCCTGCGCCGGGAGGCCGCCGATGCCCTGGGCGCACTCTGCGACACCCAGGCGGTGCTGCCGCTGCTGGACGCCACCACCGACCCCGACCTGGCCGTCCGCAAGAGCGCGGTGACCGCACTGGACTCCCTCGGAAGCGCCGGCGTGACCGCCGCGATCAGCGTCCTGGCCCGGGAGGGCCGGCAGGAGGTCGCGGGCGAGGAGTCCAGCCCCGACGTGCCCGGCGAGACGTGGCTGCGCGGGCTGAGGCGACTGGTCGGCGAGCGCGGCCGGCGCTCCGGGGGGACGCGGTACAACGGCCTGCTCGAGGCACGCGACCGCTACTACGAGGTGGTCGCCGACTCCCCCGAGCCGGAGCCCGAGGCGCCGCCCCGCGGCCCGGAGGCGCGGGACTACTGATAGCTGTGGGCCTGCAGGGTGAACAGCTCCGCGTAGCGGCCCGCCAGCGCCATCAGCTCCTCGTGGCTTCCCTGCTCGACCACGCGGCCCTCGTGTAGGACGTAGATGCGGTCGGCGCTCCGGACCGTCGAGAACCGGTGCGAGATCAACAGCAGCGCCCGCCCCTCCGCCAGCTCGCGCATCTGCTCGAACAGACGGTGCTCCGAGCGCGCATCCAGCGAGGCGGTCGGCTCGTCCAGCACCAGGAAGTCGGCCTCGCGGAAGAACGCCCGGGCGATGGCCACGCGCTGCCACTGGCCCAGCGACAGGTCGTAGCCGCCCCAGAAGCTCTTGCCCAGCAGCGTCTCGTAGCCGTCGGGGAGCCGCTCCAGGTACTCGTGCGCCCCGCCCCGGCGGGCGGCGTCCTCGATCGCCGGCAGGTCGTCCACCGCTTCGGCGCGGCCGAAGCCGATGTTCTCGCGCGCCGACAGCTGGAACCGGGCGAAGTCCTGGAAGATCACCCCGATATGCCGGCGGACCTGGTGCACCGGCAGCTCGCGCGTGTCGGTGCCGTCCCACGTGATCCGCCCGCCCGTTGGCGAGAACACGTGGCACATGAGCTTGGCCAGGGTCGTCTTCCCGGACCCGTTCTCACCCACGAGCGCGATCACCTCGCCGGCGCCGATCCGCAGCGAGACGTCGCGGAGCACGTCGTGCGCCGTCTCCGGGTAGCGGAAGCTCACGCCCTCGACGGCCAGCTCGCGGAAGGGCGCGACGGGGGCGCCGGTGCCGGCGTCGTCGGCCGCCGGCAGCGCCGGCTTGCGCTGCAGGAAGGCCTGGTAGTCGGCCAGGAACAGGCTGCACTCGAACAGGCTGCTGACGCCGCGCTGGAGCATCTCCACCCGGCCCGCCAGCAGCCGGATGGCTATCAGGGCGGCACCCGCGGACGCCAGGCTGACGCGGCCGTCGATGGCGAACCACACCAGCAGCCCCAGTGATACCGCCGTGGCGACGAAGGTCACCAGCGCGCCGCCCACCGCGAGCCACACCCGCGAGCGAATGTGCCGGCGCAGGTCGCCCAGGTAGGAGCGATAGGCCGAGTCCCAGCGCCCGAACAGGACGCCGCCGAGGTCGAAGGCCCGGATCTCCTTGGCCTCGTCGCGCTCGGTCAGGACGTTCTGCAGGTACTCGCGCACCCGCCGGGTCGGGGTCTCGCGCACGCGGAAGTCGAACTCCATCCGCCCACCCCGGCGCGCCAGCAGCGCCTGGGGGATCCCGGCAGCCAGGAGCACCGGAACCAGCAGCGGCTCGATGAACAGCAGCGCCACCGACAGCACCAGGACGCCGGCGCCGCCGCCGATCATCGTCACCAGCGCCTGGGACATGGCCAGGGGCTGCATGACGGCGTTCAAGCGCACCCGCTGGAGGTCGTCGTGGAAGCCGGGGCTCTCGAACGTCTCCAGCGGCACGGCGGTGGTCACGTCCAGGATCTCCTCGGTCATGGACCGTTGCACCTGCTCGCCGAGCAGCCGTTGCAGCTGGGCCTGGGCCGCCACCGCCAGCCCGGCCAGCCCGGTGGCTGCCACCAGGCCGGCCAGCGAGGGGATCACGCTCTCGAACGATCCGCCCGACTCGCTCTGGCTCAGGATCTCCTGGAGAGCGAGCTTGCCCAGGTAGACCTGGGCGGCCAGCAGCAGGACGCTGAACAGCTGGAGGGCGACGTTCACGCGCGACAGGCGCGGGGCCGCCGTGCGTGTGAGGCTGGTGGCCGTCCGGACCAGCGCCAGGAACATCCGCGGGGACCGTTTCTGGCGCAGGTTGTCCTGGAGGTGGGCGACGGCGTCGAAGTTCTTCTCGAAGCCGTTGTCACCCCCGCTGGCCATGCGCAGGGAGAATACGCCCGCGCGCGGGCCGCCAATGCCGTCTATCTTCGATCCCGGTGGACGGGCAGACGGTCACAGTGGCAGTCGCTCCCGGCGACCGGGCGCTCGGCGAGGCGATTGCGGCGCTCCTGGACCGGCCGGGCATCCGGACGGTCGAGCCGGGAGCGGTGGAGGGGGGCGGCGTCGTGCTCAGCGAGCTGGCCGACGGGCGGCCGCCGGCGCTCGAGGACCTCGGGGTGGACGCCGACGCGCGCCTGGTGGTCATCTCGGAGCCCGAAGGGGACCACTCGGCGGCGGTCCGCCGGTGCCTGCGCCTCGGCGTGGCCGGGTTCGTGGAGCGTGCGCGGCTGGATGCCGCGCTGGTGCCCACCGTCCTGGCCGTGGCCGCGGGCCAGTCGGTCGTGCCCCTGCAGGCCCAGGACGCGTCGGCGCCCCACCTGACCAACCGCGAGAAGCAGGTGCTGGGCCTGGTGGTCATGGGCCTGGGCAACGCCGAGATCGCCGAGCGGCTGTACGTGGCCGAGAGCACGGTGAAGAGCCACCTGAACACGGCCTTCGCCAAGCTCGGCGTCCGCTCGCGCAATCACGCCGTGGCGCTGATCCTCGACCCTCAGTCCGGCCTGGGCAGCGGCATCCTCACCATCCCCCGCGAACGCCGCTGACGCTCACAGGGCGTGCAGGCGGTTGTAACCCTCGTCCGGGGTCACGGGGTGCCCGTCGTACTCCACCCACGCATGGGCCACGAACGGCTCGTCCGCAGCGGGGCGCACGCCGAGGACGAGCAGCGCCGGGATGCCGCGGCGAGCCAGCAGCCGGCTGAGCACCAGTGACCGGATCAGGCAGCGGCGATCGGTGGGCAGCAGCGCCAGCACCAGCACCACCGCGCGTCCGAGCCGCACGGCCGCGAACCGCTCCTGGTCGGGCGACGCGCGCCGGGGCGGAACCGGCGCGGATTGGCGCAGCGCCGCCAGCGCGTCCGCCAGGTTGACACTGTGCATCAGGCGGCGGGCGCGGCGGTAGACCGCCAGGATCTCGCCCGCCAGCTGCAGGCGCCTGCGCAGCGGGAGACGCCGTCCCTGGACCGGGAAGACCGGGGGTCCCACTGCGTCAGTCGACCGGTTCGAGGACCACGAGCCCGCGCTTGGAGAGCGCCTGGCACAGCGTGCACAGGTCTGCCTCCAGCACGTCGCCCGCGTCCGGGAAGTCCTCGCGCAGCGTCGGGAGCGCGCCCTGGACGGAATCGGACTCCTGGAGCACGGCCAGCATCCTGCCGGCGGTCGGGTTCAGCCCGAAGTACTGGCCCGACTCGATGTCCAACAACACCGTCTCCTGGGCGAACTCGCGGAAGACCACGTGGTTGGGGACGGTCACGGAGCTCGCGAGCGTGCGCGCCGTCACCGCGTCAGCCTGCCCCATGCGCTCCGCCGCCTGTGGTCACCGGCGCCAGCGTAGTAGCCATAAACCGCGGGCGCCAGACCCACCCGTGACGCAGCGAGGGCGGCCTGGGGCCGCCCTCGCGATGCTTCCGGCTTACCTTCCGATCGCTGGGATCAGGTGGGGTTGCCGATGTCGATGCCCTGGAAGGAGAAGCCGTCCGTGTCGGCCACGAACTTCGGGGCCCCCAGCAGCGTCAGGTCGCTGAGGGATCCGAGCTCCTTGATCTCCGGCGTCTCGTAGTCCTTGTCCATCGTGTCTCCTGTCTCGTCCCGGCGCGGACGCGCCCTGCCGACGGGGACCATACGAGGCACCCTTCCGTCCGGCGAAGCCGTTTCCACCTTTTCTCCACCCTGTACGCTGGCGCCGCGATGGGGGGTCCCGGAGCACAGGCGCATGGTGCGTACGGGCTCGCGCTCCCGGGGGTCGCCGGTGAGCGGGCCCGCCATCTCGCTCCCGCTCCGAAGTCGTGGGAGGCGTGGGAGCTCGAGCGTCACGACTGGGCGGACGGCCGGATCGAGCGCGAATGGCTGTGGCCACGGCGGGCCCGGCTGCGGGTGTCCGGCGGGGGCTGGGTGGAGATCGACGGCGCGGCCCGGCACGCCAGCCTGCACGTCCCACCGGGCACCGCGGACCACGCTTTCGTGCACCCGTACCTGAGCATGGTGGCGGCGATGGCGGCGTACTGGCGCGGGTGGCACTACCTGCATGCGGGCGCGGTGGTCGTGGACGGGGGGGTATGGGGGGTCTTCGGCCAGCGCGGGGCCGGCAAGAGCTCCACGTTGGCGCATCTGTCGCTGCGTGAAGGCATCGACATCCTGTGCGACGACGTGCTCGTGATGGACGGCGACCTGGTGGCCTACGCGGGACCCCGTTGCGTCGACCTGCGGGGCGATGCGGCCGAGCGCCTGGGCCTGGGCGAAGACCTGGGGGTGGTCGGGGGGCGCCGCAGGTGGCGGATGGCGCTGGACTCGGTCGCGCCCGAGCTGCCCTTCCGCGGGTGGGTCGAGCTGGCGTGGGCCGGGGACGTCGCCGTGGCCGACCCGGCGCCGACCGAGCGGTTCGAGGCGCTGGCCCGGAATCTGGCCGTCAGGCTGGTGCCGCCGGATGCCGCTGCGCTGCTGCGGCTGGCCGACCAGCCCTACATGCGCTTCTCGCGCCCGCGCGACTACGAGCAGCTGGACGGGGCCCTGGACCAGCTGGTGGCGGTGCTACGCCGCTGACCCGGGCGCCGGGTTCGCCGCCAGGCGGCGCGTCTCGCGCCACGCCTGCTGCATCAGGCTGAAGGTGTTGGCGCTGGGCCGCGGCGCCAGCCACTCGGCGTGCAGCAGCTCCGGGTCGACCAGGCTCGGGTCCACGCCGGTCCCGTCCCACGAGGCCGCGAACGCCCGCGCGTGACGGTGGAAGAACGCGGCGTCGAACGACGCCTTGGTGCGCCGCTCGAACAGCTCCGGCGGCAGCAACTCGCCGGCCAGCGCCGGCAGCGACGACTCACGCTTGCCCAGGCCCGCGGCGCCCGCGTGGCCGGCGATGTCGGCCAGCACCACAGGGTCCATGAACGGCACCCTCAGGTCGGCGTCGTGGTCGGCCGCGATCGCGGCCAGGGTCGCGCGGGAGCACTGCACGTAGCGGCTGCGCCACATCTGGTCGATCGAACCGTCCCAGCGCAGCGGCATCGCGTACGCGCGCGCGAAGTCCTCGGCCAGCAGCCGGCGCACTTCCGGCCGGATCCACCCGAACTCGCGGAACGGGTGCGTGGAGACCACCCGGGCGATGCGCCTGCTCCGGGGCGCCAGCTCGCGCGCGAGAGGGCGTAGGTCCGAGCGGCCCGGCCGCCGCCGGGCGTACCGCAGGCCCGCCAGGACAGGCCGGTCCACGGGGCCGAACAGCTCGTCGCCCCCGACCCCCGTGACCAGTGAGCCGCCGCGGGCGCGCTCCAGCATCGGTGCCATGAAGTGCGCGTTGAACGGCATCACCTGCCCGTGCCGGCCCAGCACGGCGGCGGCTAGGGGGCCGATGATGTCCATCTCGTCGTCCCACTCCAGGAGCTCCCAGTCGTCCAGGCCCAGCCTGCCGATCACCAGCTCCTGCCACTCGCCCTCGTCGCTCTCGGGCACGCGCGGGAAGCGGTGGGTCACGGGCACGGGGGCGGGCAATCCGTGGTCCCGGGCCAGGCGAGCGGTCAGGGCGAGCAGGGTCGAGGAGTCCCGCCCGCCGGAGAAGGTGACCAGGCAGGGCGAGCGCTGCAGGGCATCGAGCAGGCTCCGCTCCAGCGCCTGGCGCGGCGTTGCGCCCGACGGGGCGGGCAACGGTGGCGCGACCGGGTCGGTGCCGTAGGGAGAGCCTGCCACCGTCTCCAGTGCCGTGAGCTGGTAGCCCGCCGGCACGGTACGCGTGGGCCGGCCCCTGCCCGGCGTGCTCGGCATGCGGGCATCATAGGATGGGCCGCCTATGGCAGCGTGGCTCGGGAGGGCGTTCGCCCCCTCACGGCGGGCGTTCGGCAGGTGCTTGAAGGGGGCCAACGCCGTCTTCGACGGTGTATGGCTTGGTCTCCTGGACCCGGTGTCCCTGGCCGAGGTGGACGAGCGCTTCTACCGCTCGCACGGAAGCGGCGGCGGCACGGATGCCAAGTTCGCGGGGGAGGACCACAACGCCTCCGGGCTGTGGGACTGGGAGGAGCAGGCGCTCGAGCGCTTCTTCGCCCCCGGGTCGCGGGTGGTGGTCACCGCTGCCGGCGGGGGACGCGAGGTGCTGGCCCTGGCCCAGCGCGGATACCGGGTGGCGGGCTACGAGCCGAACGACTCGCTGGTTCAGGCCGGCCGCCGGCTCCTGTCGGCCCGCGAGCTGCCTGTCACGGCCTCGCTGGACGGGTGCCCGCGCGATCGGTTCCCCGCCGGCGCGCCCGAGTGCGAGGGCGTCGTGGTGGGGTGGGGGTCCTACATCCACATCCAGGGCCGGGCTGCACGAGTGTCCCTGCTCGAGCAGGCCCGGGCGCGACTGTCACCGGGCGACCCCGTGCTGGTGTCGTTCTGGCTGCGGCCGCCGGGGCAGCGCTATCTGTCCGTGGTGCGGCGCCTCGCCACACCGCTGCGGGCCGCGCGCGGCCTGCCACCCCCGGAGCTGGGGGACACGGTCCGTGACACGTTCGTGCACTGGTTCACCCGGGCCGAAATCGAGTCCGAGCTCCGTGAAGCCGGGTTCGAGCCCGCCCACTTCGCGGCGGAGCCCTACGCGCACGCCGTCGGCGTGGTCGCGTCCGATCGGCGATGACCCGGCGCACCCATGCCTTCGGGCTGGACCTGACGCTGCCGCTCGCCGTCCGTGGGTTGCCTGCACGAGACCCGGCGCCGGGGCTTCCGCGGCTGGTGGTGACGCTGGGGGGCGCGGCCGACGTCGACCGGGCGTGGGGAGCTCGCGACGCCCAGCCGCTCGTGCGCGGGCCCGGCCTGGTGGTCGAGGCCGCGGACGGCGCCTATCGCCTGGACTGGCACGGCGTCGGGATCTTCGTGCTGCCCGGCGATGGCCGTCTGGTCTGCACCGCCGAGCCCGGAGGCGGCGAGCGGTGGGAGCGCGTGCTCCTGGCCCAGGTGCTGCCCCTCGCGGCGACGGTGGCCGGTGTCGAGGTCCTGCACGCGAGCGCGGTGGCCGTGGACGGGACCGCCCTGGCGATCGCGGGCCCCGCGCGGGCGGGCAAGAGCACGCTGGCCTGCGCCCTGACCGAACGGGGCGCCGACTTCCTGGCCGACGACGCGGTTGGCCTGACCCGCGGCGGGGCCGGGATCACCGTGCACCCCGGGCCCGCGTTGGCGCGGGTCGCCGCCGCTCCGGACGAGCCTGCGGACCCGGCGGGGAAGGCCGGGCGCGAGATGGGGGGCCGGGCCGATCCCTGTGAGCTGGGTGCGCTCTACCTGCTGCGCAGGGCGGACGATGTCGCCGAGCCCACGTTCGAGCCCGGCGCCGGGTTCGCGGCGCTGGCCGCGGCCACGTTCAACCTCCTCGACCAGACGCCTGCGCGGTTGACCCGGCAGCTGGACCTGTGCGCGGACCTCGAGGGCTCGGGGCGCGTCTGGCGGGCCGCGTTGCCGGCGTCAGTGGCCCCCGCGGACGCCGCCGACCTGCTGGCCCGTCACCTCGGGTCGGCTCGCCAGGGCCGCTAGGCCACGACCGACAGCGCGCCGGGTGCCGCCGCGAAGCTTGCGGACTCCCACTGGCCGATGTAGTCGCCGTCGACCTGCACGGGAAACGTGCCGCCGTCGGTGGCCGCGACCGTGGCGGCGGTGGTGGCGGGAAAGCTCTCCACCTGCCGGTGCCGGGTCAGCGTGCCCGCCCGGCCGGAGAACGCCCTCCAGGCCACGGTCGGCAGCTCCAGGATGCTCGCGCGCTTTAGCACGACCAGCCCGAGGCTGCCGTCGTCCAGCCCCACGTCCGGGGCCAGCCGGATGGGCCGGCGGCCGAAGTAGGTGTACTCCTCGGAGTTCTGGGCGATCACGGTCACGCCCTCGACCTCCCGGTCGCCGACGGTCACCCGCACGTGCGGCGGGTCGACGAGGTAGCTGCGGTTGAAGGTCGAGACCGCCGAGGCCGTGTAGTAGTACTGGCCCAGACGGGCCTTCATCCGTGGGTGTGCGTCCACGCGCGCCACGACGCTCGCGTCGAGGCCGATGCCCGCCGAGAAGGTGAAGAAGCGGTCGTTGATGCGTCCCAGGTCCACCCGCCGGGGGCGGAAGTCGTCGGCCAGGGCCAGCAGGTGCTCGGTGGCCTCGACCACGTCGGTGGGAATCCCGATGGCACGGTGGAACACGTTCGTCGCGCCGCCCGGCAGGCAGGTCAGCGGCGTGGCCGATCCGGCCAGCCCGTTGGCCGCCTCGTTCACGGTCCCGTCGCCGCCGAAGGCCACGACCACGTCGTAGCCCTCTTCGGCCGCCTCGCGGCACAGCTGGGTGGCGTGATCCCGCTTCTCGGTGTCCACCGCTTCCACGTCGTAGCGGGCCTGCAGGGCGTACACCACCAGGTTGCGGAGCCGGTCCGAGACCGTGGTGGCGTAGGGGTTCACGATCACCAGCATCCGGCGCTTCGGCGAGCGGTCGGGGAGGAGGCTCTCCGCCAGGTGCTCGGCGCGCTCGAGGTGGGTGCGAGGTGCGGCCACGGGGAGGGAACCCCGGGCGCTGCGCCGGGTTACGTCGGACGGTTGCCCCTGGCGGCTTGATACCCGGCGGACCTACACTCAGGGGATCCTGTCCAGGCGTCGAATGCTCCCGCTGGCCGTGCTTGTGATCGCTGCTTTCGCGATCTCGTTCGCCGTGGCCGACGCCCGCCAGGGCGATCCCCAGAAGCGCCCGCCGGTGGTGCCCGGGGTCGCCCCGGAGCCGGTGGGCTCGGGGGCGCCGCCGCGGGTGACGGCGCTGGGCCGGGCGGCGGCGCTGCCGCGCCTGCGCGCCCGCCGGCGAGCGGCACCCGCAGCGGCTCCCGTGGCCACCCCTGCTCCTGCTCCGGCGCCTGCTCCGGCTCCGGCCCCCGACCCCGCGCCGGTCACGCCCACACCGCAGCCGGTGAACCCGGCTCCCGTGGCGCCTTCGCCGTCCCCGGCGCCCCAGCCCAAGCAACCGGCCGGCGAGCGCTTCCGGAGCGAGCGATGAACCCGGGGCAGATGGAGCTCTCGGTCCTGGCGATCGGTGGCGAGTTCGCGGGCTACCGGGTGGAGTCGGTCCTGGGTCGCCAGAGCGGGATCGGCCGCGTGTACGAGGCCACGAGGATCGACTCCGGTGAACGCGTGGCGCTGAAGGTGTTCAAGGGGCGGGAGATGGACGAGGCCGCGTCCAGGGCGCACTTCTCCCGGTTCCTCGAGGCCCAGTCGGAGCTGTCCCACCCGAACGTCGTGTCCGTCCACGAATGGGGCCACGACCCGGCCCCGTACATGGTCATGGACCTGGTGCAGGGCCGCACGCTGGCGGACTTGCTGGCCGACGGCGCCATCACCGGCAATCGTGCGCTGCCGATCCTGGCCCAGGTGGCGGCGGCGCTGGACGCCGGACGCAAGCGCGGGCTGGTCTACCGCCGGCTGCAGCCGGCCGGGATCCTGGTGGGCGACGACGGCTCCGTGAAACTTGGCGACTTCGGGGCGGCCCGCGGGGCGCGCGCCATCGAGCTGATCGGCAGGGGCCGCCTCGGCCGGTTCGTCGACTACATCTCACCGGAGGAGATCGAGGACGAGGAGGCCACGGCGGCCAGCGGCATCTATTCGCTCGGAGCGATCGTGTTCGAGGCGCTGACCGGCGACCCGCCGTTCGCGTCCGAGCACGAGGGCGAGACGCTGAACGCGCATCTGGAGCTCCCCTCGCGGGGCCCGGGGGCGGTGCGCGAGGGACTGCCGCACCGCATGGACCAGGCCGTGACCAGGGCACTGTCCAAGGACCCGGCTCTGCGCCAGCGCTCGGCCGGCGAGCTCATGGAGGCGGTCGTGGAGGCGTACCCCGGGGATGCGGTCCGGCCCGCGGAGGCTCCGGCGGCGCCCGCCGAGCCAGCCGCCCGGGAGCGCCCGCGTCGCCCTCGCCGGCTCGCCTTTGCCCTCCTGGCGCTGGCGGCCGTGGCCGTCGCCGCCGCCCTCGGGGCGGTGGCCGCGGGCGGCGAGGAGGCTCCGTCCGCGCCCGAGCCGGCCAAGCGCGTGTCCACGCGGGACGTGACGCTGAGCCATCCGGCCACCTGGCGCGTGGCGCGCGAGGCCCCGGAGCTGGCGGGCCTGGAGCTGTCCGACCCGGTCGCGCTGGCGCCCCCGGGCGGCGCCTACGAGCTGGTGGCCGGGAGGGTCGCGGCCGGGACGCCGGGTTCGGCCGGGCAGCTGGTGGACCTGGACGGCGTGATCGGCCGGCGCTACACCGGCCTGCGCGAAGCAGGGTCGCGCCGGCGAGCGGTGGCCTACTCGGTCCCCGGCGCCGGGGGCGCGGTCGTGGCCGCCTGTGTGGGACAGGCCTCCGGGGCCTGCGAGCGGGTGGCCTCGACGGTTCGCCCGCGACGCGAGGGAGCGGCCCTGGCCGCGGCCAGTCCCTCCTACGCCCGCGCGCTCAACCGCGTGCTCCGCCGTCTCGACCGCGTGCGAACCAAGGGCCGGCGGCGCCTGGCCCGGGCCCGCACCCCGGCGGGGCAACGGCGCATCACCGCCCGGCTGAGCCGCGACTACGCCACGCTCGCCGGCGTGGCGGCCCGCATCGACCCGCCCGGCCCCGCCCGGGCTCCCCAGCGGGTGGTGGTCGGCCAGCTGCGACGCGCATCGCGCGGCTTCCGGGACATGTCGCGCGCCGCCCGCGCGCGCTCGGGCCGGCGCTGGGTGGCCGCGCGGGCCGGCGTGCGCTCCGCCGAGGGCAACGTCCAGGCCGCCCTGGTCAGCCTGCGCCGGCGCGGCTACGCGGTGCGCTGACTCAGGCCGCCTCGAAGCGCACGACGCCGTCGTCGTCGGTCTCGGTCACGCGCCCCTCGGTCATCAGCAGGTCGGTGTGGCCCAGCACCTCGCTCAGGGTCAGGTAGGCCTGGGTCACCGCGATGTTGCCCCACAGCGCCTGGGCCAGCTCGTAGGCACTGCGCGGGCGCTCGACGATCAGGGCGTGCAGCTTGTCGGCCCTCCGCCGGTGCAGCGCGAAGCGCTTGTCGATCAGCTCGGCGTGACCGGTGAACGGCTCGCCGTGCCCGGGCAGGACTATGTCCAGGTCCATCTGCCGCGTCTGGCGCATCGACTCCATGTAGATCTCCAGCGCGTGGGGCCGGCGGTCGGAACCGTCCAGCGGGCGGGCGATCAACGGGTTCGACGAGATGTGGGGCAGCAGGTGGTCCGCGGCCAAGAGCAGCCGCCGGTCGGCGTCGTGGAAGACCGTGTCGGTGGGGGAGTGACCGGGCCGGTGGCGCACCACCAGCGTCCGGTCCGCGAACTCCAGCGAGTCCCCCTCGCGCAGGACGCGGGTCACATCGGCGCGCGCGCCCCAGGCGCGGAAGGCCCGCGACACCGACTGCAGCGCGGACACCACGTCCTCGGGGATGCCGTTGGTCAGCATGACCTGGGTGGCGAAGCGGTCGTCGGCGTCGGCGTGCTCGCCGTAGCGCTGGGCGAAGGGGGCCAGTGAGTCCAGGGCGGCCACCTCGGCGCCCGAGCGGGCGGCCACCACGCCGACGAGGCCCAGGTGGTCGATGTGCTGATGGGAGATCAGCACCAGCTCGATGTCCTCCAGCTCGTGGCCCAGTGCCCGCACGCCCTGGATAAGGGCCTCCAGCGACGTGCCCGAGTTGGGGCCGGCGTCCAGCAGCGTCAGCGGGTCGTCGTCGATCAGGTACGAGTTCACACGACCGACGGCGAAGGGCGTGGGCACCGGGACGCGGTGGATCCCGGTGGCGGCCACCTCGGCGTCGAGGTCGCGGTCGTTCACGGCTTCTGCGCCCAATATTTGACAGGAATCGGGACCGCACACAGACTGGCCTCACCGCGCGCTGGTCCCGAGCACAAGCACCGCGCGCATACGTCGCTGCCCGCCCGACACGCATGGAGGCGACGTAGAAGGGGCTTTAGGCGCCGGCTCGGCGGCGCCGCTGCCTTCTCCCTCTTCAAGAGCGGATCAGTCCGAGCACCTCGTCGCGCTTTTCCTCCATGTGCTCGCGCGACACCAGTGACTCCAGGTTCAGCCGCAGCAGCGGTTCCGTGTTGGACGAGCGCACGTTGAAGTGCCAGTCGTCGTAGTCCACGGACACGCCGTCCAGCTCGGTGATCTCGCCGTCGCCGTAGCGGTCCTTGATCTCGGCGATCTTGCCCTCCTGGTCCTCCACCTCGGAGTTGATCTCCCCTGAGATGAAGTACTTCGAGCGCAGCGGCTCCAGCAGCTCGGCGATGGTCTTGCCCTGCTTGCCCAGCAGCTCCAGGATCAGCAGGGCGGGCAGCGTGCCCGAGTCGGCGCAGTAGAAGTCGCGGAAGTAGTAGTGCCCGGACACCTCGCCCCCGAAGGCGGCGCCCTCGTCGCGCATGCGCGTCTTGAAGAACGCGTGGCCCACGCGGTTGATGTGGGCGGTGCCCCCGGCGGCCTCGACCACGTCGCGCACCGCCCGTGAGGCGCGGACGTCGTACAGGATCGCCGCGCCGGGCTCCTTCTCCAGCACGGACCGGGCCAGCAGCGCGGTCAGGAAGTCGCCGTCCACGAAGTTGCCCTCGCCGTCGATGAAGAAGCAGCGGTCGGCGTCGCCGTCCCACGCGATGCCCAGCTCGGCCCCCTCGGAACGCACACGGTCGATGATGAACGTGCGGTTCTCCTCCAGCAGCGGGTTGGGCTCGTGGTCGGGGAAGTCGCCGTCGGGCGTCCAGTACAGCTGCACCTGCTCGATCGGCAGCGTGTCCAGGATCGGCCCGGCCATCTGGCCGGCCATGCCGTTGCCGCCGTCCAGGACCACCTTGCCCGGGCGCACCTGGTCGGTGTCGATGAAGGCCAGCGCGTCCGCGCGGAAGGGCTCGGCGATGTCCTCGGTCGTCACCTCGCCCGCGGGCTCGGCCGCCGGCCCCGGCTCGCCGGCCGTCACGATCTCCTTCAGCTCGCCGATGCCCGCGTCGCCCGACAGCGCCAGCGCGCCCCGGCCGACGAGCTTGGCCCCGGTGTAGGACTTCGGGTTGTGCGAGGCGGTGCACATCAGCCCACCGTCCAGCTCCCGCGAGCCGACCGTCCAGTAGAGCATCTCGGTGCCTACCTGGCCGACGTCCAGCACCGAGGCGCCCTCGTCGGCCATGCCGGCGGCATACCGCTCGGCCATGGCGGGGGCCTGCAGGCGCATGTCGCGCCCCAGCGCCAGCCGCAGCTGCCCGGGCTCGGTGTCGTACATGTCGGCCAGCACGCGGGCGAAGCCGCGTCCGATGCGGTAGGCCACGTCCTCGTCGATCTGCTCGCCGTAGAGGCCGCGGACGTCGTAGGCCTTGAAGATGGTGGGGTCGATGGAGGGCACGGCCGGGTTGTATCAGGGCCACCGCGGCCCGCCGGCTCGCCGCTATGCGCGGCCGACGGCGTACAGGTCGTTGCCCAGGAACATCCGGACCGGGCGCAGGCGGCCGATCCGCTCGGCCAGCGCCAGCAGGCGGCTGGCCTGCAGGTCCTCCGTCAGGTGGTGGTCGCCGCCACGCAGCACGTTCGGGTCGATCCACGCGACGGCGTCGGCGAACCCCCCGGACCGCATCGTCCTGCGCAGCGAGTGCACGGTCTGCTCGTTCACGTGGTAGGCCTTGGACTCGCCGATCCAGTCGTCGAGCCCCTGTGCCGAGCGCCCGCGGCCGATGGCCCGGAGCGCCAGCTTGGCCACGGGCCACGTGACCTTCAGGAACAACAGGTTCGGCGCGGTGTGCACCAGCAGGGTCCCGCCAGGTCGTAGGACCCGGCGGAACTCGCGGATGGCGGCGACGGCCTGATCGGGGTCCAGGTGCTCGATCACGTCGCCGAACAGCACGGCGTCGAAGCTGGCATTGGCCCAGGGCAGCGCCGTCACGTCGCCGCGGCGGACGTCGGCGTCCGGCACCTCGGCCAGGACCTCCTTCGTGATCTCCACGGCCGCCTCCGAGTAGTCCAGCCCCGCCACGTCGGCTCCGGCCCTGGCGCAGGCCAGCAGCACCTCGCCGCGGCCGCACCCGGCGTCGAGCACCCGGCGCCCGGGCGCGGGCGCCAGCCCTCGGACCTGCCCCTGCTTGATCGGCGACAGGCCGTTGTCCACGCGGAAACGGTTCCAGCCCTCGCACTTCTCGGACAGGAAGTATTGACGGTCGTAGATGTCGCTCTGAAGCGGCACGAGGGTGGTCACAATAGGATGCCCGCGCGATGCGTGGCAATCCGGGGAGTTCTGCGGTCGCGGCCGATGGTGGGGGCCTGACGGTCGTCCTGCCTGCTTACAACGAGGAGGCCAACATCGCCTCGGCGATCGCGGAGGCCACCACGGCCATCGAGCCGCTCTTCGCCGAGCACGAGATCATCGTGGTGGACGATGGCTCGAGCGACGGGACCGCGGAGGTCGTGCACGGAGTCGCCGAGCAGGATCCGCGCGTTCGCCTGATCAGGCATGGGCGCAACCGCGGCTACGGCGAGGCGCTGCGCACGGGGTTCCTCTCCAGCACGAAGGACTTCGTCTTCTTCACCGACGCCGACCTGCAGTTCGACATCAGCGAGCTGGGCCGCTTCATGCCGTTCCTCGGAACCGTCGACGTGATCGCGGGGTATCGCGTCAACCGCCAGGACAAGTGGATCCGGCGGATGAACGCGTACGGGTGGAATATCCTCGTGCGCGCGCTCTTCTACGTGCCCGTGCGCGACATCGACTGCGCGTTCAAGCTGTTCGACCGGCGCGCGCTCAGCGCGGTGGACATCGAGTCGGTCGGGGCCATGGTCAACACCGAGCTGATGGTCAAGCTCGGCCGGCGGGGCGCGAGCGTGGTGGAGATCGGCGTCACCCACCGACCGCGCAAGGCCGGCGAGGCCCGTGGCGCCAGCCCGATGGTCATCGCCACGGCGTTCCGCGAGGTGTTCTCGCTCCGACGCAGACTGTCCGCGCTGGACGGTCACGAGCTGTGAGCGAAGCCGGCTCCGCCTGCGTGGTCTGCGGCCACGCCCCGCTGGCGCCCCACCTCCACGTCCAGGCATCCGAGGGCCACAGCCTCGTGGCCACCACCACCAGCTACGGCGCGGCGCCCGACGACATCGTCCGCTGCACGGTCTGCGGGCACATGCAGGTGGCCTCGTTCCCCGAGACGGCGCAGCTCGACAGCGAGTACGGCGACGTGGACGAGGCGGCGTACGTCGAGGAGGAGACCGGCCAGCGGGCCACCGCGGCACGTGTGCTGGAGCGGATCGAGCGCCACACGCCGCCCGCGCGCCTGTGCGACCTCGGCTGCTGGGTCGGCTTCCTGCCGTCCGAGGCCGAGCGGCGGGGCTGGCAGGCCAGGGGCGCCGAGCCGTCCCGGTTCGCCTCGCGCTACGCCCGCGACCAGCTGGGCCTGGACGTGGTCACCGGCACCATGGACGCCCCCGAGCTGGACGGAGCGCAGTTCGACGCGGTGTTCCTCGGCGACGTGATCGAACACCTGCCCGAGCCGCCTGCGGCCCTGGACCGGATCCGCTCGCTGCTGGCCCCGGGCGGCGTGCTGTGCCTGGCCCTGCCGGACGCCGGCAGCCGCATCGCCCGCGTGCTGGGCGCCCGCTGGTGGTCGGTCCTGCCCACGCACGTCCAGTACTTCACGCGCCGCAGCATGGCCCGGCTGCTGACCGACAACGGATTCACGGTCGAGTGGATCGGAACCGCGCCGAAGGGCTTCACCGTGCGCTACTACCTGACCCGGCTGGAGGGGTACTCGGCGGCCGTGGCGGGCGCGGCCGTGCGCGTGGCCGAGGCCCTCGGACTGGCCGACCGGCTGGTGTGGCCGGACTTCCGCGACCGGATGCTGGTGGTGGCCCGCCGGGTGGACACGTGAGCCGCCGCGTCGCGGTCATCGGCGCGGGCGTGGCCGGGCTGGTGGCTGCCTACGAGCTGGCCAAGCAGGGCACCGAGGCGCACGTGTACGAGCGCTGGCCGGGGCTGGGCGGGCAGGCGGCCACGCTGGACGTGGGCGATGGGGTGGAGCTGGAGCGCTACTACCACCACCTCTTCACCAGCGACGTGCACATCAGCGGCCTCTACGACGAGCTGGGAATGCCCGACGGCATCCAGTGGCTGCCGTCCAGCGTCGCGTTCTTCATCCAGGGCCGGAGCCTGCCGTTCACCACCCCGGTGGACCTGCTGCGCTTCAAGCCGCTGAGCCCCCTGGCCAGGGTGCGCATGGGCCTGGCGGTGGTGCGGCTCCAGCGCGGCCGGTCGGGGGTGGGACCGTACGAGTCGATCACGGCGCGCGAGTGGATCATCGGCGCGATGGGCCGGCAGGCCTGGGACACCGTGATGGGGCCCCTGCTGCGGGGCAAGTTCGGCGACCGCGCGGACGACATCTCGATGGCCTGGCTGTGGGGCAAGTTCACCCTGCGCCGCCAGATCAGCGGCGAGCAGGCCAAGGGGGAGGTGCTGGGCTATCCACGCGACGGCTTCGAGCCGCTCTTCCGCGCGCTGCGGGACGCCATCGAGGAGCGGGGCGGACGCGTTCAGATCGACCGCCCGGCGGCCAGGATCGAGCGCGCGGGCGACCAGATCGAGGTCCAGGCCGGCGCGGCTCAGTCGTTCCGCCAGGGACTGGACCCGCGCTCGTTCGAGCCCGACGGCCAGCCCGAGCGCTACGACCAGGTGCTGGCCACCGTGCCCTCACCGGTCTTCGAGCAGCTGCTGGGGCCCGCGCTGCGCGAGGAGGTCGGCCAGCGCTATCTGGGGCTGCTGGACGGCATCGAGTACCACGCCGCCCAGTGCCTGGTGCTGGAGCTCGACCGGCAGTTCTCGTCCTTCTACTGGACCAACATCGCCGAGCCCGGCATGCCCTTCGTCGGCCTGATCGAGCAGCCGAACCTGACCGGGACCGAGCCCTACGGGGGGCGGCGATTCCTGTACGTGGCCAACTACGTCGCCCAGGACGACCCGGTGCTGCAGCTAACCCCCGACGAGCTACTCGGGCACTACACGCCCGGGCTGCGGCGCGTGAACCCGGCGTTCGACCCGTCCTGGGTGAAGGAGCGCTGGCTGTTCGTGGAGCGCCATGCCCAACCCATCGTGACCCCCGGGTACCGTGAGCGCATGCCGCCGCTGCAGACCGGGGCGGAGGGGCTGATCCTGGCCAACACCACACAGATCTATCCTGAGGACCGCGGCACCAACTACGCGGTCCGCCTGGGCCGCGACGCCGTCGCCGCGCTCCCCGGTCACTGACCGTGCCGCTGGGCGAGTACCTCGCCGGCCTTGTCTTCGCGTTCGGCACGCTGGGGGCGTGCCTGGTGGCCGCGAGCCTGCTGATGCGACGCCATTTCCGGCACCTGAGCGGCGCGCCGGCGGTGCTGGGCTTCGCCGTGCTGGCGTGCACGCTGCTCGTGGCCGTCCACCTGCTGCCCGGGCTCGTAGGCATCCTGTCGCGCGGCACGGCGCTGGCGGCATCGCTGCTGGTCCTGGCGGCCGCCGCGCTGATCGGGGGCCGGCCCGGCCCCGCGGTTCCCCGGCTCCGTCTCCCGGCCGTCGGGCCGGCGGGCGCCGCCGGGCTCGTGGGCGCGACGCTGGCCGGTGCCTACTGCGCCACGTGGGCCTGGCTGGGCACGGGCCAGCCCACGGCGGACACGGACACCATGACCTTCGTCCTGCCGAACCTGCTGGCCTGGATGCAGTCCGGGTCGGTGTGGGACGTGCACCAGTACACGCCGCTGCTGGCCAACGGCAACTACCCCCACAACGGCGATCTGCTGTTCCTGGGCACCATCCTGCCCTTCGACAGCGACGCGTACATCCGCGCGGCGGGCCTGCCGTTCGCGGCGGTGGCCGGCGTCGCGGTCTACGCGCTGGCCCGCGAGCTGCGCGCCACCCGCTCGGGCTCGGCGCTGATGGCGGCGACGGTGGTGGCGCTGCCGGTGTTCCAGATCTCGGCCTTCGAGGGCGCCAAGGCCGACGTGCCGGCGCTGGCGATGATGGGCGCCGGGTTGGTGTTCCTGGCCCGCCAGCTGCGCGAGTACCGCACGTCCGAGCTGCTGCTGGCCGGGCTGGCGCTGGGGTTCGCGTTCGGCAGCAAGTGGTGGGCGGTTTGGAGCGTCGCGGTGGTGGTCGTGGTGTGGGCGGCGGTGGCCCTGTGGCGGGCGCCGGATCGACGGGCGATCGCGCTGCGCGTGGCCGGGGTCGGGGGGCTGATCGCGCTGGCCGGAGGCATCTGGCTGCTGCGCAACCTGATCGAGTCCGGGAGCCCCGTCTACCCGAGCCCCGTGCGCCTGGCAGGCCTCACGATCTTCGACGCCCCCCGCGACTTCGTCCGCGAGTGCGGCGGCTACACCATCCTCGGCTACGTGGACGACCCGCGGGTCATCCGCGAGCTGATCTACCCGGCCTGGCGTGCCGGCTACGCGGGGCCGGGGCTGGTGCTGCTGGTGGGCTGGCTGGCCGCGACGGTGTTCCTGGTCCGCGACGTTCGCGGGCGCGTGCAGGACGGCCTGCGCCCGGTCATCGTCTTCCTGGCGGTCAGCGCCCCGCTGCTGGCGCTGGTGTACATGGCCGCCCCCTACAGCGCCATCGGCGCGGAGTACCAGCCCTTCGCCGAGGCCAACCTGCGCTGGCTGATGGGCGCCGCGCTGCCCGCGGCCGCGCTCACGGCCTGGGCGCTGACCCGGTTGCCGCGTGTGCGCCCCGTGGCCGAGGTGGTGATCGTCGTCGCGCTGTTCGACGCACTGCGCACGACGCTGGAGCTGCCCGCGGACCGCATCCTGGTGCCTGCGCTGGGGCTGGCTGCCGCGACGGCGACGGTGGCGGGCCTGGTGTGGCTGTGGCGGCGCCACTCGGGCCGGGCCCGGGCCGCGGCGCTGGCGGGGGCCGCGCTGCTGGGCGCGCTGGTGGTGTGGGCCGGCTACGAGCGCCAGCGCCACTATGCGGATGACCGGTACGCCACCACCGACCCGGTGGTGCGCGCGCTCGCGCGCACCGGCGACGGGGACCGCAGGGTCGGCTTGGCCGGCGTATGGGGCGCGGGCGTGCTGTCGCCGGTGCTGCCCGCCGCCGGCCCCGGCCTGAACGGCCACGTGGAGTTCGTGGGGCCGACGGTGGACGGCCAGCTGCGCGAGTACGACACCAGGGAGCGGTTCCTGCGGGCGGTGCGCCGGGGGCGCTACGACCTGCTGGTGGTGGGGCGCAACGGGTACGGCAGCGGCTGCCCGGTGCCCGGCGAGGAGACCGACGACGACCGGTGGGCGCGCGAGGGCGGCCTGCGGCTGGTGGCGCGCACGCCGAACCTGTCGCTGTACCGGGTCCCCGGCGGCTAGAGCCAGCCGCGCTTGCGGAAGTACGCCAGCATGCCGCCCAGCAGCCCGACCATGGCCGCCACCACGATCCAGAAGGCCGCGATGCTGCCCTCCCCGGGCACGTGCACGTTCATGCCGAACACGCTGGCGATCAGCGTCAGGGGAAGGACGACGACCGAGATGGAGGTCAGCACGCGCAGGATGTCGTTCACGCGGTGGGCCAGCACCGACTCGTTGGTGTCCTCCAGGGCCTCGACGACCTCCTTGTAGTTCTCGAGCATGTCCCAGATGCGCTCGGAGGCATCGTTGATGTCGTCGAAGTAGATGTCGAGGTCCTCGGCCAGGTAGCGCTGCTTGGTGCGCTCGAGGTCGCGCAGCACCACGCGCTGGGGCCGGATGATCTTGCGGAAGTTGATGATCTCCTGCTTGGCGTTGGAGATGTCGCGCACGACCTCCTCCGAGCGCCCCTCGAAGATCTCCTCCTCGATCCGCTCCAGCTTGTTGCCCATCTTGCGCAGCATCGGGAAGCAGTAGTCGAAGGAGTCGTCGACGATCTTGTACAGCAGGTAGCCCGGGCCCTTGCTCATCAGGCCCTGGCGCACGTCCTCGGACGCCTCGCAGCGCTCGAACAGGTAGTCCACCGGCGGGATCGCCCGGTTGGGCAGCGTGATCAGGAAGTCCGGGCCCACGAACATGTCCAGCTCGGCCGCGTTCAGGCGCCCGACCTGCTTGTCGTACACGGGGAAGTGCAGGACGATGAACAGGTAGTCGTCGTACTCGTCGATCTTGGGCCGCTGATTGCGCGAGGCCACGTCCTCGTAGTCCAGGGCGTGGAAGTCGAAGTGCTCCTCCAGCCAGGCCCGGTCGATCGGCCCTGGGCGCTCGATGTTGTGCCAGCGAAGGCCGGGGGACTCGACCGTCTCGACGTTGGGCTCGGGCGGGGAGTGAGCCGGGAGTGCGTCAGCGCCGGTTCGGGCCGCGCGGCGAAGGCGTGGGCGAGGAATGCTTGGCATGACCGCTACTGGGAGGTTCGTCTGCCGCCGGGCTCACGCATCCATCCTACTTCGCCCGCGGTCGCCAGCCCCCTGTAGGTTGCGTCCCATGGCCGGACTGGCGAGCGAAGTCGAGCGGCAGGGACCCTGGTACCACTCGTTCGACCTCCCGGGTGGGGTCAGCACCCCGGGGTTCTTCGACCTGCGCGGCATCCCGGCGAAGATCCCCTTGCCGGCATCGCTGGCGGGCAAACGGTGCCTGGACGCCGCTGCCTGCGAGGGATTCTGGTCGTTCGAGCTCGCTCGCCGAGGGGCCAGCGAGGTCGTGAGCGTGGACCTGCCGGATACCACCAAGCAGGACTGGCAGGGCTCTCCATCCGATTCCACCCTGGAGCGCGGGACGGGGACCGCGAACGAGCACTTCCACTTCGTCCGGGACGCGCTCGGCGTGACGAACGTCGAGCGCGCCGACATGAATCTCTACGACGTGAACCCCGACGCGCTGGGCACCTTCGACTACGTCTTCATCGGCAACGTGCTCATGCACCTCGCCGATCCGGCTCGCGCCCTTCGAGCACTACGGTCGGTGATGAACCCGGGGGCCGAGCTCCTCTCGCTGGAGGGCATGTCCCTCATCCTGACCGTGCTCAGCCCCAGGATCCCGGTGGGCCAACTCTGGGATCTCGACGATCAACCGCGGTGGTGGACCTTCAACAAGGCTGCCCACCGGCGGATCGTCCACGCGGCCGGCTTCGAGGTCGTCGACAACGGGGGGCCGCTCTTCCAGCCCTTCGGGGATCACTTCCCCCGGTGGCCGAAGCACGTCCCGCGAACCCCCAGGGAGTGGCTGTACTGGGGCTTGGTGCGCCAGGTAGGCGCTTCGTCGGGATGGGTCCGGGCGCGCCCCGGACCCGATTGAGCCGTCTCAGGCGGGCTGGGCGAACAGGATCGTCTCGGCCGGGCCCGGCCAGCGGTGGTCCAGGTACAACCGGTAGCCCAGGCCCAGGCCGTCGACCCAGGCCGGGATGTCCACGAAGTCGCCGATCGAGTGGTAGATCGACAGCGCCAGGGTGGGGCGGTGCGCGCGGATCGTCTGCTCCGCGCCGCGAAGGGCCGCCATCTCGGCGCCCTCCACGTCCAGCTTGATGAAGTCGACGCGTCCGCCCTCGGCGACGTGGTCGATGGTCTCCGTGAGCACCTCCTGACCGCCTCCGTTGCCCGCCACGGAGGTCTGGCCGCCGGCATCGTCGAACCGCAGCGGCTCGCCGACGGCGTCCCATACCGGGTGCGGGACGATCTCGACCCGGTCGCGCAACCGCGGGTTCAGCTCCATGTTGCGTTCGAAGATGCCCAGGTTCTGTGGCGAGAACTCGAACCCCAGCACGCGTCCCGAGGGCCCGACCAGGTCGGCGAAGTACAGCGCTGTCTCGCCCCAGCCCCCGCCGCCGTCCACCACGACGTCCCCGTCGCCTGCGCGCAGCCGCACGCCGGCGCGCTCGAACGCGTACTGCTCCTCGCCGAAGAACTCGTGCACCATGAACGCCACGCCCAGCAGGCGGATCTCGCCGCCGCGGGCGGCCACGCGGTAGCGGTGCAGCGGCATGTCGTACTGGCTGCGCGCGACGTCCTCGGCCTCGCGCCAGTCGGCATCGATCCGCTGCACGGCATCCCTGAAGTTCCGCTGGGTGACGGGAAGCGAGGCGTGGTGGTCTCCGAGCACCCGCGTGGCCAGGATGTCCAGCAGCAGGTCACGCGACTCGTCGTCGGCGAGCAGCTCCGACGTCCGCGCCAGGCCCTCGGCGTGCGCCGCGATCTCGGCCAGCGCCCGGCCGGACGATTCGGGCGAGTAGTGGCGGCGCGCCATCCCGGCCCGCGCCCCGGCCGCCTCGAGCGCGTCGACGGCCCTGCGGCGGGTGGTGATCGGAGCGATCATCCCCCAGTCGCCTTCGACGCCCGGCTCGTTGTGGTGTGCGCCGGCCAGTACCCGGGCGAACAAGCTCGATGTGAAGGCTTCGGGTGCGACCGGCACCTTCACAGCGTACGGGCATCGCGCTATGCTCCGCACCTACATAGCCGTACGCATCCAGAGGGGTGGAGGGAAATGGCCCTACGAAACCCCGGCAACCATCTGATCGACCCCGGTCGCTCAGAAAGGTGCCAAGTCCATCAGGTCGCAGTGACCTGAGAGATGTGGCGAAGCTCTTCGAATGGAGCCTCCGTCACGAGACACGCGGCGGAGGCTTTCGATTTGAAAGGGCAACAAATGGCTGCAGTTGAATCGCTCCAGTGCAAGGAATGCAAGGCGGAGTACCCGCTCGAGTCGCAGTTCGTGTGCGACCACTGCTTCGGGCCGCTGGAGGTCAAGTACGACTTCTCCGGCTTCGAGGCCGACAGCGTCCGGCGCAAGATCCAGGCGGGCCCGAACTCCATCTGGCGCTACGCCGACTTCCTGCCGTTCGAGCGCGCCCCAAAGAGCGCGCTGGACACCGGCATGACCCCGCTGATCAAGGCCGACCGCCTGGCCGACGCGCTGGGACTGGGGGAGGTGTGGGTCAAGAACGACGCCGCCAACCCCACGCACTCATTCAAGGACCGCGTGGTCAGCGTGGCCCTGGCCAAGGCGCAGGAGCTGGGCTACCAGGTGGTGGCCTGCCCCTCGACCGGCAACCTGGCCAACGCCGTGGCCGCGCACTCGGCCGCCGCGGGCCTGGAGTCCTACGTGTTCATCCCCTCCAACCTGGAGGAGCAGAAGATCCTGGGCACCGGGGTCTACGGCACCAACGTCGTGGCCGTGAAGGGCAACTACGACGACGTGAACCGCCTCTGCCTGGAGCTGGCCGGCGAGCGCGACTGGGCGTTCGTGAACGTGAACATGAGGCCCTACTACGCCGAGGGCAGCAAGACCATCGCCTTCGAGATCGCCGAGCAGCTCGGGTTCAAGCTGCCGGACCGGCTCGTCGTGCCGATCGCCTCCGGCTCGCTGTTCACCAAGATCGCCCGCGGCTTCGACGAGTGGCTCCAGGTCGGGCTGGTCGACGGCGACCTGCCGACCTTCAACGGCGCCCAGGCCGAGGGCTGCTCGCCCGTGGCCGAGGCGTGGGGAGAGGGGCGCGACTTCTGCAAGCCCCAGCGACCCGACACCATCGCCAAGTCGCTGGCCATCGGGAACCCCGCGGACGGCCCGTACGCGCTCGACCTGGCCAAGCGATCGGGCGGCGGCATCGACGCGGTCACCGACGACGAGATCCGGGAGGGCATCAAGCTGCTGGCCCAGACCACCGGGGTGTTCACCGAGACCGCCGGCGGCGTGACCACGGCCACGCTGAAGAAGCTGGCCGATCGCGGTGACATCGGTGGCGACGAGCGCGTGGTGCTGGTCATCACCGGTGAGGGCCTGAAGACCCTGGACGCCGTCCGGGGCAGCTTCGAGACCACCGAGATCGCACCCTCCACCAAGGAGTTCGACGCCGCCTTCGACCTGGCACCCGCGGCCTCGTAGCGAGCCGGTAGGTTTACCCGCGCTATGAGCGTCACGGTCAAGATCCCCACGCAACTGCGCAGCGTCACGGGTGGCGATGCGGAGACCCAGGTCGAGGAGGCCGGCACGGTCGGCGAGGTGCTGGACGGCCTCTACGACCGCTACGACGGGCTGCGTGACCGGATAGCCGAGGACGGCGACCTGCGCCGGTTCGTGAACGTCTACGTGGGCGGCGAGGACATCAGGTTCCTCGACGGCCTCGAGACGTCCGTGGACGACGGCGACGAGGTAACGATCCTGCCCGCCGTGGCCGGCGGCTAGGCGACCGCCGCCTCCAGCGCCTCGCGCACCCCGGCCACGAAGCCCGCCACCGAGTACCGGGGCGCGGTCTCCAGCCCGCCGGCCCGTAGTCCCTCGCGCAGGCGCTCGTCCTCGGCCAGCCGGCGCACCGCGGCGGTCAGCCCATCGGCGTCGCCGGGGCCGAACAGCAGGCAGTTGGACCCGTCGCGAAGGTATTCGGCGGTGCCGCCCGTCCCCGTGGCCAGCACCGGCGTCCCGCAGGCCATGGCCTCCAGCGGCACCAGGCCGAACGGCTCCTCCCACGTGACCGGGAACACCAGCGCGTCCGCCTCGCGGTAGGCCTCGGCCACCTGCCCGGGCGGCAGCTCGTCGAAGGAGACGCGCGATGAGACATCCAGGCGCCGGGCCAGGATCTCGAGCTCCCGGCGGTGCGACTCGTCGCCCCCGCCCACCACGCGCAGGGTGATGCCATCGAGGCCGGGGAGCGCCCGGATCACGGTGTCGACCCCCTTGCGCGGATCCAGGCGCCCGACGCACGCCAGCCGCCCGCTCCAGGGCCGCGGTGGCCCCGGCTCGAACTGGTCCGGATCGATCCCCGGGTGCAGCACCTCGGCCCGGCCGGGGTCGAGCCCGGCGGAGGCGACCGAGGTGGCCATCGTCCGCGCGCTGTTGAACTGCCACAACGCGGCTGCCGACAGGTCGGGGCGACCGGGCAGCCGTGCGGCGCGGGCCAGGGCGGGAGCCGCGGGGCCGGCCCGGCGCAGCAGCCGTTGCCAGCCGTCCACCCGGGGCCCGTAGGCCATCCAGTCGTCGCCCACCTCCCCGACGGCGGGTAGCCCGCGGGCGCGTACCGCCTCGATCAGCCCCAGCGACATGCCGCCCATGGCCCACCACGAGACGGCGTCGGGTCGCAGGTCGGCGAGGTGGCGGTCCAGGACCGCGAGGTTGTGGCGCTCCAGCCTGACGCGCTCGCGCACGCCCTTGGCGGGAAAGTCGTGGTCGTGCCAGTACCAGCGGAGCTCGCGATGCACGTCACCGGCATCGGGGTCGCCCACCTCGGGGCGGTGGAAGTCGCTGGTCAGGACCCTGACCGTGTGGCCCTGCTCACGCATGTGCTCCACGGCCTGGCGCCAGGTGACCTCGTACCCGCCGAGGGAGTGGGGCGGGTACATGCTGCCGATGCTCAAGATCCGCACCGGCGCAGGATATGGCGGGGCGGCCGGTGCCGCGCCGTCTCGTTTGGGCATAGAGTGCCCGCGATGCCAGCCCCTCCCGCAAGGGCCCAGTGAGCGACTGGGCCGGCCAGAACGTCCTCGTCACCGGCGCCCAGGGCTTCATAGGCAGCTGGCTGGCCTCGAGCCTGCTGGACGACGGCGCGACGGTGGTGGTGCCCAGGCGCGACGTGGAACCCGACTCGCGGTTCGTGGTCGACGGGATCCAGGACCGGTGCGTGATCGTGCAGGCGGACATCCTCGACTACGAGGCCATGGTCCGGGCGATCAACGAGCACGACGTCAGCGCGGTATTCCACCTCGCGGCGCAGACGCTGGTGGGCACGGCCAACCGTTCGCCGCTGTCGACCTTCGAGACCAACATCCGCGGCACCTACACCGTCCTCGAGGCGTGCCGGGCCGTCGGGGTCGTGGGGGATCCGGTCGAGCGGGTCGTCGTGGCCTCGTCGGACAAGGCCTACGGCAACCACGAGGTGCTGCCCTACCGCGAGGACTTCGCCCTGCAGCCGCGCTACCCGTACGACGTGTCCAAGGCCGCGACCGACATGATCGCCCGCTCGTACGCGATTACCTACGGGCTGCCGGTGGCGGTGACGCGGTTCGCCAACATCTACGGCGGCGGCGACCTCAACTTCTCGCGCGTGGTGCCCGGCACCGTCCGCTCTCTGATCGAGGGCAAGGCGCCGGTGATCCGCTCCGACGGCGCCCCCGAGCGCGACTACCTCTACGTGGAGGACGCGGCCGACGCCTACCTGGCGGTGGCGCGGTCACTGGACCGGCCGGAGATGTCGGGACGGGCCTGGAACGCGGGCTGGGGCGCGGCGCTGTCGGTGCGCGACATCGTCGACCGCCTCGTCGCCGTGGCCGGCGTGGACGTCGAGCCGGACATCCAGGGCGAGGGCACGCCCCACGGTGAGATCGACCGCCAGTTCCTGGACTCCACCGCGATCAAGGAGCAGCTGGGCTGGCAGCCGCGGCGCACGCTGGACGAGGGTCTGGCCACCACGTACGAGTGGTACGCCCAGCACTTCGCCTGACATGGGCTTCATCGCACCGAGCCCCCCGCCGGTCGACATCGACGAGTGGAGTCGCCGCCCGCATCTGGAGCGGATCCGCCCCCTGGCCCAGGACTGGGCGCTGAACGGGTTCGGCACCCCATACGCGATCTTCCTGCTCTACATCGTCAAGCTGGTGGTCTACGTGGTGGGCGCGGCGCTGGTGATCGGCGCCACCACGCCCGGGATCGGCGGCCTGGGGAGCATCGGCGACTGGTGGACCGAGCCGATCGTGTTCCAGAAGCTCGTCGTCTGGACCATGCTGTGGGAGGTCGTGGGCCTGGGCGCCGGCTCGATGCCGCTGACCTTTCGCTTCTCGCCCATGATCGGCGGCATCCTGTACTGGCTGCGGCCGGGGACCGTGCGGCTGCCGCCGTGGCCCGGCCGGGTGCCGCTGACCCGGGGCAGCACGCGCACCGTGGCCGACGTGGTGCTGTACGCCGGCCTGCTGGCCAGCGGCGTCTACCTGCTGGTGGCGGGCGACGGGGGCACACCGGTGCGTCTCGAGCCGGCGGCGGTGGGGGCGGCGCTGGCGTTCCTGGGACTGCTGGGCCTGCGCGACAAGGTGCCGTTCCTGGCGGCCCGCAGCGAGATCTACGGCACGTTGCTGGTCGTCTGCCTGTTCCCGCTGGACAACCTGATCGTGGCGGCGCAGCTCACGTTCATCGGCATCTGGTGGGGCGCCGCCTCGTCGAAGCTCAACCGCCACTTCCCGTTCGTGGTGTCGGTGATGATCTCCAACACGCCGTGGAACCG